>Ga0307487_1001405_pt1 | contig 16979 bp, 14 predicted proteins | sample CBIW12metaG_FD_203665 | JGI IMG/M metagenome (GOLD analysis project Ga0307487, IMG submission 203665) | Sea-ice brine microbial communities from Beaufort Sea near Barrow, Alaska, United States - CBIW 1.2 | ecosystem: Environmental > Aquatic > Marine > Coastal | place: USA: Alaska | collected... | reverse complement strand
GTCGGCAATGGATGAGCACATTGCTTCGGATCTGCTGGCGTCACTCGAGGGGGACACCGACAGTGAACGGTATCTGGCCGTGATCCGCAGCAAGATCGCCGAGGGGCACGCTCCGTTCGATGCCGTGTGCCGAACCGTGCTTGAGTTGCGCCCGATCTATCCCGACCTGAGCATGAACGCGATCATCCTCACCTCCACAGAGCTGATTGCGGTGCACGCGAGCGAGAACGCCGATACGCCGCACGACCTGTTCGACGCGAGCGGCCTGCTGAACCTTCCTCAGGATCATCGCACCGCCTACTACCTGATGCGCCAGCGGCGGTTTGACGACGGCACGATCGTGTTCGCATCGAGTGGGCTCGACATTGTGGGCTGGGAGCCGCTTCCGGCCGAGAGCGTCACGCGCGTGGACCTCGACACGCTGGAGACGACGACCCGCCTGCTCGATCTGGAACCCCGTGTTCTGACCCGACAACGCCCCTAGACCGGGACGGCTAGACCGTCGTGGAGAGGGGTGGCGGTTGCGGTGCCACGTCCTCGTTCTGGAGTTTGCGAAGGGCGACCTTCATGATCTTTCCGGTGGCGGTACGTGGCAGGGTTTCGACGAAGTCGATATAGTCCGGGACCTTGAAGCGCGCGATCATGTAGCGCGTGTGCGTGAGCAGGTCCATCTCGGTGACCGTGACGTCGGGCCGCAGAACGACGTAGGCCTTGGGGCGTTCTCCCCATTTGGCGTGCGGAACTCCCACGACGGCCACGTCGAGCACGGTCGGGTGGGACAAGATGGCGTTCTCCACTTCGATTGTGGAAATATTCTCGCCGCCCGAGATGATGATGTCCTTGGCGCGGTCGCGCAACTCGATGTAGCCGTCGGGGTGCATCACGCCGAGGTCGCCGGTGTGGAACCATCCGCCGCGGAAGGATTCTGCGGTGGCCTCCGGGTCCTTGTAGTACCCGGCCATCACGTTGTTGCCGCGCAGGACGATCTCGCCCATCGTCTGCGCGTCGGACGGGACATCGTGCATGTTCGCGTCGACGATGCGGGCCGACTCGGCCTGCAGCATGCCGACGCCCTGGCGGGAGATCTTCTCGGCCCGCTCATGCCTCGGCAGATCATCCCACTCGTGCTGGTATTCGCAGATCGTGTACGGCCCGTAGACCTCGGTGAGCCCGTACACGTGCACGACGTTGATACCGAGGGCGTCGAGCGCCTCAATCACGGTGGGCGAGGGCGGGGCACCGGCCGTCGTGATGTTCAGCGGTCGTTCCACCACGTGCGCCTCCGGAGCGTCGGCGATGATGCCGCACACCGTGGGGGCGCCGCACAGGTTGGTGACCCCGAGCGCATCGATCGCGGCCCAGACCGCCTCGGCCCGAACGGCACGCAGGCACACGTGGGTGGCGCCGGCGCCGGTCACAGCCCACGGGGTGCACCAGCCGTTGCAGTGGAACATGGGCAGGGTCCACAGGTACACCGAGTCGCTCGTGAACTGGTTGTGGAAGATCTCGCCGAAGGAGTTCAGGTATGCACCGCGGTGGGTGTACATCACGCCCTTGGGCTTGCCCGTCGTGCCGGACGTGTAGTTGATCGCGATCACTTCACGCTCGTCTTCCACGTCCCAGCGCAGGGGCCGGTCGTCGAAGCTTCCGGGAACGATGCGGTCCGCCTCCGCGAGGAAGGACGCGAGGCTCTGCTGACCGACGGAGAGGCCACTCTCCGCGAGCCCGAACTCCGGGTCTCCGATTTCGACCACGTGCTTGAGCGCGGGGCTCGCGTCGTACGCGGAGCCGACGGTGGCGACGAGTTCGGAGTCGAGGAATAGCAGTGTGGCCTCAGAGTGCGCGATCACGTAGTCGATCTCCGGCTTCGCCAGGCGCGAGTTGAGGGCCACCAGCACGCCGCCGGCGAGGGGCACGGCGAAGTGCGCGATCAGCATTTCCGGAATATTCGGAGCCAGGAATATGACGCGATCGCCCGGTTCGATGCGGGCGCGGATGGCGCGGGCCATCCGCTGAGCCATCGCCGAGTACTCGGCGTACGTGTACGTACGAGTACCGTAGATGATCGCATTCTTATTCGGGAATACTTCTGCGGAGCGTTGCAGGAAACGCATCGGGGTGAGCGGTGAATCATTGGCGGAACCAGGCTGCGGGTCAATCACGAAGACTCCTTTGTCAGGGTGTACAAGATCGAATGTGTCGTGCAGGTGCCGTGCGGGAGCGAGTGCTACCTGAAGGCGCTGACCCCGGTGAGGTCGCGTCCGATGAGGAGGGCCTGAACGCTCTCCGTCCCCTCATAGGTGTGGATGGCCTCGATGTCGGCCATATGCCTGATCACGTGGTTCTCGAGCAGGATTCCGTTGCCGCCCAGCATGTCGCGACCGAGTGCGGCGATCTCCCGCGCCGCACGGGTGTTGTGGTACTTCGCGAGGGAAGCCTGGATCGGCCGCAGGGTGCCGGCCGCATCGAGCGTGGCCAGGTGCATGCAGTGCAGCTGCATGGAGGTGAGTCGGGACAGCATCACCGTGAGGCGTTCCTGAACCAGCTGGAAACCCGCGAGGGGCTTACCGAACTGGATGCGCTGCGTCGAGTAGTTGAGGGCCGCCTCGAAGATCGCCGTGGCGTGGCCGAGGGCCGACCATGCGACTCCGAGGCGGGTGGCATAGAGCACCGTGGCGGTGTCCGTGAACGTGTGCGTGCCGGGAAGCACGGCGTCGAGGGAGATTCGCACGTTGTCCAACACGATGCGGGCCTGATGGATCGCGCGAAGCGAGCCCTTGCCGGTCATCGTCTCAGCGAGGTAACCGGGCGTGGCCTGGTCGACGAGGAATCCGCGCACGTCTCCCTCGTCGTCGCGCGCCCACACCACGGTGACGTCGCCGACGGACCCGTTGCCGATCCACATCTTCTCCCCATTGATGACCCATTCATCGCCATCGCGGTGCGCCGTGGTTTCCAGGCCAACGGAGTCGGAACCGTGCTCGGGTTCGGTGAGGGCAAAAGCGCCGAGCTTCTCGGCCCGCGCGAGGGGGACAAGCCAGGTAGCCTTCTGTTCGTCACTGCCGAAGAGGGCGATGCTGCGCAGCGTGAGTCCGCCCTGAACGGCCACGACGGTTCCCATGGAGCCGTCGCCGCGGGAGATCTCCATGTTGACGAGGCCGGCCGCGAGGGGGGACATGGGCGTGAGGCCGGGCCCCTCGCATCCGTCGGTGAGCAGGTCGAGCTCGCCGAGTCGGCGAGCGAGGTGCAGCGGGTACTCGCCCTTGTCCCACGCCTCCGTGAGCTCGTCGAGACTCTCGTCGGCAAAGCCTCTGGCCCGCGCCCAGAAGGCACGGTCAGCGGCGGGAACGGCGGCGAAAACGGCGTAGTAGTCCGTGTCGAGGGGCACGGAGACGTCATAGCCGGGAGCCCTCGTAGTCTCGATGCGGGCCTTATCGTCATTCAGGACCGGTGTGGAAGTCATGCAAAGCTCGCTTTCAGTGGAAGGGGTGAGGAGCGCGGAGTCAGGCAGGGACCGGCACGCTGGCAATACCGGGTACATGGAACGTGACCCCGTTGGCGGCACGGGAGGCGCCGGACCGGTCGAGCAGAGGAGTGAGCCCGCCGGTGTGCTGTGGGTAGTTGGCGCCGAGGATCATGCAGGCGTCGATGTCGTCGGCGCTGTCCACGGCACCCTCGGCGAGCATGCGCCAGGCCTCGTCGGCCAGGCCGGACAACAGGAACGTGCGGATGTCTGCCGGGCCGGTGGGCAGGGCACGCGTCGCGGTGGCCGCGACGTCCGCGATGATGGCCATGACCTCCGGTCGGAGCCGGCCGTCATCGCCGAGGTAGCCCGTGATCCCTCGTTCCACGATGCGGACGAGACTCGGGCTCACTCGAAACCGTTCGGCGGCGGTATTCATGGTCTCGAGAATGTGCAGCTGCACCGCTGGACCGATGTAGCCCAGCAGGGTGAGTGCCGTCATCGGCAGGCCGTCGTTCACCAGGGCGGTGTCGACCGTGCGGGCATCCGTTCCGGCGTCGATAAGTTCGAGGGTGTCACTGAACAGGCGGGTGAGGAGCCGGTTGACGACGAAACCGGGGGAGTCCTTCACGAGCACGGCGGTCTTTCCGAGGGACCCGGCCAGGGCGAATGCCGCCTCGACCGCCTCCGGGCTCGTGCGGGTGGACCGCACGATTTCCACGAGCGGGAGTACGGAGACCGGATTGAAGAAGTGGAAGCCGATCAGGCGTTCCGGGTGCCGCAACCGGGTGCCTTGATCATCGATCGACAGTGATGACGTGTTGGTCAGCAGCACCGCGGTGTCGCTGACAACGTTTTCGACGGTCGCCCACACCTGGCGCTTCACCGTGAGGTCCTCGAACACAGCCTCGATCACGACGTCGCAGCCCGCGTGGGCTCCCGCCTCGGTGCCGGCGGTGACGAGGGCCTCGATGCGCCGGCGTTCCGGAGCGCTCATGCCCCGCTTGACCGAGCGGTCGAGCTGCCCGGCGATCCGTTCGAGCGCGAGGTCGACGCGCTCGGGGCTGAGGTCGATCAGGTGAGTGGGAGCATCGAGCCGCTCGGCGAACAGGAAGGCGAGCTGTGTCGCCATCAGGCCGCCGCCGACAACACCCACCCGGGTCACGACGGCGCTGCCTCCCGTCTGGCGGGCGGGTCGGCTGCGTTTGCGAGCGGCCTGAACGGCGAAGAAAGCGTAGATGCCGGCCCGGCACTCGTCGCTGTGCAACAGCTCGCCGAAGGCGGTGATCGTGGCGCCCTCGAGCGCATGGGACCCCCGAGCGAGTCGGCCAGCGGTGCGATCTGCATGGGGGCTTGTGACGGGGAGGGTGTGCCAGGCCGAGAACAAGGCGAGTGCGGCGTCAACGGCCGGAAGCGAACCGGGGATACGCCTGGCTACGCCGCTGCGCACCTCAGCGGGATTCCACGGTGCGCCGTCGACCCGGTCGGGGGCCGGGGTGACGCCGGTCAGCCGGTCGGCGGCCCAGGCAAGAGACGTCTCGAGGAAGTCCTGGCTCGGCAGCACGACGTCCATGATGCCGATCTGGTGCGCGTCGAGGGCCGAGAGGTGACGGCCGCCGAGAGATCGGGTGATGACGACGTCGGCGGCCGTGGTCACGCCGACGAGTTCGCAGAGCGACGTGAGCCCGCCCCACCCGGGGACGAGGCCGAGGCGAACTTCCGGCAGCCCGATGTTGCGGGCGGTCGCGGCGACCGTTCGGTAGTCGGTTCGCAGCGCCAGCTCGAGGGCCCCACCGACGGCTGCGCCGTTCAGGAACGCGAACGTGGGGACAGCGAGACGGGTGATCGCGTTGAATGCGGAGTAGCCGTCGAGGGCGAGGGTCGCGCCGTCGGCGGCCGATTTGGCCGACTGGAAACCGGCGAGGTCGGCACCTGCGCCAAAGGCGGAACCCGTGCCGATGAAGGCCACGGCGTCGACCTGGCTGACGTCGATCGTGCGAACGGCAGACCCGAGGGCTCGCAGTGCATCCGTCGTCCACGTGACGAGGCGGCCCGGCGCCGGGATGAATGTGACCACGGCGATCTTCTGACCGGCGCTGACGTGCTGGCTGACCGTGACTCGGGTATTCGCTTCACTAACCACGGAGCTCCTTCGCGCCGAACCGACAGATACACGTACTGTCTAGCTGACACTGAGTCTCATGTCAACTGAAACTCAGTGTCAATCGCGCGTGGGGCGAGGAAAGACCGGTGGTGCGGGCCTCAGTGTGCGAGCGTACGCAGCTGCTCTTCCAGGGCCAGGGCCATTTCGTGCGGCGAGGCCGAGGCCGGGAAGACCGCTACGACGAGATCGGAGCGCGGTGCGAGACCGGCGCCCGACACGGCCTCGGGGGAGAAGAGTCGGCGAACGACGAGGAGCTCGTCGGCGAGTTCCTCCGGCCCCACCGGGTCGTCCGAGCGGATGAGGCGTCGGAGCTCGTAGTTGTGCGTGGCGGTGACGGCATTCGCGAAGCGGATCGCCGTGAGCGGCGGGACGCCCGGGAGCATCCGCCGGAGGTACGCGGCGAAGGTCTTCTCGTAGCGCGACACCATGATGGTCTCGCGGTCGCGCAAGACCTGGGATTCGCGCACCACCAGGTCCCGCAGCCGCACGATGTCGAGTCGCTCGCGGAAACGCTCGAAGACGAGTGCTGCCGCGTCACAGACGGCAATCCACGGATCCGGATGCTGCGTGGCGAAAAACGTGGAAATCTGCTCGAGCAGCTCATCGTGGTCGGCGAAGATCACATCGTCTTTCGACCCGAACTGACGGAAGAACGTGCTCCGCGACACCCCGGCGGACTCGGCGATCTGGGTCGCCGACGTGGCCTCGTAACCCTGGGCGTGGAAAAGGCGAACGGCGATATCGGCGACATCGACGCGGGTGCGGTGAGCGGAAACGGCGGAGGCAGAGAGGTCAGACATGATCAGGTGAAATTATCACGAAACGGGCGCGGCCCCGAGCGCGGCGAATGCGGTCCCGGTGACTTGGTAGCCTGAACCCCGGGCGCGCCGGACGCGACCGGGGTTTCCTGCAGATAATGGGGGTTGTCACATGGATCGCATCCGCACGATCAGCACGTTCATCGGGCGTTGGTTCGCCCTGATCGTCCTGGCGGCCGGCGGCCTGGCCCTCGCCGTTCCCAGCGCCTTCTCCGGCCTGACCGTCGCGATCCCATGGCTGCTCGCCGTCATCATGCTCGGAATGGGTATGACCCTGCGTCCGGCGGACTTCGCCATCGTCGCCAAGCGCCCCTGGCCGCTGCTGCTCGGCGTGGCCGCGCAGTACGTCGTGATGCCGCTGCTCGGACTCGGCATCGCCGTTGCGCTCGACCTGTCGCCCCTGCTGACAGCAGGCATGATCCTGGTCGGCGCCTCGCCCGGCGGAACCTCGTCCAACGTGATGGTCTATCTGTCGAAGGGTGACACCGCACTGTCGGTCGCGATGACCACCGTCTCCACCCTGCTCGCGCCGATCCTCACGCCACTGCTCGTGCTCGTTCTGGCCGGGGAGATCTTGCCCGTCGACCCTGGCGCCCTCTTCGTCTCCATCCTGAAGATCGTGCTCGTGCCGGTGCTGGCCGGACTGCTCCTGCGCATGCTCCTGCCGCGATTGGTGGGGCAGCTCCTCGACGTGCTGCCGCTCGTCTCCGTGGCCGGCATCACCGTGGTAGTCATGGCCGTGGTGGCCGCGAGCTCGTCCACGCTGCTGTCGATCGGCATCCTCGTGGTGGTTGCGGTCGTACTGCACAACTCGCTCGGGTTCGGTCTCGGCTACCTGATCGGCCGCGTTTTCCGGCTGCCGATCGCCAGTCGCCGCGCGATCAGCATCGAGGTGGGCATGCAGAACTCCGGCCTGGCCGCCGCGCTGGCCGTGGCGCACTTCAACCCGGTGGCCGCTCTGCCCGCCGCCATCTTCTCGGTCTGGCACAACGTGTCCGGGTCGGTGCTCGCCGGCTACTGGTCCCGCAAGACCGTGCCGGCCGATGAGGCGCCCGCGCCGGAACTCAGCCGAACGCCCGTCTGATTCAGCGAGCCAGCGAGGCGAGTTCGGCTCGGGTTGACGCGCCGACCTTGCGCAGCAGGTTCGCCACGTGAAACTTCACCGTATTCTCGCTGATCAATAGTTCGGCGGCGATCGCCCTATTGCGTGCGCCCGAAGCCACGAGCACGAGCACGTCGCGCTCCCGGGGGCTGAGGCCCCAGGCCGCCTCGGTGACCACGGATGCCGCCGGCGGGTCGAGCGGCAGCGACACCGACATCTCCGATCCCCAGCCGGGCGTCGCGTGCACCTGCAGCTCCCCGCTGAGCGCCACGACGCGGGCGGACAACTGGCGCACGCTCGGCACCTCTGGGGTGAGATCGCCGGGGCCGTCGTCCCGGATGCGGATCAGCAGGTTGCTTCCATCGCAGTCCCACTGCACCCGCACCTTCGCCACTCCGCTCTGCTCCACGAGCGCCAGCACGGCACCGCGCACGATCGCGCGACCCTCGTGCGCGACCTCGCCGGGCAGGGCGCGGCCGTTCACCGGCGGCTCGATGAACTGCACGTCCAGGTCGCCGAACCGCACCAGCGGGCGCAGATCGGCGCGCAGGCGTTCAAAGGCCTGTGCCACGGGCTCCTCGGTGAGTGAGCGGTCGAGGTCGCTCACCGCGCGCAACGCCACCATGGCCGCTGCGGCCAGATCCGTCGCCACCTGACGCGCGGCCACATCGCTCGTGGAGTTCGACCGAAGCACGGCGAGCAGGGACTCCAGGGTGGTGGCGTGGGAATCCGTGAGGTCAGCGATGATCTTCGTTCTCTCGGCCGCGGCGAGGCGTGAATCCTGGGAAGGGGTAGGAGAAACCATGCGCCCAGCCTACCCGATCCCCGCCTAAACTACCCGATTGGGTAGGTTGACTGGTCGTTCGGCGGGCGGCATTCCCGCCCGAATGAGCAGAAGATAGACGACATGAACGCAACGACAACTACCCCGATTCGGATCGGCGCAGCGGATGCCCTTGGCACCGTCTGCGCCGAGAACGTGCACGTGGTCGACCGGCTGCGCGACGCATCCGCTGCACCACTCGACGCCGCGGCCGAGCGTCTGCAGCGGGCCGAGCGCGTTTTCGTGCTCGGTGCCGGCCGTTCCGGCCTGGCCCTGCGGATGACCGCGATGCGCCTCATGCACCTCGGGCTCACCGTGCATGTGGTCGGGGACGTGACCACCCCCGCGATCGCACCGGGTGATGTTCTGCTGGCGGCGAGCGGCTCCGGAACGACGGGCGCCATCGTGCGTGCCGCCGAAACCGCGGCAGCGGCGGGCGTGGGCATCGTGGCGTTCACCACGGATGCCGGATCTCCTCTTGCCGCCCTGGCCGAGGTCACCGTGGTGATTCCGGCGGCCGCGAAGCAGGACCACGGCGGAGAGCGCTCGGCGCAATACTCCGGCGGATTGTTCGAGCAGAGCGTTCTGCTGGTCGGCGACGCGATCTTCCACGCCCTGTGGAAGGCCTCCGGCGCCACGGCCGAAGAGCTGTGGCCGCGCCACGCCAACCTCGAGTAACACCCCCGATTTTTCACACCCACTCACACGACAGATTCACACGACAGAAAGAAGATCCCCATGAAGCTTCAGGTAGCAATGGACGTACTCACCACCGAGGCAGCACTTGAACTCGCCGCTGCCGTCGCACCGCACGTGGACATCATCGAGCTCGGCACCCCGCTGATCAAGGCGGAGGGCCTGCGCGCCGTCACCGCGATCAAGGCCGCGCACCCGGACAAGATCGTGTTCGCCGACCTCAAGACCATGGACGCCGGCGAGCTTGAAGCCGACATCGCGTTCGCCGCCGGCGCCGACCTCGTCACTGTGCTTGGCACGGCCGGAGACAGCACCATCATCGGTGCCGTCGCAGCAGCGACCAAGCACGGCAAGGGCGTTGTCGTTGACCTCATCGGTGTCGCCGACAAGGTGACCCGTGCCCGTGAGGTGACGGCGCTCGGCGCCGCGTTCGTGGAGATGCACGCGGGTCTCGACGAGCAGGCCGAAGCAGGCTTCTCGCTCGACAGCCTGCTGAACCAGGGCGAGACCGCGAAGGTTCCCTTCTCGCTCGCGGGAGGCGTGAGCGTCTCGACGATCGCCTCGGTGCAGCGCGCCGGGGCATCCGTTGCCGTGGCCGGCGGTGCCATCTATGGTGCGACCGACCCCGCCGCCGCCGCGGCAGAGCTGCGCGCCGCGATCATCTAGGTCTTGTTCAGACAGAATGGCGCCCCGGACCAGGTCCGGGGCGCCATTCGTGTCCTATCTGAGGAGTCGAGCTAGCCGAAGAGGAGCTTGGCGAGCATGTCGGTGGAGTGCACGATCGCGGTGGCCTCCGTCGCCTCCGAGGGGGAGCCGTAGCCCCACTCGACGAGAATGGCCGGGAGGTTGTTCGCGGTGGCGCCGTCGACGTCGTGGTGGCGGTCTCCGACGAGCACGGGAGTGCTCACATCGGCGCCGGTCTCGCCGAGGCGACGGAGCGCTTCCGACACGATGTCGGCCTTCGTGGCGCGGGTGTCATCGGCGGACGCGCCGACCATCACGGTGAAGAACCGGGCCAGATCGAAATGCGTGAGAATCTCGATGGCGGTCGTTTCGGGCTTGCTCGTGGCGAGGGCGAGGGGGATTCCGGCCTCATGGATGCGCTCCAGGAGACCCTGCACGCCGGGGTAGATTGCGGTGTCGAGGGCGGCGGCGCCGCGGTACTCCGAGCGATACACGACGACGGCCTCAGCGGCCTCCTCGTGGGTCATCCCGGCGTACTCCTGAAAAGCGGAGAGCAGGGGAGGGCCGACGTAGGCCAGTAGCGCCTGGTCGGAGGGTACGGGGCGGCCCAACAGAGCGAAGGTGCGGGCGAGCGAGCGGGTGATGGCCGGGGCGGAGTCAGTGATCGTTCCGTCGAGGTCAAAGAGGATGGCACTCCAGGTGCGCGTCAGGGTGGGATTCACCCACTTATCTTATGCGGGTACATGGGAAAACCCCCCATGTACCCGAAAGTCGACGTGCCGCCGGCCCGTGGGTCGGGGCTCCGACTCGCGGTTAAAACAGCTTGGAGTGCGTGTCGTCAATGCCGCGCATCGCGTCGTAGTCGAGCAGCAGGCAGCGGATGCCGCGGTCCTCGGCGAGGCGTCTGGCCTGCGGCTTGATCTCCTGGGCGGCGAAAACCCCGATCACCGGCGCGAGATGCGGGTCGCGGTTCATGAGCTCCAGGTAACGGGTGAGCTGCTCCACGCCGTCGATGTCTCCCCGGCGCTTGAGCTCGACGGCCACGGAGCGCCCGCCGGAATCCTGAGCGAGGATATCGACCGGGCCGATCGGGGTCATGTACTCGCGCCGGACGAGCGTGTGACCGTCGCCAAGCAGGTGAATGTGCTCCGCGAGGAGTTTCTGCAGGTGCGCCTCGACGCCCTCTTTGATGAGTCCGGGATCGATGCCGAGTTCGTGGGCCGAATCGTGCTGCACGTCGTAGATGCTCACCACGAGTTCGTCGGCGGTCTTCAGGTGAGTCACGGTCCACAGCGCGGTGATGCCGGCGGCGGCCTGGTCGGCATCCGGCTCCTGCACCGACAGCGCGCAGGGCGGGCTCATCCAGTTGAGCGGCTTGTACGAGCCGCCGTCGGAATGCACGAGCAGGCTGCCGTCCGCCTTGATCATCAGGAGGCGGTTGGCGAGCGGCAGATGCGCGCTGAGCCTTCCGGCGTAGTCAACGGAGCAATTCGCAATAACAAGGCGCACCCGACGAGCTTAACCGCCGGAGGCGACCGGCGCATCCGCGGCGCTCAGGGGCGGGGCGCGGATGCCGCCGGCCGAGCCGCCGGTGCCGCCAGTCCCGCGAGCACCATGAGCGCCAAAATCACGTACAGCGCGTTCAGAATGCCCCAGGCATCGCCCAGAAGGCCCAGAACGGGCGGACCGACCAGAAAAGCGAAATACCCGATCATGGCGACGGCGCTCACCCGGGCCGCGGCATTCTTGGCGTCGTCGGCCGCGGCGGACATTCCCACCGGAAATCCGAGCGAGGCACCGAGGCCCCACAATACGGTTCCCGCATAGACGAGCCAGCCCGCCGGCGCCAGAATGAATAGAATCAACCCCACGATTCCCACGATGGCGCTCGCGCGAAGCACGGCGACGCGGCCGAAGCGGTCGAGGACCGGCCCGCCGAGCACCCGGCCCACGGTCATGGCCCCGACAAACACGCCGAAGACGATCGCCCCCGAGGCGTTCGTGAACCCGTGGCCGTCGACCGCGGCGAGGGCGAGCCAGTCGTTGGCCGAGCCCTCGGCGAAGGTCATGCCGAGCACGATCATGCCGATCAGGAGCAGCTTGCGGTCGCGCCAGACCGTGAGGTTCTGCGCGAGGCGTTCGCGCCACGATCCTGCGCGCACGGCCGGGGTGTCGTCGCCGAGTTCGTGCCGCAGCGGCAGGAATCGCACGGCGGCAACCACGGTGCCGAGCACCAGCACGGCGATGAGTGCCAGGTGCCAGAACACCGAGACCCGCAGAACGGATGCCGCGGCCCCGCCGAGGGCTCCCATGACGGTGCCGAGGCTGAAGCAGGCGTGCATCAACGGCATGAGTGTCCGGCCGATCTCCCGCTCGGCGGCCGCTCCCTCCACATTCATCATCACGTCGAGCGAGCCCATGCCGAAACCGAATACGGCGAGGGCGCAGAACACGAAGGGGGCGGAGGGGAAGACGCTGACTCCGACGCCCATCAGCACGAGCCCGGCGGCGGCCAGTGACATGCTGAGCGTCATGGCGCGTCGAGCCCCCAGCCGGGCCAGGAGCCAGGCGGCGAGAATCAGACCGATGACCGATCCCGCCGACAGGCCGAAGATGAGCAGGCCCACCTGGGTCTGGTCGAGGTCGAGACTGTCCCGTACGGACGGGATTCGGCTCATCCACGAGGCGAGGCCGAGACCGCTGACAAAGAAGGTTGCGAACACGGCATTGCGCCACATGAAGAGGGTGTGCCGGGCGGCGGACGCGGTGGGGCTGGCATTCACGGGACGCGGCACCTTGCTTCCTGAGGGAGGGAGTCGATCCACGAGGACCGCCCGTTAAGGCTATCGGGTTGGCGCCCGCGTGACGTTTCGGGCGGCCGCGCGATTCGAGACGGTCCTTCGTCGCGTGGCGGTCAGTGCGCGCCGACCACCATCCACCGCGTGCTGCGGGCTCGCACCCCGAGCGTGATCGCCCGGGCGCCGAGGTAGCCGAGAGCGAATGCCGTCATCAGCAGCGCGAGTCCCATCGATCCGCTCGGAGCCCACACCAGCACCGCCAGCGCGAGGGGAACGAAGGCGGCGAGGTTCACCAGCCCGGTCAGGGCGAGGTAGCGCGCGTCCCCGGCGCCGATCAACACCCCGTCGAGTACAAAGACCACACCGCCGAGCGGCACCGAGAGTCCCAGGACCACGAGCGTCGCCGGCAGCAGCTGCGTCACGGCGGGCGCATTCGTGAACAGGTGTCCGAGCACGCCGCTCGTGGCAATCACCAGCACCGCGAGCCCGATGCCGGCCAGCACGCCCCACTCGAGGCACCGGCGCAGCACCGCCCGCACTCCGGCGATGTCGTGGGCGCCGAGTCCGCGGCCCACGAGTGCCTGCGCGGCGATGGCCAGGGCGTCAAGGGCGAAGGCAAGGGTGGCGAAGAGGGTCATGGCGATCTGGAACGCCGCAAGCTCCGGCGAGCCCAGCCGGGCTGCGACGAAAACGGCCAGCAGCATCGCCGCGCGCAGGCTCAGGGTGCGCACAAACAGCCAGCCGCCGCTCCGCGCGCCGAGGAGCATGCCCCCGCGATGCGGCCGCAGCCTGGCGTGCACCCGGCGCGCGTGCCGCCCCACCACCAGGAGATACACGGCGACCATTCCCCACTGGGCGATAACGGTGCCCACGGCGGAACCGGCGATGCCCCAGCCGAGCACGTAGATGAACAGATAGTTCAACGCGATGTTGACGGCGAACCCGACGCCGGCCACAAAGAGTGGGGTACGCGTGTCCTGCAGCCCGCGCAGTAGTCCGGTCGCGGCAAACACCAGCAGCATGGCGGGCAAACCGAACATGGAGATGCCCAGGTAGGTCGCGGCATCCGCGGTGACTGTTGCCTCGGCACCAAACGCACCGACCAGCACCGGGGTCGCGACCCGGCCGACAACGGCGAGCACGACGCCGAGGCCGAGGGCCAGCCACAGGCCGTCGATGCCGACACTCACGGCCCGGCGCGTGTCGCCCGCACCCAGCCACCGGGCGACGGCGGGCGTCGTACTGTAGGCCAGAAACACCATGAGCCCGATGATGGTCTGCAGCACCGCGCTCGCGAGCCCCAACCCGGCGAGGGGCGTGGTGCCGAGGTGGCCGACCATCGCCGAGTCGGCGAGCAGAAACAGCGGCTCGGCGATGAGCGCCCCGAGGGCGGGTACGGCGAGGCGCAGAATGTCGCGATCGATCGCCTGAGGAGTGAAAAGTTTGATGCTGTCGACTCTAGTTCGCTCCGGCACCGCGACCGTCTTCGGCCGCAATCCCTGGACGGATGCCGCCGTCATCCACGAACGAGTCGGTTTCGTTCCCGGCGACGTGAGCGTGTGGCCGAGCCTGTCCGGCGGTGAAATCATCGACGTGCTGTGTCGGCTGCGCGGCACAGACCCGCGGGCCAACCGGCCCAGGCGGCAGCACCTTCTCGACGTCTTCCAGCTCGATCCCACCAAGAAGGGGCGCACCTATTCCACCGGCGACCGCCAGAAGGTCGCGCTTGTGGCCGCGCTCGCGGCACCCGCGGACCTGCTCATTCTCGACGAACCCACCGCCGGGCTCGACCCGTTGATGGAGGCCGTGTTCCGCCGCGAGGTGAAGGCTTTGTCGGAGGACGGCGTGACCGTGCTGCTGTCCAGCCACATCCTCTCCGAGGTCGAGCACCTCTGCGGCCGTGTCACGATCATTCGCCAGGGCACAACGATCGAAACGGGGTCCCTGTCCGAGCTGCGTCACCTGACCCGCACCCAGGTGGGGTTCTCCGGGTCGAGCCTCGGTCCGTTGACCCTCGCCGCCCTCGAGAACCGACTTCCGTCCGCCCGTGACGTCACGGTCGACGCGGAGCGAATCACCTTCACCACGGACAGTGCCCAACTGCCCGACGTTCTGCCGGTTCTGGCCGCCCTTCGCGTGGAGGGTCTCACGGTGGCGCCGCCCTCGCTCGAGGAGCTCTTTCTGCGCCACTACCGTGAGGATGTGGCGACCCAGGACCACCCATGACGAGCCTCGGAACCCTCGGACGCCTCCGCACACTGGAAACGCTCTGGTGGCTGCGCGTGCGGCGCGACCGGATGCGGCTGACGGTCTGGATTCTCTCCCTCGCCGCCCTGGTCTGGTTGAGCGTGCCGGCGGTGGCGATGAGTTTCGGCACGCTCCCCGAACGCGAAACGCTCGTGCGCCTGTCCATCCGGGCACCGAGCGTTCTGATGCTGCGCGGAAATCCCCAGGGAGCGGAAATCGACGCCCTGGTCTTCTTCCAGCTGTTCACGTTCCTCTCCGTGCTGTTTGCTCTCATGAGCATCTTCCTCGCCGTGCGCCACAGCGGTGCCGAGGAGGAGTCCGGACGCGCCGACCTGGTGGGCGCAACCTCGGCCGCACGCATCCTGCCCCTGCTCGCCACCGCCCTGCATGGCCTGAGCGCCAACATCGTGATGGGCGCGGTGGTGGCGTTCGCTCTGCTCGCGCACGGATTCGATCTCACGGGATCGGTCGTGACGGGCCTGGCGCTCGCGGCCGTCGGTGGCTCCTTTATCGCACTCGGGCTGCTGAGCGCGCAGCTGATGCGCACGAGTCGGGGGGCCATCGGGGCGGCCGCCGCCGCGGTGGCCGCCGCCTACGCCCTTCGGGCGATCGGAGACTCGACGGGCAGCATCAATGCTGATGGCCTGAGCATGACGAGCGCCTGGCCGAGCTGGCTGTCTCCGATCGGCTGGGGGCAGCAGACGAACGCATTCACCGCGACCACCCTCTTTCCGCTGCTGCTCAATCTGGGCTTGGGCGTGCTCGTGTTCGCCGTGGTGGCCGTGCTGCAATCCTCGCGCGACGTCGGGGAGGGACTGGTGCCCGAGCGTGCCGGACGTGAGGGAGCCGCCCACGCGCTGCGCGGCTCGGTCGCCCTCGTGTGGCGCCTGCAGTGGCCGGCCGTCGTCGGGTGGTCTCTCGCCGGGTGGGTCTTCGGGCTGCTGGCCGGTTTGCTCGGCGAGACCGTGCTGGCGCTGGTCAGGGCCAATGCCGCTGTTCTCGCCGCACTCAGCAGCACCACGGAGAACCAACCGGCGGCCGCGGCGGGTTCGGTGTGCGATGGGGCCGTGATTGATGTCTTTCTCGCCGCGATGTTCAGCATCGTGGGGGTGGTGGCGGCAGCCGCGGCGACGCACACCATGATTCGCATGCGGCAGGACGAAATCAACCGCTCGGCGGAGCTCCTGCTCGCCACGCCGCTGTCTCGCATCCGCTGGCTGCTGGACTATCTGCTGGTCGGCGCCATCGCCGGTCTGTCGGTGACCGGCGCTGCGGTGTTCGGCGCGGCCATCGGGCTGACCCGTTCGGCCGCCACCGGGCAGCGAGTGGTGAATGTGGCCGCCGCGGGGGCGGGGCAGGTGCCCGCCGTTCTCCTGCTGCTCACGATCGCGGCCGCTCTGTTCGCATTCCTGCCGCGCTGGAGCATGGGATTGAGCTGGGCCGTGCTGCTCGTGTCGCTTTTCGTCGGTCAGTTCGGGGGCCTGCTGGGGTTGTCCGAGGCCGTGCGGGCGCTGTCGCCGTTCAGTCACACGCCCGGAACCGCAGGAGTCGGCACCGATTGGAGCGGGAACGGGGGAATGCTGGCGCTGGCCGTTGCGGTTGCCGCTCTTGCGCTGCTCGGAATGCGCCGCCGCGACCTGGCACCGTGATCTGCGGACTCGACGTGACTCGACGTCCAGCCCACCGGAATATGCTGGACGCATGACTGATCAGGTGAGCGCATCCGGAATCGACCGAAGTGAATTGGACCCGGAGATTCGGCCCCAGGACGACCTCTTTCTGCACGTGAACGGTAAATGGATCTCGCGCACCGAGATCCCGAGTGATAAGGCACGCTGGGGCTCCTTCACCCTGCTCGCCGAGGAATCCGAGAAGGCCGTGCGCGACATCATCGTCGAGGCGCAATCGGCCGAGCCCGGCACGCTGGAGCGCACGTTCGGTGACCTGTTCACCAGCTTCCTCGACGAGGAACGCATCGAGGCCCTCGGCGCCACTCCCCTGGTCGCCGACCTCGCCACCGTCGACGCCATCACGTCCATCTCCGAGCTGCTCGCCGACCTCGGTCGGCTGGAACGGGCCGGTGTGAGCGGTGCGTTCCATCTCTTCGTCGACAACGATCCGGGAGACCCCGAGAACTACCGCGTGTTCATCGAACAGGGTGGGCTGGGCCTGCCCGACGAGTCG
>Ga0307487_1001401_pt1 | contig 16987 bp, 10 predicted proteins | sample CBIW12metaG_FD_203665 | JGI IMG/M metagenome (GOLD analysis project Ga0307487, IMG submission 203665) | Sea-ice brine microbial communities from Beaufort Sea near Barrow, Alaska, United States - CBIW 1.2 | ecosystem: Environmental > Aquatic > Marine > Coastal | place: USA: Alaska | collected... | reverse complement strand
AACAAGCTAAGGAGTGGAAATTAGACAAAAACCACACTTCGGTAACATTTACTGTCAAACATTTCTTTACAAACGTAAATGGAAACTTTACAGACTATGACGGAAGTTTTTATTTTGACCCGGATAACCCTCAGCCAGCAAATTCACCTTTAGCATCCCGGTATCAAGTATAAATACAAATAATAAAAAGCGCGATGCCGACCTTGTATCCGACAACTTTTTTAATGCCGAAAAATATCCCGAGATCAAATTTGTTTCTACAAAATTTGAGAAAAAATCTGCTACAGAATTTATCGTTCATGGTGACCTACTCATTAAAGATGTCACTAAAAAAGTAGCAATTCCTTTTGAAATTACTGGACAAATGGAGCATCCAATGAGGGAAGGAACCAAACTTATTGGCCTGTCTTTCAATACCAGTCTCAACAGGACAGATTATAAAGTGGGCACAGGAAATTGGGCAACTACACTGGTAGTTGGGGACAACGTGGATATAGAAATAAATATGGAACTCACTAGAAAAGAATAATTCCTGCCTAGGTCTTTCAGGGATTTTATAAAATAAGAAGGAAGATCGACTTTTGTTAAAAGTGCTGTTTTAAACCTAAAACGGCACTTTTTTATGTTTAGCTGAAAATTGTCCAAAACCTAAGATGATCTGTTTTACCGATATTCTTATTCTAAATTAAAGAGTGCAAATGGACAAAATCGATCGTGATTATAATTAGATCCAGTTCCGATTGAATTTCAGAAACATATAACTTTTGTTAAGGTCGTAATCTCCTGCGCTTTCAAACGTGCAAATAAAGGTACAAACATTAAAAAGTAAGTTATGTCTAAGAACACATTTAGAATTGATTTAGATCTTGTAACCCTGGAAAATGCAGACGAGCAACAGAAACCTATTCTTGAGAGAGCAAAGAAAGCAAACGGGATGATTCCAAATATGTATAATAATATGGTGAATTTAGCCGGATTACAAGATGCCTATGACACAGGATACGCCCATTTTAGAAAAGAAGCCGGTTTTACCCCCGCAGGGCAGGAAGTGATTTTTGTGACCGTTAGTATCGCAAATAGTTGCGGGCATTGTATTGCAGCCCATAGGTTTCTGGCTGATAATGTTTCGAAAACCCCTATTGAAGTGACCAATGCAATTCGAAAAGGAAAAGAAATTCCGGACGCAAAATTAAAAGCGCTTTCAAAATTTACCAGGATCATGTTTGATAGCCGTGGAAACCCAACCCCCGAAGAAGCAAAAGCATTTTTGGGTACAGGTTATTCTCAGAAGAATATTTTAGGGATAATACTCGCCCTTTCAGTGAAGACCATAAGCAATTATGCCAACCACATTTTTCATACTGAAATTGATGAAGCATTCAGCTGTAGGATTTTAAAAAAAGCATAATCAAATTATAAAAAACGGGAAGCAACATTGCTTCCCGTTTTTTAGATTAAAATCAACCTGATGGGGGTGCTCGCAAATTGATTTTGAATCGCTCTTGTCCGTCTTTATTTCTGATAATTTCATCTGTATAAATCGTTTAACAAATAATGGGTTTTCCACGGATATCCTTATGGTGTTTTCAACTAAACAATAAGCCAACCTATAATGATAATAACCTGTAGCTTCCATTACACAATGACTATTAGAACCCAACAACTTTAAAAAACTTCTAAAGCCAGAGGTGGTGTTATTAAACTGATGATAAATACCGTGAGAATCTGTTGCATCAAACACGGCTGCACTGATGTCGATCCCAAAATACTTTGTATCTTTATTCATATGCAATATGATTTTTGAAAGGACAATCTAGGCGAGTATCAACTACTTAAACCCGAGGTCTAATAACCTCATAGAACTGTACGAAATCTGTGTAAAAAAGAGAGTGGATTACTCCCGAAGCATCGGGATTGACGGAATCTAAAGTTCCTACGTATAAAATAACCTTAATCCTCTCTTTTGTGCTTTCTGGTTTATAACTATATTTAATGAAAGGCAAACATAAGATGGATATATTTTCTTTTGGAGTACATTTCACAGATGAGGCAAGCTGCCGTGAGCATTTTAAGGCGCAGAGGTATGAATAGGGGGTTGCCTGCAAACGTTGTGGCGGTCAGTATCACTACTCGCTACAAAACAAATAGAGTTACCAGTACAAATCCTGTAAATCAAGGATATCCCATCGCAATGGTACGATCATGGAAAATTCAAACCTATCCTTTATGACCTGGTACAAGACCATATTTATTTTGAGCACAACAAAAAAGGGTTTTTCGAGCAAAGAGCTACGCCAACTGGATCTCAAGCGCTATAAGTCCGTCTGGGCGATATCACATAAACTGCGCAATGCAACGGGACGAAGGGATGACCGTTACACCTTGGAGGTAATGCTGGAAATGGACGAAGGTTATTTTACCATCGAGGTGAACCGGCACAATCACGAAACACAGAAAGCAGGCAGTGGCAGTAAAACCAAGCCCAATTTAATGGTGATGGCGGAAAGCACCATCCTCGAGGACATAGGTACCGGCAAGGTGCAAAGGCCACCTAGGTACTTTAAGGCGAAAGCGCTAGAGGACCACAAGGCCGATGGTGCCAACGATACCCTAAAAAAGGCAATCGCCGGTGAACAGGCCATTGTCTTTACCAACAAAAGCACCTCATATGTTGACATCGCCGATTATGTAAAACTGCACATCATCGAAAAATCAAACGAGCAGACCACTCAGGAAACACTTAAATGGGTGCACATAGCAATAAGCAATGCAAAAAGGAATTTTGTGGGCACCTATCATAAAATCAAGAAAAAATACTTGCAGTTATACCTAAATGAGCTCGTTCATAAACTCAACAGAAGGTGTTTTGGCGATCGTATCTTTGATAGGTATGTAATAGCAGGAATTACAGAGAGTGGACATTAAATGGATATATAATTAAATAAACGAATATAAATGTTCTAGTATTTTGTATAGTCTCAATGTGATAAATTCGAAAAATGACTCATATCTATTATACTTTTATTCATGAGAAGAGACATTCTCAGCTATTGAAGAAATTTTCAATGGACTTTCCTGAAAATTATCAAAACAAAATTAAAAATTTTAGGAGATGGCAAGACGCACAGTTATCAATACTCGGTATATATCTTTTGAAATATGGTCTTAAAAGAATCGAAAAAAAATTTCACCCAAATGAGTTGAAGTTTAACTCAAATTCTAAGCCTTACCTAGAAGCAGCCAACTTAGAATTTAACATTTCACACTCAGGGAACATCGTAGTGTGTGCAATCTCCGATCAATTTGAAATAGGTATAGATATTGAAATTTTAAAGGATATAGATATTGCCGATTTTAAAGGACAAATGACCGAAAATGAATGGAATAAAGTTATTTATGCAAACGATGTTACTTCCTCTTTTTTTGATTATTGGACCCAAAAGGAAGCGGTTTTAAAAGCCCATGGTAGCGGAATCATCGATTTTCTGCAATCTTTTGAGATAATAGATAAAGGAACTACTTTAAATAAAAGTTATTTTTTCATAAAAGAAATCCCTGTTGACGACAGATATAAATGTCATTTAGCATTTAAGGATAAAATTGATACAAAAATTTCTGGACCTAAATATATAAATAGTTTAAGATTAATTTGAACTACCATAGTTTTTCATGCATATAGTTGTATTAATTTCCTGAATTTCGCTGATTCAGGATACTTTGTAAAATATTTGCCGTAAGCTTATCATTAGGCGGCGAGAACATATCTAGATGATCCCCATATACCTCATGTATATGCAATCCTTTTAAGGCTACATCTTTCCAACCCAAATAAACAGGATCGTACTCAAAAAACATAACTTTTTGTGCACGAAACAAATCTATCTTAAAATCCTCAGGAATTATTTGATAGCGTTTTACAATGTTATCGTTAGCCTTTTCTATTTCCAAGAGATAATTGCTTTCGGGACTTTGTTCCCCAAAATTCCGATCAATTAGGTTTCTTTTTATACGATTTAAATGAAATTTGACATTCTCCCAACTCTTGCTCATTTCATTTAGAACAAACAGCTTTTTTTTGATCTGATAGTCCATTCTTGCAAGTGTTTTTCTAAAATATGAAGAATAATAAAAACTAGGTTCCAAGCAGGTGTCCAGCATAGCAAGCATACTTACTTTTCTACCTTGAGATGTAAGCTGGCGAGCCATTTCGTAAGAAATAATCCCACCATACGAATGACCTGCCAGGGCGTAAGGTCCTTTTGGGTTTGATTTTGTGATGGTAGCAACATAATGTGCGGCAATTTCTTTTATACTTTCCAAATATTCATCTTGGCCACTAACACCCATACCTTGTAAACCATAAACTGGTTGGTCCTTATCTAGATATTTTACCATATCATTGAATTTAACTACGCTTAACCCTACGCCATGGATAAGATAAAGCGGTATTTTATTGCCTTTCGGTTTGAGAGGTACCAAGGAATTACCAACTATAGATGACTCTTCCTTATCCAACAACATTGCCATCTTTTTTATAGTAGAATATTCTAGCAAGGTAGCAACGGGATATCGGTATCCTGTTTTTTGCTCCAGACGGGACATAACCTTAACGGCCATAAGAGAATGTCCTCCGAGTTCAAAAAAATCACTAAATATATCCACTTTATCTATACCCAGGCATTCTTCCCAAATAGTTGCGATAACCCTCTCCATTTCTGTTTTGGGAGCAAAATGAGAAGTAGAAGTAATATTTTTGGTAACTTGAAGTTCAATGAGTGCCTTACTGTCTAACTTACCACTGGGAGTAGTTGGTAAAGCCTCCAGTATTTTAAACTCACTGGGCATCATATATGATGGCAAACTACTGGCTAAGGCATTACGCCATTCCCTTATCTGTTCGCTGTTTTCATCCAGAATTTTCAATGGTACTATATGAGCAACCAGATGATTGCCTTGAGCTATTACCGCAGCTGCGTGAACGTTTTCTTGATTAAGAAGTTTATGTTCGATCTCCCCTGGTTCTATACGATGACCGCGAATTTTAATTTGTTCATCTAACCGGCCTAAACATTGTATTTCTCCTGTTGGAAGTAATTTACCCAGGTCCCCGGAACGATAAAAACTTTCATTATCATTTTTTCCAAAAAGATTCGTCAAATATTTATCTGCGGTAAGCTTAGGGCGCTTCCAGTAACCTTTGGCTACTCCATCCCCTCCTATTACAATTTCACCAATTGTACCGGGTGGCACTAGTTGGTGTTGTTCATTTAATATATATATTTGCGTATTTGCTATTGGCTTACCGATGCTTATAAGTTCATCTGTTTCTAAAACTTCTTTTAAAGTTGCATAAATGGTAATTTCGGTGGGACCATACATGTTCCAAAGTGAATCGCACTTGGATAATATACGCTTTGCAAGGTTAAGCGGAAGTGCTTCACCCCCACAAAAGGCCTTCAATTTAAGTGGATGTTTCCAATTGGCATCAAGCAACATCCTCCATGTGGTAGGAGTTCCCTGGAGTATCGTAATTTCTTCTTTTTCTAATAATTCAAGTAAAAGGAATGGGTCCCGTGCAGTTTCGGTGTCGGTCATTACAACACAAGCCCCTTTTAGTAAAGGTAAATACAATTCCACGCCTGCAATGTCGAATGAAATAGTAGTAAAAGCCAGTAGTTTATCATTTTCATCTATGCCTGGCTCATTTGCTATCCCAAGCAATAAATTAACAAGATTTCGATGTGTTATCTCAACTCCTTTAGGTTTTCCGGTTGATCCGGAAGTGTATAAAAGATAGGCTACCGCTTCTTGTGAAACCTTCAGTTCAAGTGGCGTATCTGGAAATTGATCTATTTCAGAAAATGCATCTTCCAGGAACAGGAGCCTGGATGCAACCGATAGGGATTTTGAAAACTTATGAGTTGTCATTAAAAACTTAGCCTCCGAATCCTGAAGCATAAATTGCAGTCGTTCTCTAGGATATTCTGGATCCATGGGCACGTAAGCCGCACCACATTTCATTATTGCCAGTAAGGTAATAAGCATTTCTGAAGATCGTGGGAGGCAAACCCCTATAAGATCATTAGCCTGAAGGCCTTTTTCGTAAAAATAACGCGACAACTGATTAGCCTTTTTCTGTAAGTCCGTATAGCAAATTTGATTATCGTAAAACTTTAAAGCTAATCGATGGGGCGTTACCGACGCCTGTTCAGCTAAAAGCTCATGTAATGGTAATTCAGTATAATTTACATGGGTGTTATTTAAATTTATATAAGCAGTATGCTCAGTTTTCGAAATATAGCTTATCATCCTTTCCGGTTCGGCTACTATTCTCTGCAGTATTTTCTCAAATGAATCCATCATCTGCTTTATCGTGGCAGGTTTAAATAGAGCTATATTGTAGGACCATTCCAAAACTAGCTTGTTTTCTGATCCGCTTGCGTTGACAAAAAGCTCAAAAATTTCATAATTTCTCGGATTGCTTTTTAAGGTATAGCTAAGACCCTCAAAGGAAACTCCATTTGCTGATCCTATGTCCACATTAAATATCACTGGTACTAGCGGTACCCGGGAAGGATCTCTGGAGATATTAAGTTTCTGCAGCAGGTGACCAAAACTAAGCTGTTGATGATCATATGCATCAAAAAGACACGACTTTCGTTGCTTCAAATACTCCTTAAAAGAAGTGTTAGCATTAATTGTACTTTTCAGTGGCAATAAGTTTGCACAATGTCCTATTAAATGTTTATTTCCCGATACTGCTTGTCCTGCGGCGGGAAGTCCTATTACAAGAGTGTCTTGTCCTGTTAATTGGTACAATAAAACCTCAAAGGCTCCTAATAGTGTTGTAACAAAACTACATCCTACCTGTAAACCCGTCTTCTTGAGAGCGGCTAATAATTCCTCATCAATTGGGAAATCGAGCTGCTGACTCTCATAGGTTCGTAAAGAGGGACGCGGATAATCTGTCGGTAAATCGAGCTTTGGAATAGATTGTTTGTATTGGTCAAGCCAAAATTGCTCGACTTTACGATATTCTTTACTCTCAATTAGAGACTGGTTAGATTCAGCATAAGAACTAAAACTAACTGGCTCCGGCAAATCCGGGCATTTATTTTGTACATAGGCAGAATAGAGAATTCCTAGCTCCTGCATCATTATGCCCAAAGACCAGCCATCACATATAATATGATGGGCAGTTAGTACAAGTTGATATTCAAGGTCTCCAATTTTGATTAGGCCTGTTTTTAATAGAGGTCCTTTTACCAGGTCAAAAAGGTAATTGACCTCATTCTGCAGGTATTTCGCAACGGCATTTTCTTTTTCGATTTTAGAGTATTCAGAAATATCCTGATAATCAAGCTTAATAGGTAAATCCTTAAAGATACTCATATACCGCCCGTCGGTACTAAAAACGGCCCTTAAAGCCTCGTGACGTTGCACCAATGTTTGCTGTGCTTGTAGCATTGCAGCCTGGTTCAATTCCCCTTTAAAAACAAGGGAAAGAGATAGATTATAAGCTTTGTTTGCATTTTCATTTCCTAAGCGGCAAGCGGTCCAAATTTCAGACTGTGCCTGGGTAATATTGACTACATACGTTATTTCTGGTCCAGCAAAAGGATCAAATAAAGGTTTATTTTCAATAAGTTGGGAGGTTGGTTTATTCATCACTGTTCAGATTGATTACTTTATTTTTTTACTAAATTCCAATGATTCAAATATCAATTTTGAAATATCCATTATCTTGTGTGACATCTTCTAAAAACCAAGCGGGATTTCCGTTCTCGTCCCTACCAAGCTTAGCACCGGGCAGAGGAGGGTTCTCTAAGGAAAAATTTCGCACGGTTCGTGGTGATGCTTCAAGTGGTTTTTTGTGATCTTGCTTTTCCTCTGTAGTTAGTTCACCCAATTGTTGTTTTGTTGTTAAATTTGGGTGCATAACCGGTACTTCATTTGTTTTTACTATCGTTGAAGCAGTTCCATTACCTTGTAACAATGCTATTTGCCTGCCTAAAAGCTTAAGTTGCTCGGCTATGAGATCAATTGCAGAATTCTGATTTTGATCAGTGGACAAATTAGGATTAGGTGGTATTGATTTGATTTTAGTATCCAAAGATTGTGAAAGCGTATTTCCTTTTTTAGGGGAATACATTTCAGCCGGCAGGCATTGATCCAGATAATCTGCCAAAAATTCTGGCGTCCTAAAGTCCTCATTTAGTTGGCGAAAAGTAATGGGAACATTAAATTCCTTTTTAAGAGTAAGCGCCATCTGGGTAAGAACAAGTGAGTCTAGCCCGAATTCCAAAAAGTTGCTATTGAAGTCTGAATCTTTCAGTTCAATTCCAGAAATATTCGTTACTATTTCTGATATTTTCTGAAGAAGGATAGGCTTTCTCATGACTTGGTTGGTACGGTTTTCTTTTTCGCTCAATTTCTCTACAGGCGCTTTAGAATAAGAGAGTTGTTCAGGTGAAAGAGTATTTGGAGGATTTACCCAACAAGGCTTTCGGTCAAAAACATAAGTAGGAAGCCACACTTTTTGTCGTGACTGTCCATTATAAAATGCGGGCCAATCTGGTTCTAAACCTTTCAACCATAGTTGCCCCAGAGTATTTAACAAGACGAAGTAGTCACCTTTATCACTCTTAGGCTCAGGCAAACTGGTTAAGGCGGTTGTGGATCTCGCTGCCTTTTTTTGACGTGCTAAAGTAACTAAGGCTTGACCCGGGCCTACTTCTAACAATACTGGATCTTCTAGCACCAATATTGTATCCAAAGCATCTGAAAATCTGACTGTTTCGCGCAAATGATTGGTCCAGTATTTGGAATTTATTGCCTCATTTGCAGTAAGTTGTTTTCCAGTAACAGTTGAAATAACTGGTAACGTTGGTGGGTTTAATTTTATTTTTTCTACCTCCTCTTCAAAAGATTTTAAAACTGGATCCATCATTGCCGAATGAAATGCATGGCTGGTAGATAAAAGTCTATTGGGAATATCTTGTTCTTTTATTATTTTGGCAAATTCTGCAATTTCCTCATCAGGTCCAGAAACTACGCATAAAAAATCGGCATTTATGGCAGCAATATCGAGGGTGTCAGGAAGTATTTTTTTTGCTTTTTCAGCTGCCATCCGAACGGACAACATACTCCCTGTGGGAAGCTCGCTCACCAATCGGCCACGTGTAGCGATTAGCCGTAAGCTATCTTTTAAGTCAAAAATCCCCGCTAAATGCGCTGCAACAAATTCTCCAATGCTATGACCACATAAAACAGTGGGTTTAATACCCCAACTCATCCAAAGTTTTGCTAAAGCATATTCTATAATAAATAGGGCGGGTTGGGTATAACGGGTGTTTTTAAGTTTTGCTTCTGTTTCATTAGTGATTTTATCGGGAAACAGTATTTGCCTAATATCCAATTTCAAGACATCCATTAGGAGCTCTGCACATTTATCTACTGACTCGCGAAAAATATTTTCGTTTTCATATAGCATTCTGCCCATTTGTAAATATTGCGCACCTTGTCCTGGAAAAAGAAATACCACTTCATTGGGGACGACCTCTAATTTAGCATTTTGACCTAAATTATTTTCTTTCGCTGTTAACACCTGCACGGCATTATCGGCATTGTTGGTCAATATAAATTTTCTATGGTTAAAATTGGCCCGTGTTACATTTAAGGTATACGCCACATCGGCTATTTGTGCAGAAGGTGTCATTTCTATATGATTGCCCAACGCAGTTCCATAAGCTTCCAAACTCATTTCACTTTTGGCGGACCATGTGAGTAATTGCAATGGTCTTTCGTAATTAGACGATTGTAATTTATTTTCATATTCTTCGACCACAACATGCACATTTGTACCCCCTACTCCAAAAGAGCTGACACCCGCCCTTCGCGGACCATCCCCATTCCAATCACGTAAATTTCTATTTACAAAAAAGGGACTGTTTTCAAAATCTATAACTGGATTTGGTAATGAATAACCTAATGAAGGTGGGATTTGTTTATGATGCATCGCCAATATAGTTTTTATTAAACCGGCTACACCAGCGGCGGCCGTAAGGTGCCCCATATTACTTTTAATGGAACCTATTGCACAGTAAGCTTTATGGATTTGTTCGCCAAAGGCTATTTTAAGTCCTTCCATCTCAATAGGATCCCCTACAGGTGTTGCTGTGCCATGGGTTTCAACATAACTAATGGTAGAAGGTGAAATCTGTGCATCGCGAAGAGCTTTACTTATAGATCCTGCCTGACCTTCTGCACTAGGTGCCGTAAAACTTCCTTTATTTCCTCCATCATTATTTGATCCTACACCTTTGATAATTCCATAGATTTTATCACCATCTTTTTGGGCTGCATCTAAACTTTTTAGTAGTACCAATCCCGCCCCATCGCTAAATACGGTTCCTTTGCCTTCGGCGTCAAATGAACGACAATGTCCATCGGGACTCAACATAGAACCTTCCTCATATAAATGACCGCTATAAATTGGCGCAGTAATGCTTGATCCTCCTGCGAGTGCAATATCACAGTGTCCATTTCTAATTGCTTCAACTGCCTGTGCTACGGCAAGAAGCGACGTAGAGCAAGCCGATTGAACGTTTACCGCAGGTCCTTTAAGGTTTAAATGATAAGCTGTTCGGGAGGCTATATAGTCTTTTTCGTTAAGTATATTGGTTTGAAAATGACCAACCTGATCGAGCAGTTCCTTGTTAGGCAGTAAATTATTTATATAATAGGTATTTGTGCCGGTTCCCGCGTACACCCCTATGCTTCCTTTGTAATGCGATGGTAAATGTCCGGCCTGTTCCAAGGCTTCCCAGGCAATTTCCAAAAATAGGCGTTGCTGCGGATCCATTGCTGATGCAACTTTAGGGGTTAGTCCGAAAAAAGAAGCATCAAATTCTTTAACAGAAGGTACTATTCCTCTAGCATTTACATAAAGTGGATCGTTACGTAGTGATTCTGGAATTGTAGCATCAAGTTCTTCTGGCTTAAAAAAAGAAATTGTTTCTTTACCGTCTCTAAGTATTTCCCATAGCTCATGAATAGAATTTGCTCCGGGAAACCTACCGGCCATACCAATAACAGCAATATCCCTTGATGTAGTAGATGTTTTACTTGCGTGGGGCTTTTTAGAATTTTTAATTTTTTCACCATGCTCTATATATTCAGCGAGTTCCGCAATAGTAGGAAATTGATAAATTTTAGTGACTGGAATTTCCATATTTAAACCTTGCCCGATTTGTGCGACTAACCTCTGAACCAGTAATGAAGTACCCCCCATTTTAAAAAAGTTATCGTCAATACCTAAGCTAGAGATTTTTAGCTGTTCCTTCCAAATCTTTAAAAGATCCTTTTCCACCTGTGTACGAGGCTTCCTTAGCAAAGGTGCAGAATCAGGTCTTTTGAACTCTGGAGATGGCAAGCCTTTTTTATTTAATTTTCCATTTATTGTAATTGGAAATTCCTTAATCCATATGTAAATAGAGGGTATCATAAAATCAGGAAGAATTTCTGCTAGCTGATTTTGTATTGTTTCTACATCTAGATTAGAATTTTCAGATTGAATATAGGCCACCAATTGTGGTTCTCCCATAAGCTGATTACTCACTATAACTGCGGCTCTTTTAATATTCGGAAGTGTACCAAGCATTGTTTCGATTTCGCCCAATTCTATGCGATTTCCCCTTAATTTTACCTGCTCATCTTTACGACCAAGACACTGTACCTGACCATTTGGCAACAATTTACCCAAGTCTCCAGATAGGTACATCTTGCCATCTCCATTTTGGTTATAAGGATCTGGAACAAAACGCTCTGCAGTAAGTTCAGGCCTATTCAAGTAACCTAGCGCCACCCCATCCCCACCTATGGTAATTTCACCAATTTCTCCATTAGCAACAGAATTACCCTCTTCATCTAACAAATAGACATGTGTGTTGGAAATTGGCTTGCCAATCGTGATTGGATTGTCATCTATAGAAATTCTGGTAAGTAAGCACCAAACCGTGGTTTCGGTAGGGCCATAAAGGTTCCATAATTCGCGGCATCGGGATAGCAATTTTTGGGCCAAGGGAAATGTAACAGGTTCTCCCCCAATTAGAGCTTTAATATTTAATGGTTTTTCCCAGCCAGAATCCAAAAGAATTTGCCATATACTTGGGGTTCCAAACATAATCGTGATTTTATCTTCAATTGCCTGTTTTAATAAAAGGCGGCCATCTCGTTTGGTTTCTTCATCAACAAATACTACACAGGCCCCATAAATAAGAGGAAGAAAAATTTCAGTTATCATTGCATCAAACGAAATGGTTGTATGTGAAAAGATTTTATCTTCTGGATTGATGCCGGGATTTATACTCAAGGAATATAAAAGGTTTACTAAATTCCTATGAGTCACTTGCACAGCTTTGGGCTTGCCCGTAGAACCAGAAGTGTATATAATGTAAGCCATGGATTTTGAAGAAACTTGAAGGCTAATAGGCTCTTCCGATAGGTTTTTTTTAACTTTTAAAATATCTTCAATAAAAATATTTATCGCTGAATGTGAAACCGCTGGTTTTGATGTTGTATTTATAAAAAATTCAGCTTCAGAATCGGCTATCATAAATGCAATACGTGAATCTGGATATGTAATATCTATAGGGAGGTACGACGCCCCACATTGTAAAATAGCAAAAAGTGATACTATTAAATCAGGAGAACGTTCTAAAGAAATAGCAACGATATGACCAGAACGAATACCTTTTTCCAATAAATAATTAGCCGTCTGGTTTATACGGATCTGTAACTCACCATAAGTCACAAATTCCTTTCCAAATTGAAGAGCTATTGCACTTTTAGAAAAGGCTGCCCGCTCTTTTAAAAGCACATGAAGAGTCGATTCAGGATAATTTAACCTGGTACCCTCTATTAAATAATTTCTTTCATTTTTAGTCATTTCCAAAAATTAATTAGGTTATAAATTAAAATTAATTGTGTAACTGTTTATAATTAAAAACCGCATTTAGCTCTCTTTTTTAATACTCAAAGAGAAAAAATGGTTTTTTCAATATTCACAAAAAGTTAATGGGGTATGTAGGGAAATTTACTATTAGTGGAGTAATATATACTAAATGTAATAAAAAAAGATTAACTAATCAGTCTGTAGTTTGAAAATTAAATTTAGTGATAAGAGCCAAGGCTTCCAATATATTTAATCCATTTTTGATCGTTGTGTCTATTACAGAACTTATTTTGGCAAAGTTCTGTGCTGTATTTTCTTCTTTAAATTGTCCTGATATTTTTTGTTTCATCTTGACATTGCAGATGGCACTTTCAGATGCATTATTGTCCGGTGGCACAGTTTCAATGAAGAGAAAGGTGAAAATATGTTGTTTTTCCCGGAGCATTCTTTTGTAAAAGGTGTACAGTTTTTTTTGTTTTTGGTTTGGTGGGTTGTTCAATAGAAAATCAAAATTCTTCTTTAGTTTCTGGGAGCTGTATAATAGCTTCGTAAAAATAGGGCCCACTCTTGCTTGTTGTATAATTGGTTAAGGTAGTTTAGGATACACTGTAAATGCGCCAAACAAGTTTGGTGGTATTTGGAAACGGTTTTTATTTGGGCCCTCCATCCATCGTGCACCAAAACGCTTTGTGGAAATCCTTCCGGGAATTCCCTGTCAATAGTCTCGCTTCCCCAATTGTTCGAAAAGGCAATATAGGTGAGTTTGTGGGCTTGCCAAGTCCAAAACGAATGCTTGAAACCATTGACCTTTACTCCGGATTCATCGGTGCCAACCACTTCAATGGACACGTTGCTATATCATTTGATATATCGGAGTGGCTTTTTGCGCAAACCTACGGAGCAAGCAATGGACCCCACCTTCACTAATAATAGGAATGCCCAGGAATAAAGTCGTCTCCATATTCATCAACCCATTTACTCACTATTTCTCTTTCCATTCTAACTTTTTTCAGCATAAAAAATGCCGTTTGGAACTTTTGAATTTATTTTAATCTTAATCAAGAGGTTTTAGATTTTCCAGCATTGTAGGGATCAATTCACTTACCGTTGGATGAATATGCATCGCATCCATAATTACAGTATAGGGAGCATCGGCATACATTTGGTCTATAATGGTATGAATATATTCATCGGCTCCGGCGCCTAAAAATGTCGCTCCTAATATTTTATCAGTTTCCGCATTTATAAACATTTTGAGCATTCCCTGGGTTTCACCCATTTCTTTAGCGCGAGCAATATTGAACATTGGGCGCAGTGTGACTTTTGCCTTGATGCCGGCTTTTTTGATATCCTTCTCTTTCATTCCCACATGCGCAAAAGGCGGATCAATAAAAGCGGCGTAACACAAAAATCTGTCAGATAAATTCCTTTTTCTATCTTCAAAAAGCTGAGAATTCACGATCTGAAAATCGTTGTAGGCGGTATGAGTAAAAGCTCCCTGTCCGTTGCAATCCCCCAGGGCCCAAATATGCTTCACACTGGTTTGCAATTGATCGTTCACTTTAATATAACCTCTTTTGTCTAATGCAACCCCGGCATTTTCCAATCCTAGATTGTCTGTATTGGGAAGCCTTCCCGCGGCTAAAAGAAGATGAGAACCTTTAATGGTAGGGTCTCCTTCTTTATAATTAACTTTTACTTCAATCTGGTTTTCCAAATTCTTCCCGCTGATACATTCCGAATTTAGCCGAATATCAATGTCCTCCTTTTTAAAAATTTCGGCGATCTCTTTTCCAAACTCCCGGTCTTCCTTTTTCAACAATTGATTTCCGCGATCCAGGATGGTCACCTTGCTTCCAAACCTGCGAAAAATTTGACCGAATTCCAGACCTACATATCCCCCACCAACAATAATAAGATGTTCCGGAATTTCTTCCAGCTCCAAAATGCTTTTATTGGTAAGATAAGTTGCGTTCTTAAAACCATCCGGTATTCTTGGTCTTCCGCCAACGTTGATATAAAACTTATCTGCCGTATGGGTTTCCCCGTTTACTTCAACTGTATGAGGATCGGTAAACCTGGCTTTCCCTCTTATCAGCGTAATATTTTCTGTATCCCCAAACATTTTCTCCAGACCTGACCTAGAATCCTGAATAAGCCGATCTTTGCGGTCCTTGATTTTTTTGAGGTTCACCCTGACGTTGCCTTCAATTTCAATTCCCAAATCTGCACTGTTTTTTGCGATATATGCCCTTCTGGCACTTGCCACATAAGCTTTGGTGGGCGTGCAGCCCTCATTTACGCAGGTACCTCCAAGATGGCTTTTTTCTATAATGGCTACTTTAAATCCGTTTTTTGCCAGGCTTGCTGCCAGGGAAGGGCCGGCCTGTCCGGTGCCAATAATTATTGCGTCAAATTTCATAGTTGGATTTTTACCGATTTATTGAATTGTTCACTTATTTAAGTACCTATTTTTGATTTTAGAGCACTTTTAAAATCAAAAATCGGTGTTCCTTGTTCTTTAATTATTTTTTCTAATTGCCCAAAAAACATCGTGAATTAGCGAAGTGGTCTTGCTTTATCAATCTAATAGTACTTCATCCATTATCTATCATCTATATTCTTTCGCCTGCTTAATACTTATAGTTTTCTCCTTCATCTGTTTCAATTTCAACTCCCAGGGTTAACACCATCCTGTTCACAAAGTTGAAATAAGACACTACCAGGGTCGCGTCTAATATTGCCGCATCGCTAAGCCCGAATTCCTTTAAATCCCTGGTCAGATCCGTCTTTTTATTTGATTCAGGTTGAAGGGTGAGCAGCCTTGCAAATTTGCATAAGCCCAGTTCTTTTTCTGAAAGATCCAGGGAATGAAAATCAGTTTTTAATAATTCGAGTTTTTCAGAATTTTTCCAGTAATGATTCAATGCGCTGCCGTGATGTGTCGCGCAATAAGAACATTGATTTGCCATTGAAACCACCACAGCAATCATTTCCCGATGGGCCCGGGAAAGCTCCGAATTGGAACACATGATCTCCATGTACAGATCTATATGCTTAACGATACTCTCCGGTCTTAGGCTTTGGATTTTATGAACTTCGGCCAGCTGACCCCGTTTTTGAACAATTTCGGTGTAAATTTCTTTTAATCTGCCTTCAGCATCTTCGGGTTGAATGACTTGGATCCTGCTCATATTCTAAAAGGCCTTATAAATAGTTCTTAATTAATGATTCAGTTGTATTTCTTAGGTAATCCTTACCCCTGGGCTTAAATTTTTCAGAAAAAATATATTGTTTTAATTATTTCCCTGTGCGTTTAATATTTAAAACTAATCAATATCCTTATAAAAATCAGTTAATTCAACCTAAAGTCAATGAATCATATTATATCCGGTGGGTAGATTTTCAAATTGAGAAAAATTGACAATCAAATTCACTTTTTAAATGCGCCTTTCCCTGCTACAGCATCCTTGTCTATTGCAAAAAACAACTTAGATAATTATATGAAGGAGTTTGCCCCCCCCGATGCTTCGGGACTTCGGGGGAATCCATAAAAAAATGCGGTCCGAAAATAATTCCGAACCGCATTCTTATAAAAGTTAAAAACTTATTTACTCTTTATCAATAGCTTTTTTACCTTCAGTTTTCTTTTCTGAAGCGACCGGTTCATTCAACTTTTGACTCATTTCCATCGATAGGGAAGAACGATCAAAAGTGATTTTTCCTGCGCCGGTTTCTATTACCACTGAATTGTTTTTATCGCTAAAATCGACAATTTTACCGTGCATTCCGCTTTTGGTAACAATGCGATCTCCTTTTTTTAAGTCGGAAGCAAAGACTTTTTCTTGTTTAGCTTTTTTCATTTGTGGGCGTATCATAAAAAAATACACTACCACGAACATTAAAATAATTGGTGCAAACTGTGTTATTTGATCCATAAATATGTTTAATTGCTTTTATCCGGCCGGATTAGTATCGGCTTCAATAAATGCTTTGATTTTTAAATTTTGTGTACCTGTTTCGGTATTAGCG
>Ga0307487_1001396_pt1 | contig 17065 bp, 15 predicted proteins | sample CBIW12metaG_FD_203665 | JGI IMG/M metagenome (GOLD analysis project Ga0307487, IMG submission 203665) | Sea-ice brine microbial communities from Beaufort Sea near Barrow, Alaska, United States - CBIW 1.2 | ecosystem: Environmental > Aquatic > Marine > Coastal | place: USA: Alaska | collected... | reverse complement strand
GACAAGAAGCAACTGAATTCCTGGCTACTGGGAAATCCAAAACCTTAGCGCTATGAACGGCTACGAATTTTCTCGGGCATGGTTTGATTTCAGCTTTAATAATCCCAATAAAGTAAAACCTGTCCATTCCGCTATTTACTTTTTTGCCATAGAGCGCTGCAACCGGTTGGGATGGAAAGAAGAATTTGGCTTTCCAACCGACCTGGCAATGGAAGTCCTGGGGATCAGGAATTATAAAACCTATATCCGGGCGCTTGAGGATCTTGTGGATTGGAAGTTTATTAAGTGGATCCAAAAAAGCAGGAACCAGTACACTGCCAATGTCATTGCTTTGGTAAAAAATACCAAAGCATCACCCAAAGCATTAGATAAAGCATTGTCTAAGCAGTGCAAAAAGCACGTCCAAAGCATTGCGAGTATAGATAAACAAATAAACTTTAAACAATTAAAACTAATAAACCTTAAAACTTTAGATAAAAAGCCATTTTTAAAAATTGATAAATCTGAAATTCCAGAGAGTTACCTGGGCTGTTATCAGTGGGCACTTAAATTTCAAGAGCTCTTTCTGAAAAATTTAAAAAACAAAGGCGCGCCAACAAAAAAAATAGAGATAACAAGCTTCAAGGATTGTTTAGAGCCAATTCAGTTGATGCTGGAAAAAGATGGCGTTTCAGAGGGGCAACTACAGCTCGACTATGAGCTGCTGAATGGTTCAGATGAATTTTGGAAAGGAATAATCCTGGATACGAATAAGCTAAGGGAAAAAATAGGACAATTGATCGCCCAGGGTAAAAAGCCTGTCAAAATCAAAACTATGGATCTGATGGTCCGGCATAAAATCCAAAATTATGATTAGTAGCAGTCCCCTGATCGATAAAAAGGTTTTTTGGAAGCTGTTTCGCAGTTTCAACCCTGGATTTCAAATAACAGGCGAAAACCAGGAAATAATCTTTAGCATTTTTCGCTATTTTTTACAGATGCCCGATTTTAATGAATATGGAGTAATCAAAAATAAGGCGGGACTCAATAAAGGTTTGTTGGTATATTGGGACTACGGCGTAGGTAAATCGACACTTTTTGATGCAATTCATGACATTGGAAAAGTAATTTTCAAGCATACCGGAAGTACTCAACTTTGGTTCCCACGCATATCCACAGTTCATATGCTTACCCTGTATTACGAAGCTCAAAAAGACAGTACCAGCAATTTCAAACTGGAAAATTACTACCGCGGAAAATTGTACCTGGACGATCTGGGAAAAGAAGATAAAGCCTATAACCGGGAAGAAATCATTGGGAAATTGCTCTTTGAACGACATCGCCGGAGCTTAAAAACCTATGTGACCACCAATGATAACCCATCGGCTATCGCTGCCAGATATGGAAATCATATTGGAGACCGGTTGCCGGAAATGTTCAATATTATTAAATGGGAAGGGAAAAGTTGGCGGGAATGATACGTAATAAAAAGTTGGCGCCCCGGGAGAAAATTTTCAGAATCCTTGGAATGTTGGCAATAATTACCCATACCAAAAGATTGAATTAAAATACTTGATTATTCTCGTTTATCTTTTTTAAATCTTTCATCAATAGGTAATTCGATAAATTCAATAATCTCTATTTTCCCAAATTCTTTATATAAAGGGTTTAAGATAATATTTGATTCAAAACCAACAATAGTAGATGGCACTCGTAATGCAAAAAAATTTCGGTCTTTTGCTGAATTAGTAAAAACCTCTGTTGTTTTTGAAGAATATGGGTATTGATTACATTTTTCCGGAAGCTCATTTAATTCTTCTATTATAAAGTCATCTGGAAATTGAATTTTGGCAATTAATATTTCTTTAGGTAAATATGCAATGTTTTCAGAGTGAACATAATACTCTAACAAGGCCAATGAAATATTTTCTGAACAATAAACAGCGCGTGTTCCAACTTTATTCGATCTACCACCAACCTTTTCCGCACCTATACCAGAAAGTGTTAAATCTTTGTATTTCACATTGGCAACTCTATAAACAATCATTAGCTATAAACATTGTATTGGATTCTCATGATTTCGCTTTCTACCATTTCAAAACCAAAACTACTATCAAGTAGTTCAAACGGAATTCTATTCCCAAGGGTTTTTGATGGGGAAATCAACCATTTCTTAAAGTCCTCTTTAGAATCAAAGACCTCGTAACCCAATCCAAATAATCTCGCCAATTCGTAAATTCGCTCTGAGGTTTCTTTTCCATAAACTGTTTTCTTTTGCATGCTACTAATAGATGCCGGCAGAATATGTTCAAACTCTTTCTCAGTAGAACCAGTATAATGTATTAATTGCTTCCAATCTGTCTTTTTCACGCCTTCCCTGATACGATTTATTAATTCAATTTTATATCCTGGAGCATCTTGTGCATGTAAAACAACCCATGAGGGTGAGAATTTAGTAGGACTAACTGGATTGCTTCCTTTTTTAGGAACTCTGGCTCTTACTACAGTCTTCTCCTTGTTTGAATCTCCCGATTTTGTCTTTACATTCATAATTGGATTATTACACTTATATCATTGTAAAATTACAATAAAATTTAAATTTAAATCTTGAATCCAAAAAAAAAACTATACCAGTACAGGATTTGAATTTTAATATCGGTTTTGTGGCCACAAAAGCATTTCTTTTAAATCAGATCTGATGGGAATCAGGTAATAAAAACTGGTTCTAACCTCTAACATAATTTTTAGATCCCAACCCCTCAGCACATTCCCCTATATCCCGGTACTCCCCAAAAGAGACGCCCCGTAATGCGGGGAAAACGCTTCGTCGAAAAGGTCTTGGACACAGGAAAAAAAGTTGATCCCCTTCGTTGCGCTAATCCGCAATTCCTAAAAAAAGTTAGAAACGGAACCGCTTCACTCCGGGAAGCACTTTTTTGCCTGAGTCCGCCGGATCTAAGCTCGTTTCATGTTTTGTACTTACCAGAGTCGGTTGGAACTTCACCTTGTTAATTGATTCACCTCCCCTCCTATCTTGCCAACCCATTTTTTGAGAAAGCAAAGTTCCGGAATTTAGAAGTTAGCCGGCCTTATAGCTGACTCACCTGCTATTCATTATTTTCATGCGGCCTATCCTAATTCTAAATTCCTGGTTAAAGGCATATCAAAAAATGGTAACAGCGAGGGCACTATAGGAAGTAAATCAAAAACCGACTAGGCTTCGTGTTCACTTCAGCCTATATTTCCGGTTTTTCCACCTGAAAATTAAAAATGGAAAACGCTCCGGATATAAAAAGTAAATCATTTAAAAAATTGCAAAAAGTGTTAAGTAACTTATTGATGTTTTTTCATGCTATTGGCCATTTTCGTCGAACCCAATGCTAATTATATACACCAAAACCAGATAGCTACATATGAGTCATTGGCATCGAATGCTTGTCAATTTTCATGTGATACAAATCGATAAAGCCCGAAAAGAGAGCGGAATTGGAATTGTCAATTATTTAAGAGTTGGCCCCAACTCCAGTGTATCTCTTTTTTATTTTTAATTATTTTTGTAAATAAGACTTTACATTTAAATTATTTATTTACTTTTGTAAAGTAAACATTACATAAAGTCAACTATTAATTACATTATGATGAAAAAAAAACGAAAAAAAAATATTTACCAACTTGCAGTATGGACGTGGAGTTGGGTGGCTACAATGGCAATAGCTTCCTTTGGGCCTAAGTACATTTGGGATGATAACGCTGTTTTAACTGCTTTGGCAATTTCGGTAAACTTTGCCAATGGAATTTTAATGATCATAGCAAACAGGAAATTCGTTAATAATCTTGACGAGCTGGAACGTAAAATACATTTAGAGTCTATGGCTTTAACATTGGGATTAGCTGTTGTTGTGGGGTTGTCATATTCTTTGCTTGACACAACCAATCTCATTGGTTTTGATGCAGAAATAAGCAACCTGGTGTTATTCTTTGGTATAACCTATTTAATTTGTATCACTGTAAATACCAGAAGATATAGATGAAAAATAAGTTAAAAGTACTGCGGGCTGAAAATAGTTATACCCAGGAAGACCTGGCTGATATTATTGGGGTATCCCGACAAACAATTAATGCCATTGAAAAAGAAAAATTTGATCCCAGTTTGCCAACAGCCTTCAGAATTTCAAAACTATTTAAATTGCCCATAGAAGCTATTTTTTATTTTGAGGAAAATTAATGAAGTAAAAAAGATGGAAAACCAAGAGAATTGATTTTTGATCAATACATAAAAATGCAACTTCATTGATTCAGTCTTATTTCTAAATCTTTTTGAATAGTTATAAGGATTAGGTTATTCTATAATTGATATGACTTCAGTTTCAGTTCAAACCTAATTTTCTTTCTTTCAATCAGAAAATAAAAAATGGAAAACGCTCCGGATATAAAAAGTAAATCATTTAAAAATTGTTAAAAAACAGATTGGTGTTATTTGATACAATTTTCCACTTTCAGCCAACTCAATCAGCTGTAAAAACACCAATTCATACCTTTAAGTGCGAATTCTTATTTCACGTAAAAATGAAAATATCAAGTATCTTAAACTGCTGAATTACAGGATATTTAGACTATTTGTGGCTTATGAATTTTCGAATTTTACCTCGGAAATAATGGTTCACATTTTTGAATTTTAAAGAAAATTTTTACCCCAAGTCTCTTTGATGGTCCGAGCAGATTTGTATGAAATATTTGTCCCTGAAAAAAAAGTGGAACAGCAAGAGGATAACACGCTGCGCGATGTTAAGGTTGTTCCACTTTCTTCAACTATATGATTATCAATTAGTTATAAATTATTTAGATATTATAAAATTCTTGATTTGCGGCAAATGGCCTCAAACCCCCAGTAAAATGGCAAGAATTTGCGTCAAAACTAAAATATGATAGAAAATGAAAATGTATATCAACATTCGTTTTAAAAAGAAAACTGCTGAACGTTTTCAACAATTTTCTAAAACTCATTACAAAACGCATACGGATGCTATGGCAGGGATGCTTGATTTTTTCTATTATAATGAGATTTCTCCAAAAGAAAATTTTGGACCCACCGGCAGGGGAATTGAAAATAGTCTAAAGAAAAGAATAAATGCAGTAATCGCAATAATGAAGAATATAGATAAGACACAAACCAAACCAACCGCCGAAATTTTAATGGCACTTCTGGAACAACAGGAACCAAAAAAGCAACCCCTGATCCTGGAGAACAACAATTTTCGGGCAGATGTAAAATCCCAAGTTTCGGAATCTAAAAAGAATGATTGAACTTAAATTAAATTTAAAATGTAAACCAGCGTAAGCCCCCCCCCTTAAATTAGCCGTGAATTATTCTGAAAAGGCTGCCTGCTTTTTAGAATTTCAGGGATTAAAACTGAGTTATGAAATTAAAAAACAAAAGGAAGAATGGTAAGTTTCATTGTCAAATAAACGAAAATCCAATTGTTCAGTAAGTCAACCAGGAACACTGACCAAAATCTATAATATCAAAAATGACTATAATGAAACTGAAAAATCCAACATTGGATTGAATTAAATTATCCAGCGACATATATTGTCGCCTCTATTCCTTTAATTTGTGGGGTAAGAAATAAAATATTGTTTTCTAATAACTTATAACGAAATAAGTAAATAATTATGAACATACTCTATCTACAAGGACTCATAGGCAATTTAAAAGATGAAAAACGGGACATTCTTGAAAAATATGGAAAGGTATTCGCGCCGGATATTGATTATAACCTTAAGCATATTCGGCCGGAACTTATCCTCGAATCGCTTAAAGGCATCGAGATCAATGTAGTTATTGGCAGCAGTATGGGCGCACTAAATTCTTATTTAATATCCGATAGTATTGGTAGACCTGCTTTATTATTTAATCCGCCCTTAGCAAAGTATGTTGATAATAATCAAATTCGTGCGTATTATCTAAAAGGAAGCTCCTTTAAACAAATAGTCCTTGGTGGTGTGGATGATGTCGTTGACCCTAAAGAGACTTTAAACTTCCTGGCTAACCACATTCAAAAAGAAGCATTAGATATTAATATAGTACCCAGCTTAGGCCATAGAATTCCAACGGAACTTTTTGAGGCCCAAACAAAGATCTTCTTCTCCAAACTTTGATATTAAATCTATAATATGTCTGTACGCCAAACTATTAAACGCCATTATAAAATTATTTCCTGTCTAAAAAGAAGACCTATGAGTTTTGTGGAACTTCAGGATGATATGCTCCTTGATCACGATTCTATTGAAGACCAACTAATAAAATCGCTACGAACCTTACAACGAGACATCATAGATATCGCATCTATCTACGGAATTAAAATTGTAGCCGACAGAAGCTCCGGTAAATATTATATTAAAGATAATACTGAGAACACTCATTCTCAACGTCTCCGGGAGAATTTCGACTTGATAAATGCAATTCGACTTACCGAAAGTTTTGGAAAAAATTTAGTGTTTGAAGACAGAAAACCATTAGGCACTCAGCACATGAGCGGGCTACTTCATGCAATTCAGGACCGGCTGGAAGTGACATTCACCTATCTTAAATTCTATGACGATTCTATAAGTGAACGAAGATTAAAACCGATTGCACTGAAGGAAGCTCGAAACCGTTGGTATCTAATAGCAGAAGACTTGAAGGATACTACAATAAAGAATTTTTCTCTTGATAGGATTTCAAATTTTGTCATTACAGGATCCAAATTCAAACCACATAATGATTATGATATTATTGAGGAGTTCAATCACAGCTTTGGAATAATTAATGGCACTAATGAAGAACCAGAAAGGATTATTCTAGCCTTTACTCCTAATGAAGGCAGATATGTGAAATCCTTGCCTTTACACCATAGTCAGCAGTTGTTGGTAGAAAATAAAAAGGAGATCCAATTTTCTTATTTTCTTAAACCTACTTATGATTTTCAAATGGAATTGTTATCCTATGGGAATCAAGTAAAAGTAATAGAACCAAAGAATTTGCGGACGAGTATTAAAAGGAAACTTAAGGAGGCGATAGATTTGTATTAAGACGCCTATTTATTAATTGAAGTCAACCAGGAGCAATTTAGTTTAGGCCTACATTGAGATAAATGTAGAAAACCACATATCTAAACGTTATAAAAAGTTTATATTTAGTATTGTTTTAGTCCATACCTCCAAGATTTAAAATTAATTGATCTAACCAGCATCTACTTTGAAAAAACCTCGTCTGCTTACCAAATCCCGTTTTAAACTTGCCTTGGATTGCCCAACCAAACTCTTCTATACCCGTAAGAGTGAATATGAGAACCAGGCTGATACGGATTCTTTTTTGGAAGGCTTGGCGCAAGGTGGATTCCAGGTAGAGGAATTGGCGCGAATGGAGCATCCTAATGGGGTTGCGATAACAGGAGACGACTACAACTACCAATTAGTAGCAAACAGGACGAAGGAACTTCTAAAACAAGAAAACGTCTGCATTTTTGAACCTGCTTTTTTAATCGATGGACTTTTCATTCGGGTGGATATTTTGGTGAAAAAAGGAAATAAAATTCAACTACTAGAAGTTAAGGCGAAGTCTATTTCAAGTTCCAATCATAACTCCTTTATAAAATCCACTGGCTCCTTTGGAGGTTGGGATAGCTACCTCTATGATATTGCTTTTCAAAAATATGTGATGCAGTTATGTTATCCGGAATGGGAGATCTCATCTTCCTTAAAGTTGGTAGATAAAGATGCCACCACCAGTGTTGATGGCTTACATACTTGTTTTAAAATTGTTTCAAATTCCGACTTAAGAACCGGTATTAAAAAGAAAGATGGTTTGACCAAAGAAGATCTGGGAGACTCCATTTTATGTTCTATAAATGTCAATGAAGAAATAGATTTAATCCTAACTCAAAACCCGGCAGATGAAACCAGAACGTTCCCTGAATTGGTGAATTATTTTCGGGAGCATTATCAAAGCGACTCTAAGATATTTACTGAAATAGGTTCCCATTGTAAGGGTTGTGAATTCAAAGAAGATAATCCAACCGCTGAAGAAAAGAGTGGTTTTCACGAATGCTGGACCTCGCAATTACAATTGACAGTTGCAGCTATAAATCAGCCAAAAGTATATGATGTTTGGTTTAACCCTGCTAAAAAAGTGTTGGAGGAAGGAAAATTCTTTATGCATGAATTATCAGAGAACGACCTCAATATTCGCCCGGAAGCGGGAAAAATAAGCAGGTCTGAACGGCAATGGTTGCAAATTGAAAAAAACATAAACAAAGATCAATCACCTCATTTCGACCTGGAAAATTTACGGGAGGAACTGGCATCCTGGCAATTCCCCCTCAACTTTATTGATTTTGAAACCACTGCGGTAGCAATCCCATTTATGGCTGGAATGCATCCATATGAACAGCTGGCTTTCCAATTCAGTCATCATATCGTTTTTGAAGACGGTCGTGTGGAACATTATAATGAATATTTGAATACAGAAATTGATGACTTTCCCAATTTCGATTTTATAAGGGCCTTAAAGGATTCTCTTTTTATAAATGAAGGAAGCATTTTTAGATATCACAATCATGAGAACACCATTGTAAATGTGATCTATGACCAGTTGCGAAATTCCGATGAACCCGACAAACAGGAGCTTTTGGGATTTATTGAAACCATCAGTCATAATACCGGCAGAAATACAAAGTCCTGGTGTGGAAAAAGGGACATGATAGATCTCCAAAAAACCGTTGTCAATTACTATTACGACCCGGTGACTTATGGCTCTAATTCTATTAAGGCAATTCTTCCAGCCGTATTACATTCCAGCGATTATCTTCAGGAGAAATATCAACAGCAATTAGCCAGTTTAAACCTAACCAGTAAAAACTTTGATAATTCCCATATATTTCTGAGAATGGAAAATGGAAATCCTATTAGTCCATACAAGGCCCTACCCCCTATTTTCGAAGGTTGGGATAATGAGCAGCTCGAAGAAGTTGCAGACAGACTTTCCGAAATTAAAGATGGCGGTGCAGCACTGTTCGCCTATGGGAAATTACAGTTTCCGGAAGTAAAGCAAGAAGAGCGGGAAGCTATAAGAAATGGATTGTTGCGTTATTGCGAATTGGATACCCTGGCAATGGTGATGATCTACGAATATTTTAGAGAAGTGTGTAAGTAAAAATTTAACCTATGAATAAGATTATAAATTTTATCGGCTCATAATTAACGTAATTATGAGTTGAAAGGGAGTTTGAATCGGCTCATCATTTAGAATAATGTTTGCAATTGCTCGACCCCGTTTTTTAATTTTTCCCCATTTTTTTTAGTACCCAAAGTAATTTTCAGGTTTAATCACACATTTGAAACATCATAATTTCAGGCTCTATCCAATTGGATAATGAACCGTCCTCATTTACAATTCTCGTTTTGCATAAGTGTCCATCAAAACTATAATGGTAGACTATCTTCCCTTTACTTTTCAAAACTCCTTCCTGGGGCTTCTTTTTAATTCTTATTCTCCAGTTATGTCGGGTTCCTGGAAGATTAAAAATCAAATACTCCGGATAAATCCCGGTTCTTTCAGATTCCCGCATTCAGCCTTGTATGTGGTTGATTGCTAAAGTCATTTCTGTTTATTCTTCTATGTATTGTTGAGGAAATGTTGGGACATAATTTATGATTTTATTATTTTCTGGGTCAGATAAATTTAAAAAAGAAGTCCGCCAGTTTATGTCGCCAGACTATTTAACTTTCCACTTTTAATAATTGCCGGATTATTTACTGGAGATTTAGACTATAAGCGGTACTTCTGCCTTGTCCTTTTTTGGAAATAATTTTCTTTTCCTGTAGATCCTGCAAATCCCTGGTGGCTGTTGCTTTTGAAGTTTTGGTAATACCTATATATTTTTTTGCATTTATTCCTCCTTCAAAACCTTCGGGACCTTCTTTTAATACCCTGCGTATTACTTTCATCTGTCTGTCATTCAATTCGTTCCTGAACCTATCGAAAAATCTGGTTTTATATAAACTAAATTCTATAAGTTTTTCTGCAGCGATCTGTGCTTGTATGGCAGTACGTACAAAATAATTGATCCACGGACTTATTTCATTTGACCTTTGTGCCAGCTTTAAAGCAGCATAATAATCGTTCTTTTTCTTCTCAATAGCCTGGGAAAGACTTAAAAGAATTGGCCTTTGAACAGTTTGAGATAATGCCTTTTCCGCTATTGCACGTCCTATCCGGCCATTGCCATCTTCAAAAGGATGGATAGTTTCAAATCGTCATCACTAAAGTGACTCAGTTTTGTGTTTTTATTTATTCCAGGGAAAGTTGCCATTTAATTAATTTTTTGTTGTTATTATATAATCATTTCTATATTTTAATTAATTTGCATTTTTCTTAATAAAACGCTTCCAACTCCTTCTTTCCCTCAAAAACCTCTCTCAATACACTTTGCATTAATTGCTCACTTTGTTTTTGGCTTCTTTTCACTTGTTGCTCTAAAGCATCACATAACCCCATTAACGCATTTACCTTATGAACAATGGCTTTTTGTTCTTGTAGTGGAGGGAATGAAGTACTTATTAGATTCAATTTGCCTCTATTTAGTTTTATTTGCATGGGTGGTTGACCATTAAGATGTGGACTTAAATCTATTGAATTAATAAAAATCTCTAAATATAGTTTTGTATATTCATCCACGGTATCAACTACGTGAGCATGATTATTTACCCAATATTTTCCATGTGCCATATAGGCTACAGGTTTAGTTCTTCTTAAAAGGTTCCCTCCATCCTCAGCAATTAAAAGAAGAGATTTATTAAAAATAAAATCATCAATATGGTCAATAACACCTTGGGCACCATAATAATCGTAATCGCCTTGTCTTTTTGCTCTATCAGCTTTTGAAAGAGGTATTCTAAATCCGTCCATATTTATACTACTATCACCAAATCTTGACCAAACCCAACCTGCTGGTAATTCATAAGGAATTTCGTCTTTGGTAATTGGCGGTAATGGTTTTTCCTTTTTTATTTTCTTGTCTTTGATGAGCTGTGCTTTCTCTTTTTCAATACGCTTTAATAATTGATTCGCATCTTCAATATTAGGATTATTTGCTCGCCAACCTGCTGTAAATTTTCCTTGAACAGCTAATTGCAATACGGTTTCTCGTAACTTTTTAATGTTAGAGGTTTCGTTAAAGAAACTATAAAAATGTTCTTGTAAATAAGCCCATTCTTTTTTTGAATTGTTTGTTGCTATTTGTTTTAGAGCAGAAACAACAAATCTTTCTTTTAAAGTAATACGTTCAACAGTTAATTGCTCTAATTGCTCAACTTCTTTGAAGAGTGTTTCTACAATTTCTACTATAGCTTTTTGTTCTTCTAGTGGTGGAATTGGTATTGGAATTTCTCCAAAACTATTTATAGAAATCCCTCCAATAATACCAGTCATTCTACTTTGAAATTCTTTATAGAAAATAGGAGTTTGATATAAGGATAAAATGAAAATAGGCTCAATATCTCCATATTGTTCCAAAGCGTACAACTTATTACCGAAACAAATATCTTGATTTGTAATCCCACATTTTTTTCCAGCACTCCCACCTTCCGAACAAATCAAAGGAGTTTTTTTATGTGCGATTTTAAATTTTGGCTCATAAAATGGTATTTTTACACCATTATCGTAATTTAATTTTTCAAAACCATAATTTATATCTTTTGTGCCTAGATATGAAAAGCCTTCTTCCAATCCCTCATATTTAATTTCTTTAACAGCTTTATTTACACTATTACCATTAAATAAGTTCCCAATTTCAATTAATCTGCTCCATTCCCATTTTTTAGGTATTTGCAGATATTTTTCTTCATTTGTTACTTTAGAAGATGTTTTTCCTTTCCTTACTTTTTTTTCTTTAGTAAGCTTGGTTTTTTCTTCTTTAACACGTTTCAATAAAACAGTAGCAGTTTCAACATTAGGATTTTCTTCACGCCATTTTCCTGTTAATTTACCTTGCACAGCCAATTGCAGAATCAAACCTTTTAACTCTTGCGCATTTTTTGATCTAACAGTAAGTTCTCTAAAATGTTTCAGTAAGTGCATATTATTTTAAAGCTTCAGTTAACACATTTTTAATTTCATCTTGTATAGAAGAAATCTTCTTTTCAGTAGCTCTAAATTTTTCCAACAGCACTTCCGGGCTTGCTAAATCATCAGCTTCCTGGTGGGGATTTTTAATATCTAAATTGTAGCCTCGTTTTTTAATATCTTCTATAGACACTTTCCAGGCATATGGGCTTTCTTCACGTTTGTTCCACCATGCTTTTTCTAAGTCAAATTCTTTAATGTTAATTGGCTTGCCTTTATTATAGCTCTTTACACCCTCCGGATAAGGATGTTCGTAATACCAGATATCTTTAGTTGGTTTGCCTTTTTCAAAAAACAATAAGTTGGTTTTAATGCCTGTATAGGGGTTAAAAACACCATTAGGCAAACGTACTATGGTATGTAGATTACAACGCTCTAATAGCTCTTCTTTTAGGCGTGTTTTCATGCCTTCACCAAACAAGGTGCCATCAGGTAATACGATAGCGCAACGTCCATTATTTTTTAGCAACTTAATAATTAAGGCTAAAAATAAATCGGCTGTTTCTTTGGTTCTAAATTTTTTAGGGAAGTTGGTTTCGGTACCATCTTCTTCCACACCTCCAAAAGGTGGGTTGGTTAAGATAATATCCAACTTATCCTTTGCTCCCCAATCTGCATAGGGCTTACTTAATAAATTATCTCTACGTACAGCAGGCAAATCAAAACCGTGTAGCATTAAATTCGTGGTACACAGTAAATGTGGCAATGGTTTTTTCTCAATACCTCTAATAGATGTTTGCAGCACATCTCTGTCTTTTGGTGTTTTTATTTGCTCCCGCATATGGTCTATTGTACAGGTTAAAAACCCACCTGTACCACAAGCAGGATCTAATATACTTTCTCCTAATTGAGGATTCACCATATCCACCATAAACTGGGTAACTGCTCTTGGGGTGTAATACTCCCCCGATGAACCTGCAGATTGTAGCTCCTTTAAAATGGTTTCGTATATGTCATTAAACAAATGACGCTCTGTGGTGCTATTAAAATCTATTTGATTTATGACATTAATTACCTGACGGAACAAGGTTCCGTTTTTCATATAGTTATAAGTATCATCAAACACCGACCGAATAATGTGAGCTTGTGGGCTAATGGTAATATCTAAAGCTTTAAGGGAAGGAAATAGCTCGTTGTCTACAAACTCCATTAAATCATCACCTGTTAAACCTTCATCATCAGCTGCCCAGTTTTGCCATTTTAGTTTTTCGGGAATTGGAGATTCATAATTAGCTATGGTAATTGCCCATTCCTCTTCTTTATCGGAAAATATTTTCATGAAAAGCATCCACACCATTTGCGAAATACGTTGTGCATCTCCATCTACTCCAGTATCCTTACGCATGATATCGCGTATGCCTTTTATGTTTGTTGTTATTTTACTCATTTTTATATTCTTCTTTCAATTCTTTTAATTCATCTTCGTATTTCAAAAACTGTGCTTCAACTTTATTTACAATAGGCTCAATGTCCTTTAAAAAATGATCTAATTTTTTTTCAGCATTCTCATTCCAATCATCCATAACTTTTTCTAGATTCCAGCTTAAAACATCATTAAAATGACATTTCCATTTTGCACCTAAATTTTCCTTTGCTCCATCAAGTTCACTCAAAATTTCTACTATTCGCTTATCATATTCAAAATAATCCCTTGGATCAGAAACAGTTGTTCTAAAATTTAAGCTCTTACCAGTTCTAAAATCAAGCTCAAACAAAAAAGCTTCTTTGTTTGGCCAACCATTAGCGCGATTATAAAACAAAATAAGTTCTTCTATTTCTGGTGTAAAAAATCGAACATAGCCTTTATTTTTAGATCCAATTTTCCAACCTTTATTTTTTACCTTCTCACTTAAAATTTGATTAAAATCGTCCCAGTAGTCTGGTTTATTCTCAAATACGAAATCGAATAACTCCTTGTGATTTAGGTATAACTTTTTAGCTATTTCATTAGTTCTGTCATCGTTCATTATATTTTGTTTTATCAAAGTGATGTAGTCTTTTATATAAATTTTAATTGCTGGACTTAAAGTTTTCTTACGAAAATTAAGTCCATTTTCTAAGATTTCTAAAATTCTCGCATAAGAATATTCTATGTAGACCTCAGGCATAGAAGATTGATACCCCGAAGGTGTAAGAAACACAAAACATGGTACATGATCCGGAAATTCCTTTTCTATTATTCCCTTATATTTTTTTAATTGGGTAGCACTCTCTTTTGCCCAAATTTTATTTTCAATGCAAACAACAAAATTATCGGTTACAATTAAAACATCTATATTTTTCCATTCCCTTCGAATTTCTACCTCATTATTACTAATATTTCCAACTTCGAGTATTGAAAAGTTCTGAGCTCGTTCATCGATAAGAATATCCTGAAAAATCTTTTGCAGAACATAATCCCCCAGTCCATGATTTTCATTAGGATCTAGTAACCAGGCTAAAAAATTTGAGTGTCTAATTTCATAATCGGAAATTCCAAGAATTCTAAAAAAGTTTGGAGTTTCAGCTTTTACCGAGAGTTCATCGAATTGTGAATCGCTTAATAAATTAGAATATTTTTTTTCAATTTCTTTTTCATTCTTAAGGGCTATTATATCACTCATTTACGCTATACTGTATATTTCATTTTCTAATTCTTTTATGGCTTTTTCAAAATCTTGCTTCTTTCCGAAAGCTCTTACTAATTCTACCGGGGAACCAATTTCATTTAGCGGCTTCAACTTTAGTACAGAACCTTGTTCCATGGATATTATCCCATCACTTTCGTACTTTTCGAGCAACCCATTTAAAACATTTTTAGCTACCCCTTCATATTTGGCAAAATAGTTCCTTTTTCTCACATTATTGGCACGTTCCTGCCTTGTTAAAGGAGGCTGGTCAAAAGCGATGTGGCATATTAAATCAAAGTCATCCAAATCTTGACCAACATCTTCTCTCAGTGCTTCCAATAATACTCCATGTTCAGCCAATTCCTGAATAAGTTCTTCTTTTTTTTCTGAAGCCTTCCATTTTTGGAGAAAGTCATCCAAAGAAGAGAACTCTTTCTCTATATTCTTTCTGGAATAATCTTTTAAAGATTCAGTTATTAACTTTCCATTTTTACCATAGTATTGCACACGTTCATTAACTATAGAAACTGGAATTTGATTGACATAGTACTTTTTTACTTTCTCATGTGAATCGTCAATATCTATATCTGGTGTGGTTGGTTTGAAATCATCAGGATTAATTGGTCCTCCATCAATAGGAGGAGTTGCATCATCCTCGTCTGGCGGAACTACGGGTTCATCTGGCGTGGGTTCATAGATTTGAACTGGATCACCATCAAAATCTGGTCTGGCAAAAATATTCGTAGCTTTTCTAAAATCCATTATAGTAAAATAGACCTTGCCTTCAGCTTCCCTTATACGAGTACCTCTTCCAATAATTTGTTTAAATTCTGTAACCGATTGTATATTAGATTCCAATACGATAAACTTTACCATTTTGGTATCTATTCCTGTGGTTAACATTTTAGATGTTGTCGCAATAACAGGACAGCGTTCCTCTACATCAGTAAAATTATCCAGCTCCTGTTTTCCAACCTCATCGTCACCAGTAATCTTTACACAATAATTCCAATGTTTTGCAACAAGGTCAGCATTTTCATTAATGAGTGCTTGTCGCATTCTATTTGCATGATCAATATCAGTACAAAAAACAATCGTTTTAGCGTATCTATCCGTTACTTTTAAATACTCTGTTATTTTTTTGGCTACAATCTCTGTTCTTTCATCAATAGCCAAAGTGCGGTCATAATCCTTTAAATTATAGATGCGATCTTTTACCTCATTACCATATTTATCCAATAAACCTGCGGTTGGTCTCCACCCATCATCTACACTTGTTGTAATCCTAACTACTTTATAAGGCGCTAAAAATCCGTCATCAATACCTTGTTTTAGAGAATAAGTATAAACTGGTTCCCCAAAATATTCCATGTTGGAAACATCTTTAGTTTCTTTAGGTGTTGCCGTTAAACCAATTTGAGTTGCCGAATCAAAATAGGTCAATACATCTCTCCAGGCAGAAGCTTCAGCAGCACTACCCCTATGGCACTCGTCTATAACAACTAAATCAAAGAAATCTTTACTAAACTCTTTATATGCATTTTTATCCTCATCAGTACTTGTTAATCCCTGATAAAGAGCAAAATAAATTTGATATGATTTATCAATTTTACGATTCTTAATTATGTGCATGATATCGTTACCAAAAGGAGAAAAATCGCCATTTTTGGTTTGGGTGAGCAAGGCATTCCTATCGGCTAAAAATAATATTCGTTTTTTAATCCCAGTCTTCCATAAACGCCATATTATATTAAATGCTGTATAAGTTTTACCGGTTCCGGTGGCCATTACCAGTATAATTTTGTTTTGGCCTTTGGCAACCGCTTCTAAGGTTCTATTGACTGCATTTTGCTGATAATACCTTGGAGACATATCACTATCATCAACGTAATAATCTTTTTCAACTATTTCTTTGGCTTCAGGAGTTTCTATATTAGTAAAGTCCAGATATTTTTGCCACAATACTTCAGGAGAAGGGAAATTGTCCAATGATAGTTCCTTTTCCAGCTTACCTGATTTTAGTGTTTTATCATGAAAAATAAAGGAGTCTCCATTTGAAGTAAATACAAATGGTACCTGTAGAATTTCAGAATATTCTAAAGCCTGTTGCATTCCAGAACCAACAGGTTTCTTATTATCCTTAGCCTCAATAATGGCAATGGGAATATTTGATTTGTAATAAAGTATGTAATCTGCTCTTTTACTTTTCCCCCTTGTATATAGTTTTCCTTGAACTATTATTCGTCCATCAGTAAAAGAAACTTCCTCCCTTACTTGTTTTTTCATATTCCAACCTGATTTTTGAATTGTAGGA
>Ga0307487_1001390_pt1 | contig 17127 bp, 21 predicted proteins | sample CBIW12metaG_FD_203665 | JGI IMG/M metagenome (GOLD analysis project Ga0307487, IMG submission 203665) | Sea-ice brine microbial communities from Beaufort Sea near Barrow, Alaska, United States - CBIW 1.2 | ecosystem: Environmental > Aquatic > Marine > Coastal | place: USA: Alaska | collected... | reverse complement strand
TTCGACCTCACTGGGCGAACTCACCAGCACCGTCGTCGACCTCGCCGCCAGCCTCACCGCCGCCAGTACTCGCGTCGACGAGCCGCCCCCGCCATCGACGCGATAGATCGAAACCTCGGTCGAATTGCGCCGCGCACAAGACTCGCGGCCACGAGAACCAGCACCAATCGTCCTACCTGGGACGCTCCGTTCACCAATCGTCCTACCTGGGACGCTCCGTTCACCGATCCGGCTACGGGATGAGTTTGCCGCAACTCTCGATCAGGTCGGCCGAGAGCTGGACAAGGTCAGTTCCGCTTGTCTCTGCCGGTCGTGTCCCCAACGAACAACCATCCCGCCGCGCCAAGCCCGGCGCCGACCGCGATCCCGATGCCGACTCCCAGGCCCACACCCAGATCAGTGATCAGGCCGACCACGACGCCGAGCAGAAGTCCAGCGATCATTCCTGCAGTAGCCGAGGTCATTTTACGCTGCTGCTTCGGACCGTTCATGCCGGGAATCGTATTCCATGTGGGGATCGCCTATCGTCATTCATCACAGGCCGTGCTCTTCGCGTGGAGAAAGGAAGAGGCCGTGAGAGTTCTTCGTTCGAGATTCTTCGTGCCCGCCGTGGTGTTTTCTTTGTCTGTCGTCAGTTTCAGGTTCGGCGATGAAGGCGCGAAGTGGCTGTGGAGCGGACAGGTCCCGGTGGCAGTTGTGCTGGGAGCGGTGGCGATCTTCTTTTGGGTCTTGGTCGGTCGCGATCTCAAGACGAGCGACTCTGCCTGACTCGCTGACTGTCATGCTCGGGTAGGCGCCAGCTGCACCTACGCGGCCACTGCTGGGGAGGGGCGTTCCGTCAACGATCCCGCACTGGCACGCTCCGCGTGACGATCCCGCACTGGCACGCTCCGTGTGACGATCGGGATTCGCGACGACTGGTTGCCGCCGATCCGTGCCGCGACGTATGATGTAAACATGTCTTACGCCGACGCTAGGAGCACACCATGACGATCTCGATCCGGCTGACCGAAGACGAAGAAAACCGACTCGACAGCCTCGCGCGCCGCACCGGACGCTCGAAGAGCTTCTACGTCAAGACGGCTCTTCATGAGTACCTCACGGACCTCGAAGATGCCTATGCTGCCGATGCCGCGATCGATGTCTTCGAGGCCGAGGGGCGACGAAGCCGCCCGCTCTCTGCTCTTGAGGCCGAGATCGACACGTGACCTCCCGGTGGAGTCTGGAGACCACCGACCAGTTCGATCGCGAGTTTAAGAAGCTTGATCGCGCCGTGCAGCGACGTGTAATGGCGTACCTCCACGACGTCGAAAGCCTCGATGATCCACGACAGCGAGGGAAGGGATTGACGGCGAGCCATGCCGGCGTCTGGCGTTACAGAGTCGGTGACTACCGAATCCTGGCCCAGTTCATTGACAACACCCTGACCGTCGTGGCCCTGCGCATTGGTCATCGACGCGACGTGTACTGAGCCGCCGGGCTGACCGGTAGCCGATCGGTCACTGGTGAGCACTCACGAGTGACCGTCTCAAACGTCACGTCACGTCACGGGCCGGGTGGGGCGTCTGCGCCCGAGGACCCACATGGCGTATCCGATGAACACGACTCCGCCGCCGACCCCTGCTGCCCCGCTCGGAGCCAGATCGCTCGCGAGTCCGACGCACGCAGCGGCCACCGCGGCGACGGCTGCCACCGCACCAGTGAGCGCAAGACCACGAGAATCGAAGATCCTCGCTAGCGGGACGAAGTGGACACCGACGACGAACAACGTCCATGCCGCGTCGTATTCCGGATGCCCGACCGCCGCCAAGAGCAGGTTCCCCGCCACGATCAGCACCACCTCGATCGCTACCGTCACCCAGTAGTGGCGGCGGACCCGCGGGTCTGCCATCGGTGATCCGCCCGTCGTGCGGCGTCGCGCCAGCAGCACCACGAGCGCGAGGAGGAGGATTGCCGACACCACAGACCCCGCGATCAAAAAGGGCACCCACGAAGACGGCGGGTCTTCCTGAGCCCAGCCGAACCAAGCGATTCCCGCGAACGCCAGAACCGCCGCACCGACCACTTCGCCGCGATCCCACAACCGCCCCGGCAATGCCGAAGCGCCAGCGGTCCCTGTCGATTCGGAACCCATAGCCCTCCCAGTATCGTGCGTCACGATCTTGCCCAGCCTAGCCATGCCCGGTATGTGTCCATCCCCGCGCCCGCCGCAGTCAGGGTTCATCGCAGCGGCCGAATGAGGATCGCTGATCGGCTTGCTGACGCGAGAGTTGGCACACGAGCCGTTGGGCTGGCGGCCGACCACATTGCTGGTGACCGTGCGGCGCTACCGGTGCTCCGGTTGCGGCCACGTGTGGCGCCAGGACACCACCAGGGCAGCGCACCCGCGTGCGAAGCTGTCGCGCCGTGGGCTGCGGTGGGCACTCGAGGCGATCGTGTGTCAGCACCTGACTGTGGCCCGGGTGGCCGAGGGGCTCGGGGTCGCGTGGAACACCGCGAACGACGCCGTCCTGGCCGAGGGCAAGCGCGTCTTGATCGATGACTCGCACCGGTTCGACGGCGTCCGGGTGCTCGGGGTAGACGAGCACGTGTGGAGGCACACCAGGCGTGGTGACAAGTACGTCACCGTGATCATCGACCTCACCGGGATCCGTGACGGCACCGGTCCAGCCCGGTTGCTGGACATGGTCGAGGGCCGCTCCAAGCAAGCGTTCAAGACCTGGCTCACCGAACGACCGAAGGCGTGGCGCGACAAGGTGGAGGTGGTCGCGATGGACGGGTTCACCGGGTTCAAGAGCGCCACCACCGAGGAGTTGCACGACGCGGTCGCGGTGATGGACCCGTTCCACGTCGTCCGGCTGGCCGGCGACGCCTTGGACAAGTGCCGACGCCGCGTGCAACAGGAAATTCACGGCCACCGGGGCCACAAGAGCGACCCGCTTTACTCCGCCAGGCGCACGCTGCACACCGGGGCCGACCTCCTCACCGACAAGCAGAAGGGCCGACTGGACGCACTGTTCGTCGTCGATGAGCACGCCGAGGTCGAGGTGACCTGGTGGATCTACCAGCGGATGATCGCGGCCTACCGTCAGCCTGACCGGAAGCACGGCCGCGTGCTGATGGTCGAGCTGATCGAGTCGATCGGCCAGGGCGTCCCGAGCGTGCTGGCCGAGATCGTCACGCTGGGCCGGACGCTGGAGAAGCGCGCCGTCGACGTGTTGGCCTACTTCGACAGACCCGGCACGTCCAACGGCCCCACCTAGGGCGTGTCTGCTAAATATTCGCGCCCAGTGGCCGAGGCTGGTCTGATGGTTCGTATGGGTGCGATCAGTGACGATTTGTGGGCTGTGCTGGAGAGCGTGGTCCCAGCCGATGACGGCCGTCGGGGGCGGCCGTGGAATGACCACCGGTTGACGCTGGAGGGAATCTGTTGGCGTTTTCGGACGGGGTCTCCGTGGCGCGACCTTCCCGATGCGTTCGGTGCGTGGCAGTCGGTCTGGGAGCGGCATCGTCGCTGGTCAGCGGACGGAACGTACGAGCTGATGTTCGCTGCGGTCAAGAAGTCGGCCGGTGTCGGTGTCGTCGATCTCGACGCGCTGGTCTTGTCGGTTGACTCGACCAGTGCGAAGGTCCACCAGCACGCTGCTGGTGCGCCCCGAGGGGTAAAAAAGGGGTGGGTCGAGTTACAAGAACCTTCCCGCCGAGCCGGCTGATCATGCGATCGGCAGGTCTCGTGGCGGGTTGACGACCAAGGTCCACGCACTCACCGACACGGCCTGCTCACCGGTGACGGTCCTGTTGTCGGCCGGCCAAGCCGGTGACAACCCGATGCTCTGGCCGCTGCTGGAGCGTCGTAGAGCCCAGGACCCGACCCCGGTTCGGGTCCTGGCCGACAAGGCCTACTCGCACAACTCGACCCGTGCGCGGCTGCGCCAGATGCGGATTCGGCACACCATTCCAGAGAAATCAGACCAGATCGCTTGGCGCAAAGCGAAGGGGTCCGCCGGAGGCAGGCCGCCGGCGTTCGACCCAGACCTGTATCGACAACGCAACACCGTCGAACGGGGATTCAATCGGCTCAAGCAGTGGCGCGGCATCGCGACCCGCTACGACAAGTACGCCACGACCTACCTCGGCGGAGTCTGTCTCGCCTCGCTCATCGTCTACCACCACACCCATTTACCAGACACGCCCTAGGCGATCAACGGACGACTCGAACACCTCCGCGGATCCGCCCTCGGGTTCCGCAACGTCACCAACTACATCGCCAGATCACTACTCGAATCCGGCGGGTTCAGACCTCGACTACACCCTGGATTGTGAAGAGCCGATTTCGGCTTAATTCCGATTCTGCCGAGCTCTGCGTTAAGCCGAGGAACCGTGGTTTCGCCTGTGCTGGTGGGGTTGGCTGACTGATTCTTCGGCTGAACGAGCGCGACTATCGGAGGCTGTAGAGGGCGTGGAGCTGATCTTCGGTGAGTCGCTGGGCGGGTGCTGAGCCGATCGCGGGAGTGGCGGCGTTGACGGCTTCGCGCATCATGTCGATGGTGGCGAAAACGTAGAACGCCCCTGTGGTCGCGGCGTTCTCGTGGCCAAGGAGTCTCATGATGATCGGCAAGGGGATGCCCTGCCAGTAAGCAGTTGAGTGGGCACGGACTTGTCGAGATGTCGCCACAGGGCCTTCTCGAGTTGCTCGACGAGTTCCTCCATGTGCGCGACCACCAGCACCTGCGAGCCGGGCTGCGCTTCGAGGTGACGGCGGATAACCTCGCCGCCGACCACCGTCTTGCCGAGGCCGGTGGCGAGTACGAGTAGCGCACGGTTGGTCGAGCCAAGATCGGCGATGACTCGGTCGGCGGCCTCGTGCTGGTATCCACGGAGTTCAAGGTAGCCGGGACGCGGTCGGGCATCTGATCGTAGATCGACGCAAGCGTGGCTCCGGTTCACGCGTCGATGTTGATTCCTATGCTGGCGAGCGCTTTGCGGCGGGTCTCTGCGGGGCCGTTCAAGCTGGTGTTGGTTACCACTACTGCGTGGTCGGCGGCGTACCTCGACTGGGCGCGCTCCGCGTCGTCGACCCCCGTTCGATCGACGGGGCCGCGGCTGGAGAACTTGCACTGTATTATCCGCAGCTCCCGCCGACGGACGACGAGGATGTCGGCGCCTTGGTCTTTGGCTCCGTCGATCACACGGACGTCCTTGAAGCCGAGGTGCCAGAGGGCGCTCGGGGGCGAGATTGAGCCCTCGCGGACCGCCCTGGAGCAGGGCCTCACCGTGTGAGGGTGGCGAGACCGGCCTCGGCGTGCCATCTCCAGCCGCCGGTGCCCAGGATCATCCACGTCCACCGGTCGAACCCGCTGTAGGCGATGTCGCGCAGCTGCTGTAGCTGCGGCCCGGAGTGGATGTAGATCGGTACGCCGAGTCCGGCGGCGGCGTCGAAGATCGGCAGGTCCCCCTCGAACACGTCGACGGGCACCGTAGGATCCTGGTTACGGTGTTCCCGAACTGCCGGTCGGGTGTCGTACGGCCCGGGGTTGCGGGCCGCGGCGCGAGGGTAGGAAACAGACAGGGCCTGCGGCAATTCGGTACAGCCTCACCGCCGGTCACAGGCGGTGCCGACAACGAAGGAAATCGGAGCCCTCTCGACAAGCGCTCCTCCCCGGAGTAGACCAGGATACTCAGCTCGTCTCCTATCGGAAGGCACAAACCTCATGCCCGAATATCAGACGTACACCGACGTCCTCGCGGGGGCGTGCCCCTTCGGCGGCGACACCGTCGGCGGTGCGCAGACCTCCACGCCGACGCTGCAGGACTGGTACCCCGACCGGCTGCGCGTGGAGCAGCTGCACCGTGACGGCGCGGCCGCCAACCCGCTGGCCGACCTCGACTACCCCGCCGCTTTCGCCACGATCGACCTGCCTGAGCTCAAGGCCGACATCAAGCACTTCCTCACCACCTCGGTGTCGTGGTGGCCCTCGGACTATGGCAACTACGGGCCGCAGATGGTCCGGATGGCCTGGCACGCCGCGGGTACCTACCGCATCGCCGACGGGCGCGGCGGCGCCGGTCAGGCCATGCAGCGCTTCGCCCCGATCAGCAGTTGGTGGGACAACGGCAACACCGACAAGTCCCGGCGCCTGCTGTGGCCCATCAAGCAGAAGTACGGCAGCGCCCTCTCCTGGGCCGACCTGATGATCCTGACCGGCAACTGCGCCCTCGAGATCATGGGCCTCCCCACGCACGGCTTCGGCGGTGGCCGCCGCGACGCGTGGGAGGCCGACGACTCGACCTACTGGGGTCCGGAGTACATCGACAACACCAACCCCGGTTCCTTCGACTCCATGGTCATGCGCAGCGGGCGCTGGACCGGTGAGCCCGGCGACGCCGACTACGCCCTCGAGCAACCGCTGGCCGCGTCGCACCAGTCGCTGATCTACGTCAACCCGGAGGGCCCCAACGCCAACGGCGACCCGGCCGCCTCGGCCGTCGACATCCGCATCACCTTCGGCCGTATGGCGATGAACGACGAGGAGACGGTGGCACTGATCGCCGGTGGTCACGCGTTCGGCAAGAGCCACGGCAAGGTGGCCGCGGACGAGATCGGCCCGCCCCCGGAGATCGCTCCGATGGAGGCGATGGGCCTGGGCTGGCAGAACCCCGAGGGCACCGGCTTCGCCGAGTACACGATGACCAACGGCATCGAGGGTTCATGGACCCCGAACCCGACCCAGTGGGATAACACCTACCTGGAGAACCTGTTCGGCTCCGAGTGGAAGCAGTCCGAGAGCCCGGCCGGTGCGATCCAGTGGACGCCCAGCGACGAGCAGAACAGCCCGCGCACCCCCGACGCGCACCTCGACGGTGTCGTCCACCCGCTGATGATGATGACCAGCGACATCGCGCTGAAGGTCGACCCGGTCTACCGCGAGGTCTGCCTGAAGTTTCTGGCCGACTTCGACGCCTTCACCGACGCGTTCTCCAAGGCCTGGTTCAAGCTGACCCACCGCGACATGGGCCCCAAGTCGCGGTACCTCGGCCCCGAGGTCAACACCGATGAGCTGCCCTGGCAGGACCCGCTGCCCGCGGTGGAGCACCCGCTGGTCGGCGAAGCCGAGGTCGCCCGCCTCAAGCGGGCCGTCCTGGACGCCGAGCTCTCCGTCTCCGACCTCGCCTTCACCGCGTTCTCGTCCGCCGCCACGTACCGCGACACCGACAAGCGCGGCGGGGCGAACGGGGCGCGGCTGGCCCTCGCCCCGCAGAAGGACTGGACGGTGAACCGCCGGACCGTCGACGTCGTCGCCGCCCTGCGTAGGGTCATGGACACATTCAACGCCGCCGGACCGGCCCGGATCAGCCTGGCCGACCTCATCGTGCTCGGCGGCTGCGTGGCCGTGGAGCAGGCCGCGAAGGCGGCGGGAGAGGACGTGCAGGTGCCGTTCACCCCCGGCCGCGTCGACGCCACCGACGCCCAGACCGACGTCCCCACCTTCGAGTGGCTGGCCCCCGTCGTCGACGGCTTCCGCGGCTACGTGCAGGACGGGTACGCCCAGATCACCACCATCGCTCCGGAGCAGATGTTCCTCGACCGGGCCGCACAGATGAAGCTCACCGCCCCGGAGTGGGTCGCTCTCACTGGCGGTCTGCGGGTGTTGGGTTGCAACCACGACTCCTCCGTCAACGGAGTCTTCACCGACCGGGTCGGCACGCTCAGCACCGACTTCTTCACGACCCTGACGAGCATGGACTTCGAGTGGCGGAAGGTCGACGAGGCCGGCACCGCGTTCACCCTGAACGACCGGGACAGCGGTGCGACGGTCTACCGGGCCACCCGCAACGACCTGCTGTTCGGCTCCAACACCCAGCTGCGCGCCGTCGCCGAGGTGTACGCCGGCAGTGACGGCCAGCCACGCTTCGTGCGCGACTTCGTCGCGGTGTGGGACAAGGTCATGATGGCCGACCGCTACGACGTCGCCGACCGTCGGGCCGACCGCGGCTGACCGTGCTCAACCCTGTGGGGTTCAACAACCCCGATCCAGGCATTCGGGTTGTGGGTGGGTCAGGCTGCTTGTCGGTATTCGTGGATCAGCCCGCCAAGGATGTCGGGTCGCTGAGTGGCGAGGCTGGGATCCTGGCCTCGGATGAGGACAGTGCCGGGCAGAGGTGGGCGTTGGTCAAGGGATCGCTGCGGTCGGTGGCCGTTGTAGTGCGCCGCGTATTCGGCCAGGACTGATCTGAGCTGGCGTTCATGGAAGATCAGCAGCCGGTCCAGGCACTCGCGGCGCACGGTGCCGATCCACCGTTCGGCGTAGGTGTTTGCCTTGGGCGCCCGGGGTGGACTGCGGAGGATCTCGATCCCGACGCTGGTGAACACGGCATCGAAGCTGTGGGTGAACTTGGTGTCTCGGTCGCGGACCAGGAACCGGAACGCGTCTGCACGCTCGCCCAGTTCGAGGAGGAAGTTGCGAGCCTCCTGGGTCACCCATTCCCCGGTCGGGTGCCGCGTGACGCCGAGGATGTGGACCCGGCGGGTGCCGACCTCGATCACGAAGAACACGTAGATGCGACGCAGCAGCACGGTGTCGACGGTGAAGAAGTCACAGGCCAGGATCGTGTGCGCTTGTGCTCGGCAGAACTGCCGCCATGTCGGTCCCGTTCTGCGTGGTGCCGGATCGAGACCGGCCCGGTGCAGGATGTTCCACACGGTCGCCGCGGCGACGCGGTGGCCGAGGCCGAGGAGTTCGCCGTGGATGCGCCGGTGGCCCCAGGTCGGGTTCTCCCGCGCGAGCCGGAGCACCAAGGCACGAATTACGGCCGGCGTGGGTGGTCGGCCACCTGTCGAGGCGCGACGTCGCGGATATGTCCAGCGGTGGGTGGCCAGTTCGCGGTGCCAGCGCAGCAGCGTCGCCGGCGCGACGATCCGACACCGCCGCAGCTGCGGCGGCAACAGCCGCGACAACGCCGCCAACACGAGCCGGTCCTTCGGCTCCAACCGTGGACGGTTGACCTGCCGCAGCACCGCAACTTCGTGCCGGAGCACGAGCAGCTCGACACCCTTGGCCGGACTGCCGCGGGCCCGAAGGATTACGAGACCGAGCATCGTCCGAACCGTCGCGTACGCGATCGACAACAGCACCCGAGCCATCCTGCCGAACCTCACAGTCTAGGCTCATCGGAGGTTCTTGAGCCCAACAAGGTCCATGCTCTGCGTTCCCGCCTTCGGGCATCGACATCGCATCGACGGCCGACGAGCGTCATGCTGGTCGGCTCGCCGCTCGGACGGGCGTGACGGAGAAGGCCAATGTCGAGGACCGATGCACATCTGCCGCACCGACTCCTTCGGCCCGAGGATCTCTCCTGCCGACATGAGACCTGCCGGACCTGGCGGTCGATGGTTCGGTGGCCGCACGGCTTCGAGCATCGGGAGATGACGCCTCCGGCCCGGAACAGCGACCGGCGTGCACTGCGCCGACTGGCCGGGCAGTTCGACGCCGAGCCGCAGCTGGCGACCTGCGACTGCGGCCGTGATCAACTACGCGGCAATAGCGGATGTCCTGGTCCGGCGGCTCAGCTTAGGCGTGCTGGTCTGCGACCGGGTCTGGTTGAACAGACCAGTCGGCGGGTTCGTCGTCGGTGTCGGTGTCGGCGATCGCCTTGGTCTGGTGCACCTTGCCCGGCTTGTGGTGTTGCGGCGCGTAGACGGTGTAGACCTGCATCGGCTCGTCGCCGATGTTGGTGACGTTGTGCCAGCTGCCGGCCGGAACGATGACGCACCAGCCGTCGGTTACCTCTTGGTCGAAGGTCAGTTCGTCCTTGCCGGGTCCCATCTGGGCTCGACCGCGACCGCGGTCGAGCCGAATGAACTGGTCGGTGTCAGGGTGCTTCTCTAGTCCGATGACGCCGTTGACCGGAATCGACATGAGGGTGACCTGTAGGTAATTGCCGCTCCAGGCCACGGTGCGGTAGTTCGGGTTCTCGAGCGTCTCGGTCTCCAGGTCGAACGCCTGGGGACGGGGACCGATGTCTGCGATGCCCATGGATTTGACCCTAGCCTTGCCCGCAGATCACGTCAAGGACTACGTCAAGCTGGCAGCCGGCGACGATCGAAGACTGCCCATCACCGGTCAAGCCCCTGGGAGTGTAGCGCTGCGTGACCCTTCAGAGGTCAGGCTGTGAGTGCTGGGAGGTCCTCCTTGTCGATGTCGGTGTTCGTGTCGGGGACGATGTGGATGCGGGACTTGGCGAGGATCTCCAGGCCGAGGTAGCGGCGTCCTTCGGCCCATTCGTCGGTCTGTTCGGCCAGGACGGCGCCGACGAGGCGGATGATCGCATCGCGGTTGGGGAAGATCCCAACGGAGTCGGTGCGGCGCCGGATCTCGCGGTTCAGTCGCTCGTTCGGGTTGTTCGACCAGATTTGCTGCCAGAGCCCTTCGGGGAAGCTGGCGAACGCCAAGATGTCCTCCCGTGCGCCGCTCAGGTGCTCCGCGACGTCTGGAAGCTTGTCCTCGACGTAGTCCAACAGGCGGTCGAACTGGGCGGCGACTGCTGGTGCGTCGGGCTGGTCATAGACCGAATGGAGCATCGCCTTGACCGCCGGCCACATGCTCTTGGGCGTCACACTCATCAGGTTGAACGCGTAGTGGGTCCGGCACCTCTGCCAGCTGGCGCCGGGCAGGTTCGCGGCGATTGCGTCCTTCAGCCCGGCGTGAGCATCAGAGGTCACCAGACGGACCCCGATCAGGCCGCGGGCGACGAGGTCGGCGAAGAACGTGTTCCACGCGGCCCCGGTCTCCGACGTGGCGACGCGCAGGCCAAGGACCTCGCGGCGCCCGTCAGCGTTGACCCCGGTCGCGACGAGCACGACAGTATTCACGACCCGGCCGCCTTCGCGGACCTTCATCGTCAAAGCGTCGGCAGCCACAAACGTGAACGGGCCGACATCTGTGAGTGGGCGGTGGCGGAACTCCTCGACGACCTGGTCCAGGTCGGCTGCCATCCGCGAGACCTGCGACTTGGACAGGCCAGTGATCCCCAACGTCTTGACGAGCTTGTCCATCCGGCGCGTGGACACGCCAGCGAGGTAGCAGTCAGCGACAACGGTGATCAGTGCGGCTTCAGAACGTTTGCGACGCTCCAGTAACCACTGCGGGAAGTAGGACCCGGCGCGCAGCTTGGGGACGGCGACGTCGATCGTGCCGACCCTGGTGTCCAACGGCCGGTGCCGGTAACCGTTGCGCTGCGCCGTCCGGTCAGGACTCGGGCGGCCGTACTCGGCCCCGACCACCGCATCGGCATCAGCCGAGAGCAGCGCGTTGATCATCGTCTGCAGCAAGTTGCGCATCAGATCTGGGCTGGCTTCGGCCAAAGCATCGCCAAGCAGGCCAAAAGGGTCGACAATATGTGGTGCGGTCATCGTGATGACTCCGTTCGAGGATTCGGTAGAAGGTTGACTCGAAGGATCACGCGGTGGCCGCGTCCATGTCCATCACAGCGACGAACTCGGCGACCGCGCTTCACCACTATCGGGGACTTAACTCCATCACCGCCCGAGACAGCAGCGACCCCCGGCGAACTGGTCCCAGCTGGTGGGTGTCTCCACAGGCGGTTGGCCGCAGACCTTGACCGAGCTCGGTGCGCACATCCGCCAAGACGCCTAACGCGACAACCAACATTCGCGGCTTCACCGTGGTTGCGTCGCGTACGTGCGCTATGCGCTCGAACGACCGCACCACTACCAGTTGATATTCGGCGACACTCCGATGTCTCAACCGCCCGCGGAGATCGAAGCGGCCGCCGACGACGGCCTCCTCGCATTACGTGAACTGGTCCAAAGCGCCCAGGCCCAAAACGATCTCGTCGCGGGCTCCCCACGGGAACTAGCGACCATCATCTGGGTTCTGCTGCACGGACTCGCCCACCTGCGGCTCACCGGACACCTCCACGAACCCCGCGCCATCGACGGAGACACCCACCTCGAAGACCTTCTGACCATGACCCTCGAGGCCCTGCGTCCAGCGACGGCGTCCGGTGGGACCGCTCCGGCACCGAAAGACTCAGAGGCTTGCGCGGTGTCCGTACCGAAATCTTCACGCGGAGCGTGCCAGTGCGGGATCGCGACACGGTGACGTGTGTGAACTTGTTGATCGGCCGCCGTCGGAATGGAGGACGCGCTGTAGCAGTCCCGTGCTGCATAGCCTCACCGTCGTGTCCAGGCTGTCCAAGAGACCAGACGTGTGCCGAGCCTCGCACCGAACCTGGGCCATGACCAGCAACATGGGACAACGACAACGACTTCGTGACAGGCATCTCATGTGGCACCAATAGCAGGGCTACACCGGGTACGGTCCCCGTAACGGAAGTGATCGAGGGTAGGGGGCCCGCATGGAACCGGTCAGTCTGGCAGCGATGTCGGCGCGCGAGCTCATCGCAGAGCTCGCCGAGGTAGAAGTGGATCTGCGCCGCCGGCGCCATCTGGGCGCCACCGAGAATCTCGGGCCCGCCGTGGCCGACCTAGTTCATCGCGAGCAGGTGATCGGCCACGAGCTTCGCCGTCGAGCACGAACCCACCAACTCAGAGCGCTTCTAGACAGAGCCCGTCAATCGCGGTAGACGACATCCCGTTCTAGCGCCGGCCACCCGCGCTGTGAGGTTCAGAAGGTGTCCCCACAGATACCGGAAGTTGACTGAGCTTGGCGCCCGAAGGCCGTCGGCGCCCCGATTGCCCGATAGTGGATCGTCCAGCGGTACTGGCGAGTACCACACAGCTGTACGTTCTCGAGCATGAGCGGCATGGTGGGTGGGAGCCCCTGGGATCTTGTCTCTGCCCTCCGGCCGACTCGTCCGTGGCCGTGGGCTGAATCGACCGCTACTGAATGGGGCTCGTCCCGAGTTCGGCGTATACCTGCTCAACAAGCGACCGGAGCCCGTCTCGTGGGAATCCCGGTGGGTCCGCTGGCCAGACTTCCGGCTACCGACGGACCGCCATGACGCCCAAGATGGTCTGCGCGAGGCGTGGAAGCACGCCGCAAACGAGCGAGTGGAACTCGCCTGCGTCGGGGGCCGCGGAAGGACCGGCACTGCGTTGGCCTGCTTGGCCGTACTGGACGGCGTTCCGCCTTCCGAGGCGGTCGCCTACGTGCGCGAGCACTACGGACCCACGAGCCGTCGAGACGCCTTGGCAGCGTCGCTACGTCACCCGCTTCCCCACGATGTCGTAGGCGGCGTATCGATAGCCGAACCCAAGCGGTGGCACTGCGGGGAGTCCCTTACGCATCTGGACGTGCGTCACCGTATGACCTGTCCGGAGGGGAGCTCCGGGACAGGGGCGGTTTACGGGATGCCGGGTTAGGTCGCAAACGGTCGTTTCCGGCGCGCCGGTGCAGCGCCACGGCGAGCTGTGGAGTCTGGCAATAGGTGGCAATGTGCAGCGGTCGCTCTGTGTCGCATCTCATGTGTTTCGAGACACATAGGTTATGAGACACATGTGCTGCTCGTTTCGAGCAAAGTCCCGACGCGTCACTCGCGGCGCAATGGCGCACGACTCGGATTGTGTTGCGACTGCAGCGTTGGCACTCCTCAGCGCGCGTGTCGGAGCCATCCTCGTCGCTTGGAAGCGCGACCAACTGTCGGGTAGGTGGCGGGCCGCACGATGCCGCGGCCGTGTGATCGGTTTTGCGCGTGCTGCATGTGCCGACCTGTGGCGGTGCGAGTAAGGTGAGGCACGCCATACTTAGGTAACCCCAATATGATGAGGAATGACTGTGCACGTGCGAAATTCGATGGCTCTGGCCTTGGTCGCGATGCTGGGCCTGTCGGCCTGCGGTGTAATCGGCGGTGACGACGGCCCCTCGATCACGGTCTACAACGCTCAGCACAAGGAGCTGCTCGCCGATCTCGCGCCAGCCTTCACCAAGCAGACGGGTATTGAGGTGAAGCTGCGGTCGGGCAGCGACTTGGAGCTGGCCAATCAGCTGGTCCAAGAGGGTTCAGCCTCTCCCGCGGACGTGTTCTTGACTGAGAACTCTCCCGCGATGTCATTGGTCGAGAGCAAGGGTCTGTTCGCCAATCTCGACGCCAAGACGTTGGCGCAGGTACCGGCTCGATACGAGCCAAAGAGCGGCCGATGGATGGGCTTCACGGCACGCTCGACCGTGCTGGTCTACAACACCGACAAGATCTCCGAGAAGGATCTTCCCAAGAGCCTGCTCGATCTCGCTGAGCCGAAGTGGAAGGGGAAGGTCAGTTTCTCACCGACTGGTGCGGACTTCCAGGCGATCGTCAGCGCCGTGTTCGACCTCAAGGGGAAGGCCGCCACGAAGGCGTGGCTCGACGGAATCAAGCGCAACGGACTTGTCTACCAAGGCAACAATGTCGTGCTCAAGGAGGTCAATGCTGGCACGGTCGACACCGGGATCACTTACCACTACTACTGGAGTCGCGATCAGGAGGAGTCCGGCGAGAACAGTTCGAGTTCCAAGCTGCACTACTTCGGCGACCAGGACCCGGGCGCCTTCCTCAGCGTCTCTGGCGCGGGTGTCCTGAAGTCCAGCAAGCACCAGGCGGATGCTCAAAAATTCGTGAAGTTCCTCAGCAGCGAGGCGGGCCAGAAGGTGCTCGCTGACAGTTATGCACTGGAATACCCGCTGAACCCGAAGGTCGAGCTGGGTCGGAACGTGAAGCCGTTGTCTGAGCTGGACCCGCCTGCCGTCGATGTATCGGCGCTGAACAGTCAGGCCGTCGTCTCGATGATGCAGGACGCCGGCTTCCTGTGACGCGGGTGGCGCTGGCGCGACGTCGCAGGGAGCGGGTGTCGGCTCCAACGTCTGTCATTGCCGCTGCTGTGGCCGTGGCGTTGGTGAGCCTGATCCCGTTGGGCTTCATCGTGGTCTACGCGCTGACGTTGTCGCCCACGCAATCGCTGGATCTCTTGGTGCGTCCACGCATGGGTGAACTGTTGTTCAACACGGTCCGACTCGTCGTCGGTGGTTGTGCCCTGAGTCTGGTGCTCGGGGTCGGCTGCGCGTGGTTGGTCGAGCGATCCGATCTTCCTCTTCGTCCGATGTGGCACCTGTTGGCGACTGCTCCGCTGGCGGTGCCGGCTTTCGTGAACAGCTACGGCTGGTCGTCGTTGGCGCCGAGTGCAGAGGGTTTCATCGGCGCACTGCTCATCGTGACGTTGTCGTACTTCCCGTTGGTGTACTTGCCTACCGCAGCCTCTCTGCGCGGACTTGATCCTGCGCTGGAGGAGGTGGCGTACTCACAGGGTCTGAGCCGTTGGACCACGTTCGTTCGGGTGACCCTGCCTCAGCTGGTACCGGCGATGATCGGCGGTGCCCTGCTGGTTGGGCTGCACCTGCTGGCGGAGTTCGGTGCGCTGCAGATGTTGCGTTATCCGACGTTCACGACGGCCATCTACGACCAGTACCAGTCTTCGTTCAGCAGTGCTGGAGCCAATGTGCTCGCTGCGGTCCTCGTCCTGTGCTGCCTTGCCCTGCTGATGGTCGATCTGCGGTTGCGGGCGCATCGGCGCTTCGCCCGGGTTGGCTCCGGCGTGCCGCGCCAGCCGGTGGCAGTCACGCTCGGCCACTGGACCAGGCCAGCCCAGGCCGCGTTGGCGTTGCTGGCTGCGCTCTCGCTGGGCGTCCCCTTGTACAGCCTGACCCACTGGATGATCGTTGGTTCTTCCCTGTCGTTCCCGCTCGATGACCTGGCTGCAGCCGCGGGCACCACCATCGTTCTGGGGCTGGCCGCAGCCCTGCTCGCTGTCTTGGCCGCGGCTCCCTTGGCCTGGCTCGCAGTACGCTTCCGCAGCCGATTGAGCACAACGCTGGAGCGCAGCGGATACGTGGCCAACTCGTTGCCAGGAATCGTCGTGGCGCTGGCGCTGGTGACCGTCACGATCAGGGTTGCGCAGCCGCTTTACCAGACCGTGGTGCTGCTGCTGGTGGCCTATGTGATCTTGTTCCTTCCGCGTGCCCTCGTGACGATGCGCTCGGCCATCGAGCAGGTGCCACCGATCTTCGAAGACGTGGCGCACGGTCTTGGGACCAGCAACCTGGCCACCGCCCGCCGTATCACCTTGCCGATCATCGCTCCGGGCGTGGGGGCCGGTGGTGCGCTGGTGTTCTTGGCTGTCGGCACCGAGCTCACGGCCACGCTGCTTCTTGCTCCGATCGGCACGTCAACACTGGCCACGCGGTTCTGGGCGAGCTCGTCGTCGGTTGCCTATGCAGAAGCTGCCCCGTACGCCGTGTTGATGGTCCTGATCTCGTTGCCGGCGACACTCCTGCTCAGTCGGCGACCTGCGGCGGTCCTGCTGTGACCGGGCTGCGTGTGCGCGGAGTCCGCAAGAGCTTCGGCGACGTCCTCGTACTGGACGGCGTCGACCTCGACGTTGCACGCGGTGACGTCCTGGCGGCGCTCGGCGCCTCCGGTGGAGGCAAGACGACACTCCTGCGGGTGATTGCCGGCTTCCTCACCGCAGACGAGGGCGAAGTGTCCTTCGGCGATGCGGACTTCGTTGTCGGTGGCACCGGTGTCGCGCCCCAACGCCGACATGTCGGGTACGTGCCGCAGGAGGGGGCGCTGTTCCCGCACCTGGATGTGCGGTCCAACATCGTCTTCGGACTCGCACGATCGGTGCGTCGTTCCTATGACCTGGCCGAGCTGCTGAGACTCGTTGATCTCCCGGCCGGACTTGCCGCGCGTTATCCGCATGAGCTGTCCGGTGGACAGCAGCAACGGGTTGCGCTTGCTCGCGCGCTGGCGCCCGGACCACAGCTCGTCCTGCTCGACGAACCATTCTCATCGCTCGACGCCGGTCTACGTGTCGAGACCGGCGAGGCGGTCATGCAGGCGCTGCGGTCAGTGGGCGCGACGGCCGTCTTGGTGACTCACGACCAGGACGAGGCATTGGCGTTGGCCGATCAGGTCGCCATCGTCCGGGACGGACGCGTTGCGCAAAGTGCTGCCCCGACAGATCTGTACAGCAGCCCCGCAAACGTAGACGTCGCGTCCTTCGTCGGCGACATCGTCAGCCTGCCAGCCCACATCCGCGGTGGTGTCGCCACCTGCGGCCTGGGTGACGTCAAGGTCGGTCCGGACGCCACCGCTGGCAACGCCGTGCTGCTC
>Ga0307487_1001389_pt1 | contig 17135 bp, 16 predicted proteins | sample CBIW12metaG_FD_203665 | JGI IMG/M metagenome (GOLD analysis project Ga0307487, IMG submission 203665) | Sea-ice brine microbial communities from Beaufort Sea near Barrow, Alaska, United States - CBIW 1.2 | ecosystem: Environmental > Aquatic > Marine > Coastal | place: USA: Alaska | collected... | reverse complement strand
TGGTTCGGAACACTCATCGGCGTCAGCCTGCTGAGTGGCGTGCCGGCGGTTGGAGTTGTGCTGACCATATTGATCGCGGTCGTACTCGTGGTCGTGGCATCCATCTTCCAGATCCGCGTCGTCAACACCGGGTGGACACCCGGCGCGAAGCGCGATGCGTGGCTCGCCAGTGAAGCCGAAAAGGCTGAAGCTGAAGCGGCCGCAGAGAAGAAGGCGAAAGCCGCGTCAGCCGAAACGAAGGTCTAGTTCTTCGGCCGTGTCACCACGGTGACCCGGTAAGGCGCCATCCCCTCGGGGGTGGCGCCTTTTTCTGTGTTAGACGGTACAGCGCAGCGTGCGAATAGATTCCGGTACGAGGATGCCCGTCCGAAGATCGGGCGCATCGAGAACTGTCGCCGGTACCTGACCAAAGCGCACGTGGCCGGCCCAGGCATCCCCGGCAACGTCATCATCCGTGTCCTCCGACCAGCCATCCGAAACGCGCAGAGACCACTCTGAGATAGGCATGGAGAGCACGAGGGTTGCCGCAAGCTCTTTCTTAGAGTTTGGGCGAACTTCACTGAGGCGACCGGGAATGAGCTTGTTTGTTATCGCGTCGAGCGCATCCGCCTTCTCTGCGCCATCTAGGGGCCGAAACGAACCGAAGAGAACGGCGCTGCGGTACAGCAGAGACGACTCGAAGGCTGAACGAGCAACGACGATTCCGTCCACAGTCGTAATCGAAACGGCCGCCGGTGATCCATCGACTAACCGCATCCAGCGTGAGCCTGTTGAGCCGTGCACGATGAGTGCATCGCCGAGGCGGGCGACCGCGGTCGGAAGCACTCCGGGCGCACCATCGTCGTCTACATAGGCAATGTGCCCGACGATCGTGGAATCGAGGAGTGCGTGAAGCACGTCACGATCGCGAGACATCAGCTCCGGCATGCGGGTAGCGCGTGTTTTACTCACCCGGTCAGTGTGGCATGTGCTGCCCGGCCGCCACCAGCGCAGCGCCTGCGCTCACGCGAAGCTGCTCTATTGCTACTTCACAACTGTCTAAAAATCTCCGTCGACTAATTGGGAAGCCTTGACCAGGTGAGAAGATGCAGCGCACTCACAATGCCCGTAGTGTTCCCTATTATGCCCGCACTATCCGACCTCGTCGCCACCCCATGATGACTCCAGACTCAACCAGTGTTCACGATCTCTGGCAGGATTCCGACATCGTCGTCACCGTCTCCTGGGGGCCGGAAAACCTGGTGCGCGCGCCAGTCAGGTGGGTGAATATGGTGGCCGATATCGTGCCGGGTATAAAAACCGCACCGCTCGCAAACGTCGACCTCGTGCTAGTCGATTCGGCTGCGAATCATGATCTGGTATCTGCCGTCCACAGTTCGGCCGATGCTGGGGCAGTTGCCATAGTCATTCTCTCCGTTGATGCGCCCGCCACTGCTGTCTGTGACGCGGCCCAAAAACGCAACATTGCGCTGGCGACTGTTGCGGGCGAACTGAGCGGAGTTCAGCTGGCTCGCCGCTGGAACACGCGACTTGTGCAAGCTAGCGATACCCGAGCTGAAGACGCTCTCGACCTTAACGAGCAATTGGTGCGATCTCTGCTTGCCAACGGCGGCATTAGCGGTGCACTGCGGCTCGCACTGCGGGCATTGCCTGAATTCGAGGCCGTTACTTTTACCTATTTCGGCGAAGTCGCTGGACACCGGCATCCGTCGGCCCGGCTAATCGAAAACGTGCGAGGACTATACGTTACGGCCAAACGGTTGCTCAGCAATAGAGACTGGGCTGAGGAAGAACAACCGGATGGCAGCACGATAGTCGCAGGCACAATATCTGTAGGGCGCGACCCGGAAGCGTTCCTCGTGTTTCATGGCCCTCGTGCGTTAACTCCCGATGAAAACCAGATCTTTCATCAGTGTCAGATTGCGGTACTTCTTGCGCTTGGACGTCAGCAGACCTTTCGACATGCACGGCGCTCCGCGGTCGAACCACTCTTACGTGGCGCTGAAGACGGGACCCTGAGCCTCGCTGAGGTTCGTAGCCAACTGCAGAATATCGGCTTCCTCGCAGTGGAGGGATATCGCGTCTTGTGCCTGACGGTGCCTGCGGATCTCAGCGCAGGCGAATTGTGTTCCCTCGCTGAAGATGTACTCGAAACTTCGGGCACGCCCGTCGTCGGCGCGATAGACGAGTACGTGTACTGCCTGATTGAAGAAACCGGGAGTGATCAGGCGCAGCGATTGCTGGACGCCTGCAGCGGGCGAAGCTGGACAGAGATACAGATCGGTGTGAGCGGTGTTAAAGCCGATGCTGTTAACCTGCGAGTTGCGATGCGCGAGGCGCTTGTCGCCGCAGGCCAGGTTGGTGAGGGAGCCGGGCCTTCCAAGAGTGGCATCCAACGGATAGAGAACCTCGGGATCCATGCCATGCTCGCTCCTCTTCTTAGCTCTGATGCGACGAGGTCGTTCATCGTTGGGTTGCTTGGCCCCCTGCGCGATCGGGATATGAGTGAAGACTCCCGGTTGCTTGAAACGTTGATCATCTACTTCGAGGAGGGGTGCCACCCTGGTGCCACCGCGGCTCTCCTGAACATTCACCGACACAGTCTCGCTAATCGACTTGATCGCATTCAAGAACTCGTCGGAAGTGATCCGCGCGACCCAGAACATCTGCTGACTTTCTCGCTTGCCGTCAAGCTCTGGAAAGAGATGGACGAGTCCAAGGCCCAGCATGATCTCGGGCGAATTACTTAAGGCACGCTCGGAACAGCATGGGCGTTGTGTTTGGCGCTAACGCCCGCTTGAATCGACGTATTGTTGCGCGATCATGCAGTGCAAGCGCACGTCGCTGAGCAAAGCCAACGACTGGCTATACGCATCGGTATCGGTGGCCAGTCTGGTGCGTATTTCTCCCATCTCCGCAGTATTCTCCACAAGATCGCGCCGAATTGACTCCCAGAACATTGGCGTTGAACTGTGGGATTCCCGCGCGATGTCGTTAGCTCGCATCGAGTAAAAGGAGAACAACGGCGCGGTAAATAGTGGGACTAGGGATGGTCGGCGTAGGTGCAGGATCGCGAGGGCTAGCTCCGCACCGAGTCCGTGCTCGTAACGGAAATGCGCATAGAGCTCGGTGATCCGAGCGAGCAAATCTGGATACACGAGAGGATCGGCTTGTTGCAGATTCAACTCATGCGGAACGCAGTCCCAGCAAGCGCTCAGAGCTGCCGCGAAAGCCTTGGAGATCAGTGCTGAATCTACCTTGACTCCGAGTGCAACGATCCGGCCAAAGTCGGCCAACGTCAGTTCGTCATTCGGAAGGGCGGCGGTCGACGAAAGGCTGCCGTTGAAATCAAAGTAAAGCACAGCATCTTGCCGGTAGACATGCAGCAGGAGCCACGCCTCGTCTGTGCTGAGTTGGGTACGGCCGACACGCATAGAACCTCCAAGAATGTGTTTGTAACTCTAGAGGCTTGGGTGTCTCTCGGTTTCCTGCTGCTCACACATCCCGAGTACTCAGTGCGCTGCGACCGGATTGGGCGCGAGTGTTGCACTCGCTTTTTTGTGCCCGAACCTGTTCGCGTCGAACGGGGTACTCCAACGGGGCAGCTCAAGCTCGCCGATCGCGGCGATCGCCAACTCCGCGGAAGCTGGCCCGAGTGTGAGGCCGAGCATGTTGTGTCCCGCGGCGAGTACTACGCGACTGCTTATCTTCGCGCGACCGATGAGGGGTAGTCCATCTGGAGTCATCGGTCGTGGTCCGACCCACTCCTCCGTCCGGGCATCCCAGTCGATCCCAGTGAGATAAGGCTTGGCGGCTCTAATGATGCGTTCAATGCGGCTCGCATTGAACTGGTCCATTGTGCCGTCGAACTCAACGGTCCCCCCGATGCGCAAGCGCGTGCCCATTGGGGTTGCGACAGCGTTTGATTCGGGCATATTGATCACATGGGTTGGCATCGTTTCGGGCGTCACGCTGAAGCTATAGCCCTTGCCGGATTGAATCGGAACGCGGATGCCGACGCTCTTGAGCACCTGGGGCGACCACGCCCCGGCCGCGATGATCACGGCATCCGTTTCCTGATCGCTGGAGTCGGTGTGCACAACGACAGAATCGCTGTAGGGGGTAATGCTGGTGACTTCCGTGTTTTCTTGAAACTGGACACCGGAGGCCAAAAGATGGGCATGTAAATCGTCGATTAGCGTCGACGGGTCGACGAACCACTGATCAGGCCAGTGGTAACCCGCCGTGACCTTCTCGGACACCACGGGAGCAAGCCGACGGATCTCGTCGCCGCTGACCATTGCGGTTGGCGCGGCTAGCCCAAATCGTCGCACACCTTGGGAGACCACGAAGTCGCGGTGTGCACGATCAGAATCGGCGTAGCAGCGAAGGTTCCCTGACTGCGAAAGTGTCGTGGCAACGCCTATATCTGGAAGCTCTTTGAACAAGTCGAAGCTGCGCTTGGAAAGTGACGAAAGGGCCTCGAACCCGTGCTCGTAGGCGCTCGGGCGGCAGTTGCGTGCAAAGGTGAGGAGCCAGCGGGCCAGAGCGATACTCGGAGGAAGATGGATGCGAAGCGCTGCGTCCTTTGCCAGTGAATTTGCGAGTCCGGTACGAACCATTCCTGGGGCCGGCATTGGGTTCGCCATCGAAGGGCAAATTTCTCCGGCGTTGCCGCGGGACGCCCCGCTTCCGACAATGCTGCGCTCGATGACCCGAACTTGGTAGCCAGCGCGTACGCCGTAGAGGGCGGTGAACAGGCCGATGAGCCCGCCGCCGACGATGGTGAGATCGGAGACTGCATTATTCCTACTGTGCTGCGTGCTCATGATTGCTTTCCTTCGATTCCAGCATTCGTCGAAATTATCGACTGGTATTCGTTGTGGCCTCATGCGGATCCGGTGTGCCACGCGAACTAGTTCGAGTGGCACACCGGGAGGTGCTAGCTAATGTCTTCGTCGAACCATTCGATGCTGATTTTGGCGTAAGTGCCGTTTTCACGAATGCTGACAAGCGCCTCGTCGATTGCTTTGCGAAGCTCGGGGTTGTCTTGATTGACGGGAATTGCTGCGGTGTCTGGAAGAAGAACGTCGCCGACGGACTTGATCTCCAGGTTGGCGCTCTTGGCAAGGAACTTGCCAATGAAGCCTTGAGCGATAACACCGTCGACTCGACCAGCAGCTAGATCGCGCAGGGCATCTACGGTTGCCTGATAGGTCGTGATGTCAGCTACTCCATCGAGCGTGCGTGCATATGTTTCGAACGTGGTTCCGAGAGCGACGCCGAGGGTCGAATCAGAAAGGTCGGCAACACTGTTGATCGTCGCGTCGTTGCGTACGAACAGGCTTGCACCAGTTTCATAGTAATTTTCAGTGAAATCGACGGTTTCTTTGCGCTCGTCCGTTGCCGTCATCGATCCGATAATGGCGTCGAATCGATTGCTCGCGAGACCTGCGACCAAAGTCGTGAACGCTCCGGTAACGGGCTCGGCCTCTAGCCCAAGTTCGTCGGCGATCGCTCCGCAGATGTCGACATCAAAACCGACCAGCGTGTTGGACTCGTCAAAGAAGTTGAATGGACGGTATTCACCGCTCATTGCGCAAATGAACTTGCCGGGTTCAACTGTCGTGAAGGCGGTTTCGGCGACCGATTTCCTCGGCTCATCTGCTGCTGAGGTCGAACAAGCGCTGACGCTCAGGAATAGCCCAGCAACGATAGTCGCGGCGGCGATGCGGCGACCAATAGATGCTTGCGGGTGACGGATATTCATGTGATTCTCATTTCTGTTTCTCGGATGTGCGGCTTATCAATCGGGATTGGTGCTTGTCGTAATAGTCAGTGGTCGGTGGATGCTCGGAGTTCATTGGTGCGAGCGGCGTCGACGGCGCCGTTTTCGTCGAGCGCGACACCATATTGGGTTCGTGCCGCGGCCGCATCGATATACCCGAGCGTCGCGTCGTGGGCGACCCTGGCTGGCTCGCGTTTCCACGGATCGTCATAGCCACCGCCACCTGGGGCATAAAAGGTCACCGTATCGCCATAGTTGAGGTCGAGTGTCGGGCCGGCCTGATTCGCTAGGACCTGCTCGTTTTCAGCGCCCTCATTAATGACCCAGCGGCTACCAAGACCCTGTCCTCCGCCGAACAATCCGTTCGGCGCATTTACGGATCGTTGAGACGTGTGTGAGAATTTCACGTCGTGGCCGAGTGCCTGCCAAGAAAGGATGACGCCAAGCCCCCCGCGATTTCGCCCAGGTCCCGCGGACCCAGTGCGAAGTTCCTTGCGCAAGTAACGCACAGGACCTTCGATCTCTAGGCTTTCAACAGAGGGGCTTGCAACGTTGGTAATCCAGCCCGGCATCCCGTTGAGCCCGTCTAGTGTTGAGCGAGCTCCGAGCCCTCCCACGCTTGGTCCGGTACCGTTTCCCCACGATCGGCGGCCAGAAACATCTCCCCCGTTGGGGTGAGTGTCGTGGTTTATCGCGGATGCGACACAGTAGATCATGCCGCAGGAGTTGGCGACAACCGCGTCGGGAACCGCCGGGGCGAGCGCTTCGAAAACCAGATCCACAATTTGGTGAGTTACTGCCATCCGCTGGTAGACGGCTGCAGGAAAACGCGGGTTCACAAGGGAACCTTCGGGGGCGACTATGCGGACGGGGTTTGCCGAGCCCTCGTTCTTGGGGATATCCGAAGGAAGAAGAGCGAGTAGTCCGAATAGACTCGCCGAGATCGTGGCAGACATTGGACAGTTGATTGGCCCCGCAACGGAATTATCTGTTCCGGTGAAATCGAAAGTGATCTCGTCATCCGCGACGATCACGGTGAGGGCTAACTTGACTGGGCCGCACATGCTGCCGTCTTCGAGAAGCTTCGTCTCGGCGTAATAGCTGCCGTCGGCGATCTGGCGAATGTACGCGCGGGTGCGGCGCTCGGCGTAGTCGATTTGGCTGTCGATCGCTTCATCGATGACGGGTAGACCGTATTTCTCTATAAGGGCCAGAAAGCCGTTCGAACCGACTTTCGCTCCAGCAACTTGGCCAAGTATGTCCCCACGTTGTTCGTACGGGGCGTTAGTGTTTGCGAGGATCAGCTTGAACAACTGCTCGTCGAGAACGCCTTCGTTGAAGAGCTTTATCGGGGGGATCCGTAGCCCCTCCTCAAATATTGTCGTGTGCCAGCCCTCAGGGTCGTTGCCGCCAGAGCCGGCAAGGTGGGCGAAAATTGTTGAGAATCCGACGAGTTGATCGCCAAGAAAAATCGGGTAGTAAACGATGAAGTCTGAGGTGTGGTGGGCTCCAACACTGCCGCCTACGTAGGGGTCATTGGTCAGAATGACATCACCGGGTTTCATAGCCGACGCAGGAATGTGCTCGTCGAGCATTGCCCGAAGACACGGGCCAAGTGCATTGAGATGAACCGGGATATTAGCGCCCTCTGCAATCAGCCTCCCGGATACGTCAAAGATCGAGGAAGAGCAATCCTTTCCTTCCTTGAGTAGGAGCGAGTAGCTCGTTCGTTCCATGGTGTCGGTCATCTGTTCCGCGAGAGACTCAAGTGCGCTCCGGACAACCTCTACGGTGATGACGTCGAGGTGAACTCGGTCTCCGCTGTTTGGCGGGACGTTGGTAGTCGGCATCAGATGCTCCTTAATGAACTCGAAAAGTTGTCGGACGATTTGTTGTCGGACGGCAGGGCTGGCTCGAGATCGTAGATAACCAGGCTGCCGTCCGCAGCCGGTTCAAGCAGAAACCTTGGCGGAACAACGAGTGTGCTTCCCGACTCTTCGATAACGGCGGGGCCTGCGATGGAATCACTCTGCCGAATGTCGTCACGTGCAAACACGGGGGTGTCCTGCCACGACCCGAAGAAGGCCTGACGTGTTGTTGTGGGAATCGGAGAGGAACCATCACTTGCGGAGGCGAGGGGCACAGCTCGGGGACGAAATGCAGAGCCGATACCTGTGACGCGAATGTTCACCAGCTCAACAGGGTCGGTCAGGGAAGCATGACCATATCGGGTTCGGTGCAAACGGTGGAACTCGTGACGCAACTGAAGCAGGGTGGCTGGGGTAACTTCGCCTGACGGGCACGGGACGATCAGTTCGAAAGTTTGGCCAACATAGCGCAATTCGACTAGGCGACTCAGTTTTCGGGCGTCCTCGGGAACATTGTCCTCCGCGAGTTGTGCAGTGCATCCGGCTTCGAGCGTCTGGAACGCCTGATTCAGCTCCGTAACATCAGTCTCGGCGAGCGGAGTAAGGAACGACGCCAGAACGTCATGCCTTTGGTCTGTGAGCAGCAGGCCGAGCGCCGAGCTATTGCCGGGGTTGCGCGGAATCACGAGACGAGGAGTACCGAGTTCGTGGGCAAGGGGAGCCGCAATAAGGCCTCCCGCTCCACCGAAAGCAATGAGCGCCATGTCCCGCGGGTCGTGACCTCGCGCGATCGTGAGGCGTCGGATGGCACGAAGGGATGCAGCAGCAGCAAGGGCCATGATTCCATTCGCCACCGCAGAATTCGACATACCCAAGACAGTCGATATCGTCTCAATCGCGCGCTCGGCGGACAGCCGGTCAAGTGTGCGTCGTCCGCCGAGGAATGCGCTCTGCCCGAGATATCCAAGGAACAGGGCGGCGTCGGTGACGGTCGGACGGGTTCCGCCCTCGTTATAGCAGGCAGGTCCGGGGTGTGCGCCGGCGCTTTCTGGCCCGACGCGTAGGGCGCCACCGTCGTCAACCCAGGCGATTGATCCACCGCCGGCTCCGATTGGGTCGACCTCGATTGTCGGTTGCTGCACGGGGTGTCCCTGCATGGCATCGCTGGGGACCTCGATCGGAGCCCCGTCGAGGAGGAGAGCGACGTCAGTGCTCGTGCCACCCATGTCGAGAGTGATTGCAGCTGGCATGTCGAGTGTCTTCGCGATGGCAGCTCCAGCAATTACTCCTGCGACGGGTCCCGAGTTCGTGACGCGAATCGGGCGTTGTCGAGCGGCCTCGAACGACATCGAACCACCGTTTCCCTGCATTGTGAGAAGCGCCGCGTTAATGCCGATACGGCGCAACTCCTCCTCGAGATGCTTGAAGTGCTCAGCAAGCCGGGGTTTGACGAAGGCATCGACGCTCGCAGTGCTAGCGCGTTCGAACTCGCCGATGGTCGGGCTGAGCGTCGAGGAAACGGAGACATAGGCACCGGGCAACGACTCTGATACGAGCGTCGCGATACGTTGCTCGTGCACGTCGTTCTTGTACGAATGCAGCAGACAGATCGCTACTGACTCGACGCCCCGTTCCGCAAACGCCGCGATTGCTGCGTGGACATCCGCCTCGTTAAGTTGCTGCACTATGTTTCCGCGGAAGTCGATGCGTTCGCGAACGCCCAATCGTAGGTTGCGAGGGATCAGTGGTGCAGGCTGTTCCCACTGAACGTTGTAAATGCTGCCCTTACGGTGCGAGCGTCCCAGCTCGAGCACATCGGTAAACCCGGCGGTGGTGATGAGTCCGCTGATGGTTCCATCACCTTGGATGATGCGGTTGACCATCACAGTCGTACCGTAGACCACGGTAGAAACTTCATTGGGGCCGGCGTTAGCGGTGTCAAGCACCCGAGTGATGCCGTTCAGAACACCGATAACCGGGTCGCTCGGAGTTGAAGACACCTTGTCGACCCAGACTTCCCCCGATTCTTCATCGAGTAGTACTAAGTCGGTATGGGTGCCGCCTGTGTCGATGCCCAATCTGTAAGTCACTGTGGAAATCCTCTTGCTTGGAAACGCTTGTGTGAAGCGCTTTGGTGCTCGGAAACTGTGGACACTTTTTGCTTGGGACTTATCTCAACAGCGCATCGCGACAGCGGCAAGCGACGGATACCCCGACCTTGATCGGCTTGACTGGACAATTGTCCAGCGAAGGGCCGTGGTCTTGAATCTGAGAAAATATCACCGGCGCGAACTGGTGCCAGTCGAAGAATCGCGCATCAAAACCGAAGCGTCTTGACGACCCGAGATGCGCTGTTGACAGTGCCTATCGGCAACACTAGGCTCCTCGTATCTCCTTACTGGTCGTTCAATAGAACACAAATTGACGTGGTGCGTATGCGCGTCTTGGCCGCAGGGGGCAATGGTCTCAACGATGAAACTGTCTCGATGAAAGGACTGCGCGTGCACTCTCTCGGTATCCAATGTCTGCCCCTCTCAAATTTGGGAGGCTTACGATGACCAACACGCAGAGCTTCACAGAAATGATCGAACGTTTGGGCGCCGATCGAGTGATTCGCCCCTCTGGCGCGCTGCCGCAGACGGCGGAGGTTCTTGACGCGTCCGGGCCGGTTCGTCCATACGAGTTCGAGCTCGAAGTCAATAGGCTTTGCCTTGATGCGACTTCGTTTCGCACTATTCGCGCTGAGTCTGACGGGGACCCAGAAGCAATGGGGAAGCGCGTGCAGGAGATTGTTGCGGCACGCGGAAAGATGCATAACCCCGTGACAGATTCCGGCGGAATCGCGTTGGGGACCGTCCGAGCCGTTGGTTCGAAGTTCAAAAACCCGCCTCAGATCGGGGCACAAGTTGCGACGCTTGCTTCTCTCACGCTCACTCCACTGGAGCTGGATGCGATTGTTCACGTCGATCCGGATTCAGCCCAAATTGAAGTACGCGGCAGGGCATATGTCTGCGAACGCGCGCCCTGGGGACTCCAACCTGCAGACATCGAGACCGGTCGAGCGCTCGAGATTTACGACGTCTACGGAGCCGCATCTCACACCGCACGACTCGCACCGAAAACCGGCGTCATCTACGTACTCGGCTGCGGGCACGCCGGACAGGTCGCTATGGCGGCCGCCCGAGACAATATGGATGATGGCATCATTGTTGCTGTGGACGTCGATGCGGCGTCGGTCCAACGGGCCAAAGACTCAGGCCTCTGTGACATCGGAGTCGTTGCAGACCTTCAAAGTCCTCTCAGCGCCCTTGCTGCCGTTCAGAGTGCTGGCGCACCGCCGGCCGACTTCACCGTTCTGGTGGTGAACGCTCCGCGATGTGAGGCCTTTGCAATCCTGGCAACCAAGGAAAAGGGCACAGTGCTGTTCTTCTCGATGGCAACGAACTTCAGTACTGCCGCCCTGACAGCCGATGGGATGGGACACGACGTAACGATGCTTATCGGGAGCGGCTACACACCCGATGTTGGCAGTTATGCGCTTGATCTCTATCGACATACGCCAGGCCTGCAAACGATTTCGCTCACCGGCGGCAAGGCATGACGAACGGAGGCGCAAGCCAGGATGTTCAGGTGCGCTGGCCAGACCTCGACGGCCTTGGCCATGTCAACCACAGCACTGTTCTCGCATATCTTGAAGTGGGTCGAGATGCGACCTTCAGATCGCGTGGAATTGCCGGTGAGGACTACGTGGTCCGCCACTGCACGATCGATTACCAGGGCGAGCTCAGGCCATCAGGTGCCCATGTCCAATACCAGTGCGAAGAACTGAAACTCGGGAATACCAGCATCCGTACGCTTGAGCGTCTCTTCAACGCCGAGGGTAGCTGCGTTGTTGAGGCAACGTTCACGCTTGTGATGTGGGACGCTACGGCACGGTCGTCTCGAGAACTCACTGTAAAAGAACGAAAAAGTCTGGCCGATCTAACTAAGGAGCAGCAATGAAAAAGTGGAATTCAGATCCAGTCGTCATCACTGCGGCGATTACAGGAGCAGATGTCACTCGCGCAGACAATCCCAATGTTCCTTACACCGCCGATGAAATCGCAGAATCAAGCCTGAGATCAATTGAGGCCGGTGCGTCAATTGCGGCGCTACACGTGCGGGAAGACGACGGCACGCCGAGTGGTCGCCCCGACCTCTTTCAGGACGTAATCAAGAAGATTCGAGCTGGCGCGCCGCACGCTCTAACCAACGTTTCCACCGGCGGCTCAAACACCATGAGCATTGAGGAGCGCATGGGTGGGTTGGAAGCCAACCCCGACATGTGTGGAGTCGAAACCGGGTCCATGAACTTTGGCGATGAGACATTTATTACCTCACCCGCCGCAGGCCGTGAGGTCATTGCCCGAGCGCAGAAACAGAAGATTAGTCTCGAGGTGGAAGCCTTTGACGTCGGGCACATTATCAGCGCGCTGAACCTCATTGAAAAAGGTATTCTGCAGCAACCGTTAAGGGTTAATCTGGTCTTCGGCGTGCCAGGGGGAATGGATGCCTCTCCCGAGGCGCTTGACGCAATGCTGCGGCCGTTGCCCCCCGAGACGTTCTGGACGGTAACCTGCGTTGGCCGTCACCATGACCGGATGTTGGCGCTCGGGCTCCTGAAAGGCGCGTCCGGTGTGCGAACTGGCCTGGAAGACGTTGCCTACATCAGCAGGGGAGTGCATGCCCCGTCGAACGAAGCTCTAGTCGCCAAACTTGTAGCTCTGGCGAAGACCCTTGGCCGTGATGTCGCCACTGCAGACCAAGCACGTGAGCTTCTCGATGTCTACTAAAGAAGACGACCGGCCTGCGGGTAGAGCTGAATCGGGCGCCGGAGGACAGCTACAGCAGCGGCGGGGAATCGACACCCGGAGCGCCATCAGCACGGCTGCTACGGGGCTATTCTTCAAAGTTGGTTTTCACGCCGCGACGATGAAGGCGATTGGTGAGGCTGCCAATGTTCAGGCTGCAGCAATTTACTACTGGTATCCGAGCAAGGAAGCGCTGCTAGTGCACTTGCAGGACGACTTCATGAACCAGCTCACCGAATCCGTCGAATCGGCTGTTGCCCCGCACGACAGGGCTGCCTACCGGTTGGCTGCAGCCGTGCGCGCTCATGTTGTCTTTCACGCGCTTCACCAGCAAGAGGCATTTGTGACGGACAGCGAAATACGAGCGCTCACTTCCGAACCGCGTCAGAAATTGATCAGTAGAAGAGACGCATATCAGCAGTTCTTCTACGACATGATCCTTGATGGTGTGGACGAGGGTGACTTTAGTCCCACTGATCCACGCGTGGCCACATTTGCGATCCTGTTGCAGTGCACGGGTGTTTCACTGTGGTTTAAGACTGCTGGGGCCATGACCGCTAGTGAAGTGGCAGACAGCCACGTTGATCTTGTTCTCGGTTCGCTCCACACGGATCTGGCCCTCATCCCCGCCATTATCGAGGCAGTACGCGGAGACGAGGCGACTGAAGCAACTCAGCAAGTGAACCGCGACTCGTCCAACTCATCGGGGGCATCCCATGGAATTTCTTGACGCACTGGCCACAAGCTGGCCGACTCTCCTGAAGGGGTTGCAGGTCACGCTCCTGCTGACCTTCCTCACCTTGTTTTTCTCGGTCATCCTTGCTGCGATTATCGTGGCTCTCAAGATGAGCAAAGTGCGCGCATTCTCCGCCTTTGCGACGGTGTATCTCGCCGTCGTTCGGGGGGTGCCTCTAATTGCGTTGCTGTTCGTGATCTATTTTGGCATCGTATCAATCGTGAAAGTGGACGCGTTCACCGCAGCAACCATTGGCCTAAGTGTGCATAGTTCGGCCTATGTTGCCGAGATATTCCGTTCCGGAATCAATTCGGTACACAGCGGCCAGGTCGAAGCATCTCGGTCACTAGGTATGTCACGAGCAGCCACCATGATCCGGGTGGTGGCACCGCAGGCGCTCCGAGTGGTAATTCCAGCTCTCGTCAATCAGGCAATTATTTCCCTCAAGGACAGCGCAGTAGCGTCGTTCATCACCGTCGATGAATTATTCATGTCCGCCCAACGGCTTTCCGCCGCAACCTTCCAGCCGCTCACTTACTACGCGATCGTCAGCCTCTACTATCTGGCGGTTGTCGGAGTCATGACCTACCTCTCCGGTCGCGTCGAGCGTTACTTCAAAAAGCGAGGCTAAGACCATGACCAGTCCTTCCACACCGAAAACTCCGCCGGTACCTACCGGCCAGCCACGAGTTTCCATCAAGGGCGCCTCCAAAAGCTTCGGAGACAGCGTCGTACTGAACGGCATCGACCTGGACGTCCAAGTGGGCGAGGTTGCGGTGCTGATCGGGCCATCTGGGGCGGGCAAGAGCACCCTACTTCGGTGCATCAACGGCCTCGAGCGACTCACCGCTGGAAGCGTCGAGATCGATGGCGTGCGGCTGCAGTATCGGGAAGCAGCCCTCAACCGGATGCGGGAACACGTGGGGATGGTGTTCCAGTCGTTTAACCTATTCCCCCACCTCACCGCGATTGAGAACGTCATGATGGCACAAATGTCGGTGTCGAAACGGTCGAGTGCCGATGCGCGGGAGCGCGCGTCCGCCCTCCTCGCCCGTGTGGGGCTAGAGGAAAAGACAGAAAGCTACCCCAGCGCACTCTCTGGGGGTCAGCAACAGCGCGTTGCAATTGCCCGCGCGCTTGCGATGTCCCCGAAACTCATGCTCTTCGACGAGCCGACTTCGGCGCTTGACCCCGAACTCGTCGGAGAGGTGTTGCAGGTGATGCGCGAACTCGCTGACGACGGAATGACCATGGTCGTCGTTACTCACGAGATGCGCTTCGCTCGTCAAGTTGCTGATCGGGTCATTCTGCTCGCTGACGGGGGCATCGTGGAGGAGGGGCCCCCTGAAAAGGTTCTTGATAATCCTGAGTCAGATCGGGCGAAGGCGTTTCTGCGTCAAATCGAATCGAATGGTTAGGCCGGGCCCGGATGGTTGCTGTCCGCCCAAGTTGCGGTCACGCGCAATCCGCATTGGCGACAGCTCTCCCAATCAAATCTCACCCGAGCACCAAGTTAGCGCGCGCTCTAGATGAAGTCAGGGCTCGGAATCGATGAGCGCATCCAGTACGTCTCGATCGTGCGACATCAGCTCGGGCATCCGGGTGGGGATCGTTGTGCTCACGTGGTCAGTCTGGCATGCACCCACGCTCAATGAAGCCTGTTTCGTCGTCAGGGCCGCTTCGTGTGTATACCTGATTCTTAGGAATAATCAGGTATACACTGTCGCCTAATCAGATAAATCGACGGCGACTATGAGAGATGTCGGAAATGTCTACTAACGAACTGAAGCCCGCAGACACGAGCTTGAGTCCGGATGTTCTTGGCTACATCGCCATTGTTATGAGCTTGTTCGTTCCGTATTTCGCAATTCCGGTCGCGCTCATTGCCCGTCGTCGCGCGCGCGTAGCCGGGGTCACCTCGACGCCTGCGGAGTGGGGCTGGATTCTGAGCATCTCGCTAACGGCACTCATGCTTCTGGTCGTTGTTGTCGGCTTCGTCGTTGCAGTTGCCCTGCCGCCCGACTCTTAGCTCGTGTGGTCGCGAGAGAGAACGAGCGTGCGGATGAGGCTCAACGCCTGAATCGCCCCGCGCCTTAGATGAAGTCAGGGCTCGGTGTTGAAGCGAAACGTACCGAGACATCCGGATGACGGTCGTAGCGATATCCGATGCCTCGAACCGTACGCACGACATCTTCGTACGCGCCAAGTTTGGAGCGCAGGCGACGGATGTGCACGTCTATGGTGCGTTCGTTTGGAGCTTCATCGTCTTCGGAGGACCACAGTGTTGAGATGAGTTGGGCGCGAGCGATTGTCTGCGATTCGCGCAACACGAGAAACTGCAGCAACTCAAACTCTTTGTAGGTGAGGGCCGCTGTTTCGCCATCGATGAGCACGCGCTTGCGCGACAGATCAACGATTACTCCGCTGACCGGCTTCTCCACGGGTGCTTCGACCTGGCGGTGCTTGGCGAGAGCTGAGGGGTCTTGCAGAGCGAGGCGTACGACGTCAACGTCGCGGCCGCCGGCCCCAATCGGGGCGAGAGCTACAGCTGCATGGGTTTGGGCTGTCGGAACGAGTTGCTGCGCCAACTGCTTGAGCTGTTCGACGATGGCGCTCAGATCGGTGCCGGCTGAGGCAGCCTTGATTTCGTCGATGCCGACGTAGAGCACGAAGCCGCGTGCTTCAGTTCCTTGAGGCACAGCACGAAGGCGAGGCGCTTCAGCAGCAGGGGCAACAGGTGCCGGGGAAACAGCGGGGCGGATGTCGCGGGCCGGTTGGGGAGCGAGAGACAACTCGCGGGCCGGTGCCGGTGCAACGGGGGAGTAGGAGGTGCGGGGGGTTCGTTCGATGGTTGCGAGAGACATGGGTCCAGAAATCCTTGGAAAGGGGTGAAGGGCCTCTGATGGTGAGGGTGTGATCCTTCGGAAAAAAATTAGTGTGACGAGCTAGATAGACGCCGTTATGAGGACGAAAATCTGGGGGCGCTAACTCTGGTGAGAACGCCCGGCGCAGGTTGGCCGACTAGGCACACATTCGACAACACGAAACGTCGCCAGCCACCGCAGTGCTCGTAAGCATCGCGCTAGCGGTCCTGGATGCCACGAGGGCGGTCAGGTCGCGAGTTTGTACAGTCATGGTTGCAATGATGTTTCATACAGCGCGCCTCTGTCAAGTTGCGCGCACTAAATTTTGAGGTTAGACGAGTCCGTAAAGTCGGTCGCCGGCGTCGCCAAGTCCCGGAACGATGTAGCCGTGTTCGTTGAGGCGTTCGTCGAGGGCTCCGAGCACAATCGTGACGTCGCGGCCCTCCATCGCCTTCTCTACGGCGGCGAGACCTTCTGGAGCTCCGAGGATGCAGACGGCCGTGACATCCGTCGCACCGCGGTCAAGCAGGTACTGGATTGCTGCGATGAGCGAACCCCCGGTAGCGAGCATGGGGTCGAGAACAAAGCACTGACGGTTGGAGAGGTCATCCGGCAGGCGCTCAGCATACGTGTCGGGCTTCAGAGTTTCTTCGTTACGCACCATGCCCAAGAATCCGACTTCGGCGGTCGGAACCAGCTTGACCATTCCCTCGAGCATCCCGAGCCCTGCGCGCAAGATGGGAACCACCAATGGCTTGGGTGAGCTAATCGCGACACCCGTTGTCTTAGTAACCGGGGTCTCAATGTCGACAGGTTCAACCCGCACTGATCTGGTGGCCTCATAGGCCAGCAGGGTCACAAGTTCTTCTGTCAGCGCCCGAAATGTGGGGGCCGCAGTGTTCTTGTCTCGCAACACTGTGAGCTTGTGCGTGATGAGAGGGTGGTCGGCAACATGAACTCGCATAGGCTAAATCTACTTGAGGTCAGCACCGATAGGAGAACCGATCGTGACAAAGTTCGATCAGTGGA
>Ga0307487_1001388_pt1 | contig 17138 bp, 12 predicted proteins | sample CBIW12metaG_FD_203665 | JGI IMG/M metagenome (GOLD analysis project Ga0307487, IMG submission 203665) | Sea-ice brine microbial communities from Beaufort Sea near Barrow, Alaska, United States - CBIW 1.2 | ecosystem: Environmental > Aquatic > Marine > Coastal | place: USA: Alaska | collected... | reverse complement strand
CGATTACTCAGCCCTCGCTCCCATTTGAGACGAAGGACTTCTTTGATCTTACGCATGGATAACCTCTTCGCAGGCATCTGGTCTTCTCCGGATGAAAAGACTCAGAGTACCGTTAAGTTATCCCGCGCCGGACGGTTTCGATGGGGTGAGTCAGGCAGCCTGCCGGGGTGGCAGCGTTGCCGTGGAATCAGTGGCAGCTTTCGCGTGGAATGGGTGGCAGGCTTCGTCTGGAATCAGTGGCAACCTTGGTCTGGAATACGCAGCGCCATCTTTTGGAGAATGGTTTCCTCACGTTCCGGTGAATAATGGGGCATGGTTGTCCTCTGAAATAGTCAGGCGGGTGAGTCAGCCAAGGGAACTGCCCCCCTAGCTGCTCTCAGAACCCGGCGTGAACCTCTCAGCTCACCGGGCTCCCATTGCTCCAACCGAAAACGCCCCACGTCCGCACCAATGCGCGAACATGCTTGTCTGTTTTCGCTTTATGCCCGCAAGCCAAGAAATAGCTCTCATCTTGCGTCCGCGCAAGCGTTTGTATTTCCGCATCGCCCACCGAATGATGGCGCGATCAAGGTGATCCGCTACAGGCTGAAATTCAGAGCCTCTAAAACGACAATAATAGTTGATCCATCCTCGTACGCGTGGCGCTAACACTTGAGCTAGCTGTTCCAGCGACAATTCACTTCGGAGGGTCAAATGCCATCGTCGTATCGACTGGCGCATGGCCGTCATCGCTTGCCGGCTCACTGCCGGGGTGAACCCCAGCAAGGGCCTGCCGTTTCGACTGACCGTACGTCTTGGCCGGAATGTGTAGCCAAGAAAGTCGAATTGAATATGCTCATGAGTTTCTGTTCGCCTGCTGTCCTTGCAGTACACCACCCGTGTTTTTGTCGGGTGCATCTCCAACCCGCAGTCAGAAAGACGTGCCGCCAACCGCTCTCGCAGATAGTGTGCCTCGGCTTCGCTGCGGCAGTGCAAGATGCCGTCGTCAGCATACCGACAGAAGGGAGTGTCCTTGTGGTGAACCGTTAGCCACCGATCCAAGGCATAGTGCAAGAATAGGTTCGCAAGAACCGGAGACAGTGGGCCGCCTTGTGGCGTGCCCACGCTCCTTGACTCTTGCGTTCCATCTCGACTTTGCATCGGTGCTGTGAGCCAGCGCTCTACACTGAGTAACACCCACCGATCCTGACAGTGATGACGAAGGGCTTTGAGCAGCAAGTTGTGGTCAATGTGATCAAACAGGCCACGAATATCGTACTCCAGCACCCAATCGCGCTCCCAGCAACGCTTACGCGTTACCGCCAGTGCATCATGTGCTGACTTTCCTCGGCGGTACCCATAGGAGTCGTCGTGAAAGACCGGCTCCAATATCGGCTCAAGAGTCATTGTGACGATGGTCTGTGCAATTCGATCCCCAACCGTTGGCACGCCAAGTATTCGTTCTCCACCAGATTTCTTTGGGATCGGCACAGCTTTGACTGCGGGCGGGAAGTAACTGCCCGACGACATCCGATTCCAAATTTGGTAAAGATTCCTGCTTAAATCCCGTTCAAAGTCGGAGATTGACTGGCCATCAACACCTGCTGCGCCTCGATTCGCTTTAACTCGCTGGTATGCATCCCATACCAGTCGTTTTGGAATTACAAACGGTTTTACGGATGTCACAGGTTCATCCTTCCAAAGAAGTTGGCCCATGGATCCGCTGAAGCAACTCGCCCCCTTCGCTCCGCATCCATTACAGACACATCGTCACTACTACGAGGCAATCCGTCCTCAACCCGTGCATCGGTACTCTGCATCTCGCTTTTCTTCACTTGACGCCCTCCCTTAACATCACGGTGTTGAGTTCCCACAGTTCCGTTGAAGCGCCTGAACCGAGCTCGCGCCATCTCTATGCCGGATACCGCCCACCCAGTAAACAGGTTCCCGATGAGCTTATCCCGGGGATAGTTGTGGCCCCCGGTTTTGATATCGTCTGTCAATTTCGACACCTTAACGATGGTTCGCTTGTACTCGCCTTCTCGGCTCTTACCTGACACACCACATGGGCGAGCCTTTTCCCCCGATGCTCACGACAACGGTCTTCAGCCAATGCCGCTCGGGGTGGTTTGGAGCCAGCCCCTGCAGGCAGACTCCGGAGGTTCGGTTCCTCCATCACTTCAACAGCTTCTCATGCAGCCTGGTCAACTCCTGTACGACCGGACGGCATTGCTGTGGCACACACAACTACGCTGACACATAAGGCGCACCGGAAATTGGTGTATGAAAAAGCAAAACGCCAGAATCCACGGCGCTGCTGTGTCCAAATGCGGAAGACCTCAGACTCCACGCTTAGGGACCCGCTTCCCTAAAGATCCTCAGCAGGCACCAGGGACAATTGGTACCCCAATGGCTCTACCGCTTTTTAAACAGACTCCAGAAGAACCCGGGGATCGTCACGCTCTATATTCATAAGGGTGGTCTTCGACAGACCACACAATCGAGCGTAGTCTTCGAGCGTGACACCGACAAAGCGCTGGCGGATCTCACGCACAGCGGCCCCCACCGAGACCTTGCCCTGCTTCATGCGTTGCTCAAGCTCGGCCTGGGCCACTTCGCGCTTATGTTCTTCAACCTTTGGTGGCATTCTAGGCATCGTCGCCTCCCCCCTCATTCTTCAGGGTTTTCAGGAACCGCGCCGGGCGCTCAAAGACAATGTTCTTGTGCTCCAAGACCCGCCCGGGTGCACCCAGGTCCACAACCTTCTTTCTCAGGTCCGCCAGCTTTTCCAGCTCGGCGATAAATCGGGCCCGGGTGGTGTCCGGATCCTCGGCAAAGTCCTGTATGACCTTGTGGTAGTTAGGCTCATAGACCGAATACTGGTAATCCTTCGGCCAGACCGTCGTTCGGGCAATGCCCTCCTTGTCCAGCACCATGGGTGCCAGGTCGTAGGCCGGGGACAGGCTGATTCGGCCGTCACGTTTGATCAGAGCCGTGTTCCGCCCGTGGTTGTCACTGTTGCCGATTGTGTAGTTGATGACATCGCGCACCAGATACTCACAGAGGGTTTCATCAAACTCCGGTGGGAAAGTGATCGCCTCGCGCAGGCGCGCCAGAACGTCAGTGTGTTTCATCTGAGCCCCATCACCAATCATCTTGTTGAGGCTGTACATGGACTCGACCCCGTACCGCCGAACTCCGTCCGAAGTTACCTCCCGATCGAATCGCGGAAGCCACAGTGCCGGTACCTTGCCTTCAACCACATGGGCACCCCGGATAGTATTGTGGCCCAATTGGTCTAAAGCCCGGTAGAAGATCCCTTCTGCTCGCAGAATGTCCTGATCCTCTGCCGTCATGCGACCTCGGGGAAACTTTACCAGCCAGTGATTGGCGATTTCGGGTTCCGGGAGGGTCCCCTCAAGGTAGAAGCCTCCCCCATCACGAGCCTCGACGACTAGCAGCTTTGGCGCATCACCGCCCGCGCCGGTGGCGCCACCGATGACCACACCCAGTTGATTGGCGTACTCCAGCAGATACTCATCCCGATCGCTGATTTCTCCCTGGGTGAACGAAACCACTTTGGTGTCTTTTACCTGAGACTCGAAAGCCTCCGCGGCCTCCTTGATACGCAGATTGCCGATCGGTGCGATGCACCCCTCGCTGAGCAATTTGAAGTCAACGGATGGTCCCGGATCCCCGGTAACGTCCCAATGACGGAGCAGATACCGTCGCCCGGCACCCTGAGGGATAATGTCCCGGAGTACCGGAGCAAGGGCCTCCCGTGGGTATCCTTTCATCAGGTGTCCTGGGACGTTGTGACCGATGGCCCGCTCGTCCTTGAATGACAAGCCCTCCTTCGCAGTGGTGACCGCATTCACATACTGGCCGTTGTAGGTGAACGCCATGACACCAGTGAGGCCTGCTTTAGGGTTCGGAAGCCGGACGGTGCCGGCGTCGTGCCACTCGTGGTTCCAGTAGGTCTGTACGGTCAGGATCTTTTGTTCGCTCTGCATCGCCATGCCTAAATACCAGTGTAGTGGACTTTACTGTAGCCATTAACTGACTTAAATACCAGTGTGGTGATATATAATGCCACAAACCCGGCGTCTAAAGTCTACCAAAACGATATATAGATCCAAGCCTGAGACAGCTCGCGGAATAAACGCCGCTCGACAAAGACTGGCTTGGGGCACCGATCAAATGTCCTGTTTCCGGACATACAACTCCTATCAGTCTTGTGTGCCCGATATTGGCATTAATCGGTCATAATGCTGTTATATCAGGCTTTTTTAAAGTGTACACTTTTGGAGTAAGTAATTGACCATGCGGATTTTTGGTCGATCAAGACCGCTTTTTATCAAGTAGTAGCCGCACCCTCCGAAGGCAGTGGTCACAGGTTCGAATCCTGTCGGGCGCGCCATATTTTTCAAGGCCTTACGTGAAAGCGTAGGGCCTTTTTATTTGGCTGTGTCCAAATTGTGTCCATGGTGTGTCCACGGTTTTAAACTACTCTTTCTTGGAGTGGTAATTTTGACCTTTGCTCTATTTTGGCACAGAGCAATTTGGACACAGGCATGGGACCTGATGTTCTCATGCTAAGCCAGCTACTTTCTCTCTGCAAAGTCATCGCAGCCCTAACCTTAAGCAACACACTCCTAGCCACGCATTTCTAATCTTCAAACATGGCTGTTATTTAAGTCTCTATGTTCATAAAGCGCCATTGCATGCGAAAATTGACAGACGTCAGATAATTAAGTGGCGGCATACAAACTGTTCGGCTACGCTGTTGTTTTATACATCTATAGACCTGCGCCTTAGGGATTCAAGCTCTAAAATTATGGAGTGATCAGATTTCTAAAATATTGAAGGACACTACCAAACAGCTATTATAAATTTTATTCCCTGCTGCAGACATTATAAATTGCACACAAAAGCCTGAATTTGAGAAAGAACATGGATAATTGATGTCAAAAAACAACCAGATTTTACTCGACGAAATCATCAAACAAGAAATGGAAAGCTTGGGGGAAACCACGAGTTTAAGTGACTTCTTTGAGTTTTATTCCGCTTTGCAGGTCCTCAAAAATTTCGAACTCAGTTATGATGAAATTAATGCAGGAATTGCAGGTGAAAGTCATGACGGGGGCGCCGATTCTATTTACCTTTTTGTTAATGGAGAACTCGTAAAAGAAGACGAAGATATTTCTGATAAATACAAGAAAAACGTGGATATAGAGTTTGTTTTGATTCAGTCGAAATTTGAAAAATCATTCTCAGAAAATGCTCTTCTGAAATTCTCAAGACTGTGTCGTAACTTATTTGATCTTGATTTTAAAAGAGAAGACTTTGAAGGAAGATATAATAATAAAGTTCTTTCATCCTTCGAACTATTTAGGAATACATATATTGGACTAATAACCAAGAAACCCAGATTGCAAGTTAGCATCTATTATCTCTCGAAAGGCGTTGATGTCCACCCAAATGTCCAGAGCCAAGCAGAAGACCTAGAAAGGGATATACTTGAAAAACTGCCAGGCACCAAAGTCGAAATAAAATTCATGGGAGCTGAAAAGCTTGTAAGAATGACCCAAGAAAGGCCGAATGATGTATTTCGTCTTAAGCTTTCAGAAGCTCCAATATCTACATCTGAACAAGTCTTTATTGCGCTAACGAACCTCTCTGAATATTTTAAATTTATCTCTGATGAAGAAAATAATCTGATCAAACATATTTTCGAATCTAACGTTCGTGATTACCAGGGTAAAACGAATGTTAACAATGAAATTCAAGAAACCCTAGAAAATCCCGGGAATGAAGAGTTTTGGTGGTTGAATAATGGGGTAACGATTCTTGCCAGCGAAGTCTCGGCTCCGGGAGGCAAAGAACTTGTTATACACGACCCTGAAATTGTTAATGGCCTTCAAACCTCTTCTGAAATCCATCGTTTTTTTAGCTCTAACCTAGATCAAATCTTGGACGAGAAGAGGGATATATTGATTAGAGTTATTGTTCCTGAAAATGAGGAAACGAGAGATCGCATTATCAGGGCCACGAATAGCCAGACACCCATACCTAAATCGTCCTTGAGAGCCACTGACCAAGTGCATCGTCAGATAGAGGAGTACCTCAAGCCTCGTGGACTGTATTATGATCGGCGTAAGAATTTTTACAAAAATGACGGCAAAAAACCCAAGGAGATAATTAGTGTGCCCTTTATCTCTCAGTGTTTAATGTCAACTCTGATGCAAAAACCAGATTCCGCACGAGCGAGGCCGTCAACGCTGCTGGAGAATGATGATTCATATTCTAAGCTCTTCCATAAAAATAATGAGCTCAATACCTATTTCTTGGTAGCGTGGTGGGGGAGAAGAATTGAACAGTATTTGAAAGACTTGAAGAAATTTGCCGCCCCGGAGATTACGGATATTAAGTTTTACATACTGTACTGCGCCTCTTGTCTGATCACTAAATCTCTGTATCCAAGTAACGCAAAAATTTCCAGTGGAGCTGAAGATAGCCTCAATCAGGATATTCTTAGTTACGCGGTGAGTTCTGTATATGATCTTTATATGGATCTAGGCGGGAATGATAAAGTGGCTAAAGGGCCTAGGTTGATTGAAGCGCTAAAAGCGAAGCTAAGAGATGAAAAAGATTTATAACAATTCGCATCACACGGGTACCCTTTATACCGCTTCGCACTGTAAATGGTACCAATTCACTCTGCGTGATACGTCATGGAAGACCACTGAGTAATTAGCAGCTAATATGAAAAGCAAATTACGAAATCAGAATTTGGTTTGGTCGTCTTGGCGGTGCAAAGGGCTACCCCGGCATGGTCGAATCAGAAATGTTTTTGTATATCGTCTGTAAAGCTTTAGGCCAACAAGAAAATTCTATATCGGCTGAGGAATTCGTACATCCAAGCTTTGCTGAATTCGGCAAAGAAGCAAACGATAAAGCTAATAGGTGCCTAACTGAACTTTCGGCCACTGAACAAGAGCTGAAAGATTTAATTGCTGAATACTTAGAGCGCTATGGTCAAAAGCTGAAAACACGAATGAGGTTTCGAAGCGCTGGGTGGCTTTCTTGCAGCAGTTTGAGTCAGGAATTGTATAACAATGCCTTAAAGCCGACACCGGGCTGCCTCCGGTGTGCTAAAGACTCCTAGCCTATGATTCCACGCATTGCAGAGTTTAAGGCTCCTGCTTTCTACCCAATCGCATTTCTCATATTCTGCTGCATCGACGACTTGAACGCGCCATCGCTGGCAATCAGACGATACAACTCCATGTCCTGCCGGCGGCGCTTTAGCATGACTTCCTCAAAAATTTTCTCAAACGCCAGGGAGCGGTTATCGGCGTCCTGATTGTTTTGATACTTGGCTGCAAAATCCGGGTGGTCTTGAATATTCTGCATGATGCTCAGAAATTTCACCCTTTGCTCTTCCGGCGTTGCTTCCCATCCCTGGAACCAACGTTCGTTGAAACTCTGAATGATTTCGTCCAGCGGGTCCCTCTCTTGATCTCCGCCGTGAGTCCCGCGAGGATTCGGGTTCGCAGGCTTCAGTTCGCTTTCAGCGTCATCCAGGCCGATGCTGTGACTCAACTTAACCCGCTCAAGACCGTAAGATGACAAATCAACCGATTCGAGCAGCGCATCAATGCTCTCCGCATCTTTGTCTTTGATTTTCAGTTTCGGAATCAAGAACTTCAGAAACCAGAACAACTTCTCCCAAGCGATTATTTCGAAGGGCATGATAGACGCCACCTGGCCGTATATCTTCACGAACTGCTTGGCTTTGATTTTGAAATCCGCTTTTTCCTCATCCGGCAAATCCAGCTCACTGTTAAACTGTGCAGCTGCCGTGTCGATAATGGGACTGAGCTTTTGCGCGTCGGCGTCATCGAAATACAAAGCGATAAACGCTTCAACTTCCGGCCAGTCATAAACGCCGACCTCCTCCAGGTTGTCTTTCAGCTCGTGCAACACGTTGATATCAGTGGCTTCAGACAGACTGGTCGCGGTGTAAAAGGGATCGAAAGCTGTTTTGATATCACCCACAGCGTTGAAGAAATCCAGTATGAACAGGTCTTCCGTTTTCTTACCCCATTTTGGCGCAGCCCGGTTCAGCCGTGATAGCGCTTGCACCGCAAGCACATTCTGCAGCTTTTTATCTACGTACATGGTGCAGAGTTTGGGTTGATCAAAGCCGGTCAGGTATTTGTTGGCGACCACCAACAAGCGGTATTCGTCTGTGTCGAACTGCACCCGGGTCTCGGTTTCCGCAAAACCATTCATCTGCGTTTCGGTGTATTCAATGCCATCCACCTCTTTAGCGCCAGAGAAGGCCACTAACGCCTTAAAAGGATAACCACGCTTCTCCAGGAATCGCTCAATCGCCTTGTAGTAGCGAATGGCCGTTTCTATATTCTGGGTAATCACCATGCCCTTGGCTTTACCCTTAAGGCGCTTGCCGTTCACCACCTGCAAAATAAAGTGCTCAAGCATGATTTCCGCCTTTACCGCAATTGTTTGCGGGTGCCGCTCTACATAGGCTCTGAGTTTCTTCTGGGCTTTACCGGTGTCGAACAGCGGGTTGTCCTGTATCGACTTCTGAATCTCGTAGTAACTGCGGTAGGTGGTGTAATTGGCGAGCACATCCAGAATAAAGCCTTCCTCTATTGCCTGTTTCATGGAGTAAAGGTGAAAGGGCTGAAAGCTGCCATCTGGCTGTAGCTCGCCAAACTTTTCCAACGTGCTGTTCTTGGGCGTGGCAGTAAACGCAAAGTATGAGGCGTTGCCCCGCATCTTGCGGGATTGCATGGCAGTCAGAACTTTGTCCTGGGCGTCACCCGCCTCTTCTTCAGTGGCGGCCTGGCCCATCGCCTGATTCATGGTTCCGTGGGCACTGCCATCTTGCGAGCCGTGGGCTTCATCGATGATAACGGCAAAGCGCTTGTCGCTCATATCGGCGATGCCATCAATAATGAACGGGAACTTTTGAATGGTTGTGATAATAATCTTCTTGCCCTGCTCCAGAGCCAACTTAAGATCAGCCGACTTCAAGGCGGGCGCGATGATGTTCTTCACCTCGGAGAAGTCGCGAATATTCTCCCGCAGCTGTTTGTCTAGCAGACGCCGGTCCGTCACTACAATCACGGAGTCAAACAGCGGCACTTCCAGCCCCTTGGCACCGCGCACATCCAGCGATTCGGGGTAGGTTTCAATCAACTGATAGGCGGCCCAGGTGATTGAATTGGATTTGCCAGAGCCAGCAGAGTGCTGAATCAAATACGTTTGACCAACACCCTGCTTGCTGGCGTGGGCCACCAGCTTGCGCACCACATCCAGCTGCTGGTATCTGGGGAAAAACAGGGTGCGCTTATTCAAAGGCGTTTTGCTAGTGCCGTCCAGGCGAACAAAGTGCTGGATGATGTTGGCAATACTGGCCCGGCTGAAAACCTCTTCCCACAAATACGCACTTTTATGACCGCCGGGATTCGGTGGGTTTCCCGCGCCGTGATTATGACCTTTATTGAACGGCAGAAAAAACGTGCGTTGCCCGGCCAATTTGGTGGTCATGTAGACTTCATCTGTGTCTACCGTCATGTGCACCAGGCACCGGCCGAACTGAAGCAGGGTTTGGCTGGTATCGCGGTCTTGCCTGTATTGCTTCTGGCCGTGGAATAGCGCTGTTTGGCCGGTCCAGGGATTTTTTAGTTCTAGCGTGGCAAAGGGCAAACCGTTGAGGAAAAGCACCATATCAATCTCTTGCAGGGTATTTGTTATGGAATAACGTACCTGCCGGGTGCTGCTGAAAATATTTCCCTGAAAGTTTTGTTTAACTTTGCTGGAACTGCTGACCAAGGGAGCTGGATACATCAGGTGGAAATGAACGTCGTCGATATCCAACCCGCGCTTAAGCAGGTGCAGGGTTCCGTATTTTTTCGCCAGCCGGTCAAAGCGGTCTAGAATCCGTGTTTGCCAGTTATCGTAGCGGTCTTTCAGGCGATTCAGCTCGTCAGCCTGGGTAGTTTCCAGAAACTGGCAGAGCATGCCGGTGTCTACTGCATAGAAGGCGTTGAAGTCGCCGGGCTGGCCCAGGCGATAACCATGGTGCGGACTGAAAGGAACTGGCTCACGAATGCCCCGCTGCTCTTCCAGACAGGTGCCGGTCAGATACTTTTCGATGCCTGCTTCCAGTGCTTGCTAGTTGGTTTGGCTGACCATACTTCTCCCTGCTCTTTGCTATCGACTTCTTTCAATCAAATGAAGTGCTAGAGATACCCTTATGTTTTTACAGTGTTTTCTTCATCCAACATGTCGAAAAAAGATCGCACAATCAAATGAAAGAGAACGAAAAAATCACCCTGGGAATGTCTAAAAATGTTTAAAAATATCTGGAAATCATTGTTTAGACATTCGCCAAACCTTGCCTTCAACCACTATATCTCCCTGATTTTTAAGGGCTTGAAGAAGATTCCTGACCTTGTTGGCCTTCTGGCGTTCGTCTAAAACGTCTGGTAGCTTGTCTAAAAGAAGGCGGTCAATATCAGCTCGGCGCGCCTCCCCGAACCTCCCAATAAATTCACAGACCATTCCTTTGTAATGCTGGTCGTCAAATCCGCGATTACGGATGTACTCTGCCTTATCACCACTCTGCCTGGCGACACGTACTGAAATATGGAGATTTGGTTTGCGCCCTTCCACCAGCCCCTGCTGCTTGAGGTAACGAACCTGCTCAGAGGTCAGTGGCTTTTTCTTCTGGACTCGATCCAGCAAAATAATGTCATCAAGAGACAGGTCAGGCAGTTCCGCCAGTTTTCTGGCATAGCTTACATTCAGAACGCGGCCGGTTATCGTGACCTGAACCATGCCCCGGTCAAGCTGGTATTCCGGTAGCGGGAAGAACCGATTCTTTTGGGTAACAAACATCTTTCGGATGCCGCTGCCAATGGTGTCGATCATATTCAGGTTCACCATCGCCTCAGCGAGGAACCTGTTTCTGTATCGATTTTCCGGCGCATCCGAGCGGATGACCTCCTCGACAGAACCCGGTATAAAACTGCCAGAGTTACTGAAGCACAACCGACCATCCTCAAACTCAATGACCGACACCTTGCCGCCGAGCTCATAATCCTGATGGGCAATGGCATTATTAAGCGGGCGGCTCACGAATCACAAAAGGGTCGTACTGATCCACTTCTTCCGGAAACAGGCTACCTTCGGCCATGTAGCGATATTTGAGATTTCGGATCTTCTTATAAACCTGGTCAGCGTTGACTAACAGCGGACAAGAAAAGTGCTCGTAGTCTTTTTCAACGCCATCCCGATCCTTCAGTATCCAAGTAATCGTTGCTGTGGCAGGGTTCAGAAAGTGTGATGACTCTGATTTTCCTAGAAGCAGGATAGCGGTTCGGGTAATTCGCCCCTTGATCGTGACCTTGGCTTTGTTGAGGAAAGTTTCGTTATTCCAGCTATCCATCTGACCCGCCAGTTTTCGATGCTTTTTCGCGTATTCCTCTCGGGCAAGCGCAATAGCACCTGCATCCAGATCCGCCAACGTTGCATCGTGGCAGATACCGGCACTCCAGTCAGCCGTTCGGTTCTGGTTCCGGATTCGCTCAAGCTCTTCCAGTGACAGCGCTACCAGATACTCATGATCACGACCATAAAATTGCCCGGCCCATGCAACAGGAATCCCCTGAGGTGCAGGGGATATTTCGAAAAGCAGTACGCGGCCCTTTGGATGATTCACTGTATGGATGTCGAGAAAGGTCTGACGGGGCATGACTTTATCGGCGATCTTTTTTTTGAGCGATTGCAGCTCCCGACCTCTGTCACGATAACGGGTGGCAACAACGTTCCGATTATCATCTACCCCAAAAACCAGCCAGGCCGAAGGTTTTCCTTTCAGGTTGGCTTCGTTACTCAAGGCTGAAAAGTATTTGCCAAGCTTACCCAGATCAAAATTGGTTCTGGCTTCCTTGAACTCCACTAGTTCATTCTCGCCATCAAGTCCCAACAGTTACTTTAGTTGCTGATCTGGTGTCACTGACGCACCTCCGTGACATCAAGCTGACTCCCATCATAGACTGCTCCTTGAATAGCGCACGATTTGCCATGATATCCCAGTGTGCAGGTAGCTCCCCGAGCCACTCCACTCCGGAGCCCCGCATGGGCGCATCCGAATTCAGGCCGCGAGTTACCGCATTCTGGATCAGGATCTGTTTGCGCTCATTGAGTAAGGTGACTTGTTGTTCCTTGACATTTATTGCCTTATCGATTCGATCAATTTTCCGATCAAGAAAATTAACTATCCTATTTTGCTCTTGCAACGGCGGAAGTATGACTTTTATGTTAAAAAGGTCGTCGGTGTACAGCCTTATAAATCCCTCCATCACACCCGTTATTCGCCTTTTAAACTCAGCAAGCAGCTCAGGTTGAATCAGCAAGTAACCAACAAATTTCATGCTGACCTTCATACTCATTACATTATAAACAGAATAATCAGGGCTCGTTATTCCACTTAAATTTGAGACCGCAAGCAAACCATTAACCGCCTGCATTTTATTAATAACTAGCTGACCTTCACTTATCTTTTTATATCCGACTAACGAAGCAGCGCCCCCAGCTCGACCCTCAAGACTTGACCTCGGAACAACACCTTTAATTTTGCTCAACGAGAGTAATTTTTCTGTTCCCGTTTCTGACCGTTCGTTCACCTCGGAAAGCAAATTCTTGAGCCTACTTACATTCCAGTGGCTTGGCATTAGTCGAACACAACGAATACCAGAATCCATATATTCGCGGTAGAAGGAATCGTGGGAACAGAAATCAGTCATTCTCAACCCCCGAAACCTCGTCAACCCCCAAAATCTCCGCAATCAATCCCTCAGCCTGCCGTTCCAAAGCCACAATATCCCGTGCCACTTCTTCCATACTCCGCAGGGGCTGGTGTTTGTAGAAGTATTTGCTAAAGCTGACCTCATAACCAATTTTCACCGAATCGAGGTCAATCCACGCTTCTCCCACATGGAGTTTAACCTCATCCAGAAAGAACTGATGGATATCGTCTTTCAGGGCAATACTTTCGCTATCCCGTAAGTCTGTGCTTGATTCGTAGGTGATGTACTCGCTGGGCTTGTCGGTTGAGTAGTAGCCAAAATCGAGCAAACTAACCTGGCTGCAACCCAGCCGAGCTAGCAGGCTATCCAGCTTGTCGCCGCTGAACTTTTCTACTTTACGAACAACCTTCTCGGCGTTTTCGTCATACCAGCTGACGGCGTTGAGAATCTGGTTTTTATCACTCGCACCGGGTTTGATAACTGTGTCTTTTGCCAACGCTTTCAGCTCCTGATCCACCAGCGCTTTGAACCGATTGTAGTCACTGAAGATCTCGGTACCGATGGTGTCCATCAGGTAGCTGGCCACTTTCACCAACGCTGCGTGTTTTTTCCAGGTATCCGGGCTCAGCAGTTTTTTGCGCTGTTTGGTGTTCAGATTCAGGTCTTGTTCATCACACCATTTCAGAATGTCTTTTTCGTGGGTCTTCAGGGTGCCCGCCTGGTAGATAGCATCGCCCCATTGCTGGTAAATCCACGCCATGGGCTCGCACAGGGGTTTATCAAAACGCAGGGTTTCAATACGCTCAACGCTGAACTGCGCCATGCGGCGATCCGGACGTTCAATGGTGACTTTGTGATAGCCGAAATCGCTGTTATTGAACACCTGCGCGGCCATTCCGTCGCCGCTAGCAGGGCGGTCTTTAACGGCCAAATCCAAATACGCCTGAACGATGTCGGCGATGTGTTCCGGCGCAAATTCGCAGTTTTTATTACCCAGATTTTTGCGTAATTTGCGATATAGCTGGCTGGCGTCAATCAGCTGCACTTTGCCCTGGCGGTATTCCGGCTTGTTGTTGGTTAGCAGCCAGATATAGGTGGTAATGCCGGTGTTGTAGAACAGATTGTTGGGCAGCTGAATGATGGCTTCCAGCAGGTCGTTTTCAATAATATGGCGGCGAATATTGCTTTCGCCGCTGCCGGCATCGCCGGTGAACAGGCTGGAACCGTTGTGAACCGAGGCAATTCGGGAGCCTAGCGCGCCCTCACCTGAGGCCTTCATCTTGCTGATCATTTCCATCAGGAACAGCAGCTGGCCGTCGCTGGAGCGGGGTATTGCATCAGCCGATTCTTTCGTGCCCCAGTAATCCGCCAGGGTCACTTTGAAGCGCGGATCTATAACGTCACTGCCCTCTTTGATGAACTTCTGCTCGCTGCCCCAGCTTTTACCGTAGGGCGGGTTAGACAACATAAAATCAAAGCGGGTGCCGGCAAATTCGTCCGTCGACAAAGTGGAGCCCGCGCGAATGTTGGCCGGATTATTTCCCTTTATCATCATGTCGGATTTGCAGATAGCGTAGGTTTCGTCGTTGATTTCTTTCCCGTACAGGTGGATATCGCGCTGGGCTTGCGGGTTCGCGTACTTTTCGTCAACAAAGTTCTGGGATTCGGTGAGCATGCCGCCGCCGCCGCAAGCTGGGTCGTAGATGGTCATCACCGGTGGCAAGGTGTCTTTCACCGGATCAAAAACCAGATGCGTCATCAGCTCAATCACTTCCCCCGGGGTGAAGTGCTCACCAGCTTCTTCGTTGTTGTCTTCATTGAATTTGCGGATCAACTCTTCAAAAACATACCCCATGCCCAGATTGGTCAGAGCCGGCAGGCGGTTGCCATCCGGGTCGTCTATTTCTTTCGGTGTAAGGTTTATATGGGGCGAGGTGAACTTTTCCAGCACATCCAGCAGCCCGTCTTTGCTGGCCATGTGGCGCACCTGAGATTTCAGGTTAAACTTGCGAACAATCTCTCTCTGTGACGTTGTTACCGAAGCCGTCCAAATACTCTTCCAGGTTCGCCAGCAGAATCTGTTGGTTATTAGTGGCAGTTTGGTAGAGCTTTTTCAGGGTCCACTTGCTGGTGTTATAGAACACGTAACCAGACGCCGCTTTCAGCGCGCTTTCGTCCAGCTCGGTGAATTGCATTTCGTTCTGCTGAAACGCCACTTCTTCCATCACCGCGTCTTTTGTCGGCTCCAGTAACGCATCCAGGCGTCGCAGAACCACCATCGGCAGAATCACATCGCGATATTTTCCGCGCACATACACATCACGTAAACAGTCATCGGCAATCGACCAAATGAACGACACCAGTTTGTTGTGGACAGCTTGGTTCACTTATAAAACTCCGTAATTGATTCTGTGGTGCGCCCTGCCTCGTATTGCCTGAACGCCTCACTCATCCAGGCCGGCATTCTTGAGGACCGAAGTGTTTCGAACTCTTCCTCGCTCAGCCCTTCTTCTATGTTCCGCATCACTTCGGTGTTGATGTTGTTCTCTCCCAGATACCAAAGCGCAGAGAGTGCCAAACCAGGCTTCTGGCCTGCATGCTGAAGTTTCCTTCCACTGCTGGTGTGCACGAGCTTCACTTTGAGGTTTCCGATACGAATGTCACGGGTAGGCCCACTCGTATAGTAAACCGGTGTCGTTGGCATTTGGGTACTGAGTTTGAAACGACGAGCCGCTTCAGCACCGTGCACCTGGATGGTTTCACCATTGTCTTTCGCAATCACCTCGACCACGCGAGAAATATCCGGCATGACGTTGCCGACAAACCAACTTTGTTTGGGTCTGACAAAAACGCCACGTGCAATCCGCTGGATAGCACCTTCTTCTACGAGCCTGGATAGTGTTTTGTCGACAGCAGAACGCGACCCCAGCTTCAGGAACCGGCTGCTAGTGAATGGCTCGCCTCTTAGGACACTGGCGATACTGTGCTTGACAGATTCTGTAACAGACATAGCGTGGCCTTCAATTTATGTCTGAAAGACTACTACTTTTTATGACATTTTTAAAGGTACAACGGACTAACGGAAACTATTCAGCCATACTTCAAAGAATAACTAAGCAGGAGGCACGTATCCGAGTAGATGATGAGCTCGCAGCCATTGAACTGAGGTTATCTGAGCTTGAGAAGGAAAAGGCCACCCTCCTTTCCCGAAAGAAAGAGCTTCATAAAGCTGCGAGCCGACCCACGTTATCGCATCTAACCCCCAGTCAAAAAATCGAATTGTTCCGGAAGCTCTTTCGCGGCAGAACGGACGTGCATGCAATTCGCTGGCAGGGTGCCGGTGGCCGCTCCGGCTATGCCGTGGCCTGCGAGAACGAGTGGGTCCCGAATATTTGCCAGAAACCCAAGATCAAGTGCGGAGAATGTCCACACAGAAAATTTAAGCCTCTGGATTTCAACGCAGTGTACGACCACCTGTCTGGCAAGCATGTCGCTGGGCTATATCCTTTACTAGCGGACAGCTCCTGTTACCTCCTGGCGGTGGATTTTGATAAGGACGACTGGAGAGCAGACGTTCGCGCGCTGGCCCAAGCCTGTCGTGGTGAAGGTATTCCTTATCTCGTTGAGGTGTCTCGATCCGGTGCTGGCGCCCATCTATGGATCTTCTTTTCGGAAGCCGTCTCGGCCGGGTCCGCAAGGGCTCTGGGGTTCAAGTTGCTAAATAAAGCTATGGAACTTCATCCAAGCTTGTCCTTCGATTCCTATGACCGATTGTTCCCAAATCAGGACACGATGCCCGACGGCGGGTTTGGCAATCTGATTGCCCTTCCGCTTCAACACGAGGCGCGAAGTCGCGGATGTACTGTGTTCGTCGACGATGAATTAACTCCATATGCGGATCAGTGGACGCTGCTCAGGGAGCAAAAAGCCCTTTCCTCAGCCCAGCTGCGAGAGAAGATTGGTAGGGAGCCTGATTCCGATTTTACAGAGGAGGTTTCGATGCCGTGGGAGCAATCGTCACCGGTCGAAACAGGGATAATTACAGGATGCCCTGAAAGCATCACGCTCATCCTGGCCAATCACATTTATATGAAGCTGTCAGGCATACCGGGGCCATTGGCGGCGCGAGTAAAGCGTATGGCCAGCTTTGCCAATCCGGTCTTTTTCAAAACACAGGCACTTCGCTTCTCTACTCGTGGTATTCCTCGTTACATCTCCTGTGCCCGGATTGAGCAAGGTTATCTATCGGTACCGAGAGGCTGTTTTGATGAGTTACAAGCATTGTTGCTGGATCAGCGGATAACGATAGAG
>Ga0307487_1001387_pt1 | contig 17141 bp, 17 predicted proteins | sample CBIW12metaG_FD_203665 | JGI IMG/M metagenome (GOLD analysis project Ga0307487, IMG submission 203665) | Sea-ice brine microbial communities from Beaufort Sea near Barrow, Alaska, United States - CBIW 1.2 | ecosystem: Environmental > Aquatic > Marine > Coastal | place: USA: Alaska | collected... | reverse complement strand
TTGGCACCGGAAATCCCGATGCACACGTTCCTGTAGAAAGGGTGAACGAGACCGCTAAAATTATGGAAAGGATGAATGCCGCTGTTACCGTAAAAGTATATGACAACAGGCCGCATAGTATTTCACAGGACGAAATTAAAACCGCGAACAAACTTATTTTTAAATAAGCCTTATGTTCCAAATCGCTTTTTCAAGAGCCCTGTCTCCGGCAAATATTCCTTTTTAAACACCTTGCAGAAAAGGGAAAGATGCTTCTTGCCGATAGTGATAACTTCTCTGAATATGTTATTACAAAGCTTCAAGAACAAACGCCCGATGTCTAAATTGAAATTGCTTCCTGCCTTAGATAAAGTTTTTTGAAGAAATTAATTACACGCTTGTTCTTGAAAAGCGGGAGGACCAAAAATATTTCTCCCTTACACAGAAATAAATCCTCAAATTTTTGATTTTATTTTCTTAACTTAAAGTTGTTAAACAACTGTTTGACAGGTGATAATATCTTTTATTTTTAAATACCTCACCTGTTATCCGAAATCTAATCAACTTATGAAACAGGAAACCTGGCCCGAATTAATTTTTGAAAAGGGCAACGAGACTTATCAGACTATCCATTTATGGACACAAATTGCAGGGAAGATAAGGTTGGCTAAAATGCCGTGGATCAATCATTCGTGGCACGTCACCTTGATTGTGACCCCTTTTGGTTTGAGCACCGGAGATATTCCCGATCTCAAAAAGCATTTCCAGATCAATTTTGATTTTCTTAAACATCAATTGCAAATAATAACCAGCGATAAAGAAGAACGGGTGTTCCCTCTTTCCGGAATGTCTGTAGCCAGTTGTTACAGAAATATTTTGGCCGCGTTGAAAGATCTGGATATAGGGATAAAAATCAATCCCCTTCCCTGTGAAATTGAAAATGCCGTACCGTTTCACGAAGATGAAGATCATTCCACTTACCTGCCGGAAGTTGCTGAAAACTTACATAAAGCCCTTTTAAATATTCAAAGAGTCTTTACCGAATTCAGGGCTAAATTTATCGGGAAATGCAGTCCGGTCCACTTTTTTTGGGGCAGTTTTGATTTGGCCGTTTCCCGTTTCTCCGGCCGGGAAGCACCGCCACATCCGGGAGGAATCCCCAATTTGCCAGATTGGGTCGCAAAAGAAGCCTATTCTCAGGAAGTCTGTAGTTGCGGGTTTTGGCCCGGAAGCGAAGCAATGCCCTTTGCCGCTTTTTATAGTTATATCTACCCCGCGCCTCTGGGTTTTAGTTCGGCTTCTGTGAAACCTGAGGCTGCTTACTGGAATAATGAATTGGGCGAGTTTATTTTAACCTATAAAGATGTACAACAGGCCGAAGATCCATCAAAATTTCTGACCCAATTTCTCGATTCTACCTATGAAGCAGCGTCTGGATTTGCTAAATGGGACAGGGAAAAATTAGAAAGTACTGCCTTTTTAAAGTTTGGTCGATAATAAAGAAAACAGGGAACAAATAGTTTACAAGCCTCAAGATGGAAATCCTATGAAACAACTTCCCATTTTTAACAAAAATCCTTATCTTAGAGTATAAGCTCGGGCGCATCAATAAAATCCCGGTTTACTCCCCTCTATATTTTTCTCAAAAATAGAAATTAACCACAAAATGCATATAAGATGGGAACTGAAAACAATAAACAGGACAAACAACTGGATAAAAAAGTTGTTGAAAAGAACGATTCCCCGAATTGGTTTCTGTCATTCATTAAAAAGAATATAGTTTCGGTACTGCTGGCTTTGGCATTTATTATCGTTATAATATGGTTTTCGGCAAAAAACAACATGAACAACAGGCAATTTGAAAAAGAAAAAACATCACTCATCACCCAATCCAAAAATGAAAAATCAGCGCTGATATCAAATTATGAATCAGAAAAAGACAGTTTGCGGATCTTGAACCTGGAGGCTTCGCCAAAGATCTTTTCCTGGTCTGTAAGGAGTGAGTTGCTTAGGAACAACACCGAAAACCTGAATCAACTTGTGAATGCGTTTGTAAAAGAATCCGGTGCCGATCTGGTGCAACTGATAGATCCTGAAACCAATAAGATCATCCTGTCCTCTGACAAGAAATTTGAAGGTTCTGAATATGCCCAGAAAATTGATTTTGGATTAAAGGAACCACATACTTTGAAAGAAGATGCTGGCATTAAGATAATCACCCCTATAATGGGTCTCAATACTGCACTGGGAATTCTAATTGTTCAGATCAATACTGAATAAGATCCAAAATATGATGGAACAAAAAAAGCGAGCCATTAATAACATTATCGTACCTATATAGTACTTAAAGTGCCTTAATCCTGAAGTGCTTTGAGTTCAAAATAAAAGTGACCAATTGATCAAAACAGGATCGTTTATTTGAAAATTAGGTGTTTGTTTGAAACTATTGGAAGATCTACCTCTTTTTAGTACCGGTGAAATTGGAGCCTCCTTTTCTTTAGGCATTTTAGGGGCATAAAATTTTATGAACTGATTTGTCACAAGTTCTGGATTTAAAAATTACCTTTAGGTATGGCCAACACCACTTCACAGCACATCTTAGGAACTTCCGCGAACCTTCTGGGGTTTTGCCTTTTTGTGATTACATCGTTGCACGTCGCTAATCTTACAGAGACACACCTCATAGATGAACTCACATCTATTGTCGCTTTGCTCCTTACTTTTTCGTGTGTTTTTTCATTTACTTCCATCAGGACCATCAACAGCAAAAAAGAACACCGGCTGGAAACCATAGCCGATTATCTTTTTCTATCCTCACTCACAGGAATTCTTGTCATAATTTTACTAATCACTCTCAACATTATAAAATGATAATTAGCAGTATCAGCAAGGCCAAAATAAAAAGCGGGGAAGCTGTGAAAGGAAAAGACCTTAGAGAGGGCATTTTCGATTTGATCAAGGCTGAATATCCCGGATTTGGAAATGACGATTATATATCGCTGGACGAACTTAATAAATATCGGAGAATTTATCTCACCTCCCTTATTATTAAGGAAAAAGGAGAATTGGCCATTATAGATGGAGATGTGATGTATGCCATTAAAAATAATTCCATCCTTTCTGAAAATATTCAGGACGAAATTGAAGCAACCCTCACGACAGGCCAGAAACTGGCTGATAAAATCGCCCTATTTGGAGGTAGCTGGACTTTTATCATCACATTCTTCAGCTTCATTTTAGTCTGGATGTCAATTAATATATGGATTTTGGCAACCAGGCCATTTGACCCTTTTCCGTTTATACTTCTCAACCTGATCCTTTCCTGCCTGGCGGCAATCCAGGCCCCAATTATTATGATGAGCCAAAACCGTCAGGAACAAAAAGACCGGCAACGCGGGGAACACGATTATAAAATCAACCTCAAGGCCGAACTTGAAATTAAGTTGTTGAGCGAAAAAATTGATCACTTGCTTGTGCATCAAAACAAAATATTATTGGAGATCCAAGAGGTTCAAACAGATTACCTGGAAGATTTGATGAAGGCAATCATAAAGAAATGAAATTAGAACACCGCAAACAAAAAGTACTTCCTTGGCCTCAATTCTTCCTTAGACTTGGGCGCTACGGTTTTTTTTCACTGATATTGATCACGTTTTCAGTAGGACTAGGCGTTTTTGGCTATAATTATTTTGGACGACTCAATTGGCTTGACAGTTTCCATATGTCTTGTATGATTTTAACAGGAATGGGCCCTGTTGCCGAAATGACATCCGAGAGCGCAAAACTATTTTCCTCATTCTATGCGCTTTATAGCGGAATAGCATTTTTAAGTATTACCGCAGTTTTCCTGGCACCAATCATTCACCGGCTATTGCATATTCTGCAAGTGGATCGGGATGACGACCCAAAGTAGTCGTCCACGCTGAATGAATCAAAAATATTGGAACTCAGGGATATTTTCAATTTTAGTCCTTCCGGGCACAAAACTTTGAAAAACCCACAAATGAAAACTGGCCACGAACCTTATTTAAACGAAGAAATTAGACCCTTGTTTTGAAATATATTACAAAAACTGTCTGGATTTTATCCATAGTGAGCTTGTTTACGGACACAGCAAGCGAAATGCTGTATCCTATAATGCCTATTTACTTAAAATCCATTGGTTTTTCAATTGTACTGATAGGTATTCTTGAAGGTTTCGCCGAAGCAACGGCCGGATTGAGCAAGGGATATTTCGGAAAACTATCCGACAATTCCGGGAAACGGGTTCCCTTTGTGCAGGTTGGATATATGTTAAGTGCCATTTCAAAACCGATGATGGCAGTTTTCATTTTTCCGATTTGGATTTTCTTTGCCCGGACCATAGATCGCTTGGGAAAAGGAATCAGGACCGGTGCAAGGGATGCAATCCTATCAGACGAAGCCACCCCGGAAACTAAAGGTAAAATTTTCGGGTTTCATCGCTCCCTGGACACTTTTGGCGCGGTCCTGGGCCCTTTGTTCGCCCTGCTCTATTTATATTTCAATCCCGAAAACTATAAAACCCTTTTCTATATTGCCTTTATTCCCGGGCTTATTGCCGTATTGACCACCTTTTACCTAAAAGACAAAAAAATCGAGGCTCAAAAAGTCACGACCCCCTTTTTTTCCTTCTTAAATTACTGGAAAGTAAGTCCGCCACAATACCGAAAAGTAGTAATAGGGCTTTTAGCCTTTGCTTTGTTCAACAGCTCAGATATTTTCCTGTTGTTAAAAGCCAAACAGGCTGGGCTAAGTGACACGATGGTAATTGGAGTTTATATTTTCTACAACCTTGTTTATGCCCTGAGTTCATTTCCTCTTGGGATTATTGCCGACAAAATTGGTTTAAAGAAAATGTATGTTTTTGGGCTTTCAATATTTGCCATTGTGTATTTTGGAATGAGCCTTAGCTCCAATATTTTTGTGATTGCCGGATTGTTTTTCCTTTATGGCGTGTATGGGTCAGCTACCGAAGGAATTTCAAAAGCCTGGATCAGCAACATAACCCTCAAAAAAGATACCGCGACAGGAATTGGGACTTATTCGGCTTTTCAAAGCATTTGCTCTATGTTGGCAAGCTCATTGGCTGGATTTATCTGGTATCAGTTTGGCGCCAGTGCAACCTTCATAATTACAGGGGTTACAACCCTGTTGATTATTTTTTATTTTTCTTTTTGGATCAAGACCAATCCCAAACCGCTCAAACAAATGGAAAACTGAAATAAGAGAAAGACCTTAGTCCTTTTCTATGCAAATCCTGGCATCTACCGCTAATATTTCTTCTGAAGTCCCTAAAAGCGGATTCAAATCCAACTCCACGATTTCTGGCGCTACGGTTATTAGATTGGAAACCTTAGAGATAATTTCGGCAAATACTGCTTCATTTACTCCCTTCTGATTTCGAATTCCCTGAATAATTTTATATGATTTTAGGTTCCGGATCATCTCCAGCGCTTCTTCATTTGAAATTGGCGCTAATGAAGCCTGAACATCTTTCAACACTTCAATATAAATCCCGCCCAGACCACACAAAACCAAATGCCCGAATTTATCTTCTTTTTTAGCACCTATAAAAAGTTCAATTCCCTTTTTCATAGGTTGGATCAAAACAGCCTTTACGCCATCAATTTCCATTATCTTATCAAAAGCATAGCTTAGTTTTTCTTCAGAATTGATATTTAAGAAGATCCCTCCCACATCCGATTTGTGAACAGGGCCCACAACTTTCATCACTACCGGAAATCCAAGGTTTTCGATCTCAGAGATACATTCCTTTTGTGTTGTACAAACAACCTCGGCAACAATTGGAATTTGAGCCGCGATCAACAGTTCTTTTACCTGTTGAGGCTGTAAATAACCATTGGCGGAATTGTCAATTATAGCTCTTATTTTTTGTAGATCAAGGATTGGTTTTGATAAGGCCGTGAAATTGGGTTTTTGGGTTTTGGCTATTTTCGCCAATGCATTTCCGAATAAAACCTCATCGGGAAAATTGATGTTGCCCTTTGAAATAAAAGCATCGATCTCATTTTTCACATTTACTACCGAAGGCAAAACCGAAAATATGGGTTTCTTGCATTCCCTGATTTTTTTGTGAAGCACCTCATAAACATCATAGACTTCAAATAATCCCGGGCTTCCAAAAATAACGACCATGGCATCAATAGCAGGAAATTTGTGTTCGCAAAAATCAATGATGGTTTCAAGTTGTTCCGCATTTCCGGTGGCCAAAAAATCGATGGGATTTGACACTGAAGAACCTGGGAATAATTTCTCAAGTAATGCTGCGCTTTCTTTTCCGCTTATTTCGGGAACATTCAACCCGTTTTTTGACAAAGCATCTGTCAGCATTACCGCAGGACCGCCAGCGTGCGTGATAATCGCGATATTCTTTCCCTTAAGTTCCGGATGCATAAAAATGGACGCGACCGTGATCAACTCATTTCTTCCGTAACAGCGCACAATTCCTGCTTTTTTAAACAAGGAATCTACCGCCACATCCGAATTTGCCAAAGCTCCTGTGTGGGAACTTGCTGCCCTGCTTCCCGCAGAAGAACTTCCCGCTTTTATCGCGGCAATTTTGCAGCCTTTTTCAATTAATGAAGACGCATGTTTTAATAGTTTCTTCGGATTATCGATACTTTCAATATACAGCAGTTTTACCCTCGAACTTTTTTCACTGTCAAAAGTTTCGTCCAAATATTCCAAAACATCCTCTACTCCTATTTGTGCTGAATTTCCAACTGAATAAACACTTGAAAAAGTTAAACCCGTTGCGGTTGCAGCTTCAATGATAAAAACCGCGGTTGCCCCGGAACCAGAAATAAAATCGGCTCCATTAGGATGCAGTTTTGGAATAGGCGTGGTAAAAACCCCTGCATAATATTGATTGATCAACCCTATATTATTAGGTCCCAGTAAAGTTCCTCCAGCTGCATCTATTTCCTTTACAATTTGTTGTTCCAGTTGCCTCCCTTCCTCGTCTTTTTCGCTAAATCCAGCCGAAAAAACAATAAAACCTTTGGTGTTTTTTTGTCGGGCTAAAACCCTGACAGTTTCCAAAGTGAATTTTGCGGCTATGGCTATAATCGCCAGATCCACATTTGGAATTTCGGCGAGTTCCCGATAGCATTTTATACCCTGGACTTCCGTCTCTTTTGGGTTTACGGCAAACAGGTCTCCGTTAAAATTATGGTCCATTAAATTTTTAAGAACCCTGCCTCCCGGAGTTTGGATATTATTTGAAGCTCCAATTACGACAATGCTCTTTGGTTGAATAAGTTTTTCGTGTAACATCTAAAAATTTTACTTTTTACGAAAGAATTTCCATCGCAATTTCTTTTCCCTTGTTAAAAGCCTGAATATTTTTATTGACAATGCGTTCCCCTTTTCGTTCAAAAAGGGTTTTGATTGCCTGTACCAAACTCTCTTCATCCAAAGGCAAAAGGGAAGATGCCGCGCCTAATAAAACAATATTGGTCGCTTTGGAATTTCCAAGATCCTTGGCTATTTTCTTAGCATCGATCAAAATGTTGTTTGGGACCAGTTTTATTTCATTGTAAAGTTCTTCCAGTTTGGGATAATCGGGAATGTTCTCAAATGGATTTGAATCTGTGACCAGGTAGCCGTCCTTTTTCAAAAAAGGCAAATACCGCAATGCTTCCATTGGTTCTACTGAAATAATTATATCCGCTTTCCCCTGGGGGATCAGATCGGAATGAATTTCGGTATCCGAAATGCGCACATGAGATTGCACGGCTCCCCCACGCTGGCTCATTCCGTGAACTTCAGATTGTTTCAAATTAAGGTCACTTTCCAATGCCGCCGTATCTAAAACAGCAGCGATAGTAAGAATTCCTTGTCCGCCAACCCCGGCTAAAATTATATTTGTTTTCATCTGTTTATATTATTGTTTTTAGTTCTGTTTTGGAATTTTGTAGAAACATCCTTCCTTTGACCGCAAAGGTTCAAATCAATTAATTGAAGCCTTTTTAAGTTCGTTTAGCTTGTCCTTTTTCTCTTTTGGCAACTGAACACATGGACGTTCGGAAATAATAACCGATACTCCCTGGTAGTTTATTTCCCGACGAACAAAATCTATATTTTCCTGGAAATTTTTATAGAGTGGATTTATTAATTTCAAGTGTTCTTCCTCCACTCCAAGACCTCTACAAATATCGGCCAACCTGCCCGTAGCCGATGAATCTTGGGCACCGGTCATGGCAATTGCCGAATTATCGGAAATGATCACGGTAATAGGCGTTTTTTCAATAATACAATCCAATAAACCCGTCATGCCGGAATGCGTAAAGGTAGAATCCCCAATAATTGCGATAGCAGGGTGAATTCCGGCATCTGCGGCACCCTTTGCCATGGTAATTGAAGCACCCATTTCAATAAGTGTATTAATCGTTTTAAATGGTGACAAAACCCCCAAAGCTGAACAGCCAATGTCACCAAAAACCTGTTGGCTTTGAGATTCCTTTTTTAATTCATTTATTACATCAAACAGATCCTTGTGGGCGCAACCAACGCATAATTCCGGAGGTCTACCTGTAACAACTTTTGGAAGGCTTTCATTTATTACAACATCAAAACCTAAGGCCTTGGCAATATTATCGGGATTTAATTCCCCCACCCGCGGAACATCCCCGCTCAACCGGCCAATAACTTTTCTGTTTTCGCCTAAAAAGTCGGAGATTATTTCCTCAATAAAAGGATAGCCATCTTCCAGTACCAATATTTTCTCACAGGTATCAAATAAATATTTTATAGCTTTTTTAGGCAATGGATATTGTGAGATCTTTAGAATAGGATAAGGACAATTTGTATCTTCAAAATTTTCCATCAAATAATTAAAAGCAATCCCCGAGGCGATAATTCCAATGGAAGCATCGCTACCTTTGATCAATTCATTAAACCCGCTTTTTTCTGAAATTTCAAGCAGATCGGATTGGAGCTCGACAAGATGCTTATATCGGCTTCGGGCATGCATCGGGATCAACTGAAATTGCGTTGGATTTTCCGGCAGATGAATGCTGTTTTGTTTTTTGCTTCCACCGGTCAAAACCCCGGCTCTTGAATGTGACAAACGGGTCACCATTCTTAAAAGGACCGGTAATCTTAATTTTTCCGACAGTTCAAACGCATATTTGGTTATTTCGTAAGTTTCCTGTTGGTTAGAAGGTTCCAACATTGGAACCATGGCAAATTTTCCATAATAACGGGAATCCTGTTCGTTCTGGGAGGAATGCATGGAGGGATCATCGGCTACAACTACAACAAAACCACCATTAATGCCTGAAACCGACATGTTCATAAAAACATCGGCAGCAACGTTCAGACCAACATGTTTCATAACCGTCATCACCCTTTTGCCTGCGTAGGACATCCCAAGAGCTGCTTCCATTGCTGTTTTTTCGTTCACAGACCATTTTGAATGGATATCCTGTTCTATTGCTGTTTTTGAGCGCTGAATATATTCTATGATTTCTGTTGATGGAGTTCCGGGATAACCATAAACACCGGAGATTCCCGCATCAATGGCTCCTTGTGCCAATGCTTCATTACCTAAAAGAAGATTTTTCATTAAATTCTGGTTTAAAGACAGTATTAATATTGGTCGTGAAATTAAGAAAAGTCTTCATTATTTTATATGATGAAAATCAGGAACCGGGATTATAAATTAATAAAAAAATAAAATATTTCAGTTTTTATAACGAAATATTTGAAATCTCACGCTTAAAATTAAACAATCAATAAAATCCGAAATTATTCAAAATAAATAAGTTCAATTAATTCCGAAGAAAAACAACTTGTCAAAATGACATTTTCAAAACTTTTTATCTCTAAAACTTTAGGTTAATTGCCCACACTTCCCTCCTGATAAATATCATTTTAATTCCCCTAAAATATTTTTATTTTTATTAAGGATAAAAGAATTTTATTGGTAATTTTAAGATATAGTTCAATAAAATTCGCATTTTTTTGTTCGAGGGAAAGAAAAAATTAGGATATACCAATAACCATGCAGTTTTATAATGAATATTATTGGGGAATGCACTTTATATGGTGGGCCATTTGGATCGTAATAATCCTTGTGATCTTCCTTTGGCCCCGGAAAAAAATCAAAAATGAAAATCCTTTAGAAATCCTAAAAAAGCAATTTGCTAAAGGGGAAATCACCAAAGAACAGTTTGAAGCCATGAAACAAACAATTGATATAAAGGATAAAAAGTAACCGATTAAATACAAACAACTAAAAACCAATATTATGAAAAAAATGATCTTTCTTTTAGGAATTACAATCCTGATGTTGACTGCATGCAATCAACCAAAAACCACCTCCCAGATGCTGGAAGATGAAACCCAACGCAATGAGATTATGCAGGCTATTGCTAACGACAAGGAGATGATGACGGAAATGAGCGACATTATGATGAATAGCGAAAACGCTAAAATGATGATGATGCAAAACCAGGACATGATGTCAATGATGATGGGCAACCGGGGTATGATGCAAAATAATCCCGGAATGATGCAGGGAATGATGGGAAACATGATGCAAATGGCACAGACAGACTCTGTTATGAGAAAAAACATGACCGGCATGATGGCCAGTCACAGTGCAATGATGCAAAGTATGATGCAAACCATGCAGGAAAAAGGAATTATGAGCCCGGAATGCATGAAAGCAAATATGCAAAACCTGGACAAAATGAAGATGGATGAAAAAGGAATGATGGATAAAGAAATGATGGATAATAACAAAAAGGAATAAAAAATTCCAACACCAGGGAAATGCCCAATTTTTATTTTATCTGCATAAATGGGCATTTTCTTTCCTGTTGATCGCAATTGTTTTCAAGAATCGAGATTAGCATTGTTTTAGTTGCTTCTAAAATATTCTAAAACAAACTATCAAAATTGACATATTTTGGAAGATTCAGTAAACCGGCTTCGTTTTAAACGATTAGGAATTCATACCCAACACGAACATTTTGCTTATATGCGGGAAGATTGTGAGGTATGTATTTCTGAAGGTTTCGAAGCGCTCACCCGTATCCGGATCACCAGTGGCAGAAAATCAATTGTTGCCAGTCTGAACGTTATTCTTACCGACATATTAGCACCGGAAGAGATCAGTTTGTCCGAGAGCGCAATTCTAGCTTTAGGAATTAAGGAAGGAAAATATGTCACCATCTCTCACCTGAATCCCATAAATTCCTTAAGCCATGTGCGGTCAAAAATATATGGCAATGATCTTTCGGCAATTAAAATGAAAGAGATCATTCAGGATATTGTTTCCGGAAATTATTCCAATGTTCATCTTTCGGCTTTTATCACCGCTTGTGCCGGAAACCGAATGACAAGTGATGAAATCACCTTTCTTACCCAGGCCATGATCTCATCCGGACAACGCATCAGTTGGGAAAATAAAATGGTTGTAGATAAACATTGTATTGGCGGACTACCAGGAAACAGGACTACACCTATCATAGTACCCATAGTCACGGCCTTTGGATTGACCATGCCAAAAACTTCATCCCGGGCAATTACATCTCCTGCCGGAACAGCAGATACCATGGAAGTGATGACAATTGTTAACCTTACAATGGCACAAATTAAAAAAGTAGTGGAAAAGGAAGGAGGCTGCATTGCCTGGGGAAGTACTGCGAAATTGAGTCCGGCAGATGATATCCTGATCCGGGTTGAAAAATCTTTGGATCTGGACAGCGAAGGCCAACTAATCGCATCTGTTCTCTCTAAAAAAGCGGCGGCAGGATCCATCCATGTAGTAATAGATATGCCTATTGGAGATACTGCCAAGATAAGGAGCATTGAGGCTGCCAATCAGCTTAAAGTTGAAATGGAAAAAGTGGCACATTCCATAGGAATTAAATTGAAAATTGTTATTACAGATGGAACCCAACCTGTAGGAAGAGGCATTGGCCCTGCTTTAGAAGCAAGGGACATTCTTTCGGTATTGAGAAATGAAGCCAACGCCCCAATAGATTTGAAGGAAAGAGCTATTCTGCTGGCAGGGGAATTATTGGAACTCTCAGGTAAGGTCGAATTGGGTGATGGAAATGAAAAGGCCAGGAAAATACTCGAATCCGGTGAGGCTTATAAGAAGTTCATGGCAATTTGTAATGCGCAGGGAAGGTTTACCGAACCAAAACTTGCCTTGTATAAACATGAAATAAAGGCAAGTCTTGCAGGAACCGTGATGAAAGTGGATAACAGAAGACTAGCCAAAATAGCAAAACTTGCCGGAGCACCAAGCGATAAGGAGGCCGGCATTGATTTTATGGCCCCAATAGGTATTGAAGTGGAAAAAGGACAAACCTTATATATAATCTATGCTGAATCCAGTGGTGAACTGGATTATGCCATGGAGTATTACAATTCCCAAACCGATATATTAACCATTGAATAAATGAAAAAACAGGGAACCATACTTTTTGCACTTCCCGGCAACGAAGAATTGACAGAAAAGCTGGTCATGCATTTGAATGTTGAAAAAGGAGTCTCTGTTATTAGGCAATTCCCAGATGGGGAAACCTATGCTCAAATTCAATCTGATGTTAAAAATAAACGGGTAATATTGGTTTGTACTTTACATGAGCCCGATAATAAACTATTACCGCTTTATTTCCTTTCCAAAACAGCCAAAGATCTGGGTGCGGAAAGCATTTGTCTTGTCGCGCCTTACCTGGCTTATATGAGACAGGATAAGCGGTTTACTCCCGGTGAAGGTATAACATCAAAATACTTTGGGGAACTTGTCCCAGTATTTTCGGAAAGCCTGATAACAGTTGATCCCCATTTACACCGAAAAAAATCGTTAAATGAGGTTTACAATATCCCGAACAAGGTAATTCACTCTGCAAAACTTATTTCGGAATGGATAAAGATGAATATTAAAAACCCTGTTTTGATAGGACCGGACAGCGAAAGCAAACAATGGGTTTCCAAAGTCGCAAAAGACGCCGGGGCATCTTTTATTGTTTTGGAAAAAACAAGACTTGGAGATAAGAAGGTGCTGATATCCCTGCCACCGGTAGATACCTACAAGAATCACACTCCAGTATTAATTGATGACATTATTTCCACTGCCGGAACAATGATCGAAACAACTGTAAAGCTTAAAAAAGCAGGGATGAATGCTCCCGTTTGCATTGGTATTCACGCAGTATTTGCCGGAAATGCCTATCAGGATCTTCTGAATGCCGGGGTGGCAGACATCATTACCTGCAACACAATTCCCCATAAAAGCAACCGGATCGATATAAGTAAAAATATTGCAGAAGCGATTGGTATGGAAATCCATCAGGAATAGCAATCAAAAAAACCATCTGAGAAGATGGTTTTTTTGATTGTAAAAATTATATCTTACTGTGATTAAACCAGAATTTTTGAATTATTTTTTCCTTTTTAGGGAATACAGATCCTTTCTCCTGTCTTTCATATTACGCACACTTCCAAAGTTGTGCAATTCCTTGAGCAGGTCCAAATCTACATCCACTAGCAAGGTACTTTCCGTATTTGGAGTGGCTTCAGCCTTAATTCCATTTACCGGAAAAGCAAAATCTGAAGGTGTAAACACCGCACTTTGGGCATATTGTATATCCATGTTATTCACCTTCGGCAAATTTCCTACAGAGCCTGCAATTGCTACATAACATTCATTTTCAACTGCACGGGACTGTGCACATATCTTCACCCTGGAATACCCGTTTTGGGTATCCGTCATAAATGGCACAAAAAGTATATTCATTCCTTCTTCAGCCAAAATTCGGGATAGTTCCGGAAATTCGATATCATAACAAATTAAAATTCCTATTTTTCCGCAATCGGTGTCAAAAGTTTGCAGTTTGGTCCCGCCTTTCATTCCCCAGGCAGATTCTTCAGCCGAGGTGATGTGCAATTTTTCATAACGTTCAACACTTCCATCCCTTCGGCATAAAAAGCCAACATTATACATATGTTCCCCTATCACCTGGGGCATGCTTCCGGTTATGATGTTGATATTATAAGTAATGGCAAAATTCCTGAAAGTTTCAAGCAGCCTGTCCGTGTAAGACGACAGGCCACGAATGGCTTCAGCTTCATTTAAATCGTTGAACTGCGCCATAAGCGGGGCATTGAACAATTCAGGGAACATAATAAAATCGCTTTGATAATCGCTTACCGCATCCACAAAATATTCAATTTGCTCAACCAGGGCGTCATAATCCTTAAACAATCGCATTTGCCATTGCACCAGCCCCAAACGGACCACAATTTTTTCTGTGTTTATTAATTTTTCGTGCGTGGTATAGTAAATATTGTTCCACTCCATTAGCACCGCAAATTCCATACTTTCATGGTCGCCCGGCAAATAGCCCTTGATCACTTTTTTGACATGAAAATCATTGGAAAGCTGAAATGAAAGTACAGGATCATGAATCTCCTTGAGTTTTACTTTTTCAATATATTTTTTAGTGGAGAGTTCCTCGGCATAATCACCATAATTAGGGATTCGGCCACCAAAAACGATTGCTTTCAGGTTTAGTTGTTCACAGAGTTCTTTTCTGGCTTCATAAAGCCTGCGACCCAGGCGCATACCACGGTATTCAGGGAGTATAAATACGTCTATGCCATATAAAACATCACCGTCCTTGGTATGGTTAGCGAAATTTTCGCCTCCAATAATATCAATGTATTTATGGTCCTCATCAACTTTATCGTAATCCACAATAATAGCTAAGGCACATCCCGCAATTTTTCCGTCTATAACAATACAAAACTGGCCATCGGGAAATTTGTTTACCAGGGTTTTAATATCCGCTTTGCTCCAATACGCATTGGACAGGCCGCTGTAAATTTCGATCATGGAAATTTTCAATTCCTCATAATCTTTTGCACGTAGGTTGCGAAGTTCTATTTTTGCTGAATCGATCAATTTTTTATTTCTTTATTATTGGCGAAGGTACTCAGGAATTCACTTAATTTAAAAGTTAAACCCGCAAATTAAGAGAGTTTTATTATTTCCCAAAATCAGTTTGCCAATTCTCAACGGTTTCATGTTATATATAGGACCTATTTTTCGTTAATTCGGAATTGAAATTTGGAATTTTCAATCCTTAATTCAGGATTTTAAATCCTCGCACATTTCATTTTTAATTGCGAATATTACCATCCCAACCCTGCTTTTCACCTGCAGCTTATAGAATAAATTTTCCCGGTACCCATCTATTGTCTTTGGGCTTAAATTCATTTTATCGGCCACCTCTTTATACGTCATCTCGGAACAGGCATATTGAAGAAATTCCATTTCCCGCTTTGTAAGGGGGGCAAATTCTATTTTCTCGATATTATTGTAATTATTTAAGGCTTCTGAAACTTCAGAATTAAAATAATAGCCATTTTCTACAACCGCGTTAAGCGCTTTCAAAAATTCCTTTGGTTCAATATCCTTCAACAAATATCCCCGGCAACCCAAACGAATCATTTTAAGAATAAAATTCTCATCATCCTCCATGCTTAAAGCCAGGGTTTTTTGCTCCGGCAAATGCTTTCTTAACCAAGTCATAGTTTCAATTCCGTTTAAAACAGGCATTTTTAAGTCCAGCAGGATAATATCGGGTTTTACATTATTGGCTTGTAAATAGTCGATTAATTCCTGCCCGTTCTTAAGAATTTCCATAACCGTAAACCCATGAAATGAATTGACCAGGCCTAACAGGGATTTTGCAAATAATACGTGATCGTCAACTATAATAATCGTTTTACTCATTTTATAGTATTTTTGTTGGATAACGTAAAGATAAAGAAGTTCCGTTACCATCTGAAGAATTTAAAATAAAGTCGGTTTTTATGAGTTCTGCCCTACTTTTCATATTAAACAGGCCGGAACTTTTTTCCACTTCTTCCGGATCAAAACCTTTTCCGTTATCGGAAGTATTGATAAAAAGCTCATTTTCAGAATACCGGAATTCTACATCCAGTTTAGACGCTTTGGAATGCTTTATCACGTTAGAGAAAAACTCCTGTAAGATCCTGAAAAGAATTATCGAGTCTTTTTGAGGGATTTCAAAAGGATCTTCAATTGACGCAAAGGAGGTTTTAATAATGTTTAAACGTTCAAATCTTGAGAGTTCTCCCTTGACAGAAGCTTCCAAACCTGCATATTCCACCACCTCGTTATTCAAAGATCTGGAAAGCGCCCTCACTTCACGTAGCGAACCGGAAACAACTTCTTTTATCTCATTGACATTAGTTTGAAAAGATTCGTCTATAGTACCTGAAAGTATGTTTAGCTGCATATTTGCTACCGAAAGTAACTGGCCAATATTATCGTGCAGTTCCCAACTGACATTTTTTAGGGTTTGCTCCTGAATTTCAAGCTTGGATTGCACCAATTCGCGTTCGTACCTTTTTTCGGCCTCAAATTTATCATAAAGCAGCTTGTTTTTTCTCTTCTGAAATGTGATAAAGAATATAATGGCGAAACTGACCAAAAACAAAATGACCACTATAAAATAAACAATTAGTAAGAGTTCCTCTTTAGAAAGCATATAATACAGATAATCTTTAGCAAGTTTACATTAATTTATCGGGTTCTAAAGACAGTTCCTCCATCTTCCTCATTCCCAAATCCCAAAATTTCTACTGAAGTTACATTGATATCCCTAATAAAAAATTCAATTCTCATTCTTCAAAATTCATTTAGAACAAGAATTTATTTTTGATATTTTTTAATGAAAATCCCTTTGGAGAACAAATTAAAAAACCAATCGCAAAACAGGAGTACATAAAAATATTCGCGTACCTAAGATAATCTATGTGAAAATTAACGAATTCCGGATTTGCCATGGTGAGATAACGATTGTAAATAAAAATTGGAGTTATGCTCAAATGCCACACCATTGCTCCTATGGAGATGTAAAAAGGCAAATTTTTATAAAAATATAAAATTCTGTCACTAAGGAGCATTTCATAATAAAAACTCCCAATACAAAACAGGAGTATAAAACTACCTGAGATTGTTGTATAGGAGGAAAAAGCTTTAAAAAAAATGTCTGAATAAATATAATTCGCAATAGAGCTTAGTATAAAAAATAACGTTAACCCATATAGGAACTTCTTCAACCTAA
>Ga0307487_1001385_pt1 | contig 17148 bp, 15 predicted proteins | sample CBIW12metaG_FD_203665 | JGI IMG/M metagenome (GOLD analysis project Ga0307487, IMG submission 203665) | Sea-ice brine microbial communities from Beaufort Sea near Barrow, Alaska, United States - CBIW 1.2 | ecosystem: Environmental > Aquatic > Marine > Coastal | place: USA: Alaska | collected... | reverse complement strand
TACTTTTACAGCTTGTAAATAAAAAATCTATGAGTGATTTATTTGATAAGATCTATAAGGACAAAGGTCCTTTAGGAAAATGGGCGGAACAAGCCGAAGGTTATTTTGTCTTTCCAAAACTGGAAGGACCAATTTCAAACCGCATGAAGTTTCGTGGGAAGGAAGTTATCACCTGGAGTATTAACGATTATTTAGGATTGGCAAACCATCCTGAAGTTAGAAAGGTGGATGCAGAAGCGGGAGCCGAATATGGTTCAGCGTATCCTATGGGTGCCAGAATGATGAGCGGGCACACAGATATGCACGAAAAATTACAGGAAGAATTAGCTGCTTTTGTAGGAAAGCAAGCAGCTTACCTGCTTAATTTCGGCTATCAGGGGATGGTTTCTACAATAGATGCCCTGGTTTCAAAATCGGATGTTATCGTTTATGATGTAGATGCACACGCCTGTATTATTGACGGGGTGAGATTGCATTTAGGTCAGCGTTTTACGTATATGCACAACGATATGGACAGTATCGAAAAAAACCTGCAACGCGCCACTAAAATTTGTGAACAAACCGGAGGTGGAATTCTTTTCATTACCGAAGGAGTTTTTGGAATGCGTGGCGAACAGGGAAGGCTTAAAGAAATTGTCGCGTTAAAACAAAAATATAATTTCAGGCTTTTTGTAGATGATGCGCATGGCTTTGGAACTTTAGGTGCAACAGGTGCCGGTACAGGTGAAGAACAAGGGGTGCAGGCTGATATTGACGTATATTTTGCTACTTTTGCCAAAGCAATGGCCAGTACAGGAGCTTTTATTGCTGCCGATAAGGAAATTATTGACTATTTAAAATACAATTTGCGCTCGCAAATGTTTGCTAAATCCCTGCAAATGCAATTGGTAGTTGGAGCATTAAAAAGACTTGATATGCTTCGTACCATGCCAGAACTTAAAGAAAAGTTATGGGAGAATGTAAATGCATTGCAAACTGGTTTAAAAGACAGTGGTTTTGATATTGGAACTACGCAAAGTTGCGTGACCCCGGTTTATTTAAAAGGAAGTATTCCGGAAGCCATGGCACTTGTAAAGGATTTGCGCGAGAATCATGGTGTATTTTGTTCTATCGTGGTGTATCCTGTTATCCCTAAAGGACTTATTTTGTTGAGAATGATACCAACAGCAACACATGTTCTTGAAGATATTACGTTAACCCTCACAGCCTTTTCTGCAATCAGGGAACGTTTGGAGAACGGAACTTATAAACGCCTTTCTGCCGCAGTTGCTGCTGCTGTGGGCGAATAATTTTTTCAATCTGATATAAAAAAATCCGCATTATTGCGGATTTTTTTTATTTATGAAAATCAATTTTAGTTTTCCAATTCAGGTTTAGTCTCAATTCTTCTTTTTTCAGAACGCTTTTTTCTGCGGTCGCCTTCAAATGAATCGTCTATAAATTCATCATTTTTATGCATATCAAATCGGTAAGAAACTCCGGCAGCAACCTGCCATCTTGAGGGAGTATTCTTAAAGTTGATAAGTCCGGAAATATCAAATTGCAGGTCATCACCAACTAAATAGGCTACTCCCGTGCGTGCGAGATCATCGGCATAAATATCACTTATAATTCCATGGTATTCCAGAAATCCTGCAAATTTCGGGGTAAAGGCATGGGTTAGGGTAATTATTCCTGAATACGATGGGAAATCTTCCGATATTTTATCAATTATTAGATTCATTACAAGTACCCAGCTTCCTCTCCAGTTATGTTGAGTTATCAAAGCTAGTTTGGGACTAAATTTGCTTTCCCCTTCATATAAATATGGGTTATCCCCAAATGAAAAATTTGCGCCTGCGTACAGTGCCACGGCGGGTATCAGGGTTTTCCATTTGAATCTCTGATTGGCTTTCCAGCTGTAAAGGTTTGGTTTGTCTGGCTCGATACTTCGGAATGGATCAAAGACCATGTATTTAAGCCCTAAGGTGTTGGTCTTGAAATTACTTCTTTTAAAATCCACATCGTTGCCACCAATTTGAATCGTGGTTGTTTCCCCCTGAAAAGATCCCGTTAAACTCACCTCAAGCGCCTCAAAAAACATACCGTATCGCAAGGCGTAATCGGCTCCTAATACGTCTGTATTGGTCCCTAACAGGCTATGCTCGTCATTTCCGGTATATCCGCCGGCTTCCATTTGCAATACTCCTGTACCGACAGAAAAAGCTCCCTGGGAATTACCTGGACGGTTGGAGTTGATGGTTTCGGTATATTGTGCCTGAGCTATAAAACATCCGGAAAAGAACAGGAAAAAGTATAAGAATTTTGTTGTTGGCTGTTTCATTTTTTATAAATTTTAATAGGCTCAAATATAGAAGATTTTATTAATTTTTTAGGACTTAAAATACTGAAATTGTCTTGGTATAATGGTAATTTTGCAGAAAACTGAAGAGATGTACGAAGCTTCTTTTGAAAGTATCCTTAAAACGGTCCTGATTATTTTATTGATTTATTTTGGATTCAAAATTATGATCAAATTTTTTGGCCCCTTGATATTAAAATACTTTTTAAAAAAAATAGGAAATAAATTCCAGCAACAATTCAACCAGCAAACCCAACCGGATTCCAAAGAGAAGGGTGATGATTTTATTGATAAAAAGTCCCCTTCCAATATGAAATCCAATAAAAAGGTAGGGGAGTATATCGATTACGAAGAAATTGATTAATTTTCAGACCTAATAAATATATTATAATGATTAGGTCTTTTAAAGAGTTTCTCCCACATATTTTAGTTTTTTTTGGTTTTATCATAATTTCCCTGGCATATTTTAACCCGGTTTTGCAGGGAAAGGAAATTTTTCAAAGTGATATTGTCCAGTATATCGGGATGGCCAAACAACAAAATGATTTTCGTGCCAAAACTGGAGAAGAAACTTACTGGACCGATGCCGCTTTTGGAGGAATGCCTACATACCAGTTAGGAGCCCATTATCCGCATAATTATATTAAAAAAATCGATTCCGTCTTAAGGTTTTTACCGAGACCAGCCGATTATCTTTTCCTTTATTTCATTGGTTTTTACATCTTATTGCTGGTCCTTAAACTCGATTATAAGTTGGCTTTTCTCGGTGCACTTGCATTTGGATTTTCGACCTATCTCATCATAATTTTAGGGGTAGGGCACAATTCCAAAGCTCATGCCATAGCATATATGCCAATGGTTTTAGCCGGAATCCTGCTTTGTTTCAGAAATAAAAACATTGGGGGATTTCTGTTACTCGCTTTCTCGATGGCGTTGGAAATAAGCGCAAATCACTTTCAAATGACCTATTATTTGTTACTGCTGGTAATAATTGTTGGAATTGTATATTTGATTGACGCTTTTAAGAAAAAACAACTTTCCAACTATTTTAAAGCCCTTGGCCTAATGGTTCTGGCCGTTGTTCTGGCAATTGGGATCAATGCCACAAATTTATTGGCCACGCAGCAATATGCAGCATTCAGCACCCGTGGAGATACCGGTTTAACCATAAATCCTGATGGAACGCCAAAGACTTCCGAAGGGTTAAATTTTGAATATATTACCCAATACAGTTATGGAATAGTTGAAACCTTCAACTTGTTTATTCCCAGGTTTATGGGCGGATCAAGTTCAGAAAAACTGGATGAAAATTCTGCGATGTATTCGCAATTGCTCACAATGGGGGCCGGACCTGCCCAGGCAGAAGATTTCGCGAAAAATGCGCCTACTTATTGGGGAAATCAGCCATTTGTTGGCGCCCCGGCATATATTGGGGCAACAATTCTATTTTTGTTCGTCTTTGCCTTATTCCTCATCAAAGGAAGGCTGAAATGGTGGATAGTGGGTGGAATAATTTTATCACTGCTGCTTTCCTGGGGCAAGAATTTTGCGTTTCTAACCCAATTCTTCATTGATTATGTTCCCTTATATAACAAATTCAGGGCAGTTTCTTCAATTCAGATAATTATAGAATTGTGTGTTCCAATATTGGCCGTTTTTGGGTTATATCGTTTATTCCTGGAATTTGAAAAACCTGAAGAAAAATTCAGGGCCTTAAAATGGGCAACTCTAATTACCGGAGGCCTGGCATTGGTATTCCTTGTTTTTAAATCGGCTTTGTTTAGTTTTAGCGGGGGAAATGATGCCGCTTATATCCAGCAAATGGGCGCTGAATTCGTTAGGGCTTTAAAGGAAGACCGAAAGGCTATTTTCACTGCAGATGCCATTCGTTCCCTTTTATTTGTACTTCTTTCTGCCACTTTGATCTGGTTGTATTTAAAACAAAAAGCGGGTAAAAATTTAGTGATCGCGGGTTTTGTTATACTGGTTTTAGCCGATTTAATATCGGTTGACAGAAGGTATGTGAATAATGAAGATTTTGTGGCATCAAGGGTTATGAGCCAACCCTTTCAAAAAACTGCTGCTGATGTTCAAATTTTGAAGGACACATCGTATTACAGGGTTTTCGATTTGGCCGAAAGTCCGTTCAATACGGGTAGAACATCTTATTTTCACAATTCCATAGGAGGATATCATGCGGCTAAACCGGCAAGAATGCAGGATCTTTTTGATTTCTATATTGCGAAAAACAATTTGGAAATATTGAATATGTTGAATGTGAAATATATTATTGTTCCGGAAAAAGAAGGTGCTCAGGTTCAAGAAAATCCTCAAGCATTCGGAAATGCCTGGTTTGTGGAGAATATTAAATGGGTGAAGAATTCCAATGAAGAGATAATAAATCTCGGTGAGACCGATCTGGCAACAACTGCCGTAATCGATAATAAGTTTAAAAGTCAAATTCCTTCAACTTTAGCTTTTGACCCTTCAGCAAAAATTGAATTAATAGAACATGAGCCAAATAAATTGGTATATAGATCTTCAGCAGTTAAAGATCAATTGGCAGTTTTTTCAGAAATGTATTATGGGCATGGTTGGATTTCATATATAGATGATAAAGAAACCCCGCATATTCGCGCAAATTACGCGCTTAGAGCCATGATGGTGCCGGCAGGGGAACATAAAATCAGCTTTAAATTTGTGCCGGAAGTGGTCAAAACTGGTGGTACAATTGCTCTTACAAGTTCAATTATCCTGGGATTGCTGCTATTGGGCGGAATTTACTTTACCTTTAAAAATAAAGATTAACACGTTTACGGCGTGGGATAAAACCCTTATGAAGAAAGTACTTATTATAACCTATTATTGGCCTCCTGCCGGTGGACCCGGCGTTCAACGTTGGTTAAAATTCGTTAAATATTTAAGGGAATATCAAATAGAGCCTATTGTGTATATCCCTGAAAATCCGGAATACCCCATTCTTGACAATTCCCTGAATAAAGAGGTGCCGCAAAATATAACTATTTTAAAACATAAAATTTTCGAACCATATTTTTTGGCAAAGCTGTTTTCCAAAAAACATACATCTACCATCAGTTCAGGAATAATTGCCGGGCGCAAAAAACAAAATCTTCTGCAGAAATTGTTTTTATACATTCGCGGAAATTTTTTTATCCCCGATGCACGCAAATTTTGGGTGAAGCCTTCAGAAGAATTTTTATCAGATTATATTTCAAAAAATAACATCAGCACAATAATTACAACCGGCCCGCCGCATAGTTTACATTTGATAGGCCTGGGATTAAAACAAAAGCATGAATTAAACTGGATCGCCGATTTCAGGGATCCCTGGACCCAAATTGGCTATCATAAAAAGTTGCGGCTGTCTAATAGATCAAGGGAAAAGCATCTGGAATTGGAGGAAAAAGTGCTTTCGGAAGCAAATCATATAATAACCACCAGTTTTACCACCAAAGCTGAATTTGAGAAAAAAACCTCCCGTCCAATTACGGTGATTACTAATGGATATGATGTTTTAAATCAATCTGAAGTTCCTTTAGATCCACAATTCACGATGTCACATATAGGTTCTTTGCTTTCTGGGAGGGATCCTAAAAACCTTTGGCAGGTACTAGGAGAATTGGTTTCCGAAAATTCGAACTTCGCCAGGGATCTTAAAATTAAACTTGTAGGAGCCGTAAGTGACGAAGTTGTACTTTCTATGAAAGAGTTTGGCTTGGGAGCTCATCTTGAAACCTCCGGTTATGTTTCGCACGGGGAAGCATTAAAAATTCAGCAATGTGCACAGGTTTTATTGTTAATTGAGATCGATTCTGAAGAAACCAAAGGAATTATTCCCGGGAAGTTATTTGAATATATGGCGGCAAAAAGACCAATTTTGGCAGTAGGTCCACCGGAATGGGATGTTGAAAGGATCTTGAAGGAAACCAGTACAGGAAGCTGTTTTAATTATGATGAGGGCGAAAATTTAAAAGCCCAAATTTTAAGTTATTATGAGTTGTTCAAAAAGGATAAGTTAAGATCTGAATCTAAAAACATTGAAAAATATAGCCGAAGGAACCTCACGGGAAATTTGGCACAACTTTTAACCGAACAAAATTAACGATGGGGGTAATTTTAAATCAATCTTTTAAAAATGTGGTCACTACCTATTTCGGCTTTGGAATAGGCGCCATCAATACCCTCTTTTTATTTACATATTTTCTTGATAAAGAATATTACGGCCTGATAAGTTTTTTGCTTTCCGCAGCAAATTTGGTCTGGCCGCTTATGGCTTTTGGAGTACATAATACCCTGGTGAAATTTTATTCGGCCTACAAAAAAGATTCTGATAGGGACAAACTTTTAAATTTTATATTGATCTTACCTATCGGGGTTTCCATTATCCTGGGTTTTATTGGATTCTTTAGTTACGGGTTCCTGTTGGATTATTTTGAAGCCGGGAACCAACTGGTGCAGCCTTATATTTGGCTGATATTTGTAATTGCAATTGCAACGGCTTATTTCGAAGTGTTTTTCGCCTGGTCTAAGGTGAATTATCAAAGTGTCTTCGGGAATTTCATGAAAGAAGTCTTCCACCGCATTTGCATTACTCTTCTGCTTTTTAGTGTTTATTTTTCATGGCTTAGTGTAGAGCAGTTTATTTATGCGATGGCACTGGTTTTTATATTCAGGGCGATTGTGATGCAGGTATATGCGTTTTCGCTTTATAGACCTAAATTTAGTTTTTCCATGCCGGAAAACCTGAGTTCCCTTTTAAAATATTCAGTACTTATCTTGATAGCGGGTTCTGTCGCGATGATCTTACTGGATTTGGATAAAGTAATGATTGAACATTATTTGCCGATAGAAAATGTCGCGGTTTATGGTATTGCGGTTTATATTGCAACGGTGATCTCGGTTCCTCAAAAGGCGATGCATCAAATTATGCATCCGCTTACGGCAAGCCTGTTAAATGCCAAGGACAAAGTCGCATTGGCCGATCTTTATAAACGGAGTTCCCTGAGCCTTTTGGTGATAAGCGCCATTATTTTTATTCTGATAATTGTAAATCTCAATCAGTTGTACGCACTTATGCCCGAAGAATATCAAATAAGCACCTCAATTGTGCTTTTGATTTCCCTGGTGAAATTGTACGATAATATGCTTGGAAACAATAACAGCATTTTGTTTAATTCCGATTATTACAGGTTGGTTTTGATCTTTGGAGTAATTCTGGCTATCCTGGCTTTTGTTTTTAATATTCTGCTCATTCCTAAATTTGGGATCATGGGAGCTGCGGTTGCTACTTTTTTGGCTTTCGCGATCTATAATACTTCTAAGATCTTTATCGTTTTAAGTAAATTTAAAATGCAGCCTTTTTCTGTGAAAACCATTTATATTTTGCTGTTTTCTGCAGCGCTGTGCATTGGGTTTTATTTTTGGGAATTCCCTTTCCATCCTCTTATTAACATCACGCTCAAATCGATATTAGTAACGATTGTGTACATTTTGGTTGCAGTAAAATTTAATTTTTCCGAAGATATCAATTTACAGGTTTCAAAATATCTGAACAGGGGGAAATAGGGATAACTAAAAAAGAAAATCCCCAAGGCGTTTTTTCAAACTTATCCTTAGGGATTTCCCAACTAACCAACCAAAAACTAATTATTATCTTCGTTCTCTTGAACTTCTTTCTTCACTTGTGCTTGAGCGTGAAGTAGCCCTACCATTATTTGTTCTTGACGAATTATTTTGAACCCTTACATTAGACCCGTTTGTATCGTTTTGGGTACGTCGAACACTTGTGTTCCTTTCCGGAGCTGCAGGGCGGCTCACCGTTCTTTGCCTTTGTTCAACCCTGACCTGATTTTCTGTGCTGCTTCTGCGTTGTTCACTTCTGGCTTGCACCGGATAATCTGATTTGGTAGGTGCAGTTGAACTTCGTCTGTTTACATTCTGAACTTCGGAAGAAACTCTGTTTTCCCTTATAGATTCTGTTGTTCGTCCTCTTTGGGCATTTACCGCAGCGCGATGGTTTTCAATATTGGTAAGTTCCTTTTCAGAACTTAGGCTGTTTGATCCGGAAATGTTTTCGGTCCTTCTTGTTATGGCGGCGTTGCTGCGAATTGCTTTATTTTCAGCTACATCCGTGGAACTTGTATTTCTTGTTACATTCTGAGAAGATCTTAAAGTAGATTCAAGATCCCTTTCAGATGTTGTCCTTCTGCCTTGGTTATAAGCTACAACTTGCTGGCCGGGACGGTAAAAATCATTTTTATTTATATAATTGTTATTGTCCTGATAATAGTTTGAATATTGAATATAACTGATCCTGGAAGGCTCATAATAAGCTCTGTAAGGTTGGTAATACACCACACGGTAATCCTGGTGTGGCCTCATATAATATTGGTGCCAGGGTTGGTAAACATAGTATGGATTATATTGATTTATGGAACCAATGTACCTGATGGGTTGATTGAACCGATTGTAACGAACGTGCATATTGCCCACTCTCACAATGTTCCCGTGACTGTTATAATTTATATAAACATTCCCGGCCTGGACGATCCTTCCGTAATAATCATAATAAACGGGAACATCTTCTATTTGAATTACAGCTCCATAATCGTCGTATTGAACATAGAGATCGTAGTTATATCCCGCATTATAGCTGATGTTTTCTCTTGGGGAACTAATATAATTTCCGGAATGCCCGGCAAATTGAGGATTGTAATAAAAATCGAATTCTCCATTTGGGTAAACCGCAAATTCAACATCGCCTTCCACAAAAATAAAAGATTCTCCATAATTATAAGGGGAGAAGTTGGTAGTTTTATCTGAATTTGCTGAAGCAGACCATCCAATAAAGAACAAGGCAACTATATATGTCAGGTTTTTCATGAGGTGCATTTTTTTTGCTTAACTGAATTGATTTTAGTAGGTTAAGGACTTCTTTTCAAATGCAAAGTACGTGCCAAACCTGAGGAATTACAAAACAGAAAGGGTTTTAGTCGAGTAATGATGTTTTTGAAATTGATATTTTAATTGGATAGATATTCAATCTCTATTTTCAATCCGGATTGATGTTTTTTTATAATTACCCAGACTATAGCATTATCAATTTTGTCATATGCGTGAATTAATCGATTTCTAAATCCAATAATTTGATAATCATTTTTAATTGATAAATTCTGATCTGATTTTTTGAGGTTGCTCAAAGCGTCTCCAATAATTGCTAACTGTCTTTCTACCGCACTTTGAGTTTTTAAATCCTTTTCGTATAAATTGAAATCGGGAGTATCTGCTATAAAATTTTCAATCAAGTCGATAGCTATAAGTATATCAAAAAGATACTTTCTGCCTTTTTCCGTCATAGATTAAAATTTTTGAAGCATCAATATTTTTCCTTAAGATTGGATTTTTAATTGAAGACATGGAAAGCAGATCAACTTTTCTTTGAAAAAAATCTTCCAACTCATCCCAAATTGCTAAAAGTTTTTCTCCTCGTTCTAAAGGATCTTTTTCGTCAATTTCTATAAGTAAATCTATGTCACTTGAATTTTTGTCAAATAAGTCAGTTGTAGAGGAACCAAAGGCATATAAATACTTCACATTATACAATTTGCATATTGTAGTAAAGACGGCCAATTTATCCTGTATATACTCCTTAATCATCATAGAGCTAATATAATCAATTTTTAAATAATTGCTGAATGTTAAAATGTTTGAAATCGAAAAGTTGAGAAAAATCCCTTAAATTAAAACCAAACCTGACTTATATTTTTTTTACTGCAATTTTTCCTTCAAAAACGGTGCTGTATAGGACTTCTTATTTTTAGCTACTTCCTCAGGCGTTCCTTCGGCTATTAAATAACCTCCGTTTTCTCCGCCTTCCAGCCCAAGGTCTATAATATGATCGGCACATTTCACCAGTTCCATATTGTGTTCGATCACGATTACCGAATGTCCTTTTTCAATTAAAGCATTAAAGGATTTCAGCAATTTTTGAATATCGTGAAAATGAAGTCCGGTGGTTGGTTCGTCAAAAATGAACAAAACCTTGTCTTTAGTAATTCCCTTAACCAAAAACGAAGCCAGTTTGATACGTTGCGCTTCCCCGCCCGATAGAGTGGAAGAACTTTGTCCCAACTTTACATAGCCTAATCCAACATCCTGCAATGGTTTAAGTTTATTGGTTATTTTTTTTTCTCCATTCATCTCAAAAAATTCAACGGCTTCATCAATTGTCATGGAGAGAATATCATCGATGTTTTTCTCGGCAAATTTAACTTCAAGCACTTCTTTTTTAAAGCGTTTTCCATTACAGGTTTCGCATTCCAGGTGCACATCGGCCATAAACTGCATTTCTATGGTCACTTCGCCTTCCCCTTTGCAGGTTTCACATCTTCCGCCATCGACATTAAAAGAGAAGTGTTTTGGTTTGTAACCACGTATATCAGACAATTTTTGATTGGCATATAGATTTCTTATATCGTCGTAAGCCTTTATATAAGTCACGGGATTGGACCTTGAAGAACGTCCAATTGGATTTTGATCTACAAATTCCAAGGAGGCGGTATTCTTGAAATTCCCTTCCAACCTGGTAAATTGTCCTGCTTTTTCTCCGTAACCGCCAATTTCTTTCAGAAGTGCCGGATACAATATTTTTTTGACCAGCGTGCTTTTTCCGCTTCCCGAAACCCCGGTCACTGCCGTAAAAACTCCCAGCGGAAATTTAACATCAATATTTTTGAGGTTGTTTTCCCTCGCGCCGTAGATCTGGACATACTGGTTTGAAATCCTCCGCTTTTTGGGAATCTCAATGCGCATGGTATTGTTCAAATATTTAGCCGTTAATGAATTGGACTTCAGGATCTGTTTAAAGTTTCCTGTTGCAACTACTTCCCCGCCGTGAATTCCGGCTTCCGGCCCAATATCAATAATTTCGTCGGCGGCTTTCATAATATCTTCATCGTGTTCCACTACAATTACGGTATTTCCCAAATCCCGCAGTTTTTTTAATACTTCGATGAGTTTTTTGGTGTCTCTTGGGTGCAAGCCAATGGATGGCTCGTCCAAAATATACATGGAACCCACCAAACTGCTTCCCAGCGAAGTTGCCAAATTAATACGCTGGGATTCCCCACCGGATAAGGTGTTGGACTTCCTGTTAAGCGTGAGATAATCCAGGCCAACATTCGATAGAAACTGCAACCGGTTGTTGATTTCTGTCAAAAGGCGTTTTGCGATTTGAGCATCGTATTCATTTAACTGTAACTCCTTAAAAAAAGCGCGGATCTTATTTAAAGGTTTTTCAACCAAATCTGTAATAGTGGCTCCGCCAATTTTTATATAATTGGCTTCCGGCCGCAGGCGTTTTCCTTTACAAAGGGAACATTTTGTTTTCCCGCGATATCGGGAAAGCATAACCCGGTTTTGGATCTTGTAAGCTTTTGATTCCAGAAATTCAAAGAACTGGTTTAGACCTTCAAAATATTCATTTCCGGTCCAGATCAATTCCTTTTGAGCATCGGTAAGTTCAAAATAAGGTTTGTGGATAGGAAAATCGAATTTATGCGAATTGTTGACCAATTGGTCCCGGTACCAGCTCATACTGTCGCCGCGCCAGGGAAAAATAGCATTTTCATAAACCGAAAGCCCTGTATTCGGAATTACGAGATCCTGGTCTATTCCTATTACATCTCCGTATCCTTCACATTTGGGACAGGCCCCATAAGGATTGTTAAAACTGAAAAGGTGCACGTTGGGTTCTAAGAAAGTGATGCCATCCAGTTCAAATTTATTGCTGAAATGCCTCAACTTATTATCTGAAAGACTTTCTATATACAATTCTCCTTTTCCTTCAAAAAATGCGGTCTGGGTGGCATCGGCCAATCGATTATAAAAATCTTCATCGTCTTTTGTCACTATCCGGTCCACGACCAGGGAAACGTCCTTCAGCTTTAATTTTGCAAGATCGGTTTCGTCTATTCTTATTACTTTATCTTTTACCTTGATCCTGCTATATCCCTGTTGCAACAAAACTTTCAGCTTTTCTTCAAGATTTCGGCCTTTTTCTATGTAAACAGGAGCCAGCAACAGCAGTTTTTCCCCTTCAGCAAAAGTTTTAACGAAGGAGATCACATCGCTCACCGTATCCTTTTTAACTTCATTTCCCGAAACAGGGGAGTAGGTTTTTCCAATTCTTGCAAAAAGCAATTTCAGGTAATCATAAATTTCAGTGGAAGTACCCACGGTGGAACGCGGGTTTGTAGAATTAACTTTTTGTTCAATGGCGATGGCCGGGGAAATTCCTTTAATATAATCGACTTTAGGTTTGTTCAAACGACCTAAAAACTGCCGGGCATAGGAAGATAAACTTTCCACATAACGGCGTTGTCCTTCAGCATATAAGGTGTCAAAGGCCAAACTGGATTTTCCTGATCCGGAAAGCCCGGTGATAACCACCAATTTATTCCGGGGAATTACAACATCAATATTTTTTAAATTGTGAAGTTTAGCACCTTTAATAATTATATTTTCCTTTGCATTTATGCTTGAAAGATCTACAGTCATGACATTATTTTAAAAACAGATTGCAAAGGTAATCAATAACCGGCAGTGTAAAAAGCAGACTAATTCAGGAAAAATTGTTAAAAATTTATCTTAAGGTTTGTTTAAGTCAGGAATATGTTGCTATATTTGACCAACGAACTAACTAAAAATCTATTGCCTATTGCATAAAGTTACTTTTTAGCTATTAAACTAACCACCGGGTATTTTCTAAATACCTGAAAATAAAGTAACTAATATGGAAAATGCACAGGAAACTGACGCTACTTTGGTACGGGCGTATCTTCAGGGAAGTGAAAAATCACTCTCCGTTTTAATTACAAGGCACCAACACCGGATTTACAGTTTTATTTACTCAAAAGTTTTTGATAAAGATGTTGCAGAAGATGTCTTTCAGGATACTTTTATCAAAGTTATAAATACCCTAAAAAGGGGGAAATATAACGAGGAAGGCAAATTTCTGCCCTGGGTAATGCGTATCGCGCATAATCTGGTTATTGATCATTTCAGAAAAAATAAACGTATGCCTAAGTTTGAAAACAATGGCGACTTCAATATTTTTTCTGTATTAAGCGATGGCGATTTAAATGTTGAAACCCAGCTTATCAAGGATCAAATTGAATTTGATGTGCAGGAACTCATCAAGGAATTACCCGAAGATCAATTGGAAGTTTTGACCATGCGAATATACAAGGATATGAGTTTCAAAGAAATATCCGAATCTACCGGGGTCAGTATTAATACTGCTTTAGGACGGATGCGTTACGCATTGATCAACCTGAGGAAAATAATTGATAAACACAACCTAATTTTAACAAATTAATTTACAATATCTCCACTTGTTGTTCGTTCTTCTTTAAAACCAATCTAAAGCGAATCAAATGGAGAACATTTACTTTAAATCTTCGAAAGAAGGACAATTAAATCACTTGAATCCTAAAATGGAAACCATTCAATTTCTATTGAATTATTCAAAGGCTTTAATTATTACAGATTACAAAATGATGAAGTTTGAAGCACTTCTGAATTAAGATGGAAAAGACCTGTTTTTAAACCGATAGGTCTTTTTTTATTTTCTGAAATAATTGAAATTTGAATGATTTGAGAGTGCCATTAAAAGCGTAAAATTCTTTTTTTCGGATTCGTTTCTAATATCAGCTTATTTCTTTGCATAGTAAGCATCCAAAACACTTTTCCTCCCGATGGTTTTTGTGATAATATCCTTTTCCATATCCCAGCCCCGGGCAGGGGAATATTGCCTGGCGTAATAAATGATCTGCAGGTGCAGTTTATTCCAGTGCTCTATTGGAAATAAGCGTTTGGCATCTTTTTCTGTTTGCACCACGTTTTTTCCATTGCTAAAATTCCATCGATACATCAACCTGTGAATATGGGTATCTACCGGAAATGCCGGGATTCTAAAGGCTTGTGACATCACCACGCTGGCAGTTTTATGTCCAACCGCGGGAAAAGATTCCAGGGCTTCGAAACTTTCGGGAACAATTCCATTGTATTTGTCGATCAAAATATGTGATAATCCATGAATACCTTTTGATTTCATTGGCGACAAACCTAGCGGCCGGATAATATCCCGGATTTCTTCCACCGATAATTTCACCATTTTATAAGGATTGTCTGCAATTTCAAATAAAATTGGGGTGATCTGATTTACCCTCACATCGGTGCTTTGTGCCGAAAGCAATACGGCTATCAGTAAAGTATAAGGATCTTTATGATCTAATGGAATGGGAACCTGGGGAAAAACTTCATTTAACGTTTCTATAACAAATTGTACCTTCTCCTTTTTGTTCATAATGCCTACTTTTATACAAAAGTACAAATTCTGAAATGAGCATGTGATACAAAACCTGATCTGGATTCGTGCAAATGCCCGTGATAGCCATGAGGACCAAATAAAAAACAAAAATAATATATGTATATGACAACATTAAAAGCAGGGGATAAGGCCCCGGGATTTTCAGCAAAGGATCAGGATGGCAAGGCCGTGAAATTATCTGATTTTAAAGGAAAGAAACTGGTGCTTTTCTTTTATCCAAAAGCAAGTACGCCCGGCTGTACTGCCGAGGCTTGTAACCTGCGTGACAACTGGGAACAGTTTCAGAAAAAAGGTTATGCCATAGTTGGCGTTAGTGCCGACAGCGAAAAAAGACAGCAGAATTTTAAAAATAAATACGAATTGCCTTTTCCTCTTTTGGCCGATGAAGACAAGGAAGTGATCAATGCTTATGGGGTTTGGGGACCAAAAAAGTTTATGGGCAAAGAATACGATGGAATTAACCGCACAACTTTTATTATTGATGAAAATGGGATAATTGAAGAAGTGATTGAAAAGGTGAAAACCAAAGAACACGCATCTCAGATATTGTGAGGGATTGTAGAAATAGAGTATAGAAAAGAGAGCATAGAGAAAAGAAGCAAGAGCCAAGAGCCAGGAATCAAGACAAAAGAAGAGAGGAAAGAGGATTGTGGAAAGGATTCACTTGGTTATAAGAAATGCCACCCATCAATCGGGGGAAAAGTATTAGAATTTCGATTCATTTGGAAGGAACATGGGATTCTTCAATGCGTTCAGAATGACATTCCCTTGTATTTTTATGTCATTCTGAGCGAGCTCTTGGGCGAGGAAGAATCTCTATACGGGAAATGAAAATTCATTCGTGCACCTCCTTCCGGCAGAGCCAGGTTCGTGGCTATACTCAGATTTTACTTCTTCAAAATCTCAACCTTTTGCACGGTAGCGGTTTTTTCGCAGTTTTCTATCTGTAATTCCAAAGTTCGGGTTTCAATTTCTCCAGTAATAAAATAGATCCCGCAAGGTTCCTGCCTGGCTTTGCTTTTTCCGAAATCTACATTTCCATCGTCCAAAATTGCAGTAACTGAAGAGGTATCAATTTTATTGGCTTCAAAAAATTGAATGGTTTCAGCAGAAAAACTTCTTTCTTTATTTCGAATGTTTTTTAAAGTCCGCGCATTGGGGGAATAATCACAAGAAGTTTTTTTTCCACCAAGAAAAAATATCAAAATAATAATCCCCATAATAAGTCCTAGTGAGAAATAAGCTAAACGGTAAATAAATTTCATTTAAAAACATTTAATATCCAATACCTTCTTCTAATAAAAAGAGCATTGGGTTTTTGTTAACTGCCCATTATGGACCTAAAAAATCAGTAAATTGATGTCCCGGTAAGAAAGATCGAACCAATCGGCAATAGCTTTATTGGTTAAAATTCCGTGGTAAAAGTACAACCCATTTCGCAAACCCTTGTCAAATCTCAGGGTATTTTCAAATCCGCCTTCTTCGGCAATATGCAAAAGATAAGGGGTAAATATATTGCTGATTGAAACCGAGGAAGTTTTTGCGTACCTGGAAGGAATGTTGGGCACGCAATAATGGATTACTCCGTGTTTAATAAATATAGGTTTATCATGCGTGGTGATCTCACTGGTTTCTATACAGCCGCCCATATCGATACTAACATCTATGATCACGGCCCCATTTTTCATGGTTTGTACCATATCGTCTGTGACGAGAACCGGGGAACGGTTTTTTCCACGAACAGCACCAATCAATACATCACAGCGTTTTAAAGCTTTGCCCAGGTTTTTTGGCTGAATGGTGGAGGTGTAAAACAACTGACCAACATTAGATTGAATGCTCCTGAGTTTTGTAAGGCTGCTGTCAAAAACTTTGATATTCGCACCCAAGCCGATTGCCGATCTTGCGGCAAATTCCCCAACCGTTCCAGCGCCTAAAATTACAACTTCCACCGGAGGCACTCCGCTTATATTTCCAAACATAAGTCCGTTACCTTCAGCGTTATTGCTCATTATTTCTGAAGCTATTAAAACACTGGCAGTTCCCGCAATTTCACTCAAGGCCCTCACGGCCGGATAGGAGCCATCTTCATCCTTAATAAATTCAAAGGCCAAAGCAGTAATGCGTTTTGCAGCCAGTTTTTGAAAATATTCCTTGCATTGGGTCTTAAGCTGTAATGCTGAAATGAGCGTGGATTGCGGATTGATCATCTCCAATTCTCCAATAGAAGGCGGTTCAATTTTGAGGATAGTAGGGCAGGAGAACACTTTTTTTGTGTCTTTGGTGACTTCGGCGCCGGCATCAGAATAGTCCTTATCGCTAAACTTGGCCCATTTCCCGGCATTTGATTCTATCATCACCCTGTGACCGTGAGCGGTTATTGCCCCAACGGCAT
>Ga0307487_1001381_pt1 | contig 17167 bp, 12 predicted proteins | sample CBIW12metaG_FD_203665 | JGI IMG/M metagenome (GOLD analysis project Ga0307487, IMG submission 203665) | Sea-ice brine microbial communities from Beaufort Sea near Barrow, Alaska, United States - CBIW 1.2 | ecosystem: Environmental > Aquatic > Marine > Coastal | place: USA: Alaska | collected... | reverse complement strand
GCCTTTCAACTCCTTTCCAACGTGGATTTGTTTCCCAATCGGCAATTAACTGTTGCATTCTTTCTTTAGTTTTCATAATTTTGAATTGAATTTAATTGTTACTAATTAGTTCTTTGACCACCCATTAATTTCGCGGTTTCTGGGTGGTTTTTTTATATGTATTTGTAGGCTTTAATTGTTAAAAATTCTTCGAATTCTTCTGATATTACAAGGGAGTCAAATAATTCTATCGCCAGGTCAAATTTTCCGGTTTTGAATTTATCTTCCCCTACAAGATCCTTAAGTGTCATTATCTCACTTTCCAGTAATTCAGCATAAAGATCTTTGGTGAATTTTCTTCCGTCGGCCAAAGTGGAAGTATTATGAAGCCATTGCCACAATTGGGTGCGTGAAATTTCGGCAGTTGCCGCATCTTCCATCAAATTGTACAATGCCGCCGCACCATTTCCGGACAACCAGGATTCCAGATATAAAATCCCGACGTTGATATTTTTTCGGATTCCTTTTTCGGTAATCGTTCCTTTTGGTTGTTCGAGCAATTGGGCCTCGGTAATATGCAAATCATTTCTCTTATTATATATCTGATTTTTTTCGGGCATATATTTATCAAAAACTTCCAGCGCAACAGGCACCAATCCGGGATGTGCCACCCAGGTTCCATCGTGGCCGTTTTTGGCTTCACGTTCCTTATCTGCCCTCACTTTTTCATAGGCGATCCTGTTTGCCTCTTCATCATTCTTTACGGGAATTTGAGCCGCCATTCCCCCTATTGCGTGCACATTCCGTTTATGGCAACGTTGAATTACCCGCAGGGAATAGGCTTCCATAAAAGGAGAAGCCATACTTACCTGATCTCTGTCCGGCACCGAAAAGTTCTTGTGATTCCTGAATTTTTTGATGTACGAAAATATATAATCCCATCGGCCGCAATTAAGGCCGGCCATATGATCTTTTAATTCGTAGATAATTTCATCTATCTGAAAACTAGCGGTGATGGTTTCAATTAAAACAGTGGCTTTTATGGTGGTTTGTTCAATACCTATAAAGTCCTGCGAAAAAACGAAAACTTCATTCCACAAGCGGGCTTCCAAATAATGCTCCAGTTTCGGCAAATAGAAATAAGGACCTGATCCATTGGACAATAATTGTTTGGCATTATGAAAAAAGTAAAGTCCGAAATCTACTAAAGAACCGGAAATTTGTTCCCCGTCAATCAAAAGATGCTTCTCATTTAAATGCAATCCTCTTGGCCTGATTATAAGTGCAGCTACCTGTTCATTTAATTGGTATTTCTTGCCGTTTTCATTGGTGAAGGAGATGGTTTTATTTATGGCATCCATCAAATTTTGCTGTCCTTCCATAATATTGGACCAGGAAGGAGAATTGCTGTCCTCAAAATCGGCCATAAAAATTTTGGCTCCCGAGTTAAGCGCGTTGATAATCATTTTTCTTTCAACAGGGCCTGTAATTTCAACTCTTCGATCTAGCAAGTCTTCCGGCAAAGGAGCGGCTGTCCAGTTATTCCCCCTGATTGAAGCTGTTTCAATAGGAAATTCGGGGGAATTCCCCCTGTCAAAATAGGCTTGTTGTTCCACTCTTCTCTTTAACAAGTCCAGGCGTTTGCCATTGAATTTCTCGTGCAGCTGCACTAAAAAATCCAAAGCCTCATCAGTTAAAATTTCGTTGTAATGCTCTTTCGCTTCCGGAGCAAAAGTTACTTTTTGAATTGTTGTTTCATTTAGATTTTCCATAACTTTTAATTTTGTGAAGACAAACATATAAAAAAGTTTTTCATTAAACAAGCGAACATTCGCTAATTTAACAATAATCGCTAAAATTGATTATTTCGCTAAAATGCATATCTTTGTTTTATGAATATCGAAGAAGAATACATCCGGATAATCTTTGGTTTAAAACTGAAGCAAATACGAACAGAAAAGAATTTATCCCTGTTCGGGCTCTCAAAACTCACAAAGATTTCAAAATCATACCTCAATGAAATCGAGAAAGGAAAAAAATATCCCAAACCGGATAAAATAGCGCTGCTTTCTGAAAAGCTGGAAATTCCTTATGATAACCTGGTTTCCTTAAAACTGGATAAAAACCTGGCGCCTTTAGGAGAGATCCTTCAGTCTAAGATTTTAAAGGAACTTCCATTGGACCTGTTCGGCATAAAAAAGACTGATCTGATCGATATTATTTCAAACGCGCCGGCCAAGGTGAATGCCTTTTTGAGCACCTTAATTGAAATAGCCAAAAACTACAATCTCTCGCGTGAAAGTTTCTTTTTGGCGGCGCTTCGCTCCTACCAGGAAGCACATAATAACTATTTTGAAGATCTTGAACAAAGTGCTGAACAATTTGCCAAAGCATACCAGATTAATTTGGATGAGAAAATAAAATCCGGCGATCTCGAAGATATTTTAATTGAAGAGTATGGTTATAAGATCATTCCAAACGGGCTTTCCTCCTATTCAGATCTAACCGAACTCAGATGCCTTTTCATCCCAAAAACCAGTACATTACTGCTGAGTGACACCCTGGACGAATCGCAAAAAGCCTTTATATATGCAAAGGAAATTGCATACAATTACCTGGATTTAAAGGAGCGGTTATATACCTTTCCGTGGATTAAATTTGAAACTTTTGACCAGGTTTTAAATAATTTTATGGCATCGTATTTTGCCGGGGCATTGATAATTCCTAAAAAAGCGATCAAAACTCAGCTTAAAACTTTTATCGAACAAAAGGAATGGGATAGTGCCGCTTTTAATAAAATGATCACGCATTTTACAGATTCTCCGGAAACCTATTACACCCGTTTAACCAATATTCTGCCCAAACTATTTCATTTCAAGAATTTATTCTTTTTGAGATTTACGCATAAAGAAGGAGAGAACAGGTACAAACTTTCAAAAGAACTTCATATAACCCAACAGCAACCGCCAACCGCTAACGAGACCCATGAACATTACTGCAGAAGATGGGTTTCTATTGAAATTCTGAATAAATTAAAAGAAGAAAAGCTCACGTCAGATATTCAAACATCCTATTACCCGGAAAATAATTTGAGCTATCTGGTGATCTCAAGTGCCACTCCCGATCCGTTTAAGGAAAATCACAAGAGAAGCATTAGTCTGGGGCTATTGATCTCTCCTCATTTAACAAGTAAACTTAATTTCTTAAATGACCCCAGGATTAAATCAAAAAACGTGGGGGTTACCTGTGAACGCTGCCCCATTACCGATTGCGAGGTAAGGGCAACTGAAGCTACCCAATTACAAAAAAAGGCAAAAAACGAAGCCATCGCCAATACCGTTCAACAAATAATCAATGACTATTCGTAAAAAATCAGTTCATAAAGCAATGAGTGCCTAAATTGACGAAAGTAAGATTGCCCTTCCCCAAATTTTACATGATTTCCAGGGCGGTGCATTTTTTAGCTTTTCAATACAAATGAAAGCATGTTGAAAGTTTCATTCTAATGCGGCAAACTGGTTGAACAAAAAAAAACAGTGAATATTATTTCACTGTTTTTTTCTAATTATTACAACCTACTAAATAAATGTAAAATTTTCCCCAATAAATTAATTTACTGATCTTATAAATTCAAATATTTTATCTGACTGTTCTTTTGATAAATTAGCCCGAACTTTCATATGCAATTCAATTGTTTTCCAGTCGGTATCATTAAAACTTGAAGGAGACGGAGTGTTATGGCATCTTATGCAGGTTTCACCCCAAAGTTGGGCACCTGATTCATTTTTATAAGCTGCAACTTTCTCTGTAGAGCATGACATAAGAGCCACAGATGTGAATATTCCAATTAATAAGGTAGCTATCCCAAATATTTTAAATGTTTTCATTTTTCCTAAAATTTAGTTATTAATTAAAATCCTAATGCCCATTGAAGAAATAATCCTTTTTGATCAATTTTCCCCACTACATCATGCCCACCTTCTCCGGTAATATGTTGATAATTCAATTTAACCACAGAATGCCAGTTTAGCCAATAGTTTAAACCCATTGAAAATTCTTCCTGGTTTGATTCAAAGCCAGAACCTTCTGGAGTTTCAAGTTTTGAATACCTTCCCACCAATTCCAGATTTTTTATAAAATCAGTTTCAGACATAGTGGGCCTGTAAGACAATTGCCCATAATAAGATTTGCTTTCATTATTAAAAATAAGGTCTTCAAACTCTCCTGGCTCTTCCTCTACACTATAGGTAGTGTTATCAATTTTTGATTTTGCATATTGTGCCTTAATGTCAACGATCCCGCCAATTTTTGAAATTTGTTTTACATAAGAAAAGTCAAATGCATATAAATCTGCTCCAATATTCTCATACATACTTCCTTTTGTTCCAACTTTATTTGAGGTATAGTAAGAAAAACCCAGCTCTGTTGAGGAATCAGAAAAAGGCAAAAGTCCTATCCTGGTACCATAAGCCCTACTGTTGTTGTTGTCTTTTAAATTCATAAACATCAACATGCCACTTTCCAATGGTTCTTCTCCACCCGGTGTTTTTAATTTAGGGCCATTTGTGCCGTAAACAGAATAGTTCAATGTGGATGCTCCAATTCTAAACGCACCTCTTAATTCAACTCCAACTCCAGATATTGGAGCAATACCATCATGTCCAAATCCTAAAGGTTTTGTGGGCATTCTGTTAATCCAGGAAGGATGTAACCGCTCCATAAAAGTACCAAAAGGCAGTAAAAATTTACCGGCTCTAACGTTCATATAATCATTTAAAACATAGATAATATCGGCATATTCTAATTCAATTTCTAATTCATCTCCCGCTAAATTGAAATCCAATTCAGACTCAAACATAAGCCTGTCAGATGCTTTAAATAGAAATATGGGAGCAAAATTTCCGCCAGTAAATGAAGATGTTTCTTCGCCATTAGCATCGTGATATTCAAAGCCAACATTTCCATATCCACGGATCATAAATTGGTGTTCGCTTGGTTTAAAATCGTTTTGTTGTGCTTTTACGTTAAAGAACAGTAAACCTAAAAAGCTAAATAAAATTATTTTTTTCATGGTTAAGATTTTAGATTATTTTTTAAATGTTCTTATGTAAGCAACCAATTGCCAACGTTGTTTTTCCGTTAAAATGTCTTTGTATGCCGCCATTGCAGCAGTTGGTGCATTCCCATTTGTTATTTTCCAAAACAACTCTCCATCAGTTTGATCTTGAACTGTTTTTGAAGTGTAATTGGCGGGTTTTGGGTTTAGGGCAGCAGCAGCCACTCCATCTCCCTTACCTTTCGCACCATGACAAATAATACACATTTGTGTAAAGATTTTTTTACCCTCATTAATGTCATCTGGGCTGCATTTTAAAGGATTTTCAATAGTTTTAGCAGAAGCGGGCGCTACCCATTTACTTTGAGCATTTGCAGTTGCCAACCCCAAAAAAAAGGTCAAAGCAATTAATAATTTGTTCATTGATTTCATGATTAACATATAGTTTATAATTTTTGTTAAAGTTATACTTTGTTCTAACTAAAAATTATACCCAATTACCCCCATATATTGTAAGTTATAAAATATACCTAGTAACCCCTAGGTTAAAAACCTAATATTAAATAATTGAAAATCAGCTGTTTAATATTATGTATAGTGTAATGTAATTGTAGAATGGTTAAAAACAATCAAAAGAAGACAGATAATTAAATTAAATGATTTTGAATTGCATAATGAACTAACCCAATAATACTTTTTGCATGAAGTTTCCCCATTATATTTTTCCTGTGGGTTTCAACGGTTCTTATGCTTATAAAAAGTTTATCGGCAATTTCCTGGCTGCTGTAATCTTTAACTATTAGTTTAATTATTTCTAACTCTCTAATGGTTAATGGAATTTCTTCCTTAATATTAATTTTTATATTATTCCCGAAATTTTTATCAATGGATTTCTGTGACTTATGTTTTTCGTCAAAATTTTCTGTTTGATTATAAGCTAAATACAAAACTCCCGTTTTATTGTTTTTGTTATCGTAAATAAACGATTTAGAGAAGGATACGGGAATCGCTAAATTAGATTTAGAATAATATGTATTAAAAATATTTTGGGCTGTCTCTTGTTCCAATGTTGCCCTAACATTTTTATTCTCGCCCAGTAATATCTTTTCAATAGATTCTCCAATAAGTTCTTCTTCCTTATAACCTAACAAATCTAAAGTAGCCTTATTAACTATCAAAATATTGTCATCGATTGATGTAATTATTAAAGACTCATTAATTTTATGAATAATACTATTAAAATAATCTCTTGAAACCATTATGTCTGATAAAACATCAATCATGTTATTGAATAGATCAGCAAAATTATCAATTTCATCATGTGTGCCTTTAGTTACGTTTGCTTTTGATTCCAAATTTCCCGAAGTGACTTTTTTTACAATTGACGTCAAATTTTCTATTGCCTTTGTAATTTCTCTAACATAATAAAAACCGCCAACTACCAAAGAAATCATAATAAACAATACTACTATTATAATTATTTTAGAAGCTATTAAACTTGTATCGTTATTGATGTTAATATAGTCGTTCATTAATGCTGAAGAGGAGGCGGATAATATGTCAATTTTTTTTTCTGCATCTAAAACAACACCATCCATAACTTCCATCATCAGAGCACCTTGAGTGTTACCCACAGGATTTTTTAACTCAAATATTTTTTTGCTCAAACTTTCAACCTCTTGAAGAATGTCTTCTATTTCTTCTAAAAAGTGTTCGTTAAAATGATCGTTTTCAAAGGCTTTTGATTTCTCTAATTGCTGCCTGGTTATGGAATCTAACTTTTTAAAATTCAAAATTTCCACATTATTACCATGGATAAGATAATCGTTTGCGGGCATCAAAAGTTCTGTGAAATTTAATTTTAAGTTCTGAAGATTGTTGTATTTATTAGACTCCTTCAATATAATTTCAGAAGTGTTTTCAAGTTTGTTCACACTAACAATTCCAACATAAGCAATAATAGCATTAAGTATTAGCATAGCTATTATTCCAATTAATAATTTTTGGAAGATGGTTAATTTAAACTTTAAAGCCTTGATCATATTCTAATTTAGAATTATAAATAATTACTTTCTTGAGTTCAACCTATAAATGCAACTTTAGGATTTATTTGGGTAATGCTCAATTTTTCAAAACAGCAAAGGAAATAAATCCTTTCAGAGTCTTGATGGAGTTCGCTAACCTACTACTTAAATTGTCAAAAATAAAGTAATAAATGTCACATCTTACCGAAGAACAAAGGTAGGCAATTGAATGCCTGCTAGTACATAACAATAAAAAAGTAAGCTCCCCTTAATCATAGATGTCGGCAAGGCAACACTAAGGCGATAAATTCCTAAAAAAAGGGATTTCTCTAAAATCGGGTGATGAGTATCATAATAGTTATGTTAAAAGTAAAATAAACAATCTATCAACTTAATAGTCTTTCATCTATTAAGTTGATAGATTGTTTATTCTGGTATATTTTATTTCAATTCTTAACCAATCTTCGCATTTCGTAACCTCAGCGCATTTGCAATTACCGAAACCGAGCTAAAACTCATTGCCAGGGCAGCGATCATCGGGGAGAGTAAAATTCCGAAAAACGGGAATAACACTCCGGCGGCAATAGGAATTCCTGCGGTATTATAAAACAAGGCAAAAAACAGGTTCTGTTTAATATTCCGCATCACCTTTTGGCTCAGTTCTTTTGCCTTTAAAACACCCTGGAGATCTCCTTTCACCAAAGTGATCTTGGCGCTTTCAATTGCCACATCGGTCCCGGTTCCCATCGCAATCCCAATATTGGATTGTGCCAAAGCGGGAGCATCATTGATCCCATCTCCGGCCATGGCTACTTTCTTGCCTTCAGCCTGCAAACGTTTTACTTCATTTAACTTATCCTCGGGCATCATCCCGGCTTTGAATCCGGAAAGGTGCAATTCATTTGCCACAGCCTTTGCTGTATTTTCGTTATCGCCCGTAAGCATAAATACCTCAATTCCCTTGTCCATTAAAGATTTGATCGCCTGGCGGCTGGTTTTTTTGATAGGGTCGGTTATGGTTATATAGCCAACTATTTTAGTCCCAACTGCCAAATAGGAAACTGTTTTTCCAAGATTTTGCTCTGCGGTGACTTGTTTATTTATTTCTGAAGAAATTTTGGCACCTACCTGTTCCATCAGTTTTTCGTTTCCAATGGAGATTTCTTTACCGCCTGCTTTTCCAATTACTCCTTTTCCGGTAATCGAATTAAAATCGGAAGCCTCTAGAAGAACAACCTTTTTTTCTTTGGCAAATTTTACGGTAGCCGCTGCCAATGGATGTTCGCTCAGCGCATTTACCGAAGCGATTTGCTTCAAAACTTCATCTTCGCTAATATTGGGATCAAAAGAAACCACTTTTTCTACCGATGGTTTTCCCTCGGTGATGGTTCCTGTTTTATCTATAATGAGCGTATCTATATCGTCCATTTGTTCCAAAGCCTGGGCATTTTTTATAAGCACCCCATTTTGTGCTCCTTTCCCAACCCCTACCATGACCGACATTGGGGTTGCCAATCCAAGGGCGCAGGGACAGGCGATGATCAATACCGCAATGGCATTTATCAGGGCATAGGCATACGAGGGTTCAGGCCCATAAATTGCCCAAACGGCAAAGGTGATTATCGAAATAAGAACAACAATGGGCACAAAATAACCTGAAATCCTATCGGCTAACTTTTGAATTGGCGCCTGCGAGCGACTTGCATCGTTCACCATTTTTATAATTTGGGCCAGCAGGGTTTCATTCCCCACTCTTTCGGCCTTCATAGTAAAGCTTTTGTTCCCGTTGATAGTTCCGGAAGTGATCTTATCCCCTTCGGCCTTATCCACAGGAATTGGTTCTCCGGTGATCATGGATTCGTCTATACTCGAGTTGCCTTTTTCAATAACGCCATCTACCGGAATCTTATCCCCCGGTTTTACCCGTAAAATATCACCGACTTCAATTTTATCTGTCGCGATAACCTCATCTTCCCCATTTACAACCCGAATGGCTTTATTGGGAGCCAATTTCAACAATTCCTTGATTGCTGAATTTGTCTTGCTATGAGCACGGGCTTCCAGTAACTGCCCTAATAAAACCAGAGTTAAAATTACCGTAGCCGCTTCAAAATACACATGTACGCTGCCCGATTCGGTTTTAAATTGGGCAGGAAAAAGGTTGGGAAACAAAAGTCCAAAAACACTGAACGTCCAGGCCACTCCGGCACCAATTCCAATAAGGGTGAACATATTGAGGTTCCAGGTAATTATGGATTTATAGGCGCGTTCAAAGAACATCCAGGTAGCATAAAAAACTACGGGAATGGAAAGTCCAAGCTGAATCCAGTTCCAGTATTTCATATCCAGCACCTCATATAAAGGATTATTCGGGATCATTTCAGACATGGTGAACAGGAAAATAGGAAGTGTGAAAATCACCGCTATTTTAAACTTTTTCAGCAGTTTTTTATAGGTCTTGTTTTCTGCAGAAGCATCTGCCTCCATAGGAACGAGATCCATCCCGCAAATAGGGCAGGCTCCCGGTTCATCCCTTACTATTTCCGGGTGCATTGGGCAGGTGAATTGTTCTGCTCCTCCTGTCAAACTCACCTCCTCCACCAAATCCATCCCGCAAACGGGACAATCGCCGGCTTTGTCGTAAGTTTTATCGCCTTCGCAATGCATCGGACAATAAAATGTGCCGGTTCCTTTAGCTGGTTTGCCTTCTCTTCCAAAGTTTTGGACTTTGGAAGAGTTCTTTTCAACAGGTACTTCTCCCGGAAGAAAAATCTGATAATTTCCTCCGGCGTTTTTCAATGCTTCCTGTAGTTTTTCGATTTCAATATGCTTTTCCATTTCAATAACGGCTTCGGCTTTCTCCAAATCGACAGATGCTTTGGTAACGCCGTCAACTTCATTCAGGGTTTTTTCAACATGGGAACGGCAACCGTTACAGGTCATTCCGGTGATCTTGTAGGTGTGAGTCATTTCGTGTTCAACTTTTCCAAAGTCTGAAACTTTGGAAGAGTTCTTTTCAACAAGTACTTCTCCCGGAAGAAAAATCTGATAATTTCCTCCGGCGTTTTTCAATGCTTCCTGTAGTTTTTCGATTTCAATATGCTCTTCCATTTCAATAACGGCTTCGGCTTTCTCCAAATCGACAGATGCTTTGGTAACGCCGTCAACTTCATTCAGGGTTTTTTCCACATGGGAACGGCAACCGTTACAGGTCATTCCGGAAATTTTATAAGTGTGTTTCATTATTTATTTGTTCAAAAAAACCCGGGAAACCGGGTTTAAAATTTAATAAATTAAGGTAAAACCTGGGTTCCGTAAATGGAAATCAAAGACTTCACCTTTTATGAGATTAGGTTTTAATAATTTGTTTCAAAGTTAAATACAAAAATTAAGTATGGCTTTTAAAATTATGGCTATAACTTTAAAGATTAGGGGAAGATTTTAATCTTACAAGGACAACTAAAAACCCTCAATTGTATTTCTCTTTATTATATGCTGAAGTTTGTATTGTGACGGGCTAAGACCTGTGTTCTTTTTAAATTGAGTAGAAAGATAAGCGGCGCTGCCGTAACCCATATCCCGGGCAATTTCCGAAATACTCAACTCTTCATATTCCAACAGTTCTTTGATGCGTTCAATCTTAATATCCTGCTGAAAATTTTGAATGCTTTTTCCTTCCATTTTTGAAAATATGGAACTTAGATGGCTGTAATCATAATGAAGCATATCACTTAAAATCACAGAAAGGCTTTTATTGCTGAAATCTTTATCTTCGTAAATTCCTGTAATTATGATCGATTTTATTTGAGCGACCAGACGTTCGTTTTTTTCGGCAATAATTTCAAACCCCACTTTTTTTAATTCAAATTGGAGCTCTGTAAATTCTTCTGAAGAAAGTGGTCTTTCCAAGGCAATTTCTCCCAGTTTCACTTTAAGATATGGGATCTTCTGGTGAGTCAATATTTCACCTACGGCAGTTATGCACCGCGGACAGACCATGTTTTTGATATGAAAAATATTGTTTTCCACTTCTGAATTTTTCTTAATGAGAATAACACTATTAGCATTACCCTGCCAGGGTGAAAAAACCCTGGCAGGGTCTTACTTTATTTACTTAATGGTAGCCTCAATCCTACCGCATTTCAACATTTTATCTCCAAAATACGGATTTCTTATTTGTTTTGAGTTCGAATACCAAAAATCGCCTTTTCCCTCAAAGGCCATCGGGCAATATTGCATGTATATTTCTCCGGATTTTAAAGCTCCTTCCAAAATTGCACCCATAGATTTAGTGAGTTCAGAAAATGCTTCGCGTTGTACATTTACATCGGTACTGGTTGCAATCTTTCTGGCGGCAATCACAATTTCCGAATTGGCCTCTTCATTTTCCAATCCAGCTATCATTTGCTTAGCGTGATCCTGGGCCAATTCTGCATCAGTTTGAACCAAAGCGGTTTTAATCGCGATATAATGATTGTAAACAGTAGCAGTTGCCTGATCTTTAAATTCGGCAATGGTTTGGTCCATCCCTGTTTCGCCCTTCATTTGAGAACCCATTTCTCCTTCGTGCATTTCATTTTGCACAGGTTCCGGACTATCATTTTTTTCTTTGTTTTCTTTACAGGAATAAAGACTTAGCGTTCCGGTGATGGCAGCCAGAATCAGTAGATTCTTTACTTGATTTTTCATTTTATTTTATTCTATTTTAATTTTAAGATAAAAGCCGATGCCCTCAACCCGGTTTAGTTTTGAACCTCGGATGTTGTTTCTTTATCTTCCATGTTATCCTCATTCATATTGTTATCATCCATCATACTGTCATCCATCATATTTTCATCGTCCATATGCTCACCATCCTGCATTTCATGTTGCATATTTTCTGAAGGATTATCTTCTTTGGTCTCCCTACAAGAGAAAATGGTCAAACTTCCTGCAATTGCAGTAAACATCAATAGATTCTTTACTTGATTTTTCATTTTTATTGAATTTTAGTTATTACAAATTTAGGGTTATTTTGTTAAACATTAATATTTCCTTTCCTGGGTTGTTTTTTAAACTTTTTTGAAATTTTTCTAACGGATGGAGAGGAAGTATACCACAAAAGAAACCCACTGAATACAGTAATTAAACCTAGCAGGGAAAAACCCCTTAATATCAGGTTATTAAAATTGTCTCTTCCTTCATAATCCATTGTGTGAGTCATCCATAAAAAGTCAAACCATCTCCAATCCCGGTGCCGCAGAGTTTGAAATGAACCATCCTTTACTGCGACATAGGCTTTTATGTTTTCGGGGGTGTCATAGGAAATAACATAAGCAGGCAAAGGTCCACTTCTATATTCATGATGATTTCCAGTGGTTGTGATTTTTTCTATCTCATCTACCTTAAGACCTTTGATCATATTCTTATTTGCAATAAGGACCGCCTCTTCTTGAGTCACCTCTTTTTTTATCTCTCCTGTTTTTGCGTTTATTAATCGTTTCCCATTTATCCAGTAATAAGGTTGATTAGCTATTTCCCTTAATTCAAGGGAACTTATTTCTATATCTGAAGGCTGCATAAAGGGACTTTTTAAATCTTTAAATGAACCGGGAACCATGCTTTCATTTCTATATTGATCCCCGTGAATTTCATCGATATCTGTCCAGCTAAAATATAATCCGCTAATTGTCCACATCAAAAATTGTATTCCAATAAAAATCCCCAAATAACGATGGGTTTTTCTAATCTTCAAAGCTGTTTGTCTTGTTACCATAATTTATTTTAATAATTAAGAAGAGCGTATTTACCAATTTAGTTGGACTCATTCTATTATATATTTCTTTTTAAGTGGAAATAAAGTACCTATACTATCTTTTATATTCCTTCTTTTTTCCTTACCAAATAATGTTATTTTAATACTTTTTTTCCGGGAATAATTGTTCCCAGTTCAAAAAAACAGGGTCTATATTGCTGATTGCCTTGAATGAGGCAATGCGTTAATCGCCTTTAAAAAAATAAAGAAGCCTTACCCGGTAAGGCTTCTTTATTCTAAAATTAGTATCCCTGGGTTTGTTCCATTCCTGAGGCTTCAATTTCACTTGAAGGAATGGGGTAAATGGTCCTGAAATCTGTAGCCATAATATTCAGGTTACTAATTTCCACTCCCGTATTTAAATGTTCTCCTGCAGGGCGGACTATGTTCACTCCTCTACGAATATAATCATAGACTCCATGGCCTTCCAGTGCCAATTCTCTTCTTCTTTCTTCTGCAATTCGTTGTTTTAATGCTTCGCCGGATTCTGTGGCTTTATCGCTTTGGAAATCTTCAGTTCGGTTCTTTATAAGAGTATTCAGATAAGTGAGTGCCTGAGTTTCTCCTGCGCCGGCTCCATTTGCAGCAGCCTCGGCGGCTATCAGGTAAACTTCAGAAAGCCTGATCACAGGAATGTTATGATCACTTAATCCTCCTCCTTCACTTCTGTTGGTATACTTTACGAAAGCATTATTGCCCCCTTCTTTATCCATCTCGAGGAATTTGGCCCTGGGGTCATCCTGATAGGTTTTTAAAAGCTCTACAAAAGTCTGGGTTGCGATAACATCTCCCTGGCCCCCTTGTTTAAAGTCAAACTGGGCTCCAAGCCCATTACTTCCCAAGGAATTTTGGCTTGTTATACTTAATTCAAAGAGAGATTCAGAAGTATAATCTGTAAATGCATAAGCAGATGCGGGCATTAAATAGGATTCTCCCCTAACCGCTATTACTTCTTCTGCATACCTGAGAGCATTTTCCCAATCCTGCTTATAAAGGTAAACCCTTGCCAATAATGCCTTGATACCCGTTTTGGTAATGTACTTCGTGCTTCCCGGTACCCAGCTATTGTCTTCAATTAAATTCAGGGCGGTGGTCATATCCAGAATAATCTGATCATAGGTTTCTCCCAAATTGCTTCTATCTATAACAACTTCCGAAGAAGATAAATTTAAAGGCAAACCTTGTGCAGATGCCCCTTCTTTTATCCATGGGTAAGCAAATGTCCTTGCAAGGTCAAAATAGATCATTCCGCGCAGGCCTAAAGCTTCTGCTTTTATTTGATCTTTTTGATCCGGATCACCTTCCGCAGCATCTATGTTATCAATAATCAAATTGAGATTACCGATTCCTTTAAAGGATTGTCTCCATAATAACTCTGCGCTACCACTGCTGTTACTGCTTTCTTCATACTTATATTCGATTTGTTCATAATCCCGGGGATTATATGTGGTTTTTACAAAGCGAAAATCTGTTCCTTTTACCGCGGCTCTCTTGTATAAAACCCGGCCTAAATATTGGTTACGGGATATTTCATTGTAGGTTCCTGTCAATAGTTTCTGCAATTTATCTGTAGATTTCAAAACCAAAGCTTCAGAGATCACATGATCCGGAATTTGGGTAAGAATATCATCACTGCAACCAAGAACGCTTAGTGCCCCTATAAATACTATAAATCTTTTTATATTTTTCATCTTCTTGATTTTAAAATTTTAATTGAATTCCCAAAATGATACTTTGTGCAGTAGGTACCTGGAAGAAATTGACTCCGTTCAAAACAGCTTCGGGATCATACCCATCCAATTCTGTTAAAAGAAGCAAATTATCTCCTTGTATATAAACTGTTCCATCGTGAATGGTATTCCATAAAGTGGGCAAATTATAGCTCAACTTGATATTTTTGAATTTTAGATAATCTCCATCATATAAATGCCTAGTTGAAACATCATTAGAAAAGCTTGTATTTCCATTAATTCTAATAGGCACATTAGAATTTGTGTTATTGGGATTCCACGGGTTTAGTTGTGCAGTGGTGTTTGTGAATTGAGGAGAATAACCGTCATCATCACGTTTAAAGGCCGTCCTGTCATACACTTTTCCTCCCACCCCAAAAGTGAACAGAAAGTCTAAAGTGAATTTTTTATACGAGAACTGGTTGAACAAACCTCCCTGTAGATCTTGTAAAGCGTTTCCAAAAATTCCGAAGCCGGCATTTTCTGCATCAGTTGTTATTTCCCCGGTCCTTTGCCCATTTTCCAAAACATAATATTGAGCTTTTCCATTTGTTTTATCCACACCGGCATAATCCCTGAGGTAGAAGGAATATATGCTTTCACCTTCTTTAAGAATTATTGGATCCTGCCCATATCTTGAACTGTAGGTTGGGATAATATCACTTTTAAGGTCAGTTATCTCATTGGTCAGTAAAGTAATATTAGCTCTTGTGTTCCAGGAAAAATCAGCAGTAAATACAGGATTATAACCTAGTTCAAACTCCCAGCCGGAGTTTTTCATTTCCCCATAATTTTGGAGCTGAACATCAAATCCTGTGGTACCAGAAACCGGTACGTTCAGCAATAGATCTTCTGTCTTTTTACTGAAGTATTCAACTGTCAGGTTTAGTTTTTCAAATAGATTTGCATCAATCCCAATATTGGCACTTTTACTTAATTCCCATGACAGGTCCCTGTTTTGTAACTGGCCATATGAAAGACCGGAATTGCCTCCATAGCCCTTCCCATCTGTTTCAAAAAATGCCAGGGAAGCATAATATTGAGGAGGTAAATTACCATTGGTCCCATAACTTCCTCTCAATTTAAGGTAATCAACCTTATCAATATTAAAGAAATCTTCACTTGAAACAACCCAGGCTCCGGAGACTGACCAAAAGTTACCCCAGCGGGAATTTTTTCCAAATCTTGAAGAACCGTCCCTTCTAAAACTGCCAGACAGGTAGTATTTTTCAGCGTAATTATAATTAAACTGTGATAAATAAGAAAGCAAGGAATAATTTTCAGAATACCCGGAATGTGACCACAAGGATCCTATAGAACTGGATGATAATAATTCACTGTCTAAAATATCATATCCATAAACGTTTATAGAATTCATTTTAGAAACCTGAACTTCTTGTCCTAATAATACATGAAAATTATGCACGCCTAAATCCTTATTATAGTTTAGAATATTAGAGGAAGTGTACTGTAATACTTCACTTTTCACCCTGTTTAATACCCCATTCCATATTCCTCCACCGGCACCAAATTCCTTATTATCATATAAAGTTTCATCTATGGCCTGTTGATCTATCCCAAAAGTTGTTTTAAATGTAAGGGGTTCCAGGATCTTAAATTCTGCAGACACATCTCCTCTTACCCTGAACTCTTTATTTAAATATTCTCCCACATCCAACACCCCGATAGGGTTAGCATTTTTTTCGATTTGATTGGGTAAATTGGCATATCCACCATAACCTTCAGGATCATAAATTGGAGCAGCGGGCGGCAAAACGCGGGCCATATAAAGGGGGTTTAATCCACCGGCATAAGACCCGTCAATTAGAGCAGCATTTCTTTCTGTTTTAGCTATTGAAAGATTCACTCCTAACTTCAACCAATCTTTTGCCTGGTTTTCTAAATTTATCCGTCCTGAGTAACGTTTTACGCCAGTTTCGAATATTACCCCTTTTTGGTCAAGATAATCTCCGGAGATATAAAAGGATGTTTTATCATTTCCGCCCCTGGCAGATATATTATATTTTTGAAGGACGCCTGTTTGATAAATAGCATCCAGCCAATCTGAATTAGCGTCGGTTTGGCCGTAAATCCCTTCATAATCACTTTTGGCCAAATCTTGATAATTAGAGTATGAAGCGTTGTCATTATATACCCTGGTGAATTCACCATTTTCACTATTTTGAATATATTGGTTAATTTGACCCTCTTTCCATAAGTCTTTAAACTGTTGGTTATTTATCAGTTTTTCTTCAGTCAGATTCTGGCTCCAGCCTGTTTGAACACCAAAAGTGATATCTGTTTCCCCATTTTTTCCTTTTTTGGTGGTAATTAATATTACCCCATTGGCAGCCCTGGAACCGTATAAAGATGCAGCCGCAGCATCTTTTAGCACCGTAATACTTTTAATATCTTCAGAATTAATGGTTGTTAACGGATTGTAAGCAACAGCTCCTACCATATCATCTCCGGCTCTTAAAGTGGCATCGGTATTCATAGGAACCCCATCCAAAACATATAAAGGTTGGGTAGAACCATTAATAGATCCTATTCCTCTTATCTGGACATTTGATTTCCCCCCGGG
>Ga0307487_1001380_pt1 | contig 17173 bp, 13 predicted proteins | sample CBIW12metaG_FD_203665 | JGI IMG/M metagenome (GOLD analysis project Ga0307487, IMG submission 203665) | Sea-ice brine microbial communities from Beaufort Sea near Barrow, Alaska, United States - CBIW 1.2 | ecosystem: Environmental > Aquatic > Marine > Coastal | place: USA: Alaska | collected... | reverse complement strand
ACTGATCTTGGCTGTGGGCGTGCTCGTAGAGGTGGTGAGACGCTTTGTATTCGGTAGTGAGCCTGAATCGCTGGTGATGATGGCTATCGCATTCGTCGCATTGATTGCCAATACCAGTTGTCTGCTGCTCATATCCAAACATCGGGAAGGCGGGGCGCACATGAAGGCAAGCTGGATATTCTCGGCCAACGACGTGGTGATCAACCTGGGGGTCATCACCGCCGGCGCCCTGGTCGCGTGGACCGGTTCCAATTATCCGGATCTGATTATCGGCACCATCGCGGGGGGCATTGTACTTAACGGTGCCAGACGCATTTTGGCGTTGAAGGGTTAAATAATGCTCATTATTGGCAAAAAGCTCTCGCCGTATGCCCTATTGTCCATATCGGGCCTGCTGGCAGCGTCTGATCAGGCTGTAAAGTGGCTGGTGCAGCAATCAATGGCCTATGGCGAGTATGTTTCGGTGACCCCGTTCTTTAACTGGGTGCACCTATGGAACACCGGTGCCGCATTCAGTCTTTTTGCGAATGGTGGAGGCTGGCAGCGCTACTTTTTTATCGGAATCGCGGTAGTGGTCTCGATTTTTCTGATCAACCTGATCCTTGAAAATCGTCATAAAGGAGAAGCCATCGCTTACAGTCTTATCCTCGGTGGCGCCATGGGCAACCTGATTGACCGGGTCTTTCGCGGCTATGTTGTGGATTCCTTTGATTTCTATTGGCGAGACTGGCATTGGCCGGCCTTCAACCTGGCTGATATTGCAATTGTCCTCGGTGCCTTACTTTTCGTTTCCAGCAGCTTGTTGGGTAAAAAAGCAAACACCAATGCCGAGCCGGATGGATCTGACTGACACCTACGCCTATACAACACCATGACCGAACTTCCCGACAACATCCTTCACCTGCCGCAATACCAAGTACTGGGCTGCAAATCAACCGACGACGAAATGCACTTCCAGGTGGACGTGCCCGATCCCATCGCCTGCGAGGAATGCGGCGTGCAGGGTGAGTTCGTACGGTTCGGCAAGCGTGACGTTCCCTATCGTGATCTGCCCATCCACGGCAAGCGGGTCACTCTCTGGGTGGTCCGCCGCCGATACACCTGCCGGGCCTGCAAGACAACATTCAGGCCCCAGCTACCGGAGATGGTGGACGGATTCCGTATGACACTGCGGCTGCATGAGTACGTGGAGAAGGAATCCTTCAACCACCCCTACACCTTTGTGGCGGCACAGACCGGCCTGGACGAGAAGACGGTGCGCGACATCTTCAACGCCCGCGCCGAGTTCCTGGGACGCTGGCACCGCTTCGAGACGCCCCGCATCCTGGGCATTGACGAGCTATACCTGAACAAGCGCTACCGCTGCATTCTGACCAACATTGAGGAGCGAACCCTGCTCGACCTGCTGGCCACCCGCCGCCAGGACGTGGTGACCAACTACCTGATGAAGCTGAAAGACCGGCAGAAGGTCGAGATCGTCAGCATGGACATGTGGAACCCCTACCGGGCAGCGGTCAAGGCTGTGCTGCCCCAGGCCCGTATCGTGGTCGATAAGTTCCATGTGGTGCGCATGGCCAACGATGCCCTAGAGAAAGTGCGCAAGGGCCTCAGAAAGGAGCTGAAACCGTCCCAGAGCCGGACTCTCAAGGGAGACCGGAAAATCCTGCTGAAACGCGCTCACGAAGTCTCAGACCGGGAGCGCCTCATCATGGAGACCTGGACAGGCGCGTTCCCGCAACTGCTGGCCGCCTACGAGCACAAGGAGCGCTTCTACGGCATCTGGGACGCCACCACACGGCTCCAGGCAGAAGCCGCCCTGGACGAGTGGATAGCCACCATCCCGAAGGGCCAAAAGGAAGTCTGGAGCGATCTGGTCAGGGCAGTGGGAAACTGGCGCGAAGAGACCATGACCTACTTCGAGACGGACATGCCCGTCACCAACGCTTACACGGAGTCCATCAACCGACTGGCCAAGGACAAGAACCGTGAAGGGCGCGGTTACTCCTTCGAGGTGATGCGGGCACGAATGCTCTACACCACGAAGCACAAGAAGAAGGCACCGACTGCGAAGGTCTCTCCTTTCTACAAGAAAACCATCGGTTACGGACTGCCGGACTTCGCAGAGGAACTCAACTACGGAGTCGATCTATCAACCATCTGAGGGTGGTATCAGATTGATGGGGTGAAGGTGCCCCATCAACCATTAAATCCGTATACCCCAAAAATAAAGGGGGCACGGAATTCCGTACCCCCTTTTTTGCAATGGCGGTTAACCGCCCGGTGAATCCTGATCAGGATGCGCTGCACTGCCAGTTTTTAGCCTTGTACACCGCGTTGGGGTCGGCGGCCTTGCTCTTGTCAAAACGCGCCACCTGGGGATGGGGGCAGAGCAGGAAGTCGCGGGACTCGCCCGTCGGCGGTGGCACCAGTACGCCCGACACCTGACCGGTGGAGGGATTGGCGAACAGCAGTTTGGCGCGGTCCGCGCCGCGATGGGCGACAATGGCCCCGGGTTTTTTGCCGTTTTCCACCCAGTCGATCATGGCGTTGAGGAACTGGTCCGGCGCGTCCTGGGGACCGGTGCCGCCGCCGCAGTGGGCCATGCCGGGCACCCGGTAGTAGGTGGCGAACTGCTCGAGTTTATCCACCCCGCCGACTTTCTCGCTGGCTTCGTAATAGTATTCTTCCAGCTCTGAATCGATACAGCAGGGGTCGCTGACGCCATTCCACATCAGCACCTTGCCGCCACTTTTTTGCAGGCCGCGCAGGTCGGCGGAGTAGGGGGCGCCAAAACCGATTTCCCGGGTGCGGCTTTTCCAGGTGGCGATCTGTTCAGCGTTGCTGAAGTCGAGATCTTCCAGGGCGTTGAAGTCCTTGCCGAACAGTACCTTGGCCATGGAACTGCCGATCACATAGCCGGAGGGGGATTTCATCATGTTCTCCATGCTGGCCTCATCGGACCAGGGCGGCGGCACATGGCCGAGGAAGCCGGACCAGACGCTGATGTTGGAAATCGGATAGCCAGGCTTCAGTGGCTTGCCATCGGGACCTAGGGGTCCTTCGAGCACCGCCTTGACGCTTTTCAGTTCCGGTTCCGTCAGGCACTCGGGGCCGTCGCCACCGGTGCATTTGATGGACTCGAAATCGAAGGAACAGGCGCGGTGATCGTCGATGATGCCGTCCCTGGCCCCGTCCAGTTCGTCGCAGTGTTCGGTGACCTTCCTGTCGAGCATGTCCAGCTTGGCCGGTGACAGCCAGGCGCCGGGTTCGCGGTTCATCTGCTGGGCGTTGTAGACAAAGGCCGCCATGGTCATATTGCTGCGGCCGCCGGGAGCGCCGAGGAGCACACCGTCGAAGTCCTCCGGGTGGCGGGTGATGGATTCGGTGGCCATGCGCCCGCCGCCGGAACAGCCCGACATATAGCGGTACAGGGTGTCGGTTTCATAGTAGGTTTTGGTGATGGCCTGGGTGGCCACGGCGGTCACGTGCATGGCGCGGTGGATATGGTCCTCGGCCTTGGCGGGGTCGGTGAGGAAACCCCAGTCGAGCATATGGCCCTGGCGTCCCGTATCGGTGCCGGCCACGGCAAAGCCCTTGAACAGGGGGTTGCCGGCGGGGATCTGGGAGTCGGTGGGCACGTAACCCGCCGAACCGCCCATACCGATAAAATAGTAGCGGTTGTTCCAGTTTTCATCGGGCAGTTGCAGGCGGAAATTCACCTGGTTGGGACCGGGGTTGGTGGTGATGATATGGCCGTCGATCTTGCAGTGGGGCACCGGTTTGGCGAGGGCTTCGGCGCGGTCGATAACAGTGTCCTGGGGGGCAATGGCCTGAATGCTTTCGGTGTTGCATTCGGCATTGGCCAGGGCCGTGGTGGAGGACAGGGCAAGGGAGGCCAGAACCCCGCTTGCCAGCAGTCCCAGGGTGGATTTCGGTTTCATGGTATTACCTCTTTTTTGGTTTTTCAGGTTCGTGCGATTAAAACGGGCGTCCCGCCTCAGGATGTATGGCATTGCCAGTTGCGGGCATCGAAAACCGCCCGTTTATCCTCACTGGCTGCGGCCTTGTCGAACACAGCCACCTGGGGATAGGGGCAGAGCAGGAAATCCCTGGGCTCGCCGGGGGATGGCGCCACCTGGGCAACCTCCAGTTTGCCGCTGCCGGGGTTGGCAAAAATGAGTTCGAGCCGCGCGTCGCCGCGATGGGCCACCAGTGCCCCCGGTGCAGTGCCATGTTCGACCCAGCCGATCATGGCGTCGAGGAACTGGTCCACCGCATCCTGGGGGCCAACGCCACCCACACAGTGGCCCAGCCCCGGCACCCGGTAAAATTCCGCAAATTCCTGGAGCTTGTCCATGCCGCCGGCGATCTCACCGGCTTCGCGGTAATAGCCCTCCAGCTCCACATCGCTGCAACAGGGATCGCTGACACCGTTCCACATCAGTACCTTGCCGCCGGATTTTTGCAAACCCCGCAGGTCGGCGGAGTTGGGCTTGCCGTACCCGATTTTGTCCACTTCCCGCCACCAGCGATCGATATGCTGCTGATCATTGAAGTCAAAATCCGTGAGGACATTAAAGTCGGGGCCGAACAGCACCTTGGCCATGGAGCTGCCAATCACATAGCCGGTGGAGGTTTTCGGCATGTTTTCCATGGTGGGTTCATCGGACCAGGGGGGTGGCACATGGCCGAGGTAGTCGGACCAGAAGCTGATATTGGCCATTGGGTAGCCCAGGGTGATCTGGCCCTGTGGCCCATGGGGGCCGGCCAGCACCGCCTTGACGCTTTTCAGTTCAGGTTCGGTCAGGCACCCGGGCTGGTCACCGGCTGGGCATCTGAGGGCATCAAAATCGAAGGAGCAGGCGCGGTGATCGGCAATGATGTCATCCTTTGCGCCATCCAGTCCGTCGCATTGGGCGGTGACTTTTTGTTCCAGCATTTGCAGTTTTTGCGGTGACAGCCAGGCACCGGGTTCGCGGTTCATCTGCTGGGCGTTATGGATAAACGCCATCATGGTGGCGGAGCTGCGGCCACCAGCGGCACCGAGCAGAACGCCGTCAAAATCATCCGGATGGCGGGTAATGGATTCCGTGGCCATGCGCCCGCCGCCGGAACAACCGGACATATAGCGGTGCAGGGTGTCTGTGCCGTAGTAGTTTTTGGTGATCGCCTGGGTTGCCACCGCCGTGACGGCGGGGGGGACGTGCTCGGCGTTCTCGGTCCAGCGCAGGCGGAATTTCCTCGCCGCCGCTACCGGTCCCTGGGCCTGCTCCACCGCCTGTTTGTAGAACAGGCCCTGGGGCGGCCACAGGGAGGCGTCGTGGGTGTGGTGCACCCACATCAGCTTGCCCTCGTACTGGCCGGAGTAGGGCACGCCCATCAGTGGCGATTGCAGGGGCACTCCGTGCTGGGGAAACAGCGGCTTGCCGTCCACCCGCAGGAAGTCGTACAGGCTGTCGCCGGAAATATGGTGGCGGTAGTAGTAGCAGAAGGCGAGGAAGGCGCGATTGTCGATCCGCACCTCGTCGCCCACCCGGACATCCATGAAGCGCTTGAGGTTGGCCTCGCCCTGGCCTTCGCAGAAGAAAAAGTCGCCGCCGTGGTTGAGGCAATAGAGCTGGCGGTCCTTTGCTGCGCCGCTGAGCATCCTTACCCCGGTGCCGAGCCGGTAGCCCTGGGGGATCCCCTTGACCTCGATGCCGATGGGCAGGTCCAGGTGGCCCATCAGGGAAGCCAGCAGGATCACAAAGGGTTTGGCGTTGGCGAATTCGGGGCCGGCGAAATCCGGGCTGTCTCGGAATTCCTTGGCGGTGACGATGCGGCTGACGGTGCCTGTGGCATTGATCAGGTGGTCCGCGACATGTTCGGGGTGGTCGTGGCCCACATAACCGGGTTTGGCCCAGAACGACTGGAAGTAATCGGCATCCTCTTTTTGCAGCATGTCGGCGATGGAAGTCCACAGCCACATCTGCCCCATGGGCTGGCTGATCATGAATTCGTCGCCGCGGGGGTAGCCAAGGCGATAAAGGCTGGCCAGCTCTTCCCGCTGGTGGGCGTCCAGACCATCGTAGGGATTGCCGCCGCCGGGCTGCATGGCGTCGATGACGCCCGCCAGTTTGTCCCCCAGCAGGCGCTGGACGTTGAACATGCAGCCGAAGCCGATGGGCTGGTCGCTGCGCACCCGGGCAGTAGTGCCATGTTTGTCGATATTGCCGCCACCCATATAGGGCAGGGCGCCGTCGTAAACGTCAGGCCCGTACTCCAGGCACAGAGGGGAGCGGCGGCCGCCGCCGCTGCCACCCCAGACGTAGCCGTAGTCGGGTTCCCTGCCGTAGATCTGCGCGGCGATGAATCTGGAAAAGCGGGCGCTTTCGATGCTGGCCCGGTGGCCGTAAAGGGTCGGGTCGTCACCGGCCCGGGGGTCGATGTCGTCGCCGATATGGCCGGAGTTGGATTCCACCATGTAGCCGCCCAGGCGCTCCACCATGTTCATGACGCCGCTGATCTGGCCGGCATAGCCGCCGAAAAAATCCTCGTGCCCGGCGTGCCCGCCCTCGATGGGGTGAAACATCCGCCCCTGCCACCGCTCCCCTGGCGGGAAGTAGACTGTTGCATCGGCGATACCACGTTCCGTCAGCCGGGCCAGAGCCTTCTCGCTTCGGCCTGCTGCGACGACCCTGCCAGCCCCAAGGTAGCGTGCCAACTGCAATGCAATCTGGCCGAGCGTGCCGGGGTACCGCCCAGGATCAGAACGTTTTCACCTGGCTGGATACTGGCTGCTTCCAGCGGAACCAGCGCGCCTGTGGCCGCGATCCCCATGGTAATAGCCGTGCGATCATCGATGTGGTCCGGAACATCCCAGACTTCTTCCGCGGGAACTACTGTTTGCTCCGCCCAAGCGCCAAACGGAAGCACTGAGCGTTCGCCGAAATAAACCCGTCTTCCATCATCAGTGCGGCCTACCGCTTCGCCGCGAATCACGCAGGGATACTCGACGCCTAGCCGATAGGCCCCGAGTACGTCCCAGCCACCCAGGCCGGCGGTATCGACATGAATAAGTACGGCGCCTTCCTGGGGAGTCGGTTTCTTGAATTCCTGCATGACGGGCGTTGCGCCGCGTTCAGTAATGACAGCTGCTTTCATTATTGTCTCCTTTGTCGATGCTGCGGTGTTCGCGAGTCGACTGGGCTAGTGGCCCGGTTTGAGGATGTATCGTTGCGCTGAGGTAGATTGGTATCCTGTAATAAGATTCGCATTCTGTCAAAAGAATACCAGTGTGGTTGCTTGCGTGAGTTATGGCGTTCTGATCTGGTCTCCATGGGCATTTCGGAGCCTGGAGTAGAAAGGTCAGAATCGCTAAAAGAGGCAAGTCACAGGCTCGGCAATACAGGGGAAATGGGCGCTTTGGTCGACTCAACCTCAGCGCCCGCTCCGATCAATCGCGCTCGACTGCCAGCGCGACACCTTGTCCACCACCGATACACAGCGTCGCCAGGCCTTTCTTGGCATCACGTCGAGCCATTTCATAGATCAAGGTAACCAGCACACGGCAGCCGGATGCGCCGATGGGGTGACCCAGGGCGATAGCGCCGCCGTTGACGTTGACCTTTGACACGTCCCATTCCAGTTCCTTGCCGACCGACAGACACTGGGCAGCGAAGGCCTCGTTGGCTTCGATCAGATCCAGTTCCGCGATAGACCAGCCGGCTTTGCTCAGGCATTTCTTGCTGGCGGGCACCGGTCCGATACCCATGATCGCCGGATCGACCGCAGCGCTGGCATATCCCTTGATACGCGCCAGTACCGGAAGACTCAACGCCTTGGCCTTGTCCGCCGTCATCAGCATTACGGCCGCTGCGCCGTCATTCAAGGTCGAGGCGTTGCCAGCGGTGACGCTGCCGTCCTTTTTGAACGCCGGACGCAGGCCTGCCAGGCTGCCTTCAGATGTCTCAGTGCGGGGTTGCTCGTCGGTATTGAAGGCAACGGGATCGCCTTTGCGCTGGGGAATCATTACCGGGGTGATTTCATTCTGAAAGCGTCCGGCATTGATCGCCGCATTGGCGCGCTGCTGGGAAAGCAGGGCGTAGGCGTCCTGATCCTCACGGCTGACCTGATACTGGCTTGCCAGGTTTTCGGCGGTGATGCCCATGTGATAGTCGTTGAAGGCATCGATCAAGCCATCCTTCAGCAGGCTGTCCTCAATCTGGGCATGACCCATGCGCAGGCCGGTGCGCACTTTAGGCAGTACGTAGGGTGCCAGGCTCATACTTTCCATGCCGCCGGCAATGATGATCTCGGCGTCGCCACAGCGGATCGCCTGGATGGCCATGTGGACGGCCTTGAGACCGGAGCCACACAGTTTGTTCAGCGTCAGCGCGGGGGTGCTGAACGGCAGACCGGCATTGATCGCCGACTGGCGGGCCGGGTTCTGACCACAGCCAGTAGACAGCACTTGGCCAAGGATGACTTCATCAACCTGGCTGGCGTCCAGACCAGTACTGCTCATTAATGAACGGATGACGGTGGCGCCCAGTTCAACCGCTGGCACATTCGCCAGCGAGCCTTGAAAACTGCCGATGGCGGTACGCGTTGCTGCGACAATGACGACGTCTTGCATGATCTTTTCTCCAAAAAAAACGTGGCTACCATAATGGTAAGCCACGTAAAAACTTCAACGGGCAGCATTCCCAGAGCAGCTTGGTTAGCTACTCCGGAAACCAGAGAGCCTACCCCGTAGGGCAGGCTAGTATTTGCTGTGGTATTGCTCGGTCAGCACCGGACAGCCGGTTGCATCCTGCAATGCCTGGACGGTGATACCGGGCGCCAGTTCGAGCAGCTCCAGGCCGGCGTCAGTAATGTCGAGCACGGCGAGATCGGTAATGATCCGGGTAACCACACCCAGCCCCGTCAGCGGCAGGTCGCACTGCTTGAGAATCTTCGGGCTGCCGTCTTTGGCATTGTGCTCCATCAGCACCACGACGCGCTTGACGCCAGCGACCAGATCCATCGCGCCGCCCATGCCCTTGACCATCTTGCCGGGGATCATCCAGTTGGCCAGATCGCCTTTCTCCGATACCTGCATCGCACCTAGGATCGCCAGGTTGATATGTCCGCCACGGATCATGGCGAAGGAGTCGGCATTGTCGAAGAAGCTGCTGCCGGGCAGGCTGGTAACAGTCTGCTTACCGGCGTTAATCAGGTCTGGATCGACCTTATCGTCCTCGGGGAAGGGGCCGATACCGAGCAGACCATTCTCGCTCTGCAACCACACATCCATGCCTTCGGGGATGTAGTTGGCCACCAGCGTAGGCAGGCCGATGCCAAGGTTTACGTAGAAGCCGTCAGACAATTCCTGAGCAGCTCGTTGCGCCATTTGTTCGCGTGTCCAGGCCATGATCAAGCGCTCCGTGTGGTACGTTTTTCGATACGTTTTTCCGGATTGGCATTGAGCACAATCCGCTGCACATAGATTCCCGGCAGGTGAATCTGATCGGGATCGAGCGCGCCGGTTTCGACGATTTCCTCCACCTCGACAATGCAGATCTTGCCGGCCGTCGCTGCCAGGGGATTGAAGTTGCGCGCGGTCTTGTTGAACACCAGATTGCCGGATTCATCAGCCTTCCATGCCTTGACCAGGGCCACATCAGCGGTCAGCGCGGTCTCCATGACATACCACTCGCCGTTGAACTGGCGAGTTTCCTTGCCCTCGGCGATCAGCGTGCCGTAGCCGGTCCGGGTATAGAAAGCCGGAATCCCGGCTCCACCGGCGCGCAGCTTTTCCGCCAGGGTGCCCTGAGGCGTGAATTCCAGCTCTAACTCGCCCGACAGATACTGGCGCTCGAACTCTTTGTTTTCGCCCACATAGGACGACACCATCTTGCGGATCTGGCGGGATTCGAGCAGCAGCCCTAGCCCAAAACCGTCAACGCCAGCGTTGTTGCTGATAACCGTAAGATCCTTTTTCTGCGTATCGCGCAGGGCTTCGATCAAGGCTTCAGGGATACCGCACAACCCGAATCCGCCGACCGCCAGGGTCATGCCGTCCTCGACAAGCCCGGCGAGGGCCTCCCGAGCGTCAGGATAGATTTTGTTCATTGTTATAGATGCTCCTCTTCCCGTTAAGGTGTGTGGTTATTGGTCAAGCTGGCTGTTTCTGGCCCGGGCAACGCGCGAGCCGGAGGGCCGGTTCAACAGGGTGCTGATGCGGTTGCCGGCGTGAATCAGCGCGTCCAGGTCTATTCCAGTGTGGATACCCAGGCCATTGAGCATGTAGAGAACGTCTTCGGTGGCGACATTGCCGGTGGCGCCCTTGGCGTAGGGGCACCCACCGAGGCCGGCAACCGAACTGTCGAATACCTGGATGCCTTCCAGCAACCCGGCATAGATATTGGCCAGCGCTTGCCCGTAGGTATCGTGAAAATGGCCGGCCAACTGATCACGCGGAATGTGCTGCGCAACGGTTTCAAACAGATTGCGCGTGACGCCGGGCGTGCCGATGCCAATGGTGTCGCCCAGGGAAATTTCGTAGCAGCCCATGGCATGGAGTTCGCGGGCCACGCTGGCCACCTGGCTGGCGGCGATCTCGCCGTCATAGGGGCAACCCAGCACGCAGGATACATAGCCGCGCACCCGCACGCCGGCTTCGGCCGCGGCGCTCATGACGGGTTCGAAACGCTGTATGCTTTCGCGGATCGAGCAGTTGATATTGCGCTGTGAAAAGCCTTCGGAGGCCGCGGCAAACACCGCCACCTCGTCAGCACCGGCTTGCAAAGCCAATTCAAAACCTTTCAGGTTCGGTGTGAGTGCCGCGTAGGTTGTGCCGGCACGCCGCTGAATCCCGGCGAATACGTCCTGAGAGCCGGCCATCTGCGGGACCCACTTGGGCGAGACGAAACTGCCCACTTCGATGTAGGCCACCCCAGCGATGCTCAGGTCGTCGATCAGGCGGATCTTGTCAGCGTTGCTGACCGGCTGGGCCTCGTTCTGCAGGCCGTCGCGCGCGCCTACTTCGACCAGTTTGACCGAGGCGGGCAGGCTCATTGCGCTTCCTCCATTTCCACCAGCATGGTGCCCTCGGCGATCAGCTCGCCTTCGGCGCAGAAGATTGCCTTCACCGTGCCGGCTTCGGCGGCGCGAATGCTGTGTTCCATCTTCATCGCTTCGAGCACCAGCAACACGGCGCCAGCCTCGACCTGTTGGCCTGGCTCGACCATGACGCGCACGACGCTGCCATTCATCGGTGCTTGCAAACCACCAGCGTGCTGGTGGGAATGGTCGACTTCGGCAATCGGGTCAAATCGATCGATCCGCTGCCAGCTGTCGTACCAATGCAGATACAGCGCGCCGCTGCTGATCAGCAGGCGGTGGCGGCTGGTCTGCTGCGCCTCGGTGATCAGCAGCGTCTGGGTAGTCGGGCAATACGAGCAGCCGGTTACGTCTACGGCGGCAAAGGGCTGGTCCAGCTCGCCACAGCGCAAATGCAGGCGGGTTCGCGCCGGCAGTCCGGCGCGCCAGCTGGTCAGGTCAGTCCATGGGCTGGATTCGCCAGGTCTGGAGGCTACGGACGAGGCGCCAGGCATTGCCAGCAACCAGGCCTTCGCCGCGACGCGCCAGAACTGCTCATCGAGTGCTTCAGGCGCGGGCAACAATTGCTCTGCATGACGCGGAATAAAACCAGTATCCAGTTCGGCCTGGGCGAAAGCGGGGTGGGCCAGAATACGGGTCAGGAACTTCAGGTTGGTCTGCACGCCAGCCACCACGGTCTCGCGCAGCATCGCCAGCAGGGACAAGCGCGCCTCTTCCCGCGTCTCGCCCCAGGCAATCAGTTTGGCGATCATCGGATCGTAGAAAGGCGAGACGACGTCGCCTTCGGTAACGCCGCTGTCCACGCGGCGGCCTTTGCCGGCGGTTGGCTCGCGATAAAGCTGTAGGGTGCCGCTGGCCGGGAGAAAGTCGTTATCCGTATCTTCGGCGTACAGGCGCACCTCAATGGCGTGCCCCATCAGCGGCACCTGCTCCTGCGTCAGCGGGAGCTTTTCGCCTTGGGCCACCCGCAATTGCCAGGCGACCAGATCCTGCCCGGTGATGGCTTCGGTGACTGGATGTTCGACCTGCAAGCGGGTATTCATTTCCATAAAAAAGAATTCCCCGCGCGCGTCCAGCAGAAACTCCACCGTGCCGGCACCGACGTATCCGATAGCCTGGGCGGCCTTCACTGCGGCATCGCCCATGGCCTTGCGCAGTTCGGGCGAAAGGCCCGGAGCAGGGGCTTCTTCAACCACCTTCTGGTGACGGCGCTGGATCGAACAGTCGCGTTCGTTTAGATAAACACCATTGCCGTGCTGGTCGGCAAACACCTGAATTTCCACGTGGCGGGGTTGCAATACGTACTTTTCAACAAGCATGCGCGCATCGCCAAAGGAGGACTGAGCTTCCCGCTGCGCTGATGCCAGTGCTTCAGCCATATCCGCTTCGCGCTCGACCACCTTCATGCCTTTGCCGCCACCGCCGGCGGTGGCCTTGAGTAACACCGGGTAACCGATGCGCTCAGCGGCCGTTACGAAGGTTTGCAGGTCCTGCTCGTCGCCATGGTAGCCAGGCACCAGCGGCACGCCGGCCTTCTCCATCAGCGCCTTGGCCGCTGATTTGCTGCCCATGGCATCGATGGCCGAGGCGGGTGGCCCGACGAAGATCAGGCCCTGCTCTTCGCAGGCACGGGCAAAGCCGGCATTCTCGGACAGAAAACCGTAGCCGGGATGAATCGCCTGGGCGCCGCTGGCGTGGGCGGCAGCGAGAATCTTGTCGACCAGCAGATAACTGTCCGCTGGTTTCGCGCCACCCAGGCTGATGGCTATATCGGCTTGTAGGGCATGCTGCGCCTGACGGTCAACGTCACTGTGTACGGCGACAGTGGTAATGCCCATCTCTCTGGCGGTGCGCATGACACGGCAGGCAATTTCGCCGCGGTTGGCGATAAGCAGGGTATTGATCATTTTTGTTCGTCCCACATCATGGCGAAGTTGTGTGTTGTTCTGTGTTCATTATCTTTAGCCTTGTTGCCATGCCGGTTTGCGCTTTTCCAGAAAGGCGCTGAGTCCTTCCTGGCCCTCAGCGCTGACCCGGATGCCGGCAATAGCCGCTTCGGTATAACTGCGGACATCGCCGCTCGGCTCACCATGCTTAACGGTCTGCATCAGTGCCTTGGTTGCGCTCATGGCCTGGGGGCTGTTCAGCAGCAGGTTATCGACCCACTCCTGTAGCGCTACGTCCAGTTTCTCGGCCGGATAACATTCGGCAAGCAAGCCCAGTTCCCGTGCGCGCTCCCCGCTGAAACGCTCGGCGGTCAGGGCGTAGCGGCGCGCCGCCCGTTGTCCGATAGCCTGCACCACGTAGGGGCTGATCACGGCGGGAAGCAAGCCGATACGCACCTCGGACAGGCTATACAGGCTGTCGTTGGTCCCAATGGCTATATCGCAGCAACTGATCAAACCCAGCGCACCACCAAAGGCTGCCCCGTGTACCACGGCCAGAGTTGGCAGGCTGAGCTGCGCCAGACTGGCCATTAGTTGCCCCAGTTCCCTGGCGTCACTCAGGTTGGCCTGGTAATCGAGCTTGGCGCATTCCTGCATCCAGGCCAGATCGGCTCCGGCAGAGAAATGCTTGCCGCGCCCGCGCAGCAGGAGAAACCGCAGCCCTTCGGTAGCCTGAACCTCGTCCATGGCCGCCAACAACTCACTGATCATCTCGGCATTGAAGGCATTGTTGCGTTCGGGCCGGTTCAGCCACAGGGTCGCTACGCCGTTGTCGCTGTATTCGAGTTCGATTGTCTTGAAGCTGGTCATGGCTTTCTCAATCCGTGTTGTGGCAATCAGCCGCCTGGGTGAAGCGGCGGCTGAAGCAATCACATCCTGAACACCCCAAAGCGGGTCGGTACAATAGGCGCGTTTAGCGCGGCCGATATCGCCAGCCCGAGCACGTCGCGGGTCTGCGCCGGGTCAATTACCCCGTCGTCCCACAACCGCGCGCTGGAGTAGTAGGGGTGACCCTGCCGCTCGTACTGCTCGAGAATCGGTTTGCGCAGCGTCTGTTCCTGCTCTGCGCTGAAGGTCTCGCCGGCGCGCTCAGCCTGCTCATGCTTAACCTGCACCAGCACGCCTGCGGCCTGTTCGCCGCCCATCACCGAAATGCGCGCATTGGGCCACATCCACAGGAAGCGCGGATCGTAGGCGCGGCCGCACATGCCGTAGTTGCCGGCGCCGAAGCTGCCGCCGATAATTACGGTGAACTTGGGCACCTGGGCGCAGGCCACGGCCGTCACCAGTTTGGCCCCATGCTTGGCGATACCGCCGGCCTCGTATTTCTGCCCGACCATGAAGCCGGTGATGTTTTGCAGGAACAGCAGCGGAATGCCGCGCTGGCAGGCAAGTTCGATAAAGTGCGCGCCTTTTTGCGCGGACTCGGCGAAGAGGATGCCATTGTTCGCCAGGATCGCTACCGGATGCCCATGCAGGTGGGCAAAGCCGCACACCAGCGTGGTGCCATACAGCGCCTTGAATTCATCGAACTGGCTGTCGTCGACCAGGCGGGCAATCACTTCGCGCACATCAAAGGGCTGCTTGGCATCGGCCGGGATGATGCCGTATAACTCGTCGCTGGCGTAGCGCGGGTTGATTGGTGCGCGGCAGTTCAGCTCACCCTGCTTGCGCCAGTTCAGATTGGCGATGCAGCGGCGGGCCAGGGCCAGAGCGTGTTCGTCGTTCTCGGCATAGTGATCGGCCACGCCTGAGGTTTTACAATGCACATCGGCACCGCCCAGATCCTCGGCGCTGACCACTTCACCGGTCGCGGCTTTGACCAGCGGTGGGCCGGCAAGAAAAATGGTTGCCTGGTTGCGCACCATGATCGCTTCGTCTGCCATCGCCGGCACATAGGCGCCGCCTGCGGTACAGGAGCCCATGACCACCGCAATCTGCGGAATGCCCTGGGCGCTCATGTTGGCCTGGTTGAAAAAGATGCGGCCGAAGTGCTCGCGGTCGGGGAATACCTCATCCTGGCGTGGCAGGTTGGCGCCGCCGGAATCCACCAGATAGATGCACGGCAGGCGATTCTGCTGGGCGATGGTCTGCGCGCGCAGGTGTTTTTTTACCGTCAGCGGGTAATAGGAGCCGCCTTTGACCGTTGCGTCGTTGGCCACGATCATGCATTCGACACCTTCCACGCGCCCGATGCCAGCGATCAGGCCGGCGGCGGGAACGTCTTCACCGTAGACCTCATGTGCGGTCAGTTGGCCGATTTCCAGAAACGGCGAACCTGGGTCGAGCAGGGCATCGATGCGTTGGCGGGGCAACAGTTTGCCGCGCGAAAGGTGGCGCTCCTGAGCCTTGGCACCGCCGCCTTCGGCAACGCGCGCCAGCAGCTCACGCAGGTCTGTTACCAGTGCCTGCATGGCCGCGCAATTAGCCGCATAGTCTGGCGCGTTGCGGTTGATTTGACTGTTGAGAATACTCATGGATCATCTCTTTTTATAAGGGCGCTTCTTATGAGGAGGCCTCACCGGTTATAAGGAGGCTTCACCGGGTCTCGTTGAAAAGTTCTCGCCCGATCAGCATGCGCCGTATCTCGCTGGTACCTGCGCCAATCTCATACAGTTTTGCGTCGCGCCAAATGCGGCCGGTAGGGTAGTCATTGATGTAACCGTTGCCGCCGAGGATCTGGATTGCTTCACCGGCCATCCACGTCGCTTTCTCGGCGGTGTAGAGGATCACGCCCGCACAGTCCTTGCGCACCTGCCGGACATGCCCGCTGCCCATGGCGTCGAGGTATTTGCCCACGCTGTAGAGATAAGCGCGGCAGGCCTGAAGGGTGCTGTACATGTCAGCGACCTTGCCCTGAATGAGCTGGAACTCGCCGATGCTCTGACCGAACTGTTTGCGGTCGTGGATATAGGGCGTGACGATGTCCATGGACGCCTGCATCAGCCCCATCGGGCCACCGCTCAGCACGGCGCGTTCGTAATCCAGTCCGCTCATCAGCACCTTGGTGCCTTCGCCCAGGCCGCCGAGAATGTTCTCTTCCGGGACTTCAACGTTGTTGAATACCAGCTCGCCGGTGTGCGAGCCGCGCATGCCGAGCTTGTCGAGCTTTTGCGCGACGGAGAAGCCGGGGGTGTCGGTATCCAGAATAAAGGCGGTCATGCCCTTGGCTCCAGCGGCGAGATCAGTCTTGGCGTAGACCACCAACACGTGGCAATCAGGGCCGTTGGTGATCCACATCTTGGTACCGTTCAGCACGTAGCGGTCGCCTTTCTTGTCGGCGCGCAGTTTCATGGAGACCACGTCGGAACCGGCATTCGGCTCGCTCATGGCCAGGGCGCCGATGTGCTCGCCGGAGATCAGTTTGGGCAGGAATTTCTGTTTCTGCGCTTCGTTGCCGTTGCGGTGAATCTGGTTCACACAGAGATTCGAATGGGCACCGTAAGACAGGCCAATGCCACCGGCCGCGCGGGAGATTTCCTCCATGGCGATCATGTGCGCCAGGTAGCCCATACCTGAGCCACCGTATTCTTCAGCAACGGTAAGGCCAAGCAGGCCCATGTCGCCGAACTTGCGCCACAGATCCATCGGAAACTCGTCGGTGCGGTCGGCTTCGGCGGCACGCGGGGCGATTTCCTTGGCAGCAAAGCCGGCAACCGAATCACGCAGCATGTCGATGTCTTCACCAAGAAAAAAATCCAGTCCGGGTATCGTGCTCATTTTCTTGTACTCCTGTTCTTGTGGTTTAGAGCTGCGTGGCCTGGATGCGCGCATCCTGGGTGGTCGCATCGTGGAATTGAGCCTTCTGCTCATTGCGCCATGCGGATAACAAGCGAGCATGTTGAGCGTGGGCTTGATCAAGATAGCGTTCCTTAACCGGGCCATAGCCACGAACAATGTCAGGCAGGTTGGTCAGCTCGATAGCGATTGGCAGTTTCTCGGCGCTAAGCTTCTCAAGCACCTCGTCAAGAATGCCTTCATAGATTGCCAGCCATTCGCGTTCGACCTTGCGCTCGGCGGTGTAGCCGAAGGGGTCGATGATCGAGTTGCGCAGGAATTTCAGTCGTGCCAGCAGCTTGAAGCTGCGCATCATCCAAGGGCCGAAGCTCCGCTTTTTTGGCTCTTCGCCAGGCTTGGTGTTG
>Ga0307487_1001374_pt1 | contig 17199 bp, 17 predicted proteins | sample CBIW12metaG_FD_203665 | JGI IMG/M metagenome (GOLD analysis project Ga0307487, IMG submission 203665) | Sea-ice brine microbial communities from Beaufort Sea near Barrow, Alaska, United States - CBIW 1.2 | ecosystem: Environmental > Aquatic > Marine > Coastal | place: USA: Alaska | collected... | reverse complement strand
TTCCAAATCTAGTCAGCACAGTAAAAGGCTATGCAGAGTTTGAACAGTCCACGTTGACTCAGGTGATTGAGGCGAGAGCTAAAGCAACTTCTGTAAATGTAGATGCTTCAAATCTTACTCCCGAAAAGTTGGCCCAATTTCAAGGAGCCCAAGAAAATCTTTCTGGCGCTCTCGGTAGATTATTGGTGAGCGTAGAGCGATATCCTGACCTTAAAGCGAATCAGAACTTCTTAGAACTCCAAGCCCAATTAGAAGGTACAGAAAATAGAATTGCGGTGGCCAGGCGTAATTTCAACCAGTCCGTTCAGGATTACAATTCAAATCTTCGCACCTTCCCTAATAATATCTTTGCCGGATGGTACGGGTTTGAGCAGAAAGGCTACTTTGAGTCCTCTGAAGGCTCTGAGAATGCACCTAGCGTACAATTCTAAATAACTACCCATGTCGGAGAAATTATTCTCAACCTCAGAACGAGAGGCTATAATCAAAGCAATCAAGAACGCAGAAATCGCCACCTCTGGAGAGATTCAAGTACATATCGAGAGCCGCTGCAAAAGTGAGGTGATCGATAGAGCGATGGTGATTTTTGATAAGCTTAAGATGTATCAAACTGAGCATCGAAACGGGGTATTATTTTACCTCGCTGTAGAGGACAAAAAGTTTGCTATACTGGGTGATTCAGGGATTAATGAAGCTGTTCCGGTTGATTTTTGGGAAACAATAAAAGAGCACTTGGCCAGCAAATTCAAAGCTGGCCAATTCACAGAGGGTCTGATCGAAGGGATTCAAGAGGCAGGTAAGCAACTTGGATCGCATTTCCCTTACACTGGGGATTCAGACATAAACGAACTTCCGGATGAAATTTCTTTTGGATCATAAGATCCTACCTATAGTACTTATTCTTCTATTCCTTTCTGCAGGAATGCAGGCTCAGGACTTTCCTCCTGCACCTAATCCTCCCAAATTGGTAAATGACTTTACTAATACTCTTACTTCATCAGAGCTATCCGCTTTGGAGGCTAAGCTGGTGGCATATGACGACAGTACATCAAGTCAGATCGCCATCGTGATGATGAAATCTGTGGGTGATTATGATATCTCCGATTACGCCTTTCAGTTGGGAGAAAAATGGGGAATCGGTGGAGAAGGCAATGATAATGGCGTATTGATTTTGGCTGCAATGGATGACCGCAATGTCTTCATCGCTACAGGCTACGGCTTGGAAGGAGCATTGCCTGATGCGTTGGCTAAGCGGATCGTGGAAAATTTAATAAAACCCAACTTTCGCAAAGAAGCTTATTATGAAGGATTAGACGAAGCTACTACTATGATCTTCAAGTTAGCTTCCGGAGAATATAAGGCGGAGGATATTGAGTCGAAAGGCAATTCTGGAGGAGCTATTTTTATGGTTCTCTTCTTTGTATTCATCTTCGTTATTTTGCCGATGTTGAAAAATCGAAAAGATAATAATAATCACATGGGAGGCCGTGGAGGCGGAGTAAATATGTGGACAACTATTATGCTGGCGAGTATGCTTGGCGGTGGACGTGGATCCTCAGGTGGTGGATTCGGCGGCGGCGGATTTGGCGGCGGCGGAGGTGGCGGCTTCGGCGGCTTTGGCGGAGGTTCTTTTGGCGGCGGCGGAGCTGGAGGAAGCTGGTAGCACATCTAGATTATAAAAAATAGCGCCAGTGATGGCGCTATTTTTTGTTGTGGACTTTTGATTATGATTATACGAAATCTTGCCAGAAGAGAATTTATAAGATTAAAACTTCAAAGCAATAGTTAATTCTGGTTTTCTCCGATCTTCGGTCATCGGTCTTTTAACCAATTGACCAAAGCAAATTCGCTTACTGGCAGAATAGCGTACATTCAGATTTTTGATAAATCTGCCTAAGAAAAACAACTAAATACCATAATTGAATTCGGAGGTATGAATGAATCCTTGATTTCTGTAGAAGAAGCGCTTGAGCTAGTTCGAAAACACACAAAAATAGGCTCAAAGATAAAGGTTGACTTGTCTGAGTCATTTGGATATTACTTAGCCGAGGACAGCTATGCTCCGATCAGCTTACCTTCATTTCGACAATCTTCGATGGATGGTTATGCTTTTCGCTGGGGTGCACAAAATACGTTTGAAGTAGTAGGCGAATGTAAAGCTGGGGATGTTCAAGAGTTTGAACTTGCGCAAAATCATGCCTTGCGAATATTCACCGGAGCGCGTATTCCTGACCAAGCTGACACAGTCGTCATGCAGGAAAATGTACTTTTAAGTGGCGACCATATTTCCATTCAAAAAATTCCTGAAAAATTCAACTTTGTGCGAGCAGTAGGCGAACAAGTGATGGCTGGAGATAAACTATTGCCAGCTGGGGCAAAGATCAATGAATCCATTATTGGCTTCCTCGCCGGATTTGGAATTACCGAGGTCTTAGTGTTCAGAAAACCCACAATCACACTCATCGTTTCCGGCAATGAACTACAGGAAGCGGGTAGTCCTCTAAAGCTGGGAGCTATCTATGAAAGCAATTCGATCATGCTGGAGTCTGCATTGAAATCCAGAGGTTTTGACTCAGTAAGGACGTTGAAAATCCAGGATGATTTGGAAGCAACGATCGCTGCGATTGCTAATGGGCTGGAGGACGAGGTAGTGCTGATTTCTGGAGGAATATCTGTGGGGGACTACGACTTTGTCAATGAAGCATTGAAAGCAAATGGAGTGGAGGAGATCTTTTACAAAGTGAATCAAAAGCCGGGAAAACCACTTTGGTTTGGCAAAAAGGACGACACGTTAGTTTTTGCTTTGCCTGGCAATCCTGCTTCTACGCTTACTTGTTTTTTAATCTATGCTCTTTCAGCGTTGAAAATCATGATTGGAAATACTGACTTTAATCTAGACTTCCAGACTGGGGTGTTAAAACATAGCACCTTTAATAGATTTGGGAAAACGATTTTTATCCTGGCAACTGAGAAAAACGGTCAACTTGAGATTTTCGATAAGCAAGCCTCAAGTATGCTTATTTCTTATGCGCTGGGAAATGCTTTAGTGATGATTCCAAACGATAAGGAAGTACTTGCAGCAGGAGAATCGGTTCAGTACCTACCTATAAATAGAAATTGAAGTGGTGGATTTTCATGACCCACTTTTTATACTGATTTTCTCTGCGATTTTGGCGGTGGTTGCATTTATGTATGCGAGCGTAGGCCATGGAGGAGCAAGTGGCTATCTCGCAATGATGGCGCTGGCAGGAGTTCCGCTCATGGTGATGAAACCGACCGCTCTGATCCTGAATATATTTGTGGCGGGGATTTCGTTCTTTTTCTTTAGACAGGCACAGCATTTTCGCTGGAAGCTCTTTTATCCTTTTGCTATTACCTCTATTCCAGCAGCTTTTGCCGGAGGCATGATCGCCATCAACGCCACACTCTACAAACAGATTTTAGGTGTGTTTCTGTTGATCGCTATTTTGAGAATTTTGGGAGTTTTCGGCAAAACAAAAGCCGGTAATAATGACACTGTAAATACTTCTCTGGCTTTGGTGATCGGTTTGGGAATAGGTTTTTTCTCAGGTATGATCGGAATAGGCGGTGGCATTATTCTCAGCCCTGTCATTTTATTGCTACGTTGGGGAAATATGAAGGAAGCGGCTGCGGTTTCGGCTTTATTTATTTGGGTGAATTCCATTTCTGGAGCATTGGGTTTTGTTTTAGGGGGAGGTGAGATTCCTATGGAAGCAAGTTTCTTAATTCCAGCTGCAGTCATCGGTGGCACTTTTGGAGGTATTTATGGTAGTAAAAGGTTTTCAAACGTTACCTTGAAGTACCTACTGTCAATCGTACTATTCATTGCTTTTATCAAATTGATGACGGTGTAGAAAGAGGGCTATTTTGAAGGCAGATGTCTAGATCACAGCGTACTTATTTCCCAAAGATGATTTGGTGTTTCAACATCGGAATTTAATTGCAATTTCAATAAATGCTATTCATTCGTATTAAATTAGGACTATGATTACAGTAAAATACTTTGGAAATATCGCAGAAGCAGCACAAAGTGACTTCGAGACGCTGAATGTAGATTCTATAAGTTTGGCGGAGCTGTTGGAGGTGTTGGATTCCAAATATGCCATAGCTCAATTTCCATTTCAAATAGCCGTCAATCGTAAGATCGTATCTAAACAGAAGGATTTGAATATTTTAGATTCATACGAGGTAGCGCTACTTCCACCTTTTGCCGGAGGATAAGATGGACAGATACCAGCGACAAACTATCCTTCCTGAAGTTGGAACCTCAGGTCAGCAAAAGCTAAAATCCAGTGGTGTCTTGGTCGTGGGAGCCGGAGGCTTGGGTTGCGCAATTTTGCCTTATTTGGTTTCTGCCGGAGTAGGGAGAATAGGTATTGTAGATGGAGATCGCGTGGAAGAGAGTAATCTACATCGGCAAGTTTTATATAATGAGAATTCAATTGGTGCGCTGAAAGTTGAAGCTGCCCAGCAAGTACTTCAACGGATGAATTCCTCAGCGCAGCTAGAAATAATTCCTGAGTTTTTGTCTACTGAAAATGTGGATAACCTGGTTGGAGCGTTTGATCTAATCGTTGATGCCACGGATAATTTAGAAGTTCGATATATTTTGGATGAAGCTTGTTATAGAAAAAAGAAGCCTATGGTCTATGGCTCGATTTACAGATTTCAAGGGCAGGTGTCGGTATTTAATTACAATGGAGGACCTTCGTACAGTAGTCTTTTCCCAAAAGAAGATAAGTCTCTTTTAAATTGTGAGGAAGCAGGAGTCTTAGGAACCACAGTAGGAATCATTGGAATGCTACAGGCGAATGAAGCGCTGAAAATCATCCTCGGTATTGGAGAAGTGCTTTCAGGAAAATTGCTCATTTATGATACACTCACCAATGATCAGCAGATTTTCCAATTGGCTGATCAGCCTTTAAATCCAAGTTCTAAGACAGAGATTGAAAAGGTGAATTTGGTAGATCCTGAGCTAGCTTTTTCAACAAATAGTGCTCTTATAGACGTGAGAGAGATCTTTGAGCAACCCGAGATTCCTTTCAGTTTTTGCATTAAGATTCCTCTATCCGAGTTGGAACGTAGATTGGACGAATTAGATAAAGACAGCGATATCATCCTGTTTTGTCAAATGGGAGGAAGAGCGATACAAGCAGGAAGGCTGCTGATTAAGGCAGGTTTCAATAAAGTAAAAGCCGTTAGAGGTGGCGCAAATGACATTTTGAAATTGATAGAACATGAAATCGAGCATGAATAAACTGTTCAAAAATGAGATGATTGTAATCCTTAAGAGATTCCACATGTCCATTTAAAGACAAATTATAATCATATGAAAAAAGTATTTCTTGAAGGATCGATTTCTCCTGAGTTTATAGCTGATTCCATTGCGAAGCATCAAGGCAAACATAGCATAGGCGCACATAATATTTTCCTTGGTCAAGTTCGGGCAGATGCCGTGGGCGATCAAAAAGTAGTGGCCATAGAATACACTACCTATGAGGAAATGGCAAACGAAAAACTACATGAAATCCGCGAGTCAGCGTTCGAAAAGTTCGATTTGACATGCCTGCACATTTACCATAGTTTGGGCACCGTCAAAGTGGGGGAGATTTGTATTTTCGTCTTCGTCTCGGCCAAGCGCAGAAAGCAAGTGTATGAAGCGACAGAATATTTGGTGAATAAAGTGAAGGAAGAAGTCCCGATTTTCGGCAAGGAAATCTTAGACAATGCCGATCACCATTGGAAAGTAAACAGTTGAGAAAAGTATTGAAATAAATGGTAGATATAACACATAAAATCACCACCCTTCGCACGGCAAAAGCTCAGGCAATTGTGCTGGTGAGTTCTGCTGAGACCATTACGGCTGTGGTGGAAAATCGAGTGCCGAAGGGGAATGTATTTGAAATGGCAAAGGTTGCAGGACTTTTCGCAGTGAAAAACACACACGTTACAATTCCTGATTGTCATCCACTTCCTATAGAATATACTGCCGTGGAGTACGAGATTGAAGGCTTAGAAATCCGAATCTACATCACGGTGAAGACCGTTTATAAAACCGGCGTAGAAGTGGAAGCAATGCACGGTGCTTCGGTCATTGCTTTGACCATGTACGACATGCTGAAGCCAATCGACAATGGAATTACCATTCGTGAAATTGGTTTGGTGCAAAAGACAGGCGGTAAATCAAGTTTCAAAGAAACAACTTCCCAAGAAATTAAAGCCGCTGTGGTAGTTTGTTCCGATTCCATTTCCAAAGGAATAAAGGAAGATAAAGCAGGGAAAGTAATTGTGGATAAGTTGAAATTTCATGGTGTGGAAGTAACTTCTTATGAGGTGATTCCAGATGAACTGGAACTCATCAGAGCAAAGACTTTTGAACTAGTAGAGAAGAATCAGTTAGTGATCTTCACTGGAGGAACTGGTTTATCAGAACGGGATGTTACTCCGGAAGCCTTGGAACCGCTATTGGAGCGAAGAATTCCGGGTGTTGAAGAAGCGATCAGAAACTATGGCCAGAAGAGGGTTCCATTTGCCATGCTTTCCAGATCTGTAGCCGGAACGATAGGAGACAGTGTAATCTTGGGATTACCGGGATCAACAAATGGTGCAACCGAATCAATGGATGCTATTTTCCCTCACTTATTGCATGTATTTAGAATATTGAAAGGAGCAAGTCATGAACCCAACCAGTAATATCCATGAGCTAAAGGATAGTTTTGGGAGAACTCACAATTACCTTCGAATCTCCCTCATAGAGAAGTGCAATCTACGCTGCACTTATTGCATGCCTGTTGATGGTATTCCGCTAAGCCCAAAAGCTTCCTTAATGAGCGCAGCTGAAATCCTTGAGTTTGCTAGAATCTTTGTCGGATTGGGTGTGGATAAGATTCGATTGACTGGTGGCGAACCGTTGCTGCGAAAGGATATTTCCGAAATTCTCGAAGGACTTTCTGCCCTTCCTGTGGATTTATCGCTGACAACCAATGGCTTATTGATAGATAGACATGTGGATAACTTTAAGGAATTGGGAGTAAAAAATATCAATTTTAGTTTAGATACCTTACGTGAAGATCGATTTTTTGAGATTACTCGGAGAACAGGTTTTCAGAAAACTCTGGATAATTTCCGACTGCTGCATGATCAGGGATTCAATGTGAAGATCAACACCGTCTTGGTGAAAGGAAGCAATGAAGATGAGTTGTTAGATCTGGTAAATCTGACCAAGGACTTCAACGTCTCTGTGCGATTTATAGAATTTATGCCTTTCGACGGAAATCGCTGGGACAATTCTAAGATGGTTTCTGAGAAAGAAATCTTAGATCAACTTAGTGCTGAGTTTGGCACGAAGCGAATTTCAACCCTGCCGGATGAGTCTAACTTCACTGCCAGAAAATTTAAAATAGAAGGGTATCGCGGCGACTTTGGAATCATATCTTCGGTAACCAATCCATTCTGTGGAACCTGCAATCGCATTCGTCTGACAGCAAATGGACGTATCAAGAATTGTCTTTTTTCCAACCAGGAAACTGATTTGCTTTCCGCCATGCGAGCGGGCGAAGATGTGGAAACTCTGATTTTGGAATCCATCCTCAAGAAAAAAGCCGTTCGAGGTGGAATGGACAGTTTAGAAAAATTATCCGATCCCGCACTTCATTCCGATAACCGAAGTATGATTGCGATTGGGGGGTGAGGGTTTAGTAAATAAAACCGCCGTGGCCTGTGTCTCACAGGCCATTTGCAGGTGTATTTCAGTCTGTGAGGACTAAGACCGAAGTTTAGCAGCTAGTATCTATTTGATCTCTTTTATCAAGTTTTTATAATATTCCTGATTTGTGCTGTCAGCTACCAATTGGCTATTCCAAAAGGTTATTAAAGTGTCTTTATTTAACATCTCATTATCAATCAGGTACCTGATTTCTCTTATTCTGAAAACATTGTTGATGAAATCTGCTTTTAGAGAATCGAAAACAGGATCATCATAGTCATATTTGAAAAATCCATTTCTAATCAAATCATCAATTGTGTATTAGTTGTCAGAAATTTTTGTAAAAATTAGTTTTGTTTTTAGATTTTCAAGAACAAGTTTATTCTAGTCAGGTAAACTTATCTTATATTTTATCGCTGCAGAATTCTCTACCGTACTTTTTAAAGTGACACTGTCTTCTTCGACTTTAAAAATTATACGAGGGAGGAATTCCCAATCGAAATTAAATGTCTCAAGTGTCTCTTCACTAAAAAAATACTCAGTGTATAAGGAATCAAACAGTGTCAGTGTAGCCCAATTCCCTTCAATAATTAGCTTTTCTCGATCTTCTTAGGGGCACAACTGTAATAGCAAAGCGATAAAAAGATTACCATAATTATCGCTTGAAAATTCTTCATCGTCTTGTTTGACTTTATAGAATAGTTGATGCTCCAAGAAGAAGTTCACATTCAAAGGTGAAAAGGCTGTCTCTATTTTACTGTAAAGCTTATTTTTTTGCCAAGTCCATATTCCAATAATCTGTAAAGAGTAGAAAGCTGAATGTCACTTTTGCCATTTTCAATTCTTGATATAAAACTTTTCTTTGCACCAATCTTTTCGGCAAGCTGTTCTTGAGTCATATCTGCTAGCTTTCTTTCTTCTTTTATAAGTTCGCCGATTGCAAATGCCTTTGCTTTGATTTCAAACTCCGTTCGGTTTTTAGAACCACTTTTGCCGTAGCGCTCGTTAAGGTGACTACTAAATGTTTTGATATTTTCTTCTTTAGATTGCATCGCGTTTATTTTTTATTTTTAAAGTATTCATACATTATCTCCTCTGCTCTTCTAAGTTCTTTCTTTGGTGTTTTTTGTGATTTTTTCTGGAAACCATTGAATAGAACTACCAAATGACCTTTATCGAAACAACAGAATATTCGGTATATGTTACTTTGATATTCTATTCGTATTTCATAGAGATCTTTTACTCCTTGAACATTCTTGAAAAACTTTGTTGGAATTCGTTCAAAAATAGAAATCATGTAAAGCACTTCATCGACTTTGTCTTTTGCCTTATCATTTAAGGCCTGAAAGAAAGTTTCAAAATGGTCTTTATAAAAAACTATTTCTTTAATTGTTTCCACGTTCCAAAGTTAACGAATAATGGAACAACTGTACATCCATTATCTATTTATTTGGTTTTTAATTTAATAAGGACTTAATGAGCTTTCGTGCGATATACTAAATGACAATCTGTAAAAATCCCATACGATAGAAGGCGAGCATAAAGGCTGAGGAGTTAAAAAACCATACTGAAAATCCTTCTATAGAAAGTTCAAAGTTGCAAATTCTCTACAGCACCCTCAGAAAGGTGGGCTTACTTACAGGTGTAACCACCATCAATAACTAACTCACTTCCAGTAACAAATTTCGATTCGTCTGATACAAGATAAAGTATTCCATAGGCAATATCCATTGACTCGCCTATATGACCTATTGGATGCAAACTATCCAGATGGGCGCGGAAGCCAGGGTCGTCTTTGCCCATATTTTCCACCAAAGGAGTCCAGATGAAACCAGGATGTACGGAGTTTACTCTTATCTTTTCTTTTGCATAAGTTAACGCATCATTTTTAGACATTAGTCGAACGGCACCTTTTGAAGCGTGGTAGGGAGGGATATCTCCTGCTCCGACCAACCCATAGATGGAAGAAAGATTAACAATACTTCCACCACCAGAATTTTTCATATGAGGGATCACATGTTTAGTACAGAAAAACACCCCTTTAACATTCACATTCATGACAGCATCCCATTCTTCTTCAGTTAACTCATGGGTCGGCTTGTTAGCTCCTGAAATTCCTGCATTGTTAACTGTCGAGTCAATTCTGCCAAATTCATTGACTACTTCGGCATAAACTTTTTCTACTTCTTTCTCTGAAGCTACATTGAGATGCCAAAATTTTGATACACCACCTGATTGGTTAATTTCTTTAACTAATTCGTGACCTTCTTTATCAAGAACATCAGTTACGGCAACTTTCGCACCTTCTTTTGCTAATAAAAGGCAGGTTTCGCGGCCGATTCCTAAGGCGCCACCTGTCACGACAACAACTTTGTTTTCTACTCTTTTCATGATATTTGATTAGTTATAAGAATGAGTTTATTTATTATCCTCAAAAAACTTGCTGTTTGGCCTGTTCTAATAAATAGCAATACTTTGGTTTACGGTATATTTTTGTTTCTGAAGTACAATCTCAAGCAAAGTTTTTATCTATCTCCCAAAGAATATAAATAAGTCAGAAAGTAGTTTGATCCAATTTCATCAAAATTTATCTGAATTGCCAGTTTAGAAAATTCTTTCCACTCTGCATTAGATTCCGATATTAGTGGTATGATTGCGATTGGGTTACAAAGGTTTTGTGAAAGCGAAACATCAGTTTTTAAAGTGAACAGCCAATAGGCTATCAATTCTTTTAATATTTCATTGTGGAAAAAGAGACAGGGTTAAAAAGAGAAATCGGTGTTTGGGGACTATCTGCTAACATTGTTAACATCATCGTCGGTGCAGGAATCTTTGTGTTGCCCGCAATCGTGGCCGAAATCATGGGCTCTTCCGGAATCTTCGTTTACTTATTCTGTGGCTTTCTGATTGCTTTAGTGATGCTATGTTTTGCAGAGGCAGGAAGCAAGGTGACCCGATCAGGAGGAGGCTATACCTATGTGGAAACCGCCTTTGGTCCCTATACAGGATTCTTAGCCGCGGTATTTATGGTGGTAGGCAGTGCTTTTTCGGACGCCGCTGTAGCCAATGCATTAGTCCAATTATTAGGACTTGCCTTCCCGATGTTAAATACTCAGATCACCAGAGTTTTACTGTTATTTTTAATTTTTGGAGGGCTGGCATTTCTCAATGTCGTCGGAGTCAAACAGGGAATTGGTTTGGTAAAAATCAATACTGTCGCAAAACTAACCCCTCTGGTTCTACTCATGCTTTTCAGTTGGAAAGATGTTACGCTCTCTAATTTGTATATACAGGCCGCTCCTTCCTTCGAAAACTTTGGAACAGCATCTCTGATTTTATTCTTTGCGTTCCAGGGCGGAGACGCGGGACTTACCGTTGGTGGTGAAATCAAAAATCCACAAAAGACTGTTCCAAAGGCTATTTTTATTGGTATTTCCTTTGTCTTGTTTCTATATATTCTTATTCAGACTGTGGCGCAGGGAGTGTTGGGAGATCAGTTGCCGGGACTAAAAGAGGCTCCTTTGGCATCCGTTGCTAATGTGGTCTTTGGACCAATAGGATACACTGTGTTACTAATCGGAGCGGGAGTTTCTATGTTTGGAATGCTGAGCGGAGAAATTTTAAATTTGCCCAGAGTGATATTTGGACTCGCAAGTGACCGGGTTATTCCTCTGGATAAATTGGCTACGATTCATCCTCGATTCAAGACTCCTTATTTGTCAATTTTGCTCTATGCGGGATTTGGTTTTACCCTTGCTGCTATTGGAGGCTTTCGTCAGTTGGCGGTGATCGCTTCAGCAAGTATGCTTCTGGTGTATTTTGGAGTTGCGCTCTCTGTGATCAAGATGAGAAAGAAGGATAGCTCCGATTCTGAATCGTTCAAAATTCCACTTGGATATACCGTTCCTATTCTTTCAGCTGGGATCATCTTATTTTTTCTTTCCAATTTGTCAGGATATGAAAAAGTGGGAATTCTTATATTTGTTTTAGTATTGACTTTAATTTATTTTTTAGTTAAAGTGCTCTCAAACAATAAGAAAAATCCAAACTCATCAAGTTAATAATGCAACTATTTACCTCTCCATACTATGAAGACTAGACTTTTACTATTGGCAGTATTTACCTTCTTGATGCACGGGAATACCTTTTCCCAGCAGAAAACAAACATGGAATTAATGGATCTTTTCGATTTGGAGTACATCTCCAATCCTAAGATCTCCCCGGATGGAAGTACGGTGATCTACGTTCGCAATTTCAAGGACGTGATGTTGGATAGAGATTATTCCAATCTTTGGATGTGTACTATTGATGGCACTCAAAACCGTCCACTTACGCAAGGAAACGGGCGCAATACAAATCCGACTTGGTCTAATGATGGCAAAAAAGTCGCCTATCACTCCAATCAACAGGATGATAAAACGAAGCTTTATGTCTTGTACTTGGATACTCAGGAATCCGTGGCGTTGACAAATTCGGCCACTCCTCCAGGACCTGTTTCTTGGTCAGGCGATGACAAGGAGTTAGCATTTACTCAGTTTGTAGCTACTACACCTACATCTCTGCTGAAGATTCCTGCCAAACCAGCTGGAGCAACTTGGAATGAGGCCCCTATTTTTATTGATGAGATGAATTACCGAAGTGACGACGGAGGATATACCAAGCCAGGAAATCGTCAGATTTTTACCTTGGGAATAGATGGAGGTACCGCACGCCAGTGGACTTTTGATGAGCTAGACTATGGCAATCCCAGCTGGGCAAAAGATGGTAAGAGTCTTATTTTCTCAGCCAATCTCCATGAAAACCATGAATTGGAACCGGGTAACTCGGAAGTCTATCAGCTTGCATTTGCTGACGGAAAAGTGACTGCATTAACTTCCCGATTTGGTCCTGACTCCAACCCTGTTCTTTCTCCTGATGGTTCAAAGATTGCCTTCATTGGGAATGATGATACTTACCAAGGCTATCAGGTCAATAAACTTTATGTGATGAATCGTGACGGTTCCGGGGTCAAAGATCTAACTGCTGCCTTGGATCGCGACGCTTCCAATGCACAGTGGGAGGCAAATGGCAAAGGTATTTATTTTCAATATGATGAAAAGGGAGACACTAAGATTGGGCATGTAGCGCTCACCGGAAAAATCCGCACAGTGGTAGAAGGTTTAGGAGGATTGGACTTGGGTAGGCCATATAATTCTGGTGATTATACCGTATCTGATAATACCAGATTTGCTTATACCTTGGGCGGTACGGATCATCCCTCAGATCTGGCAGTTTGGGTAGATGGTGAAATCAAAAGAATCACAGCTGTGAATGATGACGTTTTTTCATATCGAAACCTCGGAAAGGTGGAGGAAATGTGGTGGAAATCTTCCTACGATCAATTGGACATTCAAGGCTGGATAGTGACGCCTCCTAATTTTGACCCAAGCAAAAAGTACCCGATGATTTTGGAAATCCACGGAGGACCTTTTGCAATGTATGGGACTTCTTTTTCGTATGAAATCCAGCAATATGCAGCGGCTGGTTATGTAGTACTTTATTCTAATCCACGGGGAAGCACGGGTTATGGGCAAGAATTTGGAAATTCTATACACCATGACTACCCTAATCATGATTATGCAGATTTGATGTCTGGAGTAGATGCATTAATTGAAAAAGGCTATGTTGATACAGATAATCTCTTTGTGACAGGAGGAAGTGGAGGCGGCTTGCTGACAGCATGGATTGTAGGCAAGACAGACCGATTTAAAGCTGCGGTGGTGGCAAAGCCGGTGATCAATTGGTCCACTCACGTATTGTATGCTGACAATCCTGCGTTTTTCACCAAATATTGGTTTCCAGGCAATCCTTGGGAGGAAGTTGAAAATTATGCCAAGCGCTCTCCTATCACTTTTGTGGGGAATGTAACTACGCCAACTATGCTGCTCGGCGGAGAGGCTGATTATCGTACTCCAATTGCCGAGTCAGAGCAATTCTATGCAGCCTTAAAACTTCAGGGAGTCGAGACGGCAATGGTGCGCATTCCAAATGCATCTCATGGATTAGTGAATCGCCCAAGCATGCTGATGAGTAAGTCAGCTTCTATCTTAAGCTGGTTTAACTATTATTTGAACAAAAAGTAAATCTTAAAATTAAAAACCTATGGGACTATTTTGGAATCTTATCCAGCAAAGCCAAATTCAAAATCATAAGAACAAAGCGGATACGCTCGAGGCTAGAGTCAAAAATCTAGAATGGGAATTGGCGGATACCAGAGAATTATTGGTCAAAACTCTCAAAGTACTTGAAGAGCAATCAGGAAAAGACATTAATGGAGATGGGAAAATTGGGTAATAACTATTCATCTTTCCTATTTCAAAGTAAATCACTCTTAACCTAGAACTCTATACTTCTAGGTTAAGAGTTGAATGTGCACTTAGCCCTGTCATGATTTATCAGAGGATAAGTCTCATTCATTAATTCTCCTTAAAGCTATGAGTCAGCAGCCGAGGATTGACATTGAGCTGCACCCAGCCAAAATTATTGGTATTGTTGGAGGTGACGCCACCTTTCACCGCACTCATACTTTCTGTGGCAAACATCTGCGAATAACCAGCCGCCAGCTTCACGTATTTTCCAAGTGTTTTACCATACACCAGGTCCAGTTCAGTACCTAAATTTTGGCTGAGGTCATTTGCCATTTTTCCATTCGCAAAGAAAAAGTGAGCATCTAATCCCAAAGATGATTTTTCTCCTGTGGCTACTATGACTTTTCCATAAGCATCATTTAAGCCCACGTTATTTGCGTGATTTCCTACATAAAAGTAATCCATGTAGCCATTGAATTTATGGTTGGTGCCATAGAGCGGAAAAAAAGATTTATTCTTATCCTCCCCTACTTGATCTGTTCCACTCAAAGATTCAAAACCAGCAATCAACGTAATCTTTCCGGGCTTATATTTAGCCTCCAACATATACTGGTAGGCACTGAGATCTGTGGAGGCGTTTGCCATTCCAGTTTGCAAATAACCTGATCCATTGATAGTCAAGACAGAAAGTGGAAAAGTGAAAAATGCACCTGTAGTTTGTCTATAATATAGCCCGTCAGTTTGCGCAACAGGGGCGTTGGTATATTTCTGAAATCCATTGTTCATAAATAGAAAACTGAGGGAAGCTCTGTCCCAAGCTTTTGTCAAGTGTGCCAGCTGCATTGTCTTGTAAGAGAATCTACCTGTTATCGTATAGTTCGTTCCCAAGATGTTTTGCTTCTCCTGATTGTAAGCAAAAGCCAGATCCAGCTTGAAGTTATTTTTGGAATACTGCATCATCGCCGCATCATGAAATCTGCCTTGCATCGTCCAGTCCACTTCTCCCAAGATTCGCTGATCATCATAAGAAATGGTTTGACGCCCTAGTTTTATGGCCCAATTTTCAGTGATAGCATATCGAACCCATGCTTGAAACAGCGCAAAAGAATTGTTATTATCTGTTGCTGTCAAGGTCTGCTCGTCGCCCCAGATACTGACATCCTGCACGCTGAAGTAAAGACTCAGCTTTTCTTCTTTGAAACCCATATTAAGTCTAGACCGCTGAGTGACAAATGCTGCCGGCTTGGCATCGTCTGGATAAAGCGTTCCAAACCCATGTCTATATTCGAATCTTGATCGGATATCTGCGTCAAGGGTAAATTCCTGAGCCTCAGCTATTTTTACTGAAACTATTGAAATCACGAGGAGTAAAATTATCTTTTTCATAGCACTAAAAATTCGTTGCGTATTTGTGCCAAATTTATAGGTAAAAAGAACTCGATCATGAATTATAATTGTGATAAAAATCAGTTTTAGCTTACACTTATGTGGATAGATAAATAACCTAAGATTACATTTATCACGGGAATCTAAGCAAGAGCCTCTTGAATTAAGAGTTGATCTTCTAAGGAGAAGCTAAGTTGAAGAGCTGCATGTTGACCTTTTTCCGACATTTTCCCCCAAGTTTTTTGGAGTATTCTGATTATTTTTTGTTTGTCATGTTTTGCGGCAAATTCTTCGAAATAGAATTCTAAAAAGACCAAACAGGCTATGTCTTCTAAGAGTTGAGTTTCTGGGTCTGATCTGAGTTGTTCCTTTCGTATCAGGAAGCTTGTTCTGTTGATGAATTCCTGTTCGAAATCTAAGCTTTTCAAAATTTCAGAAGTAGTCGATGCATGCATGATTTTCAACTGCCCTCTCCATCTTAAATATCCGGATCGATCCATGGGATAATCTGCTCTGGGGATTCTCCATCTTGAAATATGTTGGGCTCGAGCAGCGATTTTCAATTCCTCGGATGCATTTGGTTCAAATGCTTTTAGCTTTTCGGACATTCGCATAGAATAGAGTAATTCCTTAGAAATCTCCTTTCCAAGGTGTATTTCTTTGATAGGGTCTTCTCTATTTATTTGATCAATAAGTTCGATCGCTCGCTGGAGTTGTTTCATGGAATGGGTATGTACTATAAGTTGATTATTAGCAATTATTCTAGTGGCCTTAGTTTCTTTGATTACTGGGCTATAAGATAAATGACGGAAGACTGAAGCGACGTAATTTCTTAATTTTACCGAATTCTATTATGATTTCTTTCTTTCTTGGCAGAAAAGTGGATATACATATATTATAGTCTGATTATCCGCAATCATGTCAGTAGCCTTAGTTTCTTTGATTAACTGGTAGGAATACTGGTGACGGAAGACCGAAGTACCGGCTGAGCTAGCGTTTACCATTAATTTAGTCGCTTTTTGTCTTGTACTGGTGCAATTGGGATGTACCTATAGCAAATAAGATCATTGGTGACCTTGGACGTACCAATAATAGGTTTGCCTCTTAGATGTAAAAATCCCCCAAGCCCCTATTAGAAGCGGGGAGTAGCCGAAATTGATCCTCAAGCATTGATTCCTATGATTTATGTGCAACATATACAGAAGTCATATACTACCATATCCAATATAAGGATTTTGCAAAAAGCTCTTATATTCTAAGACCTATGAATCAGGAGTTGCTTCAATAGGTTGAAATGGGAGGGGGAAATTTTGCTTAAAATCAAAAAAGCATCCCATTGGGATGCTTTCATTCTTATAGCTAAAAAGTATTATCCTACTCTTTCGATCTGTGAGAAGTAAAATGATCCTTCGATTGCTGCATTGTCGTCTGAGTCAGAACCATGCACTGCATTGGCTTCGATAGACTTAGCGAAGATCTTACGAATTGTTCCTTCTGCTGCATCAGCAGGGTTGGTAGCACCGATAAATTTTCTGAAATCTTCCACTGCATTCTCCTTTTCAAGGATAGCTGCGATGATAGGTCCAGAAGACATATATGCACATAGATCAGTATAGAAAGGTCTTTCTGAGTGTACTTGGTAGAATTTTCCTGCAATCTCTTTTGACAATTGGGTAGCTTTCATCGCTACGATCTTGAAGCCTGCCTCTTCGATCATTTTCAATATTGCCCCTGAGTTAC
>Ga0307487_1001371_pt1 | contig 17227 bp, 13 predicted proteins | sample CBIW12metaG_FD_203665 | JGI IMG/M metagenome (GOLD analysis project Ga0307487, IMG submission 203665) | Sea-ice brine microbial communities from Beaufort Sea near Barrow, Alaska, United States - CBIW 1.2 | ecosystem: Environmental > Aquatic > Marine > Coastal | place: USA: Alaska | collected... | reverse complement strand
CGGGGGCAAAGGTTTTTTCTTCTAAATTGGAGATTTCTATTTGTTTGGCATCAACGTCAAAGATACCTCCTTAACGCTACCAGGCGATCTCTGAGATCCTTTATATGTTCTGAATTGATCATATTTTATTAATAATTTGATGTAAAAATAGAATTAAACCCCTACACCTAAAACTATTTTATAATAATTTTATAATTTTAAGCTTCCTTAAAAAAGTTTAAATAAGGGCACTTTTATCTATATAACTGTTTTTCAGTATGTCACTTGTCGTAAATGCTCAGATTCTTGAAAAAACGGGAGATATAAAAAAACATGAAGGTTTATTCGATTTCTATTATTCAGAAAAAAATGACCTTTAGCACTACAAATTCCTGTTGGTTTTTCAATAGGAAGTTTTTTTTGAAGAATAAGTTTAGGTTCAATAACCTTAGAATAGGGGAAATGAAGGAGTCAATAGAAATTTGGCTATCACTAAAAAAATAATTATTAAAGAATGAAAGAAATAGATTTAAGAAGTGACACGGTAACCCGTCCAACCAAAGAAATGCTGCAAGCTATAATGACAGCAAAAGTTGGAGATGATGTTTATAAGGAAGATCCTTCGGTAAATGAATTGGAGGAAAAACTTGCCAAAATGTTCGGAAAAGATCAGGCATTATTTTTTCCTACCGGTAGCATGGCGAATCAGGCTGCAATTAAATTACATACCCAACCCGCAGAGCAATTGATCTGTGACAAATGGGCGCACGTATATAATTATGAAGGGGGAGGAGTTTCATTTAACTCCGGAGTTTCCTGTAAATTAGTAGACGGGGTAAGAGGGATGATCACCGCGCAACAGGTTGAAGAAAATATCAATCCGCCAGATTTTTATCACAGTCCGCTTACCTCATTGGTTTGTCTGGAAAACACTACTAATAAAGGCGGCGGTGCTTGTTATGATCTGGAGGAAATCAAAAAAATAAGGAAAGTTTGCAATTCACATAATTTAGGTCTGCATTTGGATGGCGCACGATTATTTAACGCACTAGTAGCCAAAAATGAATCTCCTAAGGACCACGGGAAGCTATTTGATACAATTTCGGTTTGTTTATCTAAGGGTCTTGGTACTCCAATGGGTTCCGTGGTTATTGGCAATAAAGAGATCATGAAAAATGCCATCCGTGTTAGGAAGGTTTTGGGTGGCGGGATGCGCCAGGTAGGTTTTATGGCTGCTGCTGGGCTCTATGCCTTAGATAACAATGTAAACAGGTTGGCCGAAGATCATAAAAGGGCTGCTGAAATCGCTGGAGTATTGGAAAGTCAGGATTATGTTTCACAAGTTGAACCTGTGGAAACCAATATTGCGATTTTCTATTTGGAGAACCCTTCAAATGAAGCGGAATTTTTGAAACAACTTCAGCTGGAAAATATTCGAATCAGCAATATGGGACAGGGAAAATTACGTGTTGTAACACATTTGGATTATTCAGAAGAAATGCATCAAAAATTCCTTAGAATACTTAGGGGCATCCAGTTTCAGAATTGATTACTAAAAATTTAACGCAAGATTATGCAGGGAATATGAGCAGGCTTAAGCAAATGTGATACATTCCCAAAAAATGAAATAATATGAAAAATGTGACACCAGGAAAAGAAGTACCTCGACTTATTGTTGATACGGTTAATGGAATGATGTGGAATTTACGTGATCAAAAACCTGAGAATCTCACTCTGGCGGTATTTTACCGAGGGCTGCACTCTCCGGATTGTAAATTATATCTTGAGGAGTTGAATTCTAAATATGATGAATTTCGAGAAAGGGGGATTAATATAGTTTGCCTTAGTGCGGATACCGAATCCTTGTCAGAAAAAACTGCTATTGAATGGGAAGTGGAAAAATTGACGATAGGATACAATTTTTCAATTGAAGATGCCCGCTTATGGGATTTGTATGTTTCTAAAGGCATTAACGATGATGAACCCGATACCTTTTTTGAACCGGGATTGTTTTTGATCAGGCCGGACAATACCCTTTATGCAGCCTTAATTCAATCGATGCCTTTTGTAAGACCGGATCTTGATGAACTTCTAAAGACTATTGATTATATTTTGGATAATGACTATCCTGCCAGGGGAGAAGCTTAAAACCAGTTGAGATAAATAATATAAAAAGCCGGTTGATTTACTTATCAACTGGCTTTTTATATTATTTAAACATATCCAAACCGGGAATATCCGGCATTCCGTCCTTTGTTACGGCGGCAATTTCCATGTCATTTACATCAGAGGCCCTTTTAATGGCTTTGTTGAGCGTTAAAACTAAATAATCTTCCAGTTGTTCCTTATCCTCCAAAAGTTCATCGGCAATAGAAATATTCTTAATGTCCCGGGAGGCGGTAAGTGTAACTTTTAGCAATCCATCAGCAGATTGTTCATCTATCAATACTGTTTTAAGTCGCTCTTTGGTAGCTTCTACTTTTTCCTTGGTTTCTTTGAGTTTATTCATCATACCCATCATATCTCCAAACATAATTTCCTTATTTTAAATTGGTTACTACAAATTTATTAAATTGATACCAGTTATTGTTTGAATTTACTGTAAAAGAAAATGATGATTTTTTTCTTTATATGAAATGAGCATAACGGAAACCCGATTCAAACACCAATGAAGATATGCGAATTACATATGACCAATAAAAAACAATAAATATCTGCATATGAATTAGAAAAATAAAGCATAGCCTTAGTTACGGTTTCTTTTTATAATGAAATAGAAAGGAAAAAAAAGGTGTTTTATTACAGTAAATTCAAATGGTAAATGGTATGACACATCAAATATACTTTAAAAATGAAAAGACTGCTACTTATTTTAATGGGAAGTTTTACCTTTGCAACTGCTCAAAACCCAAAAGATTTGAAAAAAGATATTACCCCTCCTGTTGCACATAAAATAGCCAAAGAACTTCAAGCCCATAAAAGCGTGAGAGTTGATGATTACTATTGGATGAACGATAAGAAAAATCCTGAGGTAATAAGCTATCTGGAAGAGGAAAACGATTACAATCAAAAAGTGACCCTGAATACCAAAGATTTTCAGGAAAAGCTTTTTAAAGAAATGAAAAGTAGGATCAAAGAAGATGATGAATCGGTTCCCTACAAATTAAATGGGTATTGGTATTTGACCAGATATCAATCAGAAAAAGATTACCCTATTTATTCCCGAAAAAACAATTCCCTGGATGCCTCGGAAGAAATTCTTTTTGATGTAAATAAAATGGCAGAAGGCTTTGAATATTATAGCCTTGGTGGATTAAATGTAAGCCGTGACAACAAATTGGTCGCTTTTGGATTAGACACTTTGGGAAGGAGAAATTACGTTATTCAGATTAAAGATCTGGAAAGCGGGGAGATCTTCCCTGAGAAAATTATTGCAACCACTGGTGGTTCAACCTGGGCCAATGATAATAAAACCCTTTTTTATACCAAAAAGGACAATAAAACCTTGCGTTCCAATCAAATTTACAAGCATATTTTAGGGACTGATCCTATTATGGATTCACTGGTTTATGAAGAAGAAGATGAAACCTTCAATACCTATATCTATAAATCCAAATCAAATAAATATCTGATAATTGGATCAAGTAGCACGCTCACAAGTGAATACCAGATTTTGGATGCGGACAATCCTGAAGGAGTTTTTGAAATTTTCCAACCGAGGCAGAGAGGTTTGGAATATGGAATTGCCCATTACGGAGATTGTTTTTATGTGCTCACCAATAAAGATGGAGCTACAAATTACAAACTGATGAAATCACCGGTAGATAATACCGGTATGGAACACTGGATCGAGGTGATTCCGCACAGGGAAGATTATATGTTGGAAGACATCGATATTTTTAAAAAATATTTGGTGGTAAGTGAGCGCCACAATGGCCTGAATAAAATTAAGATCATACTTTGGGGTGAAAACGAGAATTATTACCTGCCTTTTGACAATGAGACCTATACGGCCTTCACCAGTATAAATCCCGATTTTGACACCGATATTTTACGCTATAACTACAATTCTTTGAATACGCCCACCTCTGTAATAGATTTCAACATGGCTACCAAAGAGAGTGTGGTTTTGAAGGAGCAAGTAGTCCTGGGTGGAAAATTTGACAAACACAATTATATTACAGAACGGGTCTGGGCTAATGCATTAGATGGCACTAAAATTCCTGTTTCTTTGATCTATAAAAAAGGGATCAAAATGGATGGCAGTAATCCATTGCTGCAATACGGCTATGGTTCTTATGGATCTACAATAGATCCTTATTTTTCAAGTGTACGACTAAGCTTGCTGGATAGGGGCTTTATTTATGCAATTGCCCATGTCAGAGGCGGGGAGTATCTTGGAAGACCCTGGTATGAAGATGGAAAATTGATGAATAAAATGAATACATTCACCGATTTTATAGATATATCAAAATATTTAATAGATCAAAATTATACAGCCAAAGAAAATTTATACGCCATGGGCGGATCTGCAGGAGGTTTATTGGTGGGGGCAGTGGTAAATATGGCTCCTGAACTTTATAAAGGAGTAATTGCCGCAGTGCCTTTTGTTGATATTGTAACTACAATGATGGACGAAAGTATCCCACTTACCACGGGAGAATATGATGAATGGGGGAATCCAAATAATAAGGAATATTTCGATTATATGATGTCTTACTCCCCTTATGACAATATAATAGCCCAGAATTATCCAAATATGTTGGTCACTACCGGTTTGCATGATTCGCAGGTACAATACTGGGAACCAGCTAAATGGGTGGCCAAATTAAGGGATTTAAAAACCGACAATAATATATTGTTGTTCCACATAAATATGGATGCGGGACACGGTGGTGTTTCAGGCAGGTTTGAAGCCTTAAAAGAAGTGGCAGAAGAATATGCTTTTTTACTGGATTTACAAGGAATTACAGAATAATTAATAATTTTAGATTAAATTTGCGCAAGTTATCTAATTAAGATTTTTTTAACTAGATTAGATTTATTTGCTAAAAAAATCGGAAATTGCAAAAAATTTCATTTATGAAAGAAGAGTTACAGGTGTTTGATAATGTATTGCAGTTAATAGGAAATACTCCCTTGATACATTTAAATTCTATTACCAAGAACTTTAATGGTAATTTTTTTGCTAAGGTAGAAGCTTTCAATCCGGGGCATTCAACCAAAGACCGTATTGCATTATATATTATTGAAGATGCAGAACGAAAAGGGATCTTAAAACCCGGGGATACCATTATAGAAACAACCTCAGGAAATACTGGTTTCAGTATTGCGATGGTGAGTATAATTAAAGGTTACCAATGTATTTTGGCAGTTAGTTCAAAATCTTCCCAGGATAAGATCGATATGCTTAAAACGATGGGGGCCAAGGTATATGTTTGTCCCGCAAATGTTGCTGCTGATGATCCTAGATCCTATTACCAGGTTGCACGAAAGTTGCACGAAGAGACAAAAGGTTCTGTTTATATCAATCAATATTTTAGCGAGTTGAACATGGAGGCCCATTATCTATCAACCGGCCCGGAAATCTGGAAGCAAACAGAAGGAAAAATCACTCATTTGATAGCCTGTAGTGGAACTGGAGGAACTATTTCCGGAACAGCACGTTACCTAAAAGAGCAAAATCCCAATGTAAAAATTATTGGAATAGATGCTTTTGGATCTGTTTTGAAAAAATATCACGAAACCCGTGAATTTGATGATACAGAAATTTATCCTTACCGAATTGAAGGATTGGGTAAAAACTTAATTCCATCTGCGACCGATTTTGATATTATAGACAAATTCATTAAAGTTACAGATGAAGAAAGTGCGCACACTGCCAGGGAACTTGCAAAAACAGAAGGATTGTTTGTAGGTTATACGAGTGGAGCAGCTATGCAGGGGATTAAACAATTGAACGAGGAAGGTGAATTTGATAAAGACAGTAATGTAGTAGTTATTTTTCCTGATCATGGTTCCAGATATATGAGCAAGGTTTTTAGTGATGACTGGATGTCTGAACAAGGTTTCTTTGATTCAAAAAACAAAGAAGATGCGCAATGCATTGAATTTGTAAAATAAATGAAATTACATATTGACATACAAAAGATAAAAGCATCCTTTTAAAGGGATGCTTTTATCTTTAAACATAAAGGGATTATTGTGAAATTTAGTTGTATTTGAGTACTTTTACAGCTTATAAATAAAAAATCTATGAGTGATTTATTTGATAAGATCTATAAGGACAAAGGTCCTTTAGGAAAATGGGCAGAACAAGCCGAAGGTTATTTTGTGTTTCCAAAATTGGAAGGACCGGTTTCAAACCGAATGAAGTTTCGGGGGAAGGAAGTAATCACGTGGAGTATTAATGATTATTTAGGATTGGCGAACCATCCTGAAGTTAGAAAGGTAGATGCAGAAGCGGGAGCCGAATATGGATCAGCGTATCCAATGGGAGCCAGAATGATGAGCGGGCACACCGATATGCACGAAAAATTACAGGAAGAACTGGCTGCTTTTGTAGGCAAGGAATCAGCGTACTTGCTTAACTTTGGTTATCAGGGAATGGTTTCTACAATTGACGCCCTAGTTTCAAAATCAGATGTTATTGTTTATGATGTAGATGCCCACGCATGTATTATTGATGGAGTGAGATTGCATTTAGGTCAGCGTTTTACGTATATGCATAACGATATGGACAGTATCGAGAAAAATCTGCAGCGAGCTACTAAAATCTGTGAACAAACCGGGGGTGGAATTCTTTTCATTACCGAAGGAGTTTTTGGAATGCGGGGAGAACAGGGAAGGCTTAAAGAAATTGTCGCGTTAAAACAAAAATATAATTTCAGACTTTTTGTAGATGATGCACATGGTTTTGGAACTTTGGGTGCAACAGGTGCCGGAACAGGTGAAGAACAAGGGGTGCAGTCTGATATTGACGTTTATTTTGCAACTTTTGCCAAAGCAATGGCCAGTACAGGAGCTTTTATTGCAGCCGATAAGGAAATTATTGACTATTTAAAATACAATCTACGCTCGCAGATGTTTGCTAAATCCTTGCAAATGCAATTGGTAGTTGGAGCATTAAAGAGACTTGATATGCTTCGTACCATGCCAGAACTTAAAGAAAAGTTATGGGAGAATGTAAATGCCCTGCAAACTGGGTTAAAAGATAGTGGTTTTGATATTGGAACTACACAAAGTTGCGTAACCCCGGTATATCTTAAAGGAAGTATTCCTGAAGCAATGGCCCTTGTAAAGGATTTGAGAGAGAATCATGGAGTATTTTGTTCTATTGTGGTGTATCCTGTGATCCCAAAAGGACTAATTTTGTTGAGAATGATACCAACAGCAACACACGTTCTTGAAGATATTACTTTAACCCTTACAGCCTTTTCTGCAATCAGGGAACGTTTGGAGAACGGAACATATAAACGCCTTTCTGCTGCAGTTTCTGCCTCTGTAGGTGAATAACTTTTTCAATCAGAAATAAAAAAAATCCGCCTTAGTGCGGATTTTTTTTATTTCTGAAAATCATAATTTTAGTTTTCCAAATCAGCTTCGGCCTCAATTTCTCTTTTTTTAGAACGACTTTTTCTTCGGTTACCTTCATTGGAATCGTCTGAAAATTCATCTTGTTTATGCATATCAAAACGATATGAAACGCCGGCAGCAATCTGCCATCTTGAGGGGGTATTCTTAAAATTAATAAGCCCTGAAATATCAAATTGAAGATCATCACCCACCAAATAGGCTACTCCGGTGCGGGCGAGATCATCGGCATAAATATCACTTATAATTCCATGGTATTCCAGAAAACCGGCAAATGTTGGTGTAAAGGCATGGGTTAGGGTAATTATTCCTGAATAGGATGGAAAATCTTCTGATATTTTATCGATTATTATATTCATTACAAGTACCCAGCTTCCGCTCCAGTTATGTTGAGTGATCAACGCTATTTTGGGGCTAAATTTACTTTCCCCTTCATATAAATAGGGGTTTTCCCCAAATGAAAAATTTGCTCCCGCATATATTGCCACTGCAGGGATAAGGGTTTTCCACTTAAATCGCTGATTGGCTTTCCAGCTGTAAAGATTTGGTTTGTCTGGTTCTATACTCCGGAATGGATCAAAGATCATGTATTTGAGACCTAGGGTGTTGGTCTTGAAGTTACTTCTGTTAAAATCCACATCGCTGCCGCCCATTTGAATCGTGGTTGTTTCCCCTTCAAATGATCCAATTAAACTCACTTCAAGCGCTTCAAAAAACAAACCATACCTCAAGGCATAATCGGAACCTATAATGTCTGTATTGGTTCCTAACAGGCTATGCTCGTCATTTCCGGAATATCCTCCAGCTTCCATTTGCAATACTCCTGTGCCAACTGAAAAGGCTCCCTGGGAATTACCGGGACGGTTGGAATTGATGGTTTCCGTATATTGTGCCTGAGCGGTAAAACATCCGAAAAGGAATAAGAAAAGGTATAAGAAATTTGAAGCAGCCTGTTGCATTTTTAATGAATTTTAATAGATTCAAATATAGAAGATTTTATTAATTTTTTAGGACTTAAAATACTGAAATTGTCTTGGCATAATGGTAATTTTGCAAAAACCGAAGACATGCACGAAGCTTCTTTTGAAAGTATCCTTAAAACGATCTTGATTATTTTGTTGATTTATTTTGGATTTAAAATAATGATCAAATTTTTTGGACCATTGATTTTAAAATACTTCTTAAAAAAAATTGGAAATAAATTCCAGCAACAATTTAACCAACAATCCCAACCGGATTCAAAACAGAAGGACGATGAATTTATCGGTAAAAAATCCCCTTCCAATATGAAATCCAATAAAAAGACCGGGGAGTATATCGATTACGAAGAAATTGATTAATTTTCGGGCCTAATAAATATTTTATAATGATTAGGTCTTTTAAAAAGTTTCTCCCACATATTTTAGTTGTTTTTGGATTCATAATAATTTCTCTGGCATATTTTAGCCCTGTTTTACAAGGAAAGGAAATTTTTCAAAGTGATATTGTCCAGTATACCGGGATGGCCAAACAACAAAATGATTTTCGTGCCAAAACCGGTGAAGAACCTTACTGGACCGATGCCGCTTTTGGAGGAATGCCCACATATCAGTTAGGTGCACATTACCCTCATAATTATATTAAAAAAATCGATTCGTTACTGCGATTTTTGCCAAGGCCCACAGATTACCTATTCCTTTACTTCATTGGTTTTTATATCTTATTGCTGGTTCTTAAACTCGATTATAAGCTTGCTTTTTTGGGTGCTATTACATTTGGTTTTTCCACCTATCTCATCATCATTTTAGGGGTAGGTCACAATTCAAAAGCTCACGCCATTGCCTATATGCCAATGGTTTTAGCCGGAATACTGCTTTGCTTCAGAAATAAATACATCGGGGGATTTCTATTACTCACTTTCGCAATGGCTTTGGAAATTGGTGCCAACCACTTTCAAATGACCTATTATTTATTGCTTCTGGTAATAATTGTTGGGATCGTGTACCTGATTGATGCTTATAAGAAAAAACAACTTCCCCACTATTTCAAGGCACTTGGCGTGATGATTCTGGCTGTTTTCCTGGCTATTGGGATCAATGCTACAAATTTATTGGCCACCCAGCAATATGCAGCATTCAGTACGCGGGGAGATACCGGTATAACCATTAATCCTGATGGAACACCAAAAACGTCTTCGGGTTTAAATTTTGAATATATTACCCAATACAGTTATGGAATAGTTGAATCCTTCAACTTGTTTATCCCCAGGTTTATGGGTGGGTCAAGTTCAGAAAAACTAGATGAAAATTCTGAAATATATTCGCAATTAATCACAATGGGAGCCGGGCCAGTCCAGGCAAAAGATTTTGCGAAAAACGCACCTACTTATTGGGGAAATCAGCCATTTGTGGGCGCCCCTGCATATATTGGTGCAACAATTCTATTTTTGTTCGTTTTTGCACTTTTCCTTATCAAAGGAAGGCTGAAATGGTGGATAGTAGGAGGAGTAATTTTGTCACTGATGCTTTCCTGGGGTAAGAATTTTGCATTTTTAACTCAATTTTTTATAGATTATGTTGCGTTATATAACAAATTCAGGGCAGTTTCTTCCATTCAGATAATTATTGAATTGTGTGTTCCGTTATTGGCTGTTTTTGGATTATCCCGTTTATTCCTGGATTTTGAAAAACCGGAAGAGAAATTCAGGGCTTTAAAATGGGCGACCATTATTACAGGAGGCCTGGCATTGATATTCCTTGTCTTTAAATCTGCTTTGTTTAGTTTTAGCGGGGGAAATGATGCTGCTTATATCCAGCAAATGGGAGCTGAATTCATCCGGGCCTTAAAAGAAGACCGGAAGTCTATTTTTAGTTCAGATACCATACGTTCCCTTGTATTTGTAACTCTTTCTGCTACTTTGATCTGGTTGTACCTTAAACAAAAAGCGAGCAAAAATTTAGTGATCGCGGGTTTTGTATTATTGATTTTAGCCGATTTAATTGGGGTTGACAGAAGATATGTAAATAATGAAGATTTTGTGGTGTCAAAAGTAATGAAGCAACCTTTTCAAAAAACGGCTGCCGATGTTGAAATTTTGAAAGATAAGGGACATTACAGGGTATTTGATTTAGCCGAAAGTCCCTTTAATACAGGAAGAACATCATATTTTCATAATTCCATTGGAGGGTATCATGCTGCAAAACCGGCGAGAATGCAGAATCTTTTTGATTTCTATATTTCAAAAAACAATCTGCCAATATTGAATATGTTGAATGTGAAATATATTATTGTTCCTACTGAAGACGGTCCACAGGCTCAAAAAAATGCAGAAGCATTTGGGAATGCCTGGTTTGTAGAGAATATAAAATGGGTAAGTAACGCCAATGAAGAGATATTAAATCTCAATGAAACCGATCTGGTTAAAACTGTCGTCATCAATAATAAGTTTAAAGACCAAATTCCTTCAACTTTGGATTTTGATCCTTCAGCAGAAATCGAATTAATTGAACATGAGCCGAATAGATTGGTATATAGATCTTCTGCAGCTAAAGATCAATTGGTAGTTTTTTCAGAAATGTATTATGGCCATGGTTGGATTTCTTCTATAGACGATAAAGAAACCCCGCATATTAGTGCAAATTATGCCCTAAGAGCTATGATGGTGCCGGGTGGGGAGCATATCATTACCTTTAAATTTGAACCGGATGTAGTAAAAATAGGTAGTACAATAGCCCTTACAAGCTCAGTTATGCTAGGATTACTGCTGTTGGGGGGAATTTACTTTAGCTTTAAAAATAAAGATTAACACGTGTCTAGCGTGGGATAAAACCGGTATGAAGAAAGTACTTATTATAACGTATTATTGGCCTCCTGCCGGTGGACCCGGCGTTCAACGTTGGTTAAAATTTGTCAAATATTTAAGGGAATATCAAATAGAGCCAATTGTGTATATCCCGGAAAATCCGGAATACCCCATACTTGATAGATCCTTAAATTGTGAGGTGCCGGAAAAAATAACTATATTAAAAAATAAAATTTTCGAGCCTTATGGTTTGGCAAAGCTGTTTTCTAAAAAACATACCTCCATTATCAGTTCCGGAATAATTGCCGACAGCAAAAAACAAAATCTCTTGCAGAAATTGTTTTTATATATCCGCGGGAATTTTTTTATTCCCGATGCCCGCAAATTTTGGGTAAAGCCTTCCGTAGAATTTATATCAGATTATATTTCAAAACATGATATCAATACAATTATTACAACCGGCCCGCCGCATAGCCTACATCTAATAGGCCTGGGATTAAAACAAAAACATAGAATAAAATGGATCGCCGATTTCAGGGATCCCTGGACCCAAATTGGTTATCATAAAAAGTTGCGGTTGTCTAAAAAATCAGGGGAAAAGCATCTGAAATTGGAGAAAAAAGTGCTTTCGGAAGCAAATCATATTATAACTACCAGTTTTACCACCAAAGCTGAATTTGAGAAAAAGACCTCCCGTCCAATTATGGTGATTACCAATGGATATGATGGTTTAAATCAATCTGAAGTTCCTTTAGACCTTCATTTTACGTTTTCCCATATAGGTTCATTGCTTTCGGGGAGGGATCCTAAAAACCTTTGGCTGGTACTTGGAGAATTAGCAGCCGAAAATTCAAATTTCGCCAGGGATCTTAAAATTAAACTTGTAGGAGCCGTAAGTGATGAAGTTGTACTTTCGATGAAAGAGTTTGGATTGGGGATTCATCTTGAAATTTCGGGTTATGTCCCTCATAAGGAAGCATTAAAAATTCAGCAAAGTGCACAGGTATTGTTGTTAGTTGAGATAAATTCTGATGAAACCAAAGGAATCATTCCCGGGAAGTTATTTGAATATATGGCGACAAAAAGGCCAATTTTGGCCGTAGGTCCTCGGGAATGGGATGTTGAAAAGGTCTTGAAGGAAACCAGTGCCGGAAGCTGTTTTAATTATGATGAGCGGGAAAATTTAAAAGTTCAAATTTTAAATTACTATGAATTATTCAAACTAGGTAAATTAAAATCTGAATCTAAAAATATTGAAAAATATAGCCGAAGGAACCTCACAGGGAATTTGGCACAACTTTTAAAAGAATAAAATTAACGATGGGGGTAATTTTAAATCAATCCTTAAAAAACATGGTCACTACCTATTTCGGCTTTGGAATAGGTGCCATCAATACCCTCTTTTTATTTACATATTTTCTTGAAAAAGAATATTACGGCTTGGTTGGTTTTCTGCTTTCTGCTGCAAATTTGGTCTGGCCGCTTATGGCTTTTGGGGTGCATAATACTCTGGTTAAATTTTATTCAGCTTACAAAAAAGATTCTGATCGGGACAAACTCTTAAATCTTATTTTGATCTTACCTGTCGGGGTTTCCATAATCCTGGGTTTCATTGGGTTTTTTAGTTACGGTTTTCTGTTGGATTATTTTGAAGCTGGGAACCAACTGGTGCAGCCTTATATTTGGCTGATATTTGTAATTGCACTTGCAACCGCTTATTTCGAAGTGTTTTTCGCCTGGTCCAAGGTGAATTACCAAAGTGTCTTCGGAAATTTTATGAAAGAAGTCTTCCACCGGATCTGCATTACTCTCCTGCTTTTTAGTGTTTATTTTTCGTGGCTTAGTGTAGATCAGTTTATTTATGCGATGGTACTGGTTTTTGTTTTCAGGGCAATAGCGATGCAGGTATATGCCTTTTCACTTTATAAACCAAAATTTAGTTTTGAACTACCAGAAAACCTGAGTTCCATTTTAAAATATTCGGTACTTATCTTGATCGCGGGTTCTGTTGCGATGATCTTATTGGATTTGGATAAGGTAATGATAGAACATTATTTACCGATAGAAAATGTCGCTGTTTATGGTATTGCGGTTTATATAGCGACGGTAATCTCAGTTCCTCAAAAGGCAATGCATCAAATTATGCATCCGCTTACAGCAGGCCTTTTAAATGCAAGAGATAAAGTTGGACTAGCCGATCTTTATAAGCGGAGTTCCCTGACCCTTTTGGTAATAAGCGTCATTATTTTTATACTGATAATTGTAAATCTAAATCAGTTATACGCACTTATTCCGGAAGAATATCAAATAAGCAGTTCAATTGTCCTATTGATATCCCTTGTAAAGTTATATGATAATATGCTGGGAAACAATAACAGTATTTTGTTTAATTCCGATTATTACCGGTTGGTTTTGATATTTGGAGTGGTTTTAGCGATCCTGGCTTTTGGATTTAATATTATTCTTATTCCTGAATTTGGGATAATGGGAGCTGCGGTTGCTACCTTTTTGGCTTTCGCAATCTATAATACTTCCAAGATCTTTATCGTTTTAAGAAAATTCAAAATGCATCCATTTTCAATAAAAACCCTATATATTTTGTTGTTTTCTGCAGTGCTGACAATTGGCTTTTATTTTTGGGAATTCCCTTTTCATCCACTTATTAACATCACTCTTAAATCTATATTAGTATCGATAGTATACATTTTGGTTGCTGTGAAATTTAATTTTTCTGAAGATATCAATATTCAGGTTTCAAAATATTTGAACAAGAGGAAATAAAGTTAAAAAAATAAAATCCCCTGAGTGTTTTTTCAAAAAAACCTCCGGGGATTTCCCAACTAATCAACCAAAAAAACTAATAATTAACTTCTGTCTCTTGAACGTCTTTCTTCACTTGTAGTTGAGCGTGAAGTAGCCCTAACGGAGCTTGATCTTGATGAATTATTTTGAGCCCTTACATTAGACCCGTTTGAATCGCTTTGAGTTCGTCGTGTACTTGTATTCCTTTCCGGAACCGCAGTACGGCTCACGGCTTTTTGCCTTTGTTCAACCCTGGCATTATTTTGTGTGCTGCTTCGGCGTTGATCGCTTCTCGCTTGCACAGGATAATCTGATTGGGTACGTGTAGTTGTACTTCTTCTGTTTACATTCTGAACTTCGGAAGGAACATTTCTTTCCTTTATAGATGCAGGTGTTCGCCCTCTTTGGGCATTTACCGCGGCGCGATGATTTTCAATATTGGAAATTTCCTTTTCAGATCGAACTCTGTTTGAAACAGAAATATTTTCAGTCCTTCTTGTTACCGCAGCGTTGCTGCGAATTGCTGTGTTTTTAACTTCAACAGTAGAACGTGTATTTCTTGTTACATTTTGAGAAGATCTTAAGGTAGGTTCGAGATCCCTTTCTGATGTTGTCCTCCTGCCTTGGTTGTAAGCTATATCTTGCTGGCCGGGACGGTAAAAATTATTTTTATTTATATAAGTGTTATTGTCCTGGTAATAGTTTGAATATTGAATATAATTGATCCTGGAAGGCTCATAATAAGCTCTATAAGGCCGGTAATACACCACGCGGTAATCCTGGTGTGGCCTCATATAATATTTGTGCCAGGGTTGGTAAACATAGTGTGAATTATATTGATTTATGGAACCAATGTACCTGATAGGTTGATTGAACCGATTGTAACGAACGTGCATATTGCCCACTCTCACAATGTTTCCGTGACTGTTATAATTTATATAAATATTCCCGGCCCGGATGATCCTTCCATAATAATCATAATAAACAGGAACATCTTCTATTTGAATAACAGCTCCATAATCGTCATATTGGACATAGAGATCGTAGTTGTACCCTGCATTATAGCTGATGTTTTCTCTAGGGGTACTAATATAATGACCTGAATGTCCGGCAAATTGTGGATTGTAATAAAAATCGAATTCCCCATTTGGGTAAACCGAAAATTCAACATCTCCTTCCACAAAAATAAAGGATTCTCCATAATTATAAGGGGAGAAGTTGGTGGCTTTATCTGAATTTGCTGAAGCAGAACATCCAATAAAGAACAAGGCAACTATATATGTCAGGTTTTTCATGTGGTGTGTTTTTTTTAGACTTAACTGAAATGATGTTAATAGGTTAAGGTCTTCTATTCAAAAGCAAACTACGTGCCAAAACCTGAACTCACAACTTTTGGAATTATAGATATTGCCAGACATATTTTTAAATAAGTAAATATTATTTCAAGAGAATGCGGTTATATGAAATAATTCATTACATCAATTTTTCCTTCAAAAACGGGGAAGTATAAGACTTCTTATTTTTTGCGACCTCCTCAGGCGTTCCTGCTGCTATTAAATAACCTCCATTTTCTCCGCCTTCAAGCCCGAGGTCGATAATATGATCGGCACATTTCACCAATTCCATATTGTGTTCTATCACAATTACTGAATGACCTTTTTCAATTAAGGCATTAAATGACTTCAGTAATTTCTGAATATCGTGAAAATGAAGTCCAGTGGTTGGTTCGTCAAAAATGAATAGAACCTTGTCTTTTGTAATTCCTTTAACCAGAAAAGAGGCTAGTTTTATACGTTGCGCTTCCCCTCCAGACAGGGTAGAGGAACTTTGTCCCAATTGCACATATCCTAATCCAACATCCTGAAGAGGTTTGAGTTTTTTGGTGATTTTTTTTTCTTCAGTAACCTCAAAAAATTCAATTGCTTCGTCTATTGTCATTTTTAGAATATCGTCGATATTCTTTTCGGCAAACTTAACCTCAAGCACTTCTTTTTTAAAGCGTTTTCCGTTACAGGTTTCACATTCCAGATGCACATCGGCCATAAACTGCATCTCGATGGTCACTTCGCCCTCACCCTTACAGGTTTCACATCTACCACCATCGACATTAAAAGAGAAATGTTTGGGTTTGTAGCCACGGATATCGGACAATTTTTGATTCGCGAATAGATTCCTTATATCATCGTAAGCCTTGATATAAGTCACGGGATTGGATCTTGAAGAACGTCCAATAGGGTTTTGATCTACATATTCTAATGAGGCGGTGTTTTTGAAATTCCCTTCTATCCTGGTAAATTGTCCTGCCTTTTCTCCATAGCCTCCAATTTCTTTTAACAGCGCCGGATATAATATTTTTTTGACAAGGGTGCTTTTTCCGCTTCCAGAAACCCCTGTAACCGCTGTAAAAACCCCTAACGGAAATTTCACATCTATATTTTTAAGGTTGTTTTCCCTCGCACCGAAGATCTGGACATACTGGTTTGAAGTCCTGCGCTTTTTGGGGACTTCAATACGCATTGTATTATTCAAGTATTTAGCGGTTAAAGAATTGGATTTCAGGATCTGTTTAAAGTTTCCAACAGCAACCACTTCACCACCGTGAATCCCGGCTTCTGGGCCAATATCAATAATTTCATCGGCGGCTTTCATAATATCTTCATCGTGTTCTACAACAATTACAGTATTTCCAAGATTCCGCAGATTTTTTAATACTTCGATCAGTTTTTTAGTATCTCTTGGATGCAAACCAATGGATGGCTCATCCAAAACATACATGGAACCCACCAAACTACTTCCAAGAGAAGTTGCCAAATTAATCCGTTGAGATTCCCCGCCGGATAAGGTGTTGGATTTCCTGTTAAGTGTGAGGTAATCCAAGCCAACATTTGATAGAAACTGCAATCTATTGTTGATTTCGGTCAACAAACGTTTTGCGATGTGGGCATCGTATTCATTTAATTTTAACTCCTTGAAAAATACACGGATCTTATCTAAAGGTTTTTCAACCAAATCTGTAATTGTGGCTCCTCCAATTTTTATATAATTAGCTTCCGGCCTCAGGCGTTTTCCTTT
>Ga0307487_1001370_pt1 | contig 17233 bp, 17 predicted proteins | sample CBIW12metaG_FD_203665 | JGI IMG/M metagenome (GOLD analysis project Ga0307487, IMG submission 203665) | Sea-ice brine microbial communities from Beaufort Sea near Barrow, Alaska, United States - CBIW 1.2 | ecosystem: Environmental > Aquatic > Marine > Coastal | place: USA: Alaska | collected... | reverse complement strand
AACTTCGTACTTCTAACTTCCACCTTCGTATCTTTGCAGCCCCAAAAAATTGGTTTTTTTTAAATTTAATTGGTTATGAACATTCCTAAAAAAGTAGCATTTTACACCCTGGGCTGTAAGCTCAATTTTTCTGAAACATCAACTATTGCTCGTTCATTCAAGAATGAAGGTTTTGTGAGAGTTGATTTTTCAGAAAAAGCAGATATATACGTCATCAATACCTGTTCTGTAACCGAAAATGCCGATAAGCGTTTTAAGGGCATTGTAAAACAGGCACAAAAAGTTAATGAGGATGCTTTTATAATTGCTATTGGATGTTATGCTCAATTGAAACCCGAGGAACTTGCAGATGTTGATGGGGTGGATCTCGTTTTGGGTGCCACTGAAAAATTTAAGATCACCGATTATTTGAACGATCTCACCAAAAATAATTTTGCCGAAATTCATTCCTGTGAAATTGAGGAAGCCGATTTTTATGTAGGTGCTTATTCTTTTGGCGACAGGACCAGGGCTTTTTTAAAAGTTCAGGACGGTTGTGATTATAAATGTACCTATTGTACCATTCCGCTGGCTCGCGGGGTTTCAAGAAGCGATAAACTGGAAAATGTATTGAAGAATGCCGCTGAAATTTCCGCAAAGGGAATTAAGGAAATAGTGCTTACCGGCGTAAATATCGGAGATTACGGCAAGGGGGAATTCGATGATAAAAACCACGAACACACTTTTCTGGATCTGGTAAAGGCTTTGGATCAGGTGGAAGGAGTTGAGCGTTTGCGGATATCTTCCATAGAACCCAATTTATTGAAAGATGAAACTATAGACTTTGTTGCCCAAAGTAAAACCTTCGTACCTCATTTCCATATTCCGTTGCAAAGTGGCAGCAATGAGATTTTAAAGATGATGCGCCGAAGGTATATGAAGGAATTATATGTAGACAGGGTAAATCATATTAAATTGGCAATACCCGATGCTTGTATTGGGGTTGATGTAATTGTAGGATTTCCGGGAGAAACCGATGAACATTTCTTAGAGTCTTATAATTTTTTGAATGAACTCGATATTTCTTATTTGCACGTGTTTACCTACTCTGAACGGGAAAATACGGTGGCTGCCGAAATGCAGGGAGTGGTGCCCATAAAAGTGAGAAAAAAGCGCAGCAAAATGCTAAGGGGGCTTTCTGCAAAAAAACGACGTGCTTTTTATGAAAGTCAGTTAGGATCTTTTCATACAGTCTTATTTGAAGGGGAAAATAAAGAAGGCTTTATTCACGGCTTTACAGAAAATTATATAAAGGTAAAAACCCCGTGGAATCCTGGGTTGACAAATACCTTGCACCAAATTGAGTTGGTTAAAATTGACGAAGACGGACTTGTGAGGTTCAATTACGTAAATCCTGTAGAAGTCGTTTAAATATTTATTCCAACAGGAAGCAAATCCTTATATTTTCTACGGTTTTTGCGCATGAATCTGGCAATTTCAGGGCAGGTGGGTACTACTTTGTCGCTGCCTTCTTTGATATTGTTTAGAAGTGCCTCCAAAAATGAGTCCAGATAACCTTCTTCCTTTAGATTTTCTGATATGATCAACTTGGTAAGAAAAACCTTACGCTCCTGCTGCGAATATTCCACTATGGTCAGTTCTTCGTTAATAACTGCTTCAAATTGTCTTAAAAACTCGTTATTGATAATAACTATTTCAGCCTCATTCATCGTCTTTATATTTAATTTATCAGTATTTCAATTAAAAGAATTCCGGAAGATTTAGGAAATTTAAAATTTAATAACCCGGTCTTCCTATAAATCCGGGGCATTCAATTTCAATTTCTCAACCAAAAATTTTCCGTCAATCAAAAAAACCTAAACCCTGTTGGTTTTTTGATTTTAAGTTTATGAAGCAAATATTTCATCATCAAAATTTCCATAATGCAGATAACCTGCTGATGTATTCAAAGCCTGCAAACCATAAAGTCGTATTCTGGCATATAGAATCCAGGTATTTTAATGCTTCCGGTAATGGAAGCGTGATAATTTTTATGTTTTCCTGAGGGTAGGTCCCAAAACCCTTTCCCGGTGTATCACAGCCTCGTTGGAGACCCCTGGGAGCCTGAATTAGTTGTAATTGATATAATTTGTATCGCTGAAGGATTAATTGGTATTTAACCAACCAAAGTTTGCTTTTCCGCTTAATCTGGAGGAATCGTAAACTTTTTTCATAGATCTTTTTTGTGAAAGCCAAGAAAATAACAGTAATTTTGACTGCAAAAATACAATAAATCTTAAACTTTTCGTGTTATATACCTGTTAAAATGCCTGAACCCAAAGAAATAATCCACGTGTATTTTATGCCGGGGATGGCTGCAAACCCCTTGATCTTTGAACATATTAAATTGCCGGAAGATCAATTTGAAATGCATTGGCTGGAATGGATAATTCCCCTTACAAACGAATCTTTAAAGGATTATGCCAAACGGATGAACCGTTATATCAAACACGAAAATATTGTATTAATAGGTGTTTCTTTTGGGGGATTGATAGTTCAGGAAATGGAGAATTTTCTTAACTTAAGGCGATTGATCATCATATCCAGCGTAAAAAGCAGGGAAGAATTGCCCCGTAGGATGCGGTATGCCGGGAATACAGGATTTATAAAATTGATCCCGACAAGTTTAATGGATTATGCCGATTATATGGAAAAGTTCGCGGTAGGGGACTATTTAAAAAAAAGAATTCCACTTTATCGTAAGTATTTATCGGTAAGAAACACTAAATATTTAGATTGGGCCATAAAAAATATGGTAAACTGGGAATGTGGGCAACCAATAAAAGGCCTGGTGCATATACACGGAGACAGGGATGAGATCTTTCCCTATAAATACATCAAAGAATGTATTACCGTAAAAGGTGGGACACATCTTATGATTGTCGACAGGTATAAGTGGTTTAACAAATATTTGCCTGAAATTATCCTGACGGGAAAATTGGGAAAACTGTAAAATATTAAAAAATTAGAAGATGAAAATTTTAAAAATTATTTTGATGAGCATAGGCTTGATCGCAATTTGTACACTGAGCATTCAGGCCGTGCAGGAAGGGCCTTCAGCCGATGAAAATGAAATTGCTTCAAAGGGTATTTCAACAGAAGATTATAATATTCATGCCTTAGAGATGCCAGAGAATTTGAATTTCGCCGGGGAACCGGTCCCCATTGAAAACCCCGATATTTATGAGCGAATGGACCGGGAATTATTGGTGAATACCTATTGGCAATCTAATGCCTTGCTGTTGATAAAAAGGGCGAATAAATATTTTCCTGTAATTGAACCAATTTTGAAAGAATACGGAATTCCGGATGATTTTAAATACCTGGCCGTAATTGAAAGCGGATTAACCCAAGTGGTTTCACCGGCAAAAGCCACCGGGTTTTGGCAGATTATGGAAGGCACCGGAAAAGATTATAAAATGGAAATAAATAATAATGTAGATGAGCGTTACCACATTGAAAAATCTACAAGGGTTGCCTGTGAATACCTTAAAAATTCCAAAGAAAATTTTGGTAGCTGGACAATGGCAGCGGCTGCATATAACGCCGGAAACGCCGGGGTTTTGCGTCAGCTGGAGCGACAGGAAGTGAGTAATTATTATGATTTGCTGCTGGGTGAAGAAACCGGCAGGTATGTGTTCAGGATATTGGCTTTAAAGGAAATCATAAAACATCCCAAAAAATATGGATTCAGTTTTAGCGAAGATCAACTCTATAAAAATATTCCCACTTATACCGTAAAAGTAGATACTTCAGTAGAAAATTTTGCAGCTTTTGCCCAAAAATTCGATATAAACTATAAAATATTAAAAATTCACAATCCCTGGTTGAGGGAAGCGCATTTGGTAAACAATTCGGGGAAAATGTATCATATCGAAATTCCGGAGAGGGGATATTATCAACCTACAAAATAAATTTAAAATTCAGTATTTAAAATTAGTTTTCAAATAAATTTTTTGGAATTCTTATCGAAGGAATAACTGGAAGATTTTATATTATTATTTGTGCATTTGTAAAAAAAAACGGTTTCCAGGTTTTAGCTATGAATGCACTAATCGGAAGTTAGATGTTAGAGGTTAGAAGTTTTTGATCCTAAATCTTGAACCTTAAATTTTTTTCTCTCTATTCTATAATCTATTCTCTCTATTCTTTTGTCTTGCGTCTTGACCCTTAAATCTTGTTTCTAAGTTTTAGCCACGAATTAATTTAAGGCCGCGGTTTCCATGCCGCCCGGATATTTGTTTTTTCTGCCTAATAGTTGGTTGGCAATTCCATCGTAAATGGAATTATAGTTTAGGTCAAAGGATTCTTCGAAACTCTTTTCGAAAGAATGTGTGACGCCACGCCTTATATCAAGGATCTTTTTATTCCCGTCAATTAAAAACGTGGTGGGAAGGCCCAGGGAGTGCTTAAGCTGACTTATAACGTAGGAGCCGTTATTTTGCATTTCGTCCACATAAAGTATCTTAATGTCCTTGTTGTAGGACTTGGCTAACTTTTTTGTGGTATTTTTATCGTCCCATAATAAGATCACAAAATCAATTTTATCGTGATATTTGCTTGCCAATTGATTTAGGGCCGGAATTTCCCCTTCAGAGGCAACGCACCAGGAAGCATAAGTTATTAAATACACCGGTTTTTTGAAGTCGTAAAAGGTAATTTCTTTGCTGTTTAATTGATTAAATTTAAAGTTATCCATATAACTTTCGTTTAAATCAAATTTCACCAAAGAATCAAATAATTCCCTTCCCAGATCGTAATCCCTGAGAGCATAAGCTTTTTTTGCTTTTTTTTCATAAGCAGGCAGATGTTGGGAAAGCGCTTCAGAAAAGAAAATCTTTTTTTCTTCCTGTTGTCCAAAGGAGGGTTGAGTAAAATATAAGATTAAAAACAGCAGTAAAAATCTCACCAATTATTGTATTTACAATATGTTAACACAAAAGTAGGTAAGCTAAAGAGTGTGGCGAAAATTAATCGTCAAAGGGTCAATATATTAGTCAAAGGGTCAAGCAAAATTTAAAAAAATCTTAAGAATTTTATTTTTGAAGAAATCAGATCTTTTTCATTTGTTGTTTCATCATCTGGATCTGCTCTTTTAACATTCCGTGTTTATCGAGTTTTTTGGCCTCTGTTAACAAGATTTGAGCTTCGCGTTTGCGTCTTTTGGTCATTGCAATTCCTGCAAGATTGAGTTTGGCCATTGCGAGATCCTGATTCATTGACAAACCGAGCTTTATGGCCTTTTTAAAATATTTTTCGGCTTTAGTGATATTTGTTTGAGAAAGCATTAACCCGTGCAGGTACCAAAAATAGCCTTGTTGACCTTGAGTAAGAGCGCTTTCAGGTTTTTTAATTTTATCCAGCCATTTTTTTGCGCCTGCAAAATCTTGTTTTCGCAACCTTAAAAATGCCATTAAGATCATTTCATTTTTAAAATACAGAAAAATAAATATTGTTGAGAGCAGAATATACATAATTCCATTCCCGATGTTTCCGAGGGAAAATTGCCAAATGGCAACTGCAATTATAATTGCAGTAATAACTAATTTGATATTTTTATTAAACATATTTGACAGGTTTTTTTTAAGCCAGCAAAGTTAATAAAAACTATTAAAAAATTTTTTTATTTAGTTTTTGGAAGATATCAAAGTCTTTGTATATTTGCCCGCAGTTTTAAAGAAAGGCTTAAAACTAATTAACCTAAGATTTCCAAAGAGATTTAAAGATAAGATAATGAAAAGAACGTTTCAACCATCTAAGAGAAAAAGAAAAAATAAGCACGGTTTCAGAGAGCGCATGGCAAGTGTAAGCGGAAGAAAAGTGTTGGCTAGAAGAAGGGCAAAAGGTAGAAAAAAATTATCTGTATCCTCTGAGACAAGACACAAACACTAGTGAAAATTAGTATCAAAATAACAAGGTGTTACTTTTTAAGTAACGCCTTTTTTTATATTTAAGCGATTCCTATTTTTATAAAACCAATAATTTCCTCCTTAAAATGCCTAAAAACAATCAGATTAAAAGTGTTTTAATAATTGGTTCCGGACCAATCGTGATTGGTCAGGCCTGCGAATTTGATTACGCGGGTGCCCAGTCTTTAAAATCCCTGAGAGAAGAAGGAATAGAGACTATTCTGATAAATTCCAACCCTGCAACCATCATGACCGACCCATCCATGGCCGATTATGTTTATTTGAAACCCCTTACCACAAAATCCATTTTAGAGATCCTTAAGGAACATCCCAACCTGGACGCCGTATTACCAACTATGGGTGGGCAAACAGCTTTGAACTTATGTATTGAAGCCGATGAAAAGGGCATTTGGAAGGATTTCGGCATAAAACTCATCGGGGTTGATATTGAAGCTATCAACATTACCGAAAACCGGGAGTTGTTTAAACAACTTATGGAAAAAATAGGGGTTCCGGTTGCGCCTGCAAGAACGGTTACTTCTTATTTGGAGGGAAAAGAAGCGGCACAGGAATTCGGTTTTCCACTGGTTATTCGCGCCTCATTCACCCTTGGTGGAAGCGGGGCGGCCTTTGTTCATAAGGCAGAGGACTTTGACGAATTGCTCACTAGGGGACTTGAAGCATCGCCAATTCACGAGGTGCTTATTGATAAAGCCCTGGTGGGATGGAAAGAATTTGAATTGGAACTTTTAAGGGACAAAAATGACAACGTTGTTATTATTTGTTCGATCGAAAATATGGATCCTATGGGAATTCATACCGGAGATTCCATAACGGTTGCCCCGGCAATGACGCTAAGCGATACCACATTTCAGAAAATGCGCGATATGGCCATTAAAATGATGCGCAGTATCGGGGATTTTGCCGGTGGATGTAATGTGCAATTTGCGGTGAGCCCGGACGAAAATGAAGATATTATTGCCGTTGAGATTAATCCACGTACTTCCCGGTCTTCAGCTTTGGCATCAAAAGCAACTGGATACCCAATTGCAAAAATTGCCACAAAACTAGCTATTGGCTATCATTTGGATGAACTGGAAAATCAAATTACCAAATCTACTTCCGCTTTATTTGAACCAAGTCTGGATTATGTAATTGTTAAGATCCCGCGGTGGAACTTCGACAAATTCGAAGGAAGTGATCGCACCCTTGGCCTTCAAATGAAATCTGTAGGGGAAGTAATGGGAATAGGAAGATCGTTTCAAGAAGCGCTTCACAAAGCCACTCAATCGCTTGAAATTAGCCGTAACGGGCTTGGGGCCGATGGAAAGGGCTATACCAAATACGAGGAAATTATTGAAAAACTCACCTTTGCAAGCTGGGATCGGGTTTTTGTGATTTATGATGCAATTCAAATCGGAATTCCGTTGAGCCGCATCCACGAAATCACCAAAATAGATATGTGGTTCCTGAAACAATATGCAGAACTTTACGCCCTTGAAGTTGAAATTTCAAAGTATACTATAGACAGCTTACAAAAAGATTTGTTGCTGGAAGCCAAGCAAAAAGGCTTTGCAGACAGGCAAATTGCGCATATGTTGGATTGTTTGGAAAGCGAGGTTTACAATAAAAGGGATGCCTTTGGGATAAACAGGATCTTTAAATTAGTTGATACCTGTGCCGCGGAATTTAAAGCGCAAACTCCGTATTACTATTCCACTTTTGAAGCTGAAATAGAAACCGCGGACGGAAAACGCTATCTCGACAATGAAAGCGTGGTAACCGGAAAGAAAAAGATAGTAGTTCTTGGTTCGGGTCCAAACAGGATTGGCCAGGGAATAGAATTTGATTACAGTTGCGTTCACGGCGTTCTTGCGGCAGCAGAATGTGGTTATGAAACCATTATGATCAATTGTAATCCCGAAACGGTTTCAACCGATTTTGATGTGGCCGACAAGCTTTATTTTGAACCGGTCTATTGGGAGCATATCTATGATATCATCCGCCACGAAAAGCCCGAAGGAGTAATCGTTCAATTGGGAGGACAAACCGCCCTGAAACTGGCTGAGAAATTAGACAGATATGGAATTAAGATCATAGGAACCACCTACCAATCCCTTGATTTGGCCGAAGACAGGGGAAGTTTCTCAAAACTGCTTCAGGAAAATAATATTCCATATCCCGAATTTGGAATTGCCGAAACTGCCGATGAAGCCCTTGCCCTCACAGATGAATTGAAATTTCCAATCTTGGTCCGGCCGTCTTATGTACTTGGCGGACAGGGAATGAAAATCGTTATAAATAAAGACGAACTTGAAGCGCATGTAGTTGATTTGCTCCGAAAAATCCCGAACAACAAATTATTGCTTGATCACTATCTGGATGGTGCAATTGAAGCGGAAGCCGATGCTATTTGCGATGGGAAAAATGTTTATATCATAGGAATAATGGAGCATATAGAGCCTTGTGGAATACATTCCGGGGATTCCAATGCCTTGCTTCCTCCTTTTAACCTGGGAGATTTGGTAATGCAACAAATCATTGACCATACTAATAAAATCGCTCTGGCTTTACACACTGTGGGACTTATAAATATTCAGTTTGCCATAAAAGATGAAAAAGTGTACATAATTGAAGCCAATCCACGTGCTTCGAGAACAGTTCCTTTTATTTCAAAAGCCTATGGAGAACCTTACGTCAATTATGCGACCAAGGTAATGCTGGGACATAATAAAGTAACCGATTTTGATTTTAAACCTGAACTGAAGGGATATGCCATCAAACAACCGGTTTTTTCTTTCAATAAATTCCCCAATGTTAATAAACAATTGGGACCCGAAATGAAGAGCACGGGCGAAAGCATTCTTTTTATAGACAGTCTCAAAGATGATACTTTTTATGATTTGTACGCGAGAAGAAGAATGTATTTGAGCAAATAAAATATCTGTATAATAAAAAAGGCGGCCTGAAAATCAATTCAGGCCGCCTTTTTTATCGATAAACTCAAGTATTTTACTTCTTGCTAAGTTCTAAAACCTGGACAGTAGTACTGCCGTCGGTAGATTTCCAAACCTGTTTTTTGTTTTTATCGGTAACAATGATCCAGGTTTTATTAAAATCAGATTCTTCTTTGGGATTTGACCCTGTAATAGTCAAATTTGTTTCCTCTAATTTCCACTTGAAAGGTTGAATGTCACTGTAATCATTACTGAAGATGCTATAACTAACATTTTTCTCTCCGGTGCCATTCTTATTCAAGGTGATCTCTCCGGCATTTTTTAAGACAGCTTTCTGTCCTTTTTGATCGTTTATTTCATACTGGTCTATATTCCAGGTTCCTACTATTTTTGGACTACAGCTAGTAAAAAACAGCGTGCAAATCGCTGCAATAACTAAGGATTTTTTCATAATTCGTCAATTTTTTTCTAAAGGTACTATAAATTGTATTTTATCAATGAATCAGGCTTTTATTTACCTTAATTTTGGCTTTTAGAAGCCTGTATCTGGTACTTATTGAGAAACCAGACAATGGAAAACGGAATAATATTTATTTAAATGAAGGAAATCATATTAATTTTTGGAGGTATTTACGGTGGATTGGCAGTAATTTTTGGAGCATTTGGTGCACACGCTTTAAAATCGAGGTTTTCCGAAGATCAGCTAAAAAGTTTTGAAATTGGGGTTAAATATCAAATGTACCATGCCCTTTTGCTTATTTTAAGCGGAATTGCTTTTCCGTTTCTGGAAACCTCTCAGCAAATTATGGGTTGGTGTCTTATAATTGGTATATTTTTGTTCTCTTTCAGCATTTACGGACTTACTTTAAGTGCAGCAAGCGGGAAAAAACTTCGATTTTTAGGGCCTGTAACTCCGCTTGGTGGATTATTATTGGTAATTGGATGGATTTTCTTTACTATCAATGCTGCGAAATACGCCGTATATCTTTAAATGAATCAGCGTAAAAATTTTATGAAATTGGTTATTATTAATAAGGTGACAGCAATATATTGAAATATAAAAATTATGTAACATAATGTGTGTCAACTTAATAGTCTTTCAACTATTATCTATTTTCTTTCGTCTGTTTAATTGCCTCCCTTGAGTGCTTTTTTTTGGTAATTTTCAGCAAAAATTGAGATCAAAAGCAGCTGTAAAATATGGTAAAACATTATTGGCAGAAGAAAAAGACCCAGACTTGTAGAGTTTCCAAAAAGGATCTTGATCATTACAGACCCGTGGATCAACGATTTTTGGCTTCCGCAAAATTTAGCAGTTATCGTGTCTTTTAAACTGAACCCCAATAGCTTGCAAATATAACCGATCAATCCATAAGCCAGAAAGAATAAGACAACCACAATTCCGAATAATTTCAGCAAATCCAGTGCTTTTATGGTATCAAATAAATTTGAGTTAAAAGAATTGCTGAAACTGTTAAATACAATCAATACAATAACCGATTTGTCGAACAAACCTAATTTGGAACTATGTTTACGGGCTAATTTTCCGAAATACCGCTGCAACAATAATCCAATTATTAATGGCAGCAAAATTTGCAGGAAGAGCTTTAATACAATCTCCAGGATCTCAAATTCTCCGGATTTTATCATAAAAATACTCAACCAAAGCGGGGTAGCCACAATTCCAATCAATCCCGAGAGGCTGGCATTAAAAATAGCGGTGGGCAGGTTTCCCCTTGCGATTGCAACCATTATGACAGCCGAAGAAACCGTTGAAGGCAAGGCTCCCAGAAAAAGTATTGCCAGCCAGAGTTCTGATTCTGTCCCACCTTCAAAAAACGGGATAAACAACAGTGTGAGCAGCGGAAATATCACGAAGGTGGTGAGTTGTATTAAAATGTGCGTTCGATAGTTTAGGAAGCCTAACTTCAGTTCTGCGGGCGCAAGTTTTAGTCCGTAGAAGAAGAAAATCAACCCAATTCCAATATTGGTAATCTGCTTTAGAGGCAGACTTTCTAACGCAGTTGGGAACAAATACGCCAACAAAATTGAGATAAATAATGCACTGATAAACGCGTGTTTCTTCAATTAGCTTTCAATTTTCACATTAAAATTGTCCAGTATATGCAAATATTCTTCTGAAGAAAAGGTGGTTTCGTGAAATTCCTCTTTTCGTTTCAACTTCATTTTATTCCTTTTAACCCCTTTTAAAAATCGACGTATATCGTTGTTGTTTTCGAGAATTAATCCCGGAACCTTGACCGAATTTCCAGATTTATCCTTCGCAACCATTGTAAAATAGGAGGAATTGCAATGGTTTACGACGCCGGTGAGAATGTTTTCGGCTTCCACGCGAATGCCAATGATCATGGAACTGTTCCCTACAAAATTAACCGAAGCTTTCATAGTAACCAATTCCCCTATTTCAATGGGGTTCAGAAAATCGACCGTATCTACGCTGGCAGTTACGCAATATGCCCGGGAATGTTTGGAAGCACAGGCAAATGCGATTTGATCCATCAGCGATAAAATATATCCCCCGTGGATCTTTCCGTTGAAATTGGAATAGGAGGGAAGCATCAACTCGGAAAGTGATATTTGTGAATCTGCTATTTCTTTGAATTCTTTATTCATTACCGGTCTCTAAAATGTGGGGATTGTTCTTCTTTTACGTCTTTCACAAAATATTTGGAATCTCCCCAAAATACAAAAGTGGCATACCTCTCAACATAAGTGAGTTTCACATAATTTCCTTCGTTTTCCTGAAGTTTTTTTATCACTTCCTGATCTTTCTCCAAAACCGAGAATTGGAAAATTTGCGCTCCGCTTATTCCCTGACTAACCTCACCTTCCCAGGTTTTAAATATCACGCCCTTATGGCTGAATTTTATGAGTTCGCCGGAACGTGTTCCTTCACTATACGGTACAAAAGAGACAAAGGCAAACCAGGCCAGGAATAAAAGGAAAATTGAGCCAAGTACAAAAAAAAGTATTTTTTTCATATGTTTATATTATTGTTTTTTATCGGTCATATGTAACATCCATATAAACATCTTCCTGTGTGAGAAAGTTTATTCTCATGGATGTTTCATCTGTTTATAATGTTTTTTTGGCGGACATAATTAAGTTGTTTGTAATAAAACTAGGGAAAACATTCATTATTTAACCGCAAAGGTCGCTAAGATTTTACGCAAAGGGCGCAAAGCTTGTAAATTATTCCCGGTTATCATTAAAAATTCACTTTCAATAGAATGTGATAATCTTATTATTATTTATTTTATTTTTCTTTGCGCTCTTTGCGGTTTTCCCTTGGCGTTCTTTGCGGTTATATTTAACATCCATAGAATCATTTACCTATTAAATGTTCATTTTATTTCTGATCTAAGGTTTTTTTATCTTCAAATTCACACTCCGAGGTTGCTTTGATCAGCCAATTCTGGCCTATTTTCTGTTTAGGGGAAATCCCTAAAGTTTCCAGTTTATCGATGTCTTTTATCAGATTTTGGTTCCCGGTAAGCTTTTTCATCGAAGTTTCATAAGCCGTGGAAGTAGATTTTAACCTATTTCCCACAATTTCAAGATCATCCAGCAATAATTTAAATTTGTGATAAAGTGATGCAGCGTGGTTGGCTATTTCAATGGCATTTTGCTGCTGCTTTTCGTTGCTCCAAATGGTATCTATGGTCCTTAAAGTAGATAATAAAGTGGTGGGACTTACCAAAAGAATGTTTTTTTGAAAAGCCGTGTAGAAAAACGAATTGTCGGCATTTTGAGCCAGATATAGAGCGGGTTCTATAGGGATAAACATCAATACAAAATCCGGCGATTCAACTTTATATAGATCCTCATATTTCTTTGAACTCAACTGATTTATATGTGTGATCAATGATTTTAAATGATCCTTTAAATAGCCGGTTTTCAACTTTTCATCATCCTCATTAACGTATTTTTCATATGCCGTCAATGAAACTTTAGAATCTATCACCATTCTTTTGTCATTGGGCAAATGAATAATGACATCGGGCAAAACCTTGTTTCCTTCATCATCGGCGTAGGCTTTTTGCACAAAATACTCCCTATCTTTTACCAAACCCGATTTTTCCAGAACGCGTTCCAAAATTAATTCCCCCCAATTTCCCTGGGTTTTATTTTCTCCTTTAAGGGCTTTGGTCAGGTTGTTGGCTTCTTCGCTAATCTTGATGCTTTGAGCGTTCAAATTTTTAAGATGTTCCCCAAGTTGGGCGTGCCTGTCGATAAAATCGTTGCTGTTTTTTACGACTTTTTCCTCAAAACTTTTTATTTTTTCGTTTAACGGATTTAATATATTCTGAATATTTTCCTTGTTGAGAAGGGTGAATTTTTCCGATTTCTGATCCAGGATTTTGTTGGCAAGATTTTCAAATTCCTTGCTGAATTTATCCTGAAGTTTTTCCACTTCTTCTTTTTGTTCCAGATTTCTTTGCTGAAGATTTTTAAATTCCGAATTCCGCCGGGTGAGTTCGTTGCTCAAAAACTCTTTTTCAGTTCTGATGGATTCCCGATCTTCCTCTGTTTTTTGAAGTTGTCTTTCAATCTGAAATTTCGATTCAGCCGAATCTTTCTTTAAAGAATCTAAGTTATTGGAATACAAATTATTGCGTTCTTCAATTTGAAGTTTTAATTGATTGTTCTGCTCCCGGATTATCCCCGTTTCCCCTCTATTTTTTAGGTTGGCCAGCAACCTGCCAATGAAGGCGCCAATCGCAAGAGCACCGATAATAATGAGGGAGATCAATAGAGTTTCATTCATAAAAAGAGAATCGTTTTTCAAATATACTTAATTGAATTTGGTTCTGTTTTGAAAATTGTAGAAACCAGCTTTTTTTAACCGCTAAGTGCGCAAAGTTTCCGCAAAGATCGCAAAGGCTTTCCATCTCATTAGGTACTTCTGTCAAAAAGTCCCATTCTCATTTCCTATTCAATTCAATAATTACCCAATTGTATTATTTCCGCTTTCATTTTCAACAATCCTTTTTTTTCTCTTGGCGAGCTTTGCGGTTAAAAAGAAACGAAGATAAATTGCAATTCAATAGGGATCTATAAAATAATCCTCACTGTTCTAAAACATAATCTTGAATTTCTATTTGCATATTTTAAGATGAATTCTGAAAAGATTGGAAATTTAAGTTTTTATCTTAAATGAATTGGAGATTTTGTCAAATACGATCAAATCTGAAGGGAATAAGTTTGAAAAAACATCATTTTCAATTAATTCCGAAGGATTTCCGATGCTTACTTTATTTTTTTCCATCAGGATGATCCTGTCGCAAAGCTGCAATGCCAGGTTGATTTCGTGGGTTGCAAACAAAATGCTTTTTCTGGTTTGAAGGGTGAGGGTTTTGAGCAATTTTAGCACATACGCCTGGTGATAAATATCCAGATGCGTGGTTGGTTCATCTAAAATCACCAAAGGAGTATCTTGTGCAAGCGCGCGAGCAATCAGGACTTTTTGAAGCTGACCATCGCTCAGTTCATAACATTTTTTGTGCTGGATTGTTTCAATATCCACCAATTTAATTGCATTTTTAATATGGCTGATGTCGTTTGAAGAAAGTGTGCCAATCCAGTTGGTATAAGGTTGTCTGCCAAGCGCGATCAGTTCAAAAACGCTTAAATTTTTAGAGATCGGCTGTTCCGTAAGGACCAGGCTTATTTGTTCGGCGAGCTGTTGGGAAGAAAGTTTTTTTAACGGAGATCCATTTATGAAAACCTCTCCACTTAAAATATCCTGAACCCCGCTCAGGCTGCGTAGCAAAGTGGATTTTCCCACTCCATTTACTCCAATTACAGCAACTAATTCCCCTTCACCAATCTCAATATTGATATTGGAAGCAATTAGCGTTTCTGCCTTCTTATTTCGATACCCGATATTCAGGTTCTTTGTACTTAGGACGATATTTGAGTTTAATGTTTTGATAGCTAAAATAAAAATTTTCGTTTTCTAACCAATAACCAAATCACTACCGGCGCCCCTATTAAAGAGGTGATGGCATTTATTGGCAAGGTGTATTCACTTCCAGGCAATTGTGCGACAACATCGCAAATAAGCATTAAAATAGCACCTCCCAGGATCACGGCCGGCATTAAAATTCGATGATCATTAACAGGGATTATCTGCCGTATCAAATGCGGTACTGCCAAACCTATAAATGCGATGGGGCCCGCAAAAGCGGTAATGCTCCCCGCCAATAAACTGGTGGCAATTATAATGATTATCCTGTTCTTTCTGATGCTCACCCCAAGACTTTTTGCATATTGCTCGCCCAAAAGCAGCGAATTTAAATTTTTGATGCAGGTAATGGACAATAATATACCTGTAAACCAGAATATTGTCAGTATAAAAACTTCTTCCCAGGCAAGGTTTCCAAGACTTCCAAAGGACCAGAATATATATTGCTGAAGTTGGGCGGCCGGACTAAAGAAAGCAAGTACGCTGACAATCGCGGCGGTTAGGCTGGCAAACATCAGCCCAATTATAAGAATTGCCATAGTATCCCTCAACCTTGCCGAAGCCAGCAAAACCGCCAATAACACAACTAAACTCCCAATACTTGAAGCAAGTACAAGGCTCCATTTAGACAACAGGAAAACCGCAGTTATTCCGCCAAACAGGGAAGACCCCATAATAACCAAAGCGATTCCCAAACTGGCTCCGCTGCTCAATCCCAGCACATAAGGTCCTGCAAGCGGGTTGCGAAACAGGGTTTGCATCAACAAACCGCTTATAGCCAGGCCTGAACCTGTTAAAATTGCAGTGATGGCTTTTGGTAAACGGTATTCCAGAATAATATACCGAAAACTTTCCCTGCTCACTTCCCCCTGAAATAAGGTTGCTAAGATGTCTTTAAAAGGAATGCTGACCGACCCAAAACTGATATTTACAAATGCCATTACGGCCACCGTAAATAATAATACCAATAAAAGGCCATTATATTTTTTGGAACCGGACATTTATTTTAAGGGTTTAAAAAATGTTGTTTCATAATCCGGCAGCAACTCCGGGTGAAATATCGAGATGAGATCCTTTAATACCAAATCTGGCCGGTTAGGCGCCAATTCATAATATAAAACCCCGCCGGTTTCCCCGACCGTATTGCTGTAAGTGAAAACGTTCCGGTTTTTTACCGCATCAAACTGTTTATAATGGGCAGATGTTTCCATCAAATGCTCGTAAGATTTAAATTGACCCGGGGCAATCCAAAATTCTGTGTTTTGAGCTTCGCTTAAAACGGTTTCAAAGGCTAGTGCCATACTGCCGCTTCCTTTGGTATTTGCATAAATATAATCAGCATTTGCGTCTTTTATAAACTGGGCCTGCCAGGCATTTCCATACGGAACATACCACTGATCCTTATACATCGAACCGCTCAAAACACTGGGTCTTACCGTAGACGATCTTGCCAATTCTTTGGCATCGTTATAAGCCGTTTCCACTTCATCAAATTTCAGTTCAGCTTCTTCTGAAAGATTGAAAAAAGCGCCAAAAAATTTTATCCATTCTGCTTTCCCTAGAGGTGATTCTTCAATCCAATCTCCGTTATAAACCACCGGAATTCTGCTTTTTTCAATGGTATTGAAGGTTTTGTTGTTTCCGTTTACGGCAAAGCCAATCACTACATCAGGTTCCAAGGAAATCAGGACCTCGGTATTGATCGCTTCATTTTTACCCAGTTCCGTGATTTTATTCTCCTTGATGAGTTGCCTGGTTTTTTCTGAAGATATATAATCCAGGCCGGGAAAACCCACCAAACTACTTTCCCGGTTTAAAGCTTCAAGGGAGGGAATATGGGTTGTGGAAGTCACTACTATTTTGGTTACAGGAACATTGATCCGGTGATCGTATTTAATTTTTGACGGAACCTTCGACTCATTTTCCACCAAAAGATAACTATAGGTTTTATCGGCTTCAGGCCAGGGGTTTTTCACGTTTAAAATTTTATATCCTTCATATTGAACGATCGTGAAGCCTTTGGCGTAATTTACGGCTAATGTATCTCCCGATTGATTTAAATCGGAAGGGGTTTTTCTGTCGGTTTTACAGGCAAAAATAAACAAGATCGAAAAAAAGGGAAGTAAAAGGCGTTTCAACAAGATTCGGTTTTAGTTTTCAAAAGTAAGATTAATTAAAATTTTACTCACCAAAGAAACATAAATGTTTGAGTTTGCACTGAAATTTTGGTTTGAAATGCACGGGTTAGTTCAAAATTTTTTTACCAAAAAAAGCTATAACAATTTTTTAATGACTCCATATGAGAAGCATTTAATGTTAACGGGTGTTATCGAAAATAC
>Ga0307487_1001369_pt1 | contig 17243 bp, 14 predicted proteins | sample CBIW12metaG_FD_203665 | JGI IMG/M metagenome (GOLD analysis project Ga0307487, IMG submission 203665) | Sea-ice brine microbial communities from Beaufort Sea near Barrow, Alaska, United States - CBIW 1.2 | ecosystem: Environmental > Aquatic > Marine > Coastal | place: USA: Alaska | collected... | reverse complement strand
CGCACGCGCTCGTAACTCAACAGGATGCGGTTTGCCCATAATTGACCTCCATATCTGCCTAGAAGAAGGGAATCACAGATCGGGCATCTTGGGAATCCCGAATCCAATCAGGGCCGACACGCTCTAAAGGCTCGATGCTTTAGTTCTATGATCTTTTGATAAGATCCTTCCAGCTCGAACTCTCGGGTCAATGGAGGACACATCATGAAAATCGCGATCCCGGCCGGTATGGTGCTTACCACAGCCGCCACCCTTTTCGCATCGGTGAGCCACGCCGCAATGAACGAGGCCGACTGCAACGCGCTTGCAGGCTTCGCATATCCCGACCTGGGTATCGAGGCCGCCGAGTTCCTTACCGGCGTCACCGAAGGGGATACCGCCCTGCCCGATCTCTGCCGGGTCGAGTGCTATCTCGAAGAGCATACTGGTACCGATGGCAAGGCCTACGCCACGGGATTTGAACTCCGAATGCCCGCCAACTGGAACGAGAAGTTCTATTTTCAGGGCGGCGGCGGCGTCGACGGTTCGATCAACCCGGCCCTTGGCATCAATACTATCGGCCACCCTCTCGCACTGACACTCGGGTTCGCTGTGGTCTCCACCGATGGCGGACACAACCTCGGCAGCCGCGGTGACACCAGTTTCGGCTCCGAGGCCAAAGCCCGCACCGACTGGGGCTACAATTCAATCGACATCACCGCCACCGCCGCCAAGGCTCTTCTGCACGAAGGATACGGGCTGTGGCCGCGCCGCTTCTATTTTGTCGGCAGCTCCAATGGCGGACGACAGGGGATGGTATTTGCCATGAAGCACCCTAACCAATTCGACGGTATCCTGGCCCAGAACCCAATTAAACAGCAGACGCGTGGCCATGTCGCCGGAGCATGGAGCGTCAGCGTGCTGGCCGATCGCGCGCCAAAGGATGACGCGGGTAATCCGATTTTCACCCGCTTCATGGAAAAGGCCGACTTCGCCCTCTTCGCCAACGCCATCACCACCCAATGTGACAGGCTCGACGGGTTGCAGGATGGCGTGGTTGACAGCGCACGCCTCTGCGAACCGGATTTTGCCGCCCTCCTTTGCCAAGGCGGCACGACCGAAGGCTGCCTCTCGCAAGACCAGATTGATGCCTTCACCCTTATCCATGCAGGGCCATTCAACTCGGCGGGAGACGAACTTTACGCCCCATTTGCCTACGATGCCGGTTCTGACTTCATGGGTTGGCACATCGGTGATGCGACCGAATTCCCCAACAACGGTCGCAAGGCGCGCAATACCTCAATGTATAATGTCTTCCGCGAACCGCCGCGTCCAGATTTCGACAAGTATGACTTCGACTTCGACGTGGATCCGGCCTTTATGAACGCCGCATCACAGTTCACGGATGCCATTTCGGGCGACCTCGACGCCTTTCGTGGCGCCGGCGGCAAGCTGATAGTGACCCACGGCATGGGCGACAGCGGGATTTCTGCCATCGACACCACACGCTGGTATCAGACAGTGCAGGACCGCTACGGCGTCGATGATACTGCCACCTTCGCCCGCATCTTCCTGCTGACCGGTGTGCAGCACGGGCGCACCGGCCCCGGGCCGCATATTTTCGGCGGGCTCGACATGTTGATGGCCTGGGTCGAGGACGGCACCGCACCTGAAGGCGCGACCATCAGCGGCGGTGATCCGGCACGCGAGCGGCCGATGTGCGCCTTTCCGACCTATGTCACCTGGGATACGTCAAGCGAAAGCTGGCACTGCAAGGAATAAGCCGCAGGCGGGGCCTTTTTCAGGCCCGGCGTCACCCCCGGCCCTCGCGCACGATCAGGGCATCCACCCCGATACAGCCCGTAGCTCTCACGATCAGCGGGTTGATTTCTGCCCCCTCCAGCGTCGGCCCCTGCGCTACGGCAAAGCGCGAAAGTGCCACGATATTCTCGGCCAGTGCATTGATATCGGCCTTTGCAGCCCCGCGCGCGCCGTCAAGGATCGAAAACCCCTTGAGCCCACGGATCATTTCCAGCGCCACGTCCTGACTCACCGGTGCGGGCCGCATTGCCGTGTCCTTCAGCACCTCGGTGTAAATTCCGCCAAGTCCGACCATCACCATCGGCCCAAACGTCGGATCACGATGGGTGCCCAGAATGCATTGCACCCCACCCGAAACCATCTCGTTCACGGACACCCCAAGGATCTCAGCATTCGGCATGGCAGCTTGCACGCTCTTCATGATCGATTCAAACCCGTCCCGCACCGCAGCGGCGTCGCTCAGTCCCACCTTCACACCACCCACTTCGGACTTATGCGCGATGTCAGGCGAGCGGATCTTCAACACCACCGGATATCCGATCTCTTCTGCCAGCCGCACAGCTTCTTCGGCATTGGCTGCGGTCGCGCTGCGGGCAAAACGCAGCCCGGCCTGCTCCAACACCTTGGCCGAGCTGACCTCATCTGGTCGTTCGGGCAGCACCAGCGGCGCTGGCAGTGTCGGGCGCGGGGGGACACCGGCCCGCAGCGTTTCCCCAAGCGAGGCAGCGGCCGAGAACGAGCGGACACAGGCCTCTGGGTCTTCATAAACCAGAAATCCTGTCGCCTCGAATGCCTTGGCGTTCTCGAGCGTGCTTTGGGTGCAGATCGCGAATAACGTCTCGGGATAGGCCCGGCGCAGCGCCGTCAGCCCTTCGCTCATCGTCACCGGATCGCGGGGGTTCAACCCGGCATTGCCAACAAAAAGCATCACCGACCCATAGCTCTGGCTCGCCAGCATTTCTTCAACTGCGCCCATGAAAATCGTACGATCACCAATCGTCGCCGCCGTAGTATCCAGCGGATTGAGCCCCACAGCCAGCGGCAGGCTTTCGCGAATCTTCGCAAAAGCCGCCTCGCTCATTGCAGGAAGCTGCATCCCCCAGTCAATTGCAGCATCGGTCGACATCACCCCGATCCCGCCCGAGACGGTAATGATCGCAAGGTTGCGGTCCTTGGGCAACCGGCCCGTGGCGCAGGTATAGGTCAGCTCGGTCAATTCGGGCAGCGAACGGCAAAGATGTGCGCCTGCGGCCTGCAACGCCGCGTCAAAAACTGCCACCGACCCTGCCATCGCGCCGGTATGGCTTACCGCAACCGTCTGCCCTGCTTCGGTCCGTCCTGCTTTCAGTACGATCACCGGCTTGCCATTGCTGCGCGCCACCTCAAGCGCCCGGATCATTCCCGGACCGTTGCGACAGGTTTCAAGGTAAACCACCAACACATCGGTATCCGGGTCGCCCGCCATCCATTCCAGGCACTCCGAGGCCTCTACATCGGCCTCATTGCCGGTGGCGACGAATTTCGAGATATTCACCCCGCGCGTCAGGATCAGGTTCTGAATATAACTGCCCACCGCGCCGCTCTGACTTACCACGCCAACCCGGCCAATCTGTGGAATGCCCCGATCCAGCGCGCTGGAGAAGGTCGAGAATATCCGGTCATTGGTGTTGAAAAGCCCCATCGCATTTGGCCCAAGCAGCCGCGCACCCCCGGCCCGAATGCGCTTGACCAGCGCTGCCTGCGCCGCTGCGCCTGCATCTCCGGCCTCGGCAAACCCGGCCGAGAACATCACGAAACTTTTGACCCCTGCCGCCAACCCGTCATCCACCGCAGCCTCGACCCGCGAGGCCGGCACCGCGAGGATCACCTGGTCCACCTGCTCGGGGATGGCCGTCACCGAGGGGTAAGCCTTGACGCCCTGCACCGCCTCTCGCGTTGGGTTCACCGGATAGACCGTCACCTCCGATCCGGCCTCCAGCATATAGCGCAAGGGCCGCCCGCCGATTTTATAAGGGTCGTCAGAGGCCCCCACCAACGCAATGGCGCGCGGTTTGAACATGGCTTCAAGGCCCTTCGCCTCGGTGGTGGGCGCTGATACGGGCACTGGGATGTCGATATTGGTCATGCGGCGGTGTCCTTTGCAGCAGTCGATCTGGTGAGCACGCGCCCAAGGCGGGCGTATTGGCGGCGCAGTTCGACCGAGGTGCCAAGCCAGGGCACCATCGCCAGCACGCGCTTTATATGTGGGGCGAGCGGGCTTTCCTCGGTGATCCCAAGTGCACCGAACATCTGAATCGCGCCTTTTGCTGTGGCCATGGCGGTATCATTCAACCGCGCACGGGCACGATAAGCAGTGCGGTCAAGATCGTCGGGGGCCATCCCCTCGGCTGCCCGTGCAATCGCAGCATCAAGCACCGCCCGCGACACCAACGTCTGACCGTAAAGATCAACCGCCTTGTGCTGCAGCGCCTGAAAATGCCCAAGGCTCTGGCCAAATTGCTGGCGCGTGCGCAAATGTTCCAGCGTCAGATCCAACATGACATCGACATGAGCCATCAGTTCCGCAGCAATCACCAGCCGGGTTTCGGCCAGCGCCTGCCTGAGTGCGGCCTCCAGTACCGCACCTTCCGCGATGCGCTCGGCCTCTGTATTCGCGAATGTCGCGACCTCAAGCGTCACGCCATCGACCCGACGGCTGGCCAGCGTCTTGATCGTTGCAGCCGGCAGCGCAAACAATGCCCCCTCCGCCACAACCAGATACGTCTGCGCAGGGGGCACATGGCCCGCAGTACCCGTCAGCCGCGCTGCCTGCACCTTGACACCACCGTGATGGATCAGCCCAACTGTCCGCCCCTCTTCGCCCAATTCCCGTGCCGCAGCACTGCCAGGCGCAACCAGCGCCAGCAGCCGCGCGGCCAGATAGGTCGCACTTACAGGTTCGGCCCGACAGGAACGTGCCAGCCCCCCCGCGATAATCGCCGCGGCGTCGGGGCCAAAGCCCAGCCCACCGATGTCTTCAGGCAGGGCACATTGCAGCCATCCCTGATCGTGCATCTCAACCACTGGATCGATAGATGCTGGCCCGCGCGTATAGGCGGCCACGCTGTCTGCCAGCATTCGCGCCATATCGCCATCAAGCATGCTCATTTCGATCCCTCCCGACCCAGACCCAGAACCCGCCGCGCCAGAATGTTGCGGTGAATCTCGTTGGCCCCGGAAAAAATCGCCGGAGCGCGACTTTCGAACCATGTAAATGCAGGCGCTGGCCTGCCCGGCGTCGGCGTGACATCCATCACCCCCCCCTGCCCGGCGGCTTCCAGCGTCCATTCGGCAATCTTCTGAAAACTCTCGGTCGCAAATATCTTCAGCCCCGAAACCTCGGTGCCAATTTGGCCCTCGGTGCTGACAAGATCGGCAAAGCGGCGATACAGGTCTTGCCCGTCCAGCGTGTCAAACTCTGCCTGCACCAGACGATCCTGCCAAAGCCCGTCGTCCTCAAGGCCCGCGGCCTCGACAACTGCCTCCAACTCCCCCAGCGCCTTCATCGCCCGACGCGGTGAGCCAGCCCAGATCCGCTCGAACCCAAGCAGGGAGCGCGCGACTTTCCAGCCGTCATCGCGCCCGCCGAGGATGCAGTCGGTTCCCACCGTCACATCGTCGAAAAACACCTCGCAAAAATCATCCTCGCCACCGAGATTACGGATTGGCCGCACTGTGATCCCCGGTGTCTGCATATCAACCAGCACAAAGGTAATGCCATGCTGCTTGGGTCCGTCCGAGGAGGTTCGTACGAGACAAAAGCAATGACTTGCGTGGTGGGCCGAGGTGGTCCATATTTTCTGGCCGTTGATCGTCATCCGCTCGCCTTCGATCCGTCCGGCGCAGCGCAGACTTGCAAGGTCCGAGCCAGCGCCCGGTTCGGAATATCCCTGACACCAGATCTGTTCGCCCGCCGCGATCTTCGGCAGATACTCGGTCTTCTGTGGCTCGGTGCCATAGGCGATAAGCGCCGGACCAAGATTGCGCACGCCGCTGTCGTGCAGCCAGGGCGTGCCTGCCGCCTCCATCTCTTCGATATAAACCAGGTGCCGCTCGGGAGTCAGCGCCATACCACCCAGATCCTCGGGCCAACCGGGGGCGATCATCCCTGATTTCCACAGCGCGCGATACCAGGGCATCGTCGTTCCGGGTGGCATCCTCAGGCGCACATGCCGCAGTTCATCCGGGCAATTCCGGGCGATGAAATCGCGCAATTCTGCGCGAAATGCGCCCTCATCCATCGCATTCCAATCGCGTCCCATTACGCGTCCACCGTATAACTCGGGGCCAAATGCCCGGGCCCCACAAGACAGCGACCGGAATCCAGCACCGTCACCTCCCGCGCTTCGACCCGGGCGCGAAATCGGCACAATCCGTCCTCACGCCAGATCTCAAATCGGATCGTCTCGCCTGGGAAAACCGGCCGGGAAAACCGTGCCTCGATCGAACGCAACTGCGTCTCGTCATAGTCCAACACCCCCTGAAGCATCGCCCGCGCCGCCAACCCCCAGGTGCAAAGCCCGTGCAGAATTGGCCGGTCAAATCCGGCCTTTTTTGCGTAGGCAGGGTCGATATGCAGCGGATTGCGATCATTGTTGAGCCGATACAGCACTGCCGCCTCGGGCCGGGTCTCTATATCGACAACCACATCCGCCGCGCGTTCAGGCAAAGGCTCGGATGCGGGAACAGAGCCAAACTTGCGCCCAAAGCCGCCGTCAGCGCGACAGAATGTACTGTGCAGAATGCTTGCCACCGGTGCACCGCTTGCGCGGTCATACATGGTGCGCGCGCAATGTATGAGAGCCCCCTTTTCACCCTTGTCCTGCACCCCCTGAACCCGCGCTTTCGCCACCAGATCGCCCGTGGGTGCCAATGGCTGATGCAGGAAAACCCGTTGCTCGCCATGCACGGTCTTATTCAGAGTCACCCCCAATTCCGGCGCTGCTGTCCAACGACCCGGATGGCACAGGAGCGCGGCGAATGTCGGAACCGCCGCCAGCTCCTTTTCATAGACAAAACGCAGCTGCGTCTTGTCCAGCGGGTCTTGTCCAAATCCCAGCGTGGCAGCATAGAGCATGGTTTGATCCGTGCCATAGCTCTGCTCCAGCGACGGGAATTGCCAGGTTTCAAGCGCGTCAACATTCAGCATCGGTTCAAATCGCCTCCCAAGCAAAAACATCCCGCGTGCGCTCTGCCGGGGTGAGGCTGGCCTTGAAGGCGCCAGGAAGTGTCTCGGCCAGCTTTTCAACCGTCCAGCCATCGTCCCGGTGCAGCGTGCGGATCGGGCGAGGCTGGCTGTAAAGATAAACCTCGTTTCCCCGCGCCCCGAAAATCTGCCCGGTGAGGTCGCTCGCCCGCTCAGAGCACAGAAACGCCGCCAGCGGCGCAATCTGGTCAGGGCTCGTGGTCCGACGCCGTTTCTCCATTTCCTTTTCCTGCTCTTCCGGCGTACGCCCCGGCACGCTTTCGATCATGCGGCTGAAGGCATGGGGCGCGATACAATTGGAGCGCACGCCAAAACGCGCCATATCCAGTGAGATCGCCCGCGACAGCCCGACGATTCCCATCTTCGCCGCCGCGTAATTCGCCTGGCCCACCGAACCGATCAACGCGGCGGTCGAGGTCATGAACACCAGCGCGCCGCCCTCCTGCGCCCGGAAATGCGGCGCACAGGCATTGGCGATATTGAACGCACCAAACAAATGCACCCGCAGCACGCGCTCAAAGTCGTCTGGCTGCATCTTGTGAAAGATCGCATCGCGCAGAATACCGGCACTGTGAATGGCGCCGTCGATGCGCCCGAAGCTGTCCATCGCCGCGCCGACGATCGCGGTCGCGCCCTCATGTTCGGCCACGCTGTCGCTGCATGCAACCGCGCGACCGCCCACCGCCTCGATCTCGGCCACAACCTCCTGCGCGGGCGAGCTGTCAAGCCCTTCCCCCTCAAGTGAAGCGCCGATGTCGTTCACCACCACACTTGCGCCTTCCGCAGCAAGGCAGAGCGCAATGCCCTTGCCCACCCCGCGCCCCGCGCCGGTGACTGCGATAACCTTGCCATCAAGTTGTTTTGCCATGATTTCCGCCTTCGTTTCAAAGAGTTGCTTCGGTGCCAAGCACCAGTGTCGCCTGTGCGGCCAGCACACCACCGTTGCCATGGGCAATCGCGGTCTCTGCACCATCAACCTGTCGCGCGCCACATTCGCCGCGCAACTGCCGTGTCGCCTCGATCATCAGGAACAGACCGAACATGCCGGGATGGCAGTAAGACAGACCGCCGCCGCTGGTGTTGACCGCCAGCTTGCCACCGGGCGCAATCCCACCGTCCCGCACAAAGGCGCCGCCCTCGCCCTTGGGGCAAAATCCAAGATCTTCAAGAAACAGCAACGTGGTGATCGTAAAGGCATCGTAAAGCTGGGCGACGTCGATATCTTTCGCCCCTAGGCCCGCCATCGCATAGGCCTGCCCGCCCGACGCTTTCGCGCCCGTGGTTGTGAGATCCGGCATGTTTGTGATCGCATGATGCTGCTGCGCCTCGCCATGACCCAGCAGGTAAACCGGCTTTTGTTTCAACGATTTCGCACGGTCCGCCCGAACCATCACCACTGCTCCGCCGCCATCGGTCACTAGACAGCAATCGCGCACGGTCAGCGGGGTCGAGATCATCTTGGCGTTGAGAACATCGCTGATTGTCAGATCGCGCTGGTCAAATGCCACCGGGTTAAGCTTGGCCCAGCCCCGCGCCGCCACAGCGATTTCTGCCAGATCCTCGCGCCGCGTACCAAATTCTGACATGTGGCGGCTTGCAGCCAGCGCATAGCCGGTGATCGGCAGGCGCGGGCGGAACGGCGCATCATAGTCGTTAATGTCGCGTTGCGGGGTGAACTTGCCGCGCTGGCTGCGCTGCGTCGAACCATAGGCAATCACCGCCACGCTGCAAGCCCCCGCCTCCAGCGCGAGCGCCGCATGGGCCGCCAACGCTTCGAAAGACGACCCGCCGGTAAAGCTCGAGTCCATATAACGCGGTGCGATGCCAAGGTATTCGCACATGCTGATCGTCGGCATCCTCAACTGGCTCGCGGCAAGAAACAGTCCGTCGACCTCCGCAAGGTCTAGCCCTGCATCGTCGAGCGCCCGCACGATTCCCTGCGCCATCAGATCCTGAGGCGTTACCCCCTCCGCCACCTGGCCAAGGTCGCTCTCGGCGACGCCAACAATCGCCACCTTGCCGCGCAACGAACCACTCATTGTCCTGCCTCCAGATCAAACACCGGCACCGGCACGTCCTCACCCTCCGGTGCAACAAAGCGCAACACGACGCGGCGCCCGATCTCTTCGGGGTCACCACTCGCGCCCTCTATCCGGCTCATCACCCGAATGCCCTCGTCAAGGTCAACCAACGCCACGGTATAGGGCTCTCCCTTCACCGGATGGGTCAGCGTGATTGAATGGATCACGCCCCGCCCCGCACTCACTCGCCACTCTAATGATGCCCGCCCGCCAAAGGGGCAGCAAACGCGTGGCTGCCAGACAGCCCGCATTGCGTCCGGACTCCATTGATAGGCAAACTTGCCATCGCGGGCATATGCTTCCCACAGGGCCCGGGGTGATTCATGGATTTCGTTCATGCTTCCTCCGATAGCAGCGGCCGGTTTGCCTCGGTGCTATTCCTTTGGCCGATCGTGACTCCGCCACCGCCGGGGGCACACCCATGTAACAATCACCGTTACATAATCAGCGGTTAGCCTAAATGCCTTTCGAGAAACCCGGTCAGCGCTGCGTCAAAGCCATTCGGGTTCTCGATATTCACTGCATGGCCGCCGTCAATGTCGATGATTTCCATCTGCGGCCAGGCCTCAGCAATCTCGCTTCTGCACGCCTGGAAGGCCCGCTCATGCCGCCCGTTGATAAGTAGCGTCGGCACTTTCGGTTCGGCCGCCCGGCCGTAAAGTGAAAGCGCGGGTGAACTTAGCGCGATCAGCCGCAGATAGGTCTCGATATCAATCTCGTCGGCCTCTTGTGACAGCACCGCCTTGATCGCCTCGGGGAAGCGCTTGGCGTGGCGCGGGTGGAACACCTCCCGCTGCATCTCCTCGCGCCCTCCGGCACGGATACGCTTGATCCGCCCTTCACGAACCTCAGTCTCAGCGGCCCCGTAAGCGTCGCGAAACGTCGTACGCGAATTGGTGAAGGCCTGGGCGGCCACACGCTCGGGATGGGCCAGCGTATATTGAAGCGTGACCCCGGCACCGAAACTTTGTCCACAGAGGCACCAGCGCGGAATATCCAGCTCTTTGCGGATGTTCTCCAACCCGGCCACCAGCGCCGCAGGCAGGGCCTCGGCGTCGCTTTTCATCGGTGGCGAAGTGCCGTGACCAGGGAGATCCACAAGCACCAGCGCGAATCTCTCGGCCAGGGCATCACGGTTCGGATCCCACATCCGCCGGCTGGCAAACATTCCGTGTAGCAGCACCAGTGGCACCCCCGTCGCCAGATCACCCACCACTTCATAATACATCTGTGGCATCTGCCCTCCGTCATCGAACTTGGCGCAGGTTAAACCAGCGTGCAGGCCAGTTTGACCGGTGCCGAGGTCATGTCACGCCAACCTGTGGTCAGCCCCGTGGCGCCTTCGCCACTCCCCTGCTGCGCTTGAAAAATTCACGGGTCTCGCCCGATGTTTCGAGCAGCCAGTCGATGAAATTCCGGGTTTTCGTCGAGACCGACTTCGTCGTCGGCCAAATCACATGAAATCCGGCGCCGGTCACCACCGGCTTGCGGAATGGGCGAATGAGCTGCTCTGCCTTCAACTCACGCGCCAGCAATGCCACCTGTCCTAGCGCAAGTCCGAATCCGTGCTGCGCCGCACTATAGACAAGCAGCGAGCTGTCAAATTCCTGACCGCTCAGATGATCGATCTCCACTTTCGCCTCAGCGGCCCAGATCTCCCATTCCTTACGACGGTATTTCGCGTGCAGTAGTTCCGCGGTCGCCAGATCTCGGGCGCCGGCAAACCAGTTACGGTCCTGCGCATAGCCGGGGCTGCAGACCACATCGACCGTCTCGTCAAACAGTTTGCGGCACTTGGAATCGCGCCAGCTTCCGTGACCAAGCTGGATCGCCACATCGAGATGCGTGCCGCGGAAATCAAGCGCCTCGACCGTGGTATCGAGCCGAAGCCGATAGTCCGGATAGAGCGCCTGAAATTCCCCAAGTCGCGGTAACAACCAATGCTGCGCAAAGGTCGGATAGATACGCAGCTTGATCGTATTTTCACTCTCGTCCGAAAGCACGGCATGAGTCGACTGCTCCAATTGCTCGAACAGAACGCTGACCTCCTGCCCAAAGCTTCGGCCCACTTCTGTCAGCTTGACCGACCGCGCGCCGCGCACAAACAGCTTTACCCCAAGGTAATCTTCGAGCGTCGAAATCTGGCGGCTTATGGCAACCTGGCTCACCCCCATGTAACGTGCCGCAGAGGTGAATGTCTTGTGTTGCGATGCCACGGCGAAGGCGCGGAGCGGGTTAAGCGGCAAATCTCGATATCGGCGTTCCATAAGCGGAGGTTTCCCTTGTCCGACCAGAATGGTGGTATTTTCCCTGACGTGAATGTTTAGACTGATCTCGTGTTAATGTGAATTGGATACGCTCCGGATGGATTTTCGCCTGACTGACGAACAACAGATGTTCTATGATACCGTCCGCCGTTTTGCCCTGGCCGAACTGGCGGAAGGCGCGGCTGCGCGGGCTAACCTCGATGCCTATCCATGGGATATCGCGGAAAAATTCGCCAAAATGGGGCTGCTTGGCATCACGATCCCCGAGGCCGACGGCGGCATCGGTGGTGGACTTGTCAACGCGATCCTCGCAATCCAGGCCGTCGCCGAAGTTTGCCCCCGCTCCGGCGACGTGATCCAAGCAGCCAACTTTGGCCCGGTCCGCACCTTCGCAGAATTCGCCAACTCAGAACAGAAAGAGCGTTTTCTTGGCAGAGTACTTGCGGGCAAATCGCTGATTTCCCTCGGCATGACCGAGCCAGAGGCGGGCTCGGCGGTGACCGACCTGAAAACCAACGCGACCCCGGACGGCGACGGATTCCGCGTCAACGGCACCAAAGTTTTCGGCACCCACTCCACCGAGGCTGAAGTATTTCTCATCTATCTGCGTTACGGGCCCGGCGTCGGAGGCATCGGCTCGGTCCTGATCGAGCGCGACACACCCGGATTTGCCATCGGCAAGCCCTCGACCTTTATGAATGGAGAGACCTGGTCGCAGCTTTACTTCGACAATGTCTACGTTCCGCGCGAAAATGTGCTGTTGGGCGCTGGTGGCTTTAAAAAGCAGATCGCGGGCTTCAACGTCGAGCGTCTTGGCAACTCGGCCCGCGCCTTGGCCGTGGGTCGCCACGCTTTCAACCTCGCCCGCGATCACGCCGCACAACGCCACCAGTTCGGTCGGGCTCTCTGCGAATTCCAGGGGCTTCAGTGGAAGTTCGCCGAGATGGCGGTAAAGCTGGAATCCGCAAACCTGATGTTGATGCGTGCCGCTGTGAACGGCGAAGACGGGCTGCCCTCGGCGCAGGATACGGCCATGGCCAAGCTCGCCTGCAACGAGGCCGGGTTTTTTGCCGCCAATGAATCCGTGCAAATCCTTGGTGGTTTGGGCTTTTCCGAAGAAAGCACCGCCCAGTATTGCCTGCGTCGCACACGCGGCTGGATGATCGCGGGGGGATCCATCGAGATTCTCAAGAACCGGATCGCCGAAGGTATCTTCGAGCGTCGGTTCTCCCAGCGCGCACCACAGCAGATGGCCACCAAATGATGGCGCGCTCCGGGGCCGATTTCCTTAAAGCGCTGACTGCGCCCCGATCAGTCGCGCTGGTCGGCGCCTCGTCGAATCCGAAAAAACTCACGGCCCGCCCGCTCAACTTCCTTCGTCAGCACGGTTACGCGGGCCGCATCCTGCCGGTGAACCCCGGCAGCGATGAGGTGATGGGTCTGCCCGCTGCATCTTCTATCCGCGAAATTGCCGGGCCGGTCGATCACGCCTATATCCTGCTTGACGCCGATCCCGCCCTTGCCGCCCTGGAGCAATGCGCCCAAAAGGGCGTTGCCGTCGTATCAATGCTGGCAGACGGCTTTGCCGAAGCCGGGCCCACAGGTCTTGCCCGTCAGGCCCGCGCCGCCGCCATCGCCCGCGATGCCGACATCCTGCTGATCGGCCCGAATTCAACCGGCGTGGTATCGACCGCGTCCGGCTTTGCCTGCACCACCAACGCCGCCTTTGCCACGACCACCCTCACGCGCGGTCACACCGCCGTGCTCTCTCAAAGCGGCAGCGTCATCGGCACTCTTTTGTCGCGCGGGCAAGAGCGCGGTCACGGGTTCTCCACCCTCGTCTCGCTTGGCAACGAAGCGCGTCATGGCGTCGGCAGCATCGGCAGCCTCTTGCTTGACGATCCGAACACGCATGCGTTTCAGCTTTTCCTCGAAACCATACGCGACGCCGAGGCCATCGAAGCCTTTGCCCGTGGCGCCACCGCGCTTGGCAAACCGGTAGTCGCCTATATGATCGGCATCTCGGAAGAAGGCAGCCGACTTGCGGTTTCCCACACTGGCGCCCTCACCGGCGGGCGCGCGGCCGTGTCGGCCTTCCTGCGCGACGTCGGCATCCACGAAGCCGAACTATTCGATACACTGATCGAAGCGCCTCACGCCCTGTCGCGCGTGCGTTTCCCTGTCACGTCAGCACGCCGCGCCACTGTCATTTCGACTACCGGCGGCGGCGGCGCCATGGTCGTCGACCAGCTCGCGGCGCGCGGCATCGAGATTGGCGCGCTGAGCAATGCTGCCCGCGCCGAGCTTTCCGCCCAGAACATCCCCCTTGGCCACGGCAAGCTTGTTGACGTGACGCTTGCGGGCACGAAGTATGACACAATGAAAGCTGTGATCGACCGGCTGATCCGAGACCCGGAAACCGGTGTCCTCGTCGTTGCCGTCGGCTCGTCGGCACAATTCAACCCCGAGCTTGCCGTCGCCCCCATTGTCGATGCGGTGCGCGACGCCCCCAAAGGCGCCGCCCCGGTCGTCGGCTTCCCCCTGCCCCATGCCCCCGAAAGCCTCGCGCTGCTCGAGTCCGCCGGCATTCCAAACTTCCGCACTCTCGAAACCTGTGCCGAAACCGTCGCGCTGATGCTGCGCCCCGCCCCTGCCCCGCGTATCCCCGCCGCCCCACTGCCGGCGCAGCTTTGTACCCGGCTCGATGACCTGCCGGGCGGCCTCCAGTCCGAGACCGTCTCGGGCGCGCTGTTCGAGACGCTCGGCCTCACCGGCCCCGGAACCTGCCTCATCGGCCCCCACGACGTATTGCCCGACCCTCTCGGCCTCGCCTTTCCGCTGGTGGCCAAGCTCGTCTCGCCCGATCTGCCGCACAAGAGCGAGGTCGGCGCGGTGGCCCTTGGCATCGCCAGCATGGCAGAACTTGCCGCCGCCATCGCCCGAATGAAGTCTTCCGCAAAGGACCATTGCCCCGGTTACCGGCTGAATGGCGTGTTATTGCAGGAAATGCGCCCCGGCCTCGGCGAAGCCATCATCGGCCTCACCCGCGACCCGCTCGTCGGCCCGGTCGTCACCGTGGGCGCCGGCGGCGTGCTCACCGAGATTTATCGCGACACATCAGTGCGCCGCGCGCCCGTATCGCTTTCCGAGGCCCGCGACATGATTTCCGAAGTCAAGGGATTCGCGCAACTTCGCGGCTACCGCGGCCACCCGTTGGGCGATCTTGAGGCCCTCGCAACCGCGGTCGTTGCCCTCTCTCGTCTTGCCCTTGCACCGCGCATCGAGGAAGCAGAGATCAACCCGGTCGCGATCATGGCGCCCGGCGCCGGGGTACTGATGCTCGACGCGCTGATCCGCCTTAAGGAGGATGCCACCTCTTGAAGAGCCTTCCGGCAATTGCCTGCCTCTACGCTGCATCCGGCGCTGCTGGCCTGATCTTCAGCCTGCTCGGCCTGCCCCTGCCCTGGATGATCGGCCCCCTGATCCTGACCGGCGCCCTCACAGCGACCAGAACTTTGACCGTGCGGGTACCGATCAAGACCCGTCCTTTCGGCCAGATCACCGTCGCCACTTTTGTCGGTGCACATTTTACGCCTGCGGCCTTCCAATCCCTGCTGCAAACCGCGCCGCTTCTGATCTCGGTCAGCCTTTTCACCCTCGCGGCCTCGCTTCTCATTGCCATCCTTCAGCGCCGGGTTTTCGGCACGGACGGCGTCACCGCCTTCCTTTCGGTCGTTCCCACATCGCCGGTCGAAGCAGGTGTTCTGGCCGAGCACCACGGCGTTTCACCCGCGCCGATCGTCTTTGCGCAAACAATGCGGATTGCTCTGGTCGTCACCACCTTCCCGCTGTTGCTCTATTTCGTCGGTGACACCCAGGCCATCATGCCCCCACCCGAGGTGCATCATGACGTTGTCGCCTTCTGTGTAACGCTTTTCGGCGCCATCGCAGGGCCGCTGCTGTTCAAGGCGCTTCGTCTGAACAACCCGTTTTTCCTTGGGCCACTTTTCATGGCGGCTGCACTCTCGGCGATCGGACAGCCGGTGTTCGACATTCCCAGACCGATACTCGCACTGGCACAGGTGATCCTGGGTACCTGGCTTGGCTCGTGCTTCACACGCGAGACTTTCACCGAACGCAAAAGCCTCGTCGTCTCGGTGCTTGCCACCTCTGCCTTGCTGCTCGCCCTCTGCGCTTTCGGTGCTTTTGTCGCAAGCCGTCTCATGGCTGGCCCGTTCCCCACGATGATGCTTGGCTTTGCGCCCGGCGGCACAACCGAGATGGCGCTTACGGCCGGGATCCTCGGTCAAGACGTTGCCCTTGTCACGGCCATGCACCTTGCCCGCATCTTCATCATCATGCCCAACCTTCAGTGGCTCACCCGCCTCACCAGCCGGGCGGGGCGAACACGTGACGACATCTGAATCGCATCGGACACATCAGGAGACTTCCCCATGCCCCGCGCTTATGAAGGCCTCAAGGTCATCGACGCCACCCACGTTCTTGCCGGCCCCTTCGCCGCCTACCAGCTCGCCGTACTCGGCGCCGATGTCATCAAGATCGACCGACCGGACGACCCCGATCAGGTACGCCAGCAGGGGCCGGATCGCGAGTTGAACGCAGCCAATATGGGCACCACCTATCTGGCGCAGGGGGCCAACAAACGCTCTATCGCGCTCGACCTAAAGTCTGAGGGCGGCAGAACGGTGCTGAAGGCGCTGCTGAAGGACGCTGACGTGTTCGTACAGAACTATCGCCCCGGCGCGCTTGCCGCTCTCGGCCTTGGCTATGAAGATACGGCAGAAATCAACCCCCGACTGGTTTACTGTTCGGTCTCAGCTTTCGGCCACGGCGGCCCCCGCGCAGAGGAAACCGGGTATGACAACGTCTTTCAGGCCATTTCAGGCCTCATGGCGCTGACCGGCACGCCCGAAGCCGCCCCGCTCAAGACCGGCTCGCCCGTTGTCGACTATGCCACCGGCTACATGACCGCCTTCGCAATATCTTCTGCCCTGTTCCAACGCGAGCGCACCGGGCGCGGTCAGCACATCGACCTTGCCATGTTTGATGCGACGCTCATGCTGATGAGCACGCACATCGCCGCCTACTCCGTGGCGGGAAAAATCCCCAAGCCCGAAGGCAACCGCTTCGCCCTCGCCGGAATCGGTGCCTATGTCACGGCTGACGGCATCCTGATGCTCGGCGCCGCCAATATGCGACAGCAGATAAGGCTCTGGAATGCGCTGGGTCGCCCCGACATGGTGAAAGCAACCAACGCCGAGCGTATTGACAGCCATGCCGATGAGGAGGCTGTGCTTAAGGAAATCTTTGCAACCAGAACCGCCGCAGATTGGCAGGACTTTCTGCGCGAACATGGTGTCCCCGCAGGTCGGGTCCGGTCTTTGCAAGAGGCCCTTGCCGATCCGCAGCTGGCCCACCGCGGCGTCCTCCAAAACACGCCTGCCCCGCTGGGTCGATCGGGCAGCCATAAGGTTGCCGTCGCGCCCTTTCTGATGTCCGAAGGCAGCCCCAGCATCGAAAGTCCGGCCCCCTTTATTGGCCAGCACACCATTGAGATTCTCGAGGGGGCTGGCTTCACCTCCGAACAGATCGAAAGGCTGATTTCTGCGGGCGCTGCGAAACATCGCGCGAAAATATGAACATTTCTGCGGGTCTGCCTTCGGCTGGCCCACCCCCACCTGAAGTGGTCCGGCAAAATCGGACACCCGACCGGGTTGTGTCGCAAACTTTCTGTCTAACTTTCGCCGTGTCGACCTTTTCGCTATGCCCGCTGCGGCACGGTAGCAGAATGTCGGAGGACGGAGTGATCAGATTCAAGGGCAGCCATTA
>Ga0307487_1001364_pt1 | contig 17262 bp, 11 predicted proteins | sample CBIW12metaG_FD_203665 | JGI IMG/M metagenome (GOLD analysis project Ga0307487, IMG submission 203665) | Sea-ice brine microbial communities from Beaufort Sea near Barrow, Alaska, United States - CBIW 1.2 | ecosystem: Environmental > Aquatic > Marine > Coastal | place: USA: Alaska | collected... | reverse complement strand
CTGGATTTGCACGCGGCACCCGGAGGCCAGGGTAAAGACGCCAATATATCAGATTATGATCCTTCTAAATCATCGCTTTGGGAAAGCACCGCAAATCAGGATAAAACAGTCGCACTTTGGAAAAAGTTGGCACTGCGTTACAAGGACGAGCACTGGATTGGAGCATATGACATCATTAACGAACCAAATTGGAATTTTACGGGAACCAATCAAAATGGGTGTGATGAAACTTCAAATGCGCCTTTAAGAGACTTGCAAATTAGAATTACAAATGCCATAAGGGAAGTAGATACAAATCATTTGATCTTTATTGAAGGAAATTGCTGGGGAAATAATTACAACGGAATGTTCCCGCTTTGGGACGATAATACAGCCTTGAGTTTTCATAAATATTGGAACAGGAACGACACGGCTTCGATTCAAAAATTCCTGGATTACAGGATCCAGTACAATGTCCCGATCTGGCTTGGCGAAAGCGGCGAAAATTCCAATGTTTGGTTTACTGAAGCCATCAGCCTGATGGAAAAAAATAATATTGGATGGGCTTTTTGGCCCATGAAAAAGATCGAAAATTTAGCGGGAGTCACTTCGGTTTCAACAACAGCAGAATATGAGCAATTGCTGGATTATTGGAAAAACGGGGGAACAAAGCCAACAGAAGCTTTTGCAAAATCGGCCTTAATGCAAATTGCCGAAAATTTCAAAATGGAAAATCTCACCATCAGATATGATGTGATAGATGCGATGTTCAGGCAAGTGCAGACATCAGATACCAAAAAATACAAAAAGCACCCCCTGCCGGGAATAGTGTTCGCAACAGATTATGATCTGGGACAAAACGGGTACGCTTATTTTGACAAAGATATTGCCAATTACGATGGGACTAAATTCACCAAATGGAACAAAGGCGGGTTCATGCGAAACGATGGCGTGGATATCCAATCCTGCAATGACTCAGTCACCAATGGATTTCAGGTTGGTTTTATAGAAGATGATGAATGGCTTCAATACACAATTGATTTGGCTTCAGAAAAAGTTTTCGATGTCGATATTCGGTATTCCAGCAGTGAGGCCGGCGGAAAACTTTTTCTGAAAGATGAAAGCGGAAAAATTTCTGAAACCCTGGAGATCCCATTCTCGGGAGGAATTGACAATTGGCAAACCCTGACCTTAAAGAATGTGACTTTAAAGCCGGGGATCAATAAGATCAGGGTTTATTTTGAAAAAGGGAATTTCAATTTAAACTTTTTAAAATTCAAAAATCCGGGAAAGACCAGCGGGTTAAAATAACAATTAATTTAGAAATGAAACATTCATGAAAAGTAAAATTTCCTATAAGGAAATACTTAAAAGGATGTTACAGATGCTCTAAAAAATAATATATCAGATGAAAAAAATTGTAACAACCGCACTTTTATTGACCTGCTTTTTTGGATTTTCCCAGCAGAAAACGATAGAACAAAAAGTAGATGCTTTACTGAAGCAGATGACCCTTGAGGAGAAAATTGGTCAACTCAATCAATATACAGGCGATAATACCGCAACCGGACCAATTACGATTAAACCTGATAAACAATCGGAAATAAAAGCGGGAAAGATTGGTTCCCTGCTCAATATATTAGGAAGCGAACACACAAGGCAATACCAGGAATTGGCCATGCAGTCCAGGTTAAAAATTCCATTGTTGTTTGGTCTGGATGTTATTCACGGGTATAAAACCACTTTTCCCATTCCGTTAGCCGAAGCCGCGAGTTGGGATTTGGAAGCCATGGAACTTTCGGCAAGAATTGCGGCAACAGAGGCTTCCGCAAGTGGGATTCACTGGACATTTGCACCTATGGTTGATATTGCCCGTGATCCTCGCTGGGGAAGGGTTATGGAAGGTGCGGGAGAAGACACTTATTTAGGTTCAAAGATTGCATTTGCAAGAGTAAAAGGCTTTCAGGGCAATAAATTGAGCGACATTAATTCGGTTATGGCTTGTGCCAAACATTTTGCTGCTTATGGCGCCGCGGTAGGTGGAAGAGATTATAACTCGGTTGATATGAGTAAACGTATGCTTTGGGAAACCTATTTACCACCTTTTAAAGCAGCAGTAGATGCGGGAGTGGCAACTTTTATGAATTCCTTCAACGACCTTAACGGGATTCCTGCTACCGGGAACGAGTATTTGCTAAGGGACATCCTTAAAGGAGAATGGGATTTTAATGGTTTTGTCGTTTCAGATTGGGGCTCCATTGGGGAAATGATCGCTCACGGCTATGTAAAAGACAGTAAGGAAGCCGCATTGGCGGCTATAACCGCCGGGACTGATATGGATATGGAAAGCAATTCCTATCGCAATAATTTAGCGCAATTGGTGAAAGAAAATAAAGTCCCTGTTTCGTTAATTGATGACGCGGTAAAAAGAATTTTGCGCAAAAAATATGAATTGGGATTGTTCGAAGATCCTTTTAAATACTCAAATCCCGAAAGGGAAAAAGCGGCGCTTAACAATCCGGAACATACCAAAGCCGCCAGGGAAATAGCTGCAAAAAGTATCGTTCTGTTGAAGAATGAAAACAAACTCTTACCCCTTTCAAAAGACATCAAAACCATTGCTTTTATTGGGCCAATGGTAAAACTATTAAGGGCAAACCACGGTTTTTGGGCAATAGATCTAAAAGATATAGATTCAACTTATATAGTTTCTCAATGGCAGGGATTGCAAAATAAAGTGGGCAAAAACACCAAACTTTTATATGCCAGGGGTTCTGATATTGAAGGTGAAAATAAGGATGGTTTTGCCGAGGCGATCGCTATTGCCAATCAAGCCGATGTGGTAATTTTAAGCATTGGGGAAAGAAGCGATATGAGCGGGGAAGCCAAAAGCCGAAGCAATATTCATATTCCGGGAATTCAGGAAGAATTGGTGAAAGCAATTCAGGCTACAGGCAAACCCGTTGTGGCTTTAATAAATGCAGGAAGACCGCTGGTTTTTAACTGGACTGCAGACAATGTGCCGGCAATTCTATACACATGGTGGCTGGGCAGCGAAGCCGGGAACGCCATTGCTGATGTCCTTTTCGGGGATTACAATCCTTCGGGGAAATTGCCAATGTCCTTTCCAAGAGATGAAGGTCAAATTCCAATTTATTACAATCATTTCAATACAGGAAGACCTGCTAAAGATGAATCCAATACGAACTATGTTTCCGCCTATACCGATTTAAAGAACAGTCCCAAATTTCCATTCGGATTTGGACTTAGCTATACCACCTTTCAATATTCTGATTTGAAATTATCCGATCAGAAAATAAAAAGCAACGGGAGTATTGAGGTGGGTTTAAACATTTCCAACACGGGAAAAGTGGCCGGGGAGGAAGTGGTTCAATTGTATTTGCGCGATAAGGTGGGTTCCGTGGTCCGGCCCATTATTGAACTCAAGGATTTCCAAAAGATAAAACTCAATGCCGGAGAAACCAAAACTATCAAATTTATTATTGATAAAGAGAAACTTTCATTCTATAACAATGAATTGCAGTGGGTTGCCGAACCGGGGGATTTTGAGGTTATGATAGGCAGTTCTTCGGCAGATATCAGATTGCGAAGTGAATTTGAATTGATAGAAGAATAGGTTACAAATCAGTATTTAAAGTGCTTAAAATTTGAAGAAAAATAGTTTGATTTCCAAATAAATCAAACTTGTTATAACTTATTAAAAATGATAAAATCATTCAACTTTATTTTTCTGATTATTCCTTTTTTTGGATTTTCCCAGGATCTGATAACCAATGTTCATAACAGGGATACTACTTCATTGAACGGAGAATGGAATTACATAGTAGATCCCTACGAAACCGGATATTACAGTTTTCATCACTCTGTTTATGACCAATTGAAAGATTTTCAAATGGGTGCATATTTTAATAATTATCACGCCCAAAACAAGCAGGAGTTAGTGGAATATGATTTTGACAAATCGCCGGAAATGGCTATTCCCGGCGATTGGAATTCACAAAAAGAAAATCTTTATTATTACGAAGGAACAGTTTGGTTTAAGAAATCTTTTGACTACGATTTAAAAGAAAACAAACGACTTTTCGTCTATTTTGGAGCGGTAAATTATAAAGCCGAAGTGTATTTGAACGGAAAAAAACTCGGAATTCATGAAGGTGGTTTTACGCCGTTCAATTTCGAAGTTTCATCCATCATTAAGGAAAAAGACAATTATCTGGTGGTTAAAGTTGACAATACAAGGCGAAAAGAAGCCGTGCCAACAATGAATACCGATTGGTGGAATTATGGCGGAATTACGCGCGATGTATTATTGATAGAAGAACCAAAATCATTCATTCAGGATTATTTTGTTCAACTAAAGAAAGGTGAAAAAAATATTATTTCAGGATTTGTTAAAATAAATAACATAGATAAGAAGGAAGAATTTGTCAGTGTCAGGATCCCGGAATTAAAAATTAATTACAAGGGAAAAATTGATGCTGATGGATATGGCCATTTCGAAATTGACAATAAGAAAATAGCATATTGGTCACCGGAAACATCAAAATTATATGAAGTTTTCATCAGTTATAAAGATCAAATTTTAAAGGATCTTATTGGATTTAGAACTATTGAAACCCAAAATGCTAAAATTCTATTGAATGGAAAACCAGTTTTTTTACGTGGAATTTCTATGCACGAAGAAAATGACAAAGGTGGAAGGGCTAATTCAGAAAAGGATGCACTGCGATTGTTAACCTGGGCGAAAGAATTGGGTTGCAACTATGTTCGGCTTGCACATTATTCGCACAATGAAAATATGCTGCGCCTGGCAGATAAAATGGGATTGATGGTTTGGGAAGAAATTCCGGTGTATTGGACCGTGGATTTCGCAAATCCTGAAACCTATAAAAATGCTGAAAATCAACTTACAGAAGCTATTACCCGCGATAAAAACAGGGCTTCAATTATTATTTGGTCCATGGCAAATGAAACTCCAATTTCTGAAGCAAGAAATAATTTTATCAATAAGCTGATCACGCACACAAAAACATTGGACAATACAAGGCTCTTAAGTGCGGCGTTGCTTACCCGAAATGAAAATGGTGTTGGGATAATTGATGACAGCATTGGCGAAAATCTTGATGTCATCGCTTTTAATCAATATTTGGGTTGGTATGGCGGAAACCTGGACAATGCCGAAGATGCAGAATGGGTGACAAAATACAATAAGCCTGTGGTAGTTTCAGAATTTGGCGGCGGGGCGAAAGCCGGGTTGCACGGGGAAAAGAACGAGCGATGGACAGAAGAATATCAGGAATACCTGTACGTTCAAAATCTGAAAATGATTGATAGAATTCCCAATATTAGCGGTTTAAGTCCCTGGATCTTGGTGGATTTTCGTTCTCCAAGAAGATTGCTTCCGGAAATTCAGGACGAATGGAACCGGAAAGGGCTGATCTCTGAGAAGGGCATTAAAAAGAAAGCTTTTTATACTTTGAAGCAATATTATGCGAACAAGAAAAAACAATTTAAATAATCATGCGTGATCATAAATTCATCTTACTGCTTCCGGAACTTAAAAAATAAAAATCTGACTGATATTAGGCAAAAGGGAAAGCACAATTTGTAAATGGAGAATTATCTTTTTAAATAAAACCTGAGTGGCTGTTGAAAAATATTCATTCTTAAACAGTCTTTATAAATACACATTATGAAAAACTATTATTTCAACATTATTAAGACATTGCTTGTTCTGGCCATAATTATGGGATTTGCTGCTTGTAATGAGCAAAAAGAGACTCAAAAAGCCGGTTTTTGGATCACCACTTTAGACCAAAGTTCTTTATTGGAAAAAACGGAAATTGAAATAAATGGAACCGGAGAAGCAGAAGCTGATGCCACAATTATTATAGACACTTCCAAAAGTTTCCAGGAAATTGATGGATTTGGTTTTTCCTTGACTGGTGGGAGCGCAATGCACATCAATAAAATGAGCGATTTGGCAAGGAAAGCATTGTTGCAGGAACTTTTTGGCACCGGCGAAAATGAACTTGGAGTGAGCTATTTGAGGATTAGCATCGGAGCATCAGACCTGGATGAGGCGCCTTTCTCTTATGATGATCTTGAAGCTGGCAAAACAGATGAAGATCTGGAAAAATTCAGTCTGGCCAATGATACCTTATACCTGATCCCTGTTCTAAAGGAAATTCTCAAAATTTCCCCTGATATAAAGATCCTGGGTTCGCCCTGGTCGCCCCCGGTATGGATGAAGGACAATAAAAGCACAATTGGGGGAAGTTTAAAAAAGGAATATTATCCTGTATATGCCAATTACTTTGTGAAATATATTGAAGCCATGAAAAATGAGGGTATCACGATTGATGCTATTACTATTCAAAATGAACCTTTGCATCCCGGGAATAATCCAAGTTTACTGATGCTGGCCGAAGAACAAAAAGAATTTATAAAAGATCATTTAGGACCTGTTTTTGAAAAAAACGGAATTTCCACAAAAATCATCGTTTACGATCACAATGCCGACAGGCCCGATTATCCAATTAGTATTCTGGACGATCCAGAAGCGGCAAAATATATTGACGGCTCTGCATTCCATTTGTATGGAGGCGAAATTGATGCCCTGTCTAAAGTGCACGAAGCGCATCCGGATAAAAACATTTATTTTACCGAACAGTGGGTTGGTGCCCCGGGAGATTTTTCCAAAGAGATGTCCTGGCATACAGAAAACCTTATTATTGGCGCTACCCGTAACTGGAGCAAAAATGTGTTGGAATGGAACCTCGCTGCCGATGAAAATCAGGAACCTTATACCGACGGCGGTTGTGACCGTTGTTTGGGTGCGTTGACTATCACCGGGGATAAGGTGACCAGGAATCCCGCGTATTATATTATTGGCCAGGCTTCAAAATTTGTTCGTCCCGGTTCGGTCAGGATCGCCTCAAATGAGCCGGAAAACCTTCCAAATGTCGCATTTAAAACTCCAAAAGGTAAGGTCGTTTTAATTCTTCAGAATAAATCTGAAGAGAAAAAAACCATAAAAGTTAAAGTCGGGGAAAAGGAACTACATCTTTCCCTTGACGCAGGTTCAATAGGCACCCTGGAATTATAAAATGTTCCGCGAAAGGTTCAAACCTTGTTCATCTGCATTGTCGAATTGCCTGTCAAAACTAAAAAGCCCTAAGAGATCAGGGCTTTTTAGTTGCGATAAAATAAGGTTGAATCGATGGATCTCAATCAAAGCAATCCTAGGTTTGGAATATCAATCTTATGCTGTATTTCCTTACAATATGAAGCTTTTCCGGAAACCCACATTTTTCCTTCAAATTATTCACGCCATTTTTTATACGCATTGATCAATCCATTAGTGGAAGTGTCATGAGAAGAAACTTTGGTATCACCTTTTAATTCGGGTAAAACCTTTTTTGCCAATTGCTTTCCAAGCTCAACTCCCCACTGATCGAAACTGAAAATATTCCAGATAATTCCCTGCACAAAAATTTTATGTTCGTATAAGGCGATTAACGACCCCAGGGAAAATGGGGTTATTTTTTTCAGCAGAAAAGAATTGGTGGGACGGTTACCTTCAAAAACTTTAAACGGAATTAATTTTTCCATTTCTGATTTTTCCATTCCCTTCAATTCATTGGCGACTTCTTCTTTGCTTTTTCCGTTCATCAATGCTTCCGTTTGTGCGAAAAAATTGGAAAGCAGGATAGGATGGTGGTCTCCAATTGGATTATGACTGATCGCTGGAGCAATAAAATCGCAGGGAATTAAATGTGTGCCCTGGTGGATGAGCTGATAGAAAGCATGTTGGCCGTTAGTTCCCGGTTCTCCCCAAACAACAGGGCCAGTTTTATAGGTGACATCCTTTCCGTTTCTATCTGTATGCTTCCCGTTGCTCTCCATATTTCCCTGCTGAAAATAGGCGGGGAATCGGTGCATGTATTGGTCATAAGGCAGGATAGCTTCAGTTTGTGAACCAAAAAAGTTGGTATACCACAAACCAATTAAAGCCATGATAACAGGAATGTTATTTTCAAAGTCAGTATTCCTGAAATGTTGGTCACTTTCCTGTGCGCCTTTCAGTAATTGCTCATAATTATCATATCCTATTGTAAGCGCTATGGATAACCCGATACTGCTCCACAAACTGTAACGCCCCCCAACCCAATCCCAAAAAACAAACATATTTTCAGGGGCGATACCAAACTTGACCACATCTTCCTCGTTGGTAGATAAGGCCACAAAGTGAACTGCAATATACTTTTCATCTTCTGCCGATTTTAAAAACCATTCCCGGGCCGTGTGCGCGTTGGTAAGTGTTTCCTGGGTGGTAAATGTCTTTGAAGCGATTAGAAAAAGTGTTTCACCGGCATCCAGATCTTTGAGGGTTTCAACTATATCAGTTCCATCCACATTAGAAACAAAATGAGCCTGAATTCCTTCCATCCAATAGGGGCGGAGCGCTTCGGTAACCATTACCGGCCCAAGGTCACTTCCCCCAATGCCAATATTGACAATGTGTTTTATTTTTTTGCCCGTATATCCTTTCCATTCCCCACTGTGAATTTTCTCACAAAATATTTTCATTTGCTGGCGCACTTTTTTTATTTCGGGCATCACATCCTCACCATCTGTAGTGACTGATGTTCCCGAAAAATTTCTCAATGCTGTATGCAAAACTGCCCGGTTTTCAGTCTCGTTTATTTTTTCACCGGTAAACATCGCTTCAATTGCAGGTTTTAAATGACATTCAGCTGCCAGTTCCTGGAGATATTTCTGTGTTTCGGCTGACACGATATTTTTTGAATAATCGAAAATCATATCATTGAACTGAATTGACATTTTCTCATATCTTTCAGGATCATTATCAAAAAGCGTTTTCATTTGAACCGATTTCATATCGGTATAATGAGCTTGAAGCTTCTTCCAGCTGGAAGTTTGTGTGGGATCAATTTTTGGTAACATAATAATTTTTTTTAAATTTAGTTAAAATTAAATAGTAACGCAGCCTAATAGCCTCTCTCCAAAAGAGATGTTGCAGCTTCATCTAAAAACCAATGTAATTCTCCCTTCATCGGATTGATAAGTTGAGCCGGATATTTTTCCGGATCAAATTCATCTTCCAATACATGGTGCACTGCTTCAGCTTTTTTCTGCCCATAAACAAGAAATGCAATATTCCGCGCCCGGTTGATAAGTGGTGCGGTCATGCTGATGCGATAAACTTTTTGTCCTTCCAGAAATACGGCTTGTACAGTGGCCGATTTGTCGGTTAGAACAGGAGTGTAAGGAAATAATGAAGCCGTATGTGCATTATCGCCTAAACCTAAAAGGATCAGGTCAAACTGAAGTTCCTGCCTGTCAAGTTGTGCGGTAATTGTTGCGGTATAGCTTTTTGCCGATTCCAGCGGTGAAAGGGATGTATTGATAGGGAAAATATTGGATTGTGGAATGTTTAAAGGATCGAAAAGTGTTCTTTTGACCATATACGCGTTATTCTCCGGATCATTTGCAGGGACATATCGTTCATCGCCAAAGAAAAAATTGACCTTCTTCCAATTCACCTGTTCCTTATATCCGGGAGATGCCAATAGTTCATATAATTTTTTAGGAGAATTGCCTCCCGATAAAACAACATTAAATTCTCCCCTGGAGGCAATTGCGTTATTAGCAACACTTATAAAGTGGGCTGCAATTGCCTTTATCAATTCCGGGATTGTTTTTGAAATATGAACGCTCATCCTTTTTTTGTTTTATTTTCGATAGGTAGGGTAACCCAATGATAGCCATCCTGGGCAATCAATGCTTCGGCAATTTCGGGTCCCCAGGAACCCGGGGAATAGTTTGGAAAGCTCAGGCTTTTTTTAGATTCCCAGGAATTTATGATGGGCATCAGGATTTCCCATGCTTCTTCCACTTGATCGGCACGCATGAAAAGGGTCTGGTCACCATTCATAATCTCTAAAAGCAGCGTTTCATATGCCTCGGGAGTTTCCATGTTATAAGTGCCTGCATAGTCAAATACCATATCAACCGTATTTAGGACCATGTCTAAACCGGGTCTTTTTGCTTGTAATTGAAGACGAATGCTCATTTCTGGCTGTATGCTGATGATGAGCCGGTTTTGTTGCCAGTTATCGGTTGCTTCAGCGGGAAATACCAAATGCGGAACATCCCGGAACTGAAAAGTGATAATTGAAGAAGACTGATAAAGGCGCTTGCCGGTGCGCACATAAAAGGGAACTCCCTGCCAGCGCCAGTTGTCGACAAAGAATTTCAAGGCAACAAAGGTTTCTGTATTGGATTGTGGGTCTACATTTTCTTCCTCCCTGTAACCGGATACTTCCTTGCCTTCGATCCATCCTTTGCTGTATTGTCCTCTAACAGCCTGTTTCCTTAAGTCTTCCGGTTTGAATTTTCGAATAGCCCTTAATACATCTACTTTGCGGTTGCGCACCTCTTCTGCATCAAAATTTATGGGCGTTTCCATAGCGATCAGGCAAAGTAACTGCAACACGTGATTTTGAACCATGTCCCGCAAAGCTCCGGCGCTCTCATAAAATTCTCCACGTTCCCCCACTCCTAATTGTTCGGTTACGGAAATTTGTACGTGCTCAATATAATTTCGGCTCCAAATAGGCTCAAGAATGGAATTTGCAAAGCGAAAAGCCATGATATTCTGAACCGTTTCCTTGCCCAGGTAATGATCTATGCGGTAAATTTGCTTTTCCTGAAAAATACTGCATAATTGCTCATTTAATGATTTTGCCGATTCAAGGTCATGACCGAAAGGTTTTTCAACTACGATACGTGTAGTATCTGGATTATCGGCCAGTTTATTCTTGGAAATATTTTCTGCGATCACCGAAAAGAAGTTGGGTGATACCGCCATATAAAAAATTATATTAGGTTCCTGTTTCCATTCCTTTTTATAATGGAGTATCCGGGTTGCAATTTCCTTATATATTTTTGAGTCATTTAAATCGGAAGCCTGGTAAAAAATATGGGACGAAAATTCTGTCCACTTCTTTTTTTCGGCTTTCCCCTTCCTTGAAAATTGATTTACCTTACCTAATAATTCGTCCCTGAACTCTTCATCAGTCAACTCGGTTCTGGAAGTGCCAAGTATGGCGAACTCATCCGGAAACCAGTTGTCTAAAAACAAGTTGTAAAGCGCGGGCGTAATTTTGCGCGCATTGAGATCTCCTGTTCCCCCAAAAATGATGAAGATGCTTGGTTGTGCTTTTATAGTTGCTTCCATAAGCCGATCTGATTTTAAAATTTATGATATCCCGTTCAATTTATTTGATGATTTAATTGGTTATTAAAGCATTGATAATATATAAAGAAAAGTAAATGTGATAAACAATTGATTTCTACCCCAATAGTCTTTTATCTTTTCTCTATATTCTTTCGCCTGTTTAAAATAAAGCCATTATTTCTTCACTTCAGATTGCCATTCGGTATGAAAAACTCCTTCCTTACCAATAAGTTCGTAGGTGTGGGCCCCAAAATAATCGCGCTGGGCCTGAATGAGATTTGCCGGCATTTTTTTACTTCGGAAGCTGTCAAAATAACTCAATGAAGCAGCATAAACAGGCAAGGCCAGCCCATTGCCCGCAGCGTCAGAAACTACTTTTCTTATTCCCGGCAAACTCTTTTTAAGATTGACCTGAACAGCCTTATCCAGGAGTAAATGTTCAAGCTGATTATTTGCCTGGAACGCACCGTAAATATCTTCCAGGAACGCTGATCTGATAATACATCCACCTCTCCATATTTTTGCGATTTGATCCAGTTTGAGATTGTAATTTAATTCCTGCGAAGATTTGGAAAGCAGGTGCATCCCCTGTGCATAAGCGATTGCCATACAAAAATAAAAGGCATGCTCCAGTCCTGCAATATAATCATCGGGTTTATCTGTAAGCGAAATAACCTTTTCATCAGCATAAATCGCAGAGGCTTGGGTCCTTTGCGATTTATATTTTGACAGATCCCGCATGGAAACGGCGGTATCAATTACCGGAATGGGCAGGTTTAGTTCCATTGCTTCCTGTGAAGTCCATTTCCCGGTTCCTTTCGACTTGGCCTCATCTTTTATATCGTCCAGCAATAAATGATCGGCCCCAGGTTTTTTATAAGCAAAAATATCGCAGGTTATTTCAAGCAGGAAAGATTGGAGCCTGCCTTTATTCCATTGTTGAAAAACTCTATGAATGGCTTCATTATCCAGGTGCAGCCCTTTTTTTAATAACTCATAGGTTTCAGCAATTAATTGCATCAGGGCATATTCAATTCCATTGTGCACCATCTTTACAAAATGTCCTGCTGCGCCTGGACCTATATAGGTAACTGTGGGTTCCCCCTTTACCTGGGCCGCTATTTTTTTGAGAATTGGCTTAACCTGTAAATAAGCCTGCTTATCACCGCCCGGCATCATGCTTGGCCCTTTCCTGGCCCCTTCTTCACCGCCTGAAACTCCCATTCCAATGAAAAGAAATCCCTTTTTTTCCAGGTCCCTGTAACGGCGATCTGTGTCGGTAAAATGCGAATTGCCCCCGTCAATGATGATGTCACCTTTGTCTAACAGGGGCAGTAATTCTGCGATCACAGCATCTACAATTTTGCCTGCGGGCACCAGCATCATTATTGCCCGTGGCCTTTCAAGGCTTTTTATGAAAGTGTTGAGGTCAATAAATCCCTTTAGGTTGTTTTGATCGAACGCATTTAGGATATCAACCTTCTTGGGGTCTTTGTCATATCCCGCCCCGGAAAAACCATGATCGGCAATATTCAAGAGCAGGTTACGTCCCATGGTTCCCAGGCCGATCATGCCAAATACGTATAGATTTTCCTTTTTCATTTTATTTGATTTTTTACTTTTTGTTTTTAAGAGCTTCAAGATTTTTTTTTGTGGTTTCAATATCCTGATGATGAAAGCTGCGAATACCCAGTTTTTGTGCTTGCTGCACCAACATGTACCGGTCATCAAAATAAACACAGTTCTCAGGTTTTACCTGGGCTATACCCATTGCTAAACGATAAATTCCCGGATCGGGCTTGCGCATGCCTACTTCACACGAAGAAATAAAGGCATCAAAACACTGGTGCAATCCAAATTTCTCAATGCGATAATCATTGAGTTCCCTGGCTTCGTTATTGATTGAAATAATACGGAAGCCACAATCTTGTTTCCATTTGATAAGCCATTGCAGCATATCGGGAAGTTCCTTACTTTGGGCGAACATAAAATTTTTGAATTCATTTTTGGTAAAATCGCGTGGATGGCTATATACAACCGTATCCAGATAATCATCCAGGCTAATCCTTCCAATTTCATACACATTGTAAATGAAATTGTGTAAAACATCCAATTCATCATAGTTCAGCCCGAAAACTTCTGCTGCTTTTTGGCGCGACTTATGTCCCCATCCATTGCTGAGCAATACGCCGCCAATATCCATAAACACAACCTTGATCTGTGAGGTTTCCATAGACTTCTGTTTTAGGATCCTATCTTTTTTCTTTTCTTTTCAATTCCGGCCAAAAGTGTATCGTAAGGTTTATTGAATTTTTCAATGCCTTCATTTACGAGCTTCTGTGTTATGGTATCTATATTAATTCCGTTTTCTTTCAATTGTTTCAACACCTGTTTTGCTTTAGCCATATCATCTTCCAAATTGTCTGCTGCCTGCCCATGATCGCGAAAAGCTTCAAGTGTTTCCATGGGAATGGTATTGATGGTTTCTTTGCCTATTAAAGCCTCCACATATTTCACATCCCTATATGAAGGGTCTTTAGTGCTGGTACTGGCCCACAATACACGTTGGTGTTTCGCGCCCTTCGCTTCCAGATCTTTAAATTGTTCGCTGTTTATTACCTCCTTATATATTGCATACGCTTTTTTTGCAGAAGCGATAGCTACTTCTCCTTTTATATTATCCAGACCTTTTTCAATAAGGATAGGATCTATCATAACATCGATTCGGCTGAGGAAAAAACTGGCGACAGATGAAATCTTGTCTATGGGTAGATTGGCTTTAAGCCTGTCCTCCAGGCCTTGCATATAAGCGACGGTTACTTCCCTATAACGCGGCAAGCCGAAGAGAAGGGTGATATTAATATTTATCCCCTCACTGATACATTTACGAATGGCGGGCAAACCTTCCTCGGTTCCCGGGATTTTGATCATTACATTTTGCCGGTCAACTGCCTTCCACAATTCTCTTGCCTGCTTTATGGTACCTTCGGTATCACGGGCAAGATGCGGGGAAACTTCAAGGCTCACGAAACCATCTCCGCCTTTGGTTTCATCGTAAACCGGTTTAAAAAAATCGGCGGCACGTTTAATATCTTTGATGGCAAGTCCGAAAAATATTTCTTCGCTGCTGGTTTTTTGCTTTGAAAGTGAAGCAATATCTGCATCATAGGCGGAGCTGTTGCTGATGGCTTTTTCGAAAATAGCGGGATTTGAAGTAAGACCTTTTACGCCGTCTTCCTCAATAAGTTTTTTTAATTTCCCGGAATCCATAATTTCCCTGTCCAGAAGATCGAGCCAAATACTTTGACCGAAATCCTGAATTTTTTTTACCCTATTTTTTTCCATGATTTAATTGTGTTAAATAAATTGTAACTAAATAGTTCATAATATTTTGAGCCCTAAAATGCCAAATTGAGGAAGCTCAATTTACTGTCATTTCAAGACGTTCAGTTTTTTGACTTGTGATTTTAAAATAAATTAAGCCGATTTGATTCTTTTTAGCCCACTTTTATTTTTCTTTCTATTCATAGTCCTTCAGATTTTAGGCACCATAAGATTGATTTAGATTTAAAGGTCCTGTTATAGAAAATTGTAGAATCCAGTTTTTTTTAACCGCAAAGTCCGCAAAGTTTCCGCAAAGGTCGCAAAGGCTTTCAATCTCATTAGGTACTTCTGTCAAATAGTCTCATTCTTATTTCCTATTCAATTCAATAATTATCAGATTGCATTATTTCCGCTTTCATTTTCAACACTCCTTTTTTTCTCTGCGCCCTTTGGGTTTTTTCTCTTAGCGAGCTTTGCGGTTAAAAAGAAACGAAGCTAAATTGCAATTCAATAGGGTTCAATAAAATAATCCACAATGTTCTATAACCTTGTTCCTTCTTCTAATCGATCAATCCTATTTCCTTCATAAAACCCCGAACGTTAATTTCCGCCTAAACAGGCGATGATCGCTTCAATGACAAGTTTTGTTTCATCAGGGCCTTTTACCTGGAGCGTGGCCACTCCTGTCTCTTTTACAGGAAAGTCATTTCCGCCATCAAATAAGGCATCTCCAATGAAAATCATTTCTTCGATCTTTATGCTCAGGATGTCACGAAGTTTTCTGACCGCATAAGCCTTGTCAATACCGGGTTTTGTAATGTCTATGGAGGTTGTTCCCCCCAGCCCGATTGAAAACTCAGGAAGGGAAGGCTCCAGGATTTCTTTGATCTTTTTGCGTTTTTCAAAATTCGGATCCCATTTTTTCTTTTCCTTTAAAGGAGCCTGTTGGCCCAAGGCCGAGAAAGTGATTTGACTTCCGCGATCCTCAATGGGTTCTCCCCAAACATCTTTGGCTTTGAACCCAGATTCATCGACCGCATTCTTTAATGAACTTATAATCTTCTTTTTTTCCTGCTCGGTAAAATCTTCCGAATAGCGTTTTTCCCAACCCGTTTTATATTCATAGTATTTAGTTCCGGAAGTAGGCAAAAGAGATAAATTCTTCAAAAATTCGCCTTCCGGAAGCTTAGATAGCAGTTGTTTCTTGAATTGTGGCCAATCTCCACCTGAAATTATAGCCACCTTCTGGACATTTAAAAGCCTGCTGAGAAGTTTGGATGTCTCCTCACTAATAGACGATTTACTTGGAGCAAGTGTGCCATCAAGGTCAAAAACAATTAATTTTTTCATTTTAAATGGTGATGCTTTTAAAAATTTTAGTTTTTATGGTTTTAACTATTTTTCAAGTTCAGACACTTTCTTCAAGCGTCGGCGATGCCTTTCCTCCCCGGTAAATGTTGCATTTAAAAATGCGAGCACAAGTTCTTTGGTACTGGCAGGACCGGTGATCCAACCTCCAAAGCAAATCAAATTCATGTTGTCATCTTCAACTCCCTGGTGTGCCGAAAAATGTTCGTTAATTAACGCGGCCCTTACCCCGGCTACTTTATTTGCAGCAATGGATGCGCCAACACCGCTACCACAAATGGCGATCCCCCGGGAAACAGTATTTGTTGCAACTGCCCGGGCAAGCGGAATTACATAGTCTGGATAATCATCCTCATCATTCAGTTTATAGGCACCAAAATCCACCACTTCAAAATCCATTTTGAGCAGGAATTCCCGAATAATTTCCTTTAGTGCAAATCCACCGTGATCTGAACAGATACCTACTTTCATTTTGATCTGGTATTGATTAAAAAGCTTCGGATATTGGTATACATTTATTTTATTTTTTGTTTAAATGAAGAATGGGTTCTTTACCCGGCTATCTTTTTATTACTACTAATTTGGTGACGGCAATATGCTGACACATAAAATAATATAACCATTGAGGAATCAAGTTAATAGTCTTTCATCTATTTTCTATATTCTTTCGTCTGATTACTAAAGCAAGGCCTTTGCCCTTTTTACCACATTTTCCACAGAAAATCCGTATTCCTTCATCACTTCTTCTCCCGGTGCCGATTCCCCAAATCTATCTATGCCAATTATCTCCCCTTCATCAGTTGTGTATTTATGCCAGCCCACAGGCGACCCGGCTTCTACCGCCAGGCGTTTTCTCAGGGCTTTTGGAAAAACTTTTTCTTTATAGGAAGCTTCCTGTTTTTCAAACAATTCCCAGGACGGCATACTCACTACCCGTGCTGCAATGTTTTGCTCTTTCAGCTTCAACTGGGCGGCCAATACCAATTGAACTTCTGAACCCGTAGCTATCAAAATAATTTGCGGAGTTTTAGCTGCTTCGGAAAGTATATAGGCTCCTTTTTCCAGGTCAGAAGCATTCGTGTATTTTTCCTGATCAATTACAGGAAGTCCCTGGCGGGTCAAGACCAATGCCACCGGCCCGCCGGAATGTTCAAGCGCTACGCGCCAGGCCTGTGCAGTTTCATTTGCATCGGCCGGGCGAATTACCGTCATATTGGGAATAGACCGCAAGCCAATTAATTGTTCCACCGGTTGATGCGTGGTTCCGTCTTCTCCCAAACCTATGCTGTCATGGGTGTAAACAT
>Ga0307487_1001363_pt1 | contig 17279 bp, 17 predicted proteins | sample CBIW12metaG_FD_203665 | JGI IMG/M metagenome (GOLD analysis project Ga0307487, IMG submission 203665) | Sea-ice brine microbial communities from Beaufort Sea near Barrow, Alaska, United States - CBIW 1.2 | ecosystem: Environmental > Aquatic > Marine > Coastal | place: USA: Alaska | collected... | reverse complement strand
TCGCCGGGCACGTCGATTCCAACTATGCCGGTCTTGCCAACTGGGATCCCACCATTAGCGTCGGAGCCAGCGGGAAGCGCCGCGCCGGGATCATCCAGCGTGGGCACTTTCGAGCCATTGACGATGAAAAACACCAGGCCTGCGAACAGCGCGAGGCCCACCACGGACACCGCGACGATGATGATGGTGGACTTGCGTTCCTTGCGGTGCACCTGCGACTGCGCGAGTGATCGCGCCTGCGCGGCCTTGTCGTTCTTACTTGCCATGTTCTTAAGATCCTTTCGGGATCGACGCGTCATCGTTATGCGCCACGTTGTCTGCAGCCGGGTTCATCCAGCCGTCGAGGGAAAACCTACTGCGAGGGAAGATCAGCAAGAAAACGCCAAGCGCGCTGAAGCCGAGTCTCTCCATTAAATGCACTGTGTAATTCGTGGTGCCCTCGGGTACGTCACCGCCGCCTCCGAAGCAGCCGCAGTCGATCGAGTAACCCTTGATCCACACCCAGATCACGCCGATAGTGAAGCCCACCATCATGAGCAACCACACCACCGAAGCGGCGCGCGCGAACAGCCCCACAAGGAGGAAGAGCGCGAGCAGCAACTCGAAGATCGGCAACATGTTGCCTACTAGCGGCACCACGACCTCTGGCAGCAGTCGGTACGCGCGGACCGCTCGCACTGATGCGGGCAGGTCCTGCAACTTGGGAATGGCCGCAAAAATCAGGATGCCGGCCATCGACAGGCGCACCACAAGGCTCAGCCATGGCTGGGCCATGGCCCATCGCATCTTGCCAGTCACGCGCATTCCTCTCAGCTGTGCCTGCTTGCCCACCTGCCATCACAAAACAACATATTCAACGGGAGAGATCGCGGCACTTCGGTTGTCGGCTCAACGTACCGTAACTCCGACTTGTTCCCTTAAGTCCGGGACCTAAGCCTCGGTGGGCATCGGCGGCAACGGCCACCACCAGATGTCGGCCTGCAGATACGTTGAGGTGGCGACTATTCCGACCGCCGCCAACGCGACCAGCACCCATAGAGTCGCGACTCCGCGGGTGGGGGCGAGCGCCAAGGCAACACGGCAGGCACCCTCGCGGGTCCCAGCCGTGAGTGGCCCCCAACCAAGCATGACGAGCGCGACAGCGCCACCCGCGAACAGCGCTACTGCGTGCCCCCACGACTGCCCCGCGACAGTGTCTGGCGCCACGTACTCCGCGCTCACGAGCCACCAGCCAGCGGCCGCGACACCGATACCCACGGCAGCGGCCAACAGCAACGCCGGGACAGACTCAGCGGCGGACCGCAATAGGTACCAGGGCAGTCCGATCGTGTGAACCACCGAGTCGCCGCGCCGCACCCCCTTGCGGAAGCGTGCGGTGCTCAGCGCTTGGTGTCGGCGGAACGTGGTGCGCGCAACGATCGCAAGAACCGCCAACGCACCAAAGGCCACCACGGGCGCCAGCGCAGCACTGGCAGCGAGTCCGATCCCCCACGCCCCGAGCATCGTGCGCCGCGTCGGACCAGGCACCTCGATCGCCTCAGGTTCAAGTTCGTCGTCAAACGATCCCTCATCGTCGGACTCCGGCCCGCCGCCTGGTGCCGCCACAGCGCCGGTCGTGGCGGTCTCCCAACTCTCCCCCGCATCGGCCGCATCGGAGCCGCTGACTTCCACAAACTGTGTGCCGCTCGGCGCAGCAGCGGCCATCAGCGCCGTGGCCGCGAGGGCGTGCTCTCCGCCACCCCGCTCAAGCACAGTCGTGGCTCCGCGCAAGGCGGCAACCACGTCACGCATCCCGGGCCGCCGGCTGATGTCGCGGCCAAGGGCGGCGGCTACGGCCTCGGCGCCGGGGACCTGAGCGATAGTAAGGTCTCCGTCGAGCGTGCGTCCGATCGCCTTGGACCCCGAGCCAAACGGAGCGGTCCCGCTCATCGCGTACGCGACCGTGGCGGCCCAGGACCAATCGTCTGCCACAGGACCGGGGTCCGCGCCGTCGATCACCTCGGGGGCGACGTACCCGGCAGTGCCGCTGACCAGGCCATCGCGCGTGAGGCGCTCGTCGTCCTGACGGTGAGACAGCCCAAAGTCGATCAAAACGGGCCCGTCGGGTCCCATCATCATGTTGGATGGCGTCACATCCCGGTGCACGACTCCGGCGGCGTGCGCCGCCTCGAGGGCACTAGCCATACGCTCGGCGAATGAGGCCAGTTGCTCGCCCTGAAGCGGCCCGTGCTCCTGCACGTAGTGGAACAGGGAGTCGCCGGGCACCAGCTCGAACACCACGAAGGTCTCGTCCGCGTCCAATTCCGCGTCAATCACTCTGGGTACGGCCTCATGCCGCAACGATTGCAACGCTGAGACCTCGCGCTCAAGCCTCGTGGCGGCCACGGCATCGGCGCGCGCGTCGACCAGCTTGAGCGCGGCTGGAGTTCCCGCCTCGTCCGCTACCTGGTAGACGGCGCCAGACCCTCCCCGGCCCAGCACGCCGGTCACCTGGTATCCGCCGATGCTGTCCCCGATGCGGCGATCAACGCTTGTCATGCACTCACGCTACCGTCCGAACGCTTGGCTGGAACCCTCCGCTATGGCAAGATGTTCTCACGACCGCAAACCGCGAGCGTATAAATTAAGTGTCAATGTGGACACCACACCGGCACCTTTCACCACGGATCGTCTGGCACGTACCTGCCAGTGAAGGGATTTAACAATCATGGCTACAGTCACTTATGACGGCGCCTCGCGCATCTACCCCGGAACCGAGCGTCCCGCAGTAGACGACCTCAGCATTGAAATCGCCGACGGGGAATTCCTTGTCATGGTCGGCCCTTCCGGTTGCGGAAAGTCCACCTCGTTGCGCATGCTCGCCGGACTCGAAGACATCGATGGCGGTTCCATCTGGGTAGGCGACCGCGACGTCACCCACGTGCAGCCTAAGGACCGCGACATCGCAATGGTGTTCCAGTCCTACGCGCTTTACCCCCACATGTCAGTGGCGGACAACATGGGCTTCGCGCTCAAGATCGCCAAGCTCGACAAGTCCGAGATCCGCACGCGCGTCGAGGACGCCGCCAAGATTCTGGACCTCACCGAGTACCTGGACCGCAAGCCGAAGGCGCTCTCCGGTGGTCAGCGTCAGCGCGTTGCCATGGGTCGCGCGATCGTGCGCCAGCCACAGGTGTTTCTCATGGACGAGCCGCTGTCGAACCTCGACGCCAAGCTCCGCGTCCAGACGCGTACGCAGATCGCCGCGCTTCAGCGCCGTCTGGGCACCACCACGGTCTACGTCACGCACGACCAGACCGAGGCCCTCACCATGGGCGACCGCATCGCGGTGCTCAAAGACGGCGTGCTTCAGCAGATCGGCACCCCGCGTGACATGTACGACACCCCGAACAACGTGTTCGTGGCCGGCTTCATCGGCTCTCCCGCCATGAACCTGGGCACCTACCAGGTGTTTGACGGCCAGGCGCAGGTGGGCAGTGCGAAGGTTGCGCTCACCCGTGAGGCAGTCGCAGCGCTCAAGGCGGACGACAAGAACCACGTCGTTCTGGGCTTCCGACCCGAGTCGCTCGACCGTTCCGCGCCGAACGCCGAGGGTGCCATCCCGATCCACGTCGACATGGTGGAGGAGCTCGGCTCCGACGCGTTCGTGTACGGCACCATCCCCAACGAGTTCGGCGAGAGCAAGGAAGTCAACTTCGCTTCCGGTGACTCCCAGGTCGTTGTCCGCATCGACCCCCGCGACGTCCCCAAGGGCGGCGACTCGATCTGGGTCACCATTCGCGCCGGCGAGCAGCACGTGTTCTCAGCCGCGACGGGTGAGCGCCTCAACAAGGAAGCCGTCACCACCTCGGCATCGCCCGCTAAGTAGTCACACGCGAATTCAGTAAGACGCCGCGAGGCGGACAGGTCAACTGTCCGCCCCGCGGTTTTTTGTGCCCTGAGCGCGGACCGTCCCTGACACGACACGCATCGCCACGCCGGGCGACACGCCGCCGTGATGCTCGCGCGATCCGCGTGCGCGTCAGGGACGGTACGGATGCGTGGAGAACAGGAGGGGTCACGCTCGTGGGCACCCGTGGGTAGCGAAGGTACGCAACCGATGCTCGGGTATACGGCCGATGCTCGAATCAGTTTGGCGCGGATGCCGCACCGCGTCGGGCGCCCCCTTCGCTACGCTGACCGTATGCCGCTACACATCAACGGAGCCGGTCACCCGGAGTTCATGACGCTGCCGTGGTCCATGCCGCTCGAGCATTGGCCCACCGATCAAATCGCAGCGCTCCCCCGCGGAATCTCGCGCCACGTCGTGAGGTTTGTGAAGCTCTCCGACCGGGTGATCGCCATCAAGGAAACCAACGCGGAGATTGCCGAGCGTGAGTTTTCGTTGCTGCGCGAACTCCAGCGCCTAGGCGCTCCGTGCGTAGTCCCGCTCGCCGTGGTGTCTGGGCGCATTGACGCGCACGGAGAGCCCCTTGAAGCGGCGCTCATCACCGAGCATCTGCAGTTCTCACTCCCCTACCGCGCGCTGTTCTCCCAGGCTTTGCGCGCCGAGACCACCACTCGGTTCGTCGACGCGCTCGCCGTGCTGCTGGTGCGCCTGCACCTCCTGGGCTTCTATTGGGGCGACGTGTCGTTGTCGAACGCGCTGTTCCGGCGAGACGCTGCCGAGTTCACTGCGTACCTGGTGGACGCGGAGACCGGAGACTTGCATGCGGCGCTGAGTGCCGGGCAGCGCTCTTACGACACCGAGATCGCAAGCGTGAACATCATCGGCGAACTCATGGACCTGGAAGCACAGGGTCACTTGGAAGACTCGGTGGACCCCATGGCGATCGCCGAACGGCTACAAGAGCGATACCTGGAATTATGGGATTCGCTCACGCAGATCGCGACGTACACCTCGAACATCCCGCTACGCATCGCCAACCGCGTCAAGGAACTCAACGAGCTCGGGTTCGACGTCAGCGAGATGGACATGCGCGAGACCGAGGACGGCAACGCGCTCATCCTCCACGCCAAGGTGGTCGACGCGGGCCACCACGCGCGCCGGTTGATGCGGCTCACGGGCTTGGACGTCCAGGAGAATCAGGCACGCCGCCTCCTCAACGACCTCGATGAGTACCGTGCGCTGGTCTCGCACCCGTCGGAGGACGAGGGGTATGCCGCCCACCAATGGCTCATGAGGGTGTTCGAGCCCACGGTGCGCGCAGTCCCCCGCGAGTTCCGCAAGAAGCTCGAGCCCGCGCAGGTTTTCCACGAGATTCTGGACCACCGCTGGTACCTTGCCGAGGCGGCGAACCACGACGTGGCGATGCCCGTCGCCGTCGCGTCGTACGTCAAGAACGTGCTGCCCAACCGTCCCGACGAGCAGGCGGTGCTTGGCACCCCCGCATCGGAGCTCAACGCTGCGGAAATTACCGCCGACTTGCCCGCTCTGACGGCGGAAGTCGAGGCCCGCGCGCAAGATGCCCCCACCTTCGAGGGCGACAACACCGGGGCGTGGGGCGGCGCGATGGACGATGCCGAGGCTGGGTCCGGCGAGACGGCCTCCTCAGCTGAGGAGCCCGAGCCTCCACACACGGTCGAACGCAAGTCCACCAAGAGGGAAGCGCCCGACCACAAGTCGCCGCAGACTTAGCCCTGCAGTGCCCGGCGTGCCTCGTACAGCGCGATCGAGGCGGCGACGGAGGCGTTGAGGCTCTCCGTGGTCGCCACAATGGGGATCGACACAATTTGGTCGCACGTCTCGCGCACCAGGCGGGATAGACCGGCGCCCTCGGAGCCCACCACGATCACGAGCGGGCCGTCGAGCAGGTGCGAGTCGTGCAGGTCTACCTCGCCTCCGGCGTCCAGGCCCACCACAAATAGGCCGGCCTTCTTGTAGTCCTCTAGCGCGCGCACCAGGTTCACGGCACGGGCAACGGGCAGCCGAGCCGCGGCTCCAGCGGATACCTTCCACGCGGCCACCGTCACTCCGGCGGCGCGACGCTCGGGGATCAGCACCCCGGTCGCACCGAACGCGGCGGCTGAGCGCATGATCGCGCCCAGGTTGCGGGGGTCTTGAATCGAGTCCAATGCGACAATGCGCGCGGGGCCAGAGGAGTTGTCGAGCAAGTCTTGGTACTGCAGGTACTCGTACGAGGGCACTTCGAGCGCGATGCCCTGGTGGCGCATGCCGTCTGCGAGCAGGTCGAGCGAGCCCTTGGTGACCTCGCGCACCTCGATGCCGTGTTCCACGGCGAGCGAGACAATTTCCGTCACCCGGTCGTCGGCATCGATGCGGCCGAACACGTGCAGCACATGCGCGGGCATACCCATGCGCAGAGCCTCGAGCGTGCTGTTACGGCCGATGACCAGCTCGAGCGACGCGGAGGTGCGATCGCGCGGAGGAGCCTTTTTCGCCCGATTCTGAGGGCGCTTTGACTCTTCGTACTCCGCCTTGGCCTTGGCCTTAAAGGCCTTGTGATTGGGCCGATCAGCAGCCTTAGGTGTGGGGCCCTTGCCTTCGAGCGCGCGCCGCGTGTGCCCTCCGGTACCTACCTGCTGACCCTTCTTAGAGCCTGACTTACGAATTGCGCCCTTGCGCTGAGAGTTACCTGCCATAGTGCGAAGCCTACCGAGCCGCGAGACTAGTCGTCTGCCGCGAGTGACCAGCGGGCGCCATCTGAGCTGTCTTCGATGACGATGCCCGCGGCGGCAAGGCGGTCACGAATTGCGTCAGCCGCGGCCCAATCCTTCGCGGCCCGGGCCTCGGAACGTGCGTCGACGTCTGCCCTGACCAGCGAGTCCAACGCTACGAGTGCGCCGGAAGCGGAGGAGTCACCTCGCCACTGGTCCGATTCAGGATCGAGGCCCAGTACGTCGAGCATGGCGCGCACGGCAAGCAACGCCGCCCCCGCGGCGGCGGCGTCTCCGGCGGTCATGGCGGCGTTGCCTGCCCGCACCGTCTCGTGGATGTGTGCGAGCGCGCGCGGCACCGACAGGTCGTCGTCCATCGCTGTCACGAAGGGCTCGGGCAACTCTGCGGCGCCCACCTGCTCGGCCGTGACTGCACCCACCCGGTCACTCGCGCGCACTACGAAGCCCGACAGCCGCGCCCACGTCGCAGTGGCATCGTCGAGCGTGGAATCCGTGTATTCGAGCATCGAGCGGTAGTGGACGCTCGCAAGTGCGAGGCGTAACGCGGCTGGGTGGTGCTGATCGAGCACCTCGGAGACCAACAGCCCGTTGCCGAGCGACTTGGACATCTTGGCTCCCGACTGCGTCACCCACGCGGAATGCATCCACAGCCTCGCGAACGGGTCTCCCGCGGCGTGCGACTGCGCCTGCTCGTTCTCGTGGTGCGGGAAGCGTAGGTCCAGCCCACCGCCGTGAATGTCGAACTCGTCGCCCAGGTAGCGCTTCGCCATGGCCGAGCACTCGATATGCCACGCGGGGCGGCCGGGTCCCCACGGAGAATCCCACGATGCCGTGGCGGGCTCCGCCGGCTTGCGCGCCTTCCAAAGCGCGAAGTCGCGGGGGTCGCGTTTGTGCTCTGTGGCGGAGTCCGATGCCGGGGTGAGGTCGTCGAGCGCCTGATTGGTAAGCGAGCCGTACTCGGGGAAGGAGCGCACGTCGAAGTACACCGAACCGTCGTGCTCATAAGCATGTCCGTTGTCGATGATTTGCGAGATCAGATTCACCATCTGCTGGATATGCCCTGTGGCGCGCGGCTCCGCGGCGGGGCACTTCACTCCGAGGGCGCTGTATGCGTTGGAGAACTCGCGCTCGTATTTCAGCGCGCGCGCCCACCACTGCTCGCCGTTTTCAGCAGCCTTGGCCAGGATCTTGTCGTCGATGTCGGTGACGTTGCGCACCAGCGTGACCGAGTTGCCCCCTCGTTCGAGCCAGCGCTGCAGCACATCGAACGCGACCGCGGACCTCATGTGGCCTACGTGCGGTGAGCTCTGCACCGTCGCTCCACACAGGTAAATCCCTACCTCGCCGTCGGTCAGTGGCGTGAAGGCGCGCTCGGAGCGCGTCGCGGTGTCATACAGGTGCAAGGTCACGGAGTTTAGGCTACCGGTCTAGGCGCGCTCGGCAAAGAAAAAGACCGATCGACCCCTGCCGACCGGCCGATGCCGTGGCCCACCCGGGTGCGTTGTGTCAGCCTTGCGTGGGGATCAGTAGCGCGGTGGGGATCAGTAGCGCGGTGGGGATCAGTAGCGCGGTGGCGAATGCGGCAAGCCCCTCACCGCGGCCGGTGAGCCCCAGGCCGTCCGTCGTGGTTCCGGCGACCGACACCGGCGCTCCGATACTTTCGCTGAGGACGCGCTCTGCCTCACCGCGCCGCGGGAAGAGCTTGGGGCGATTTCCGATGACCTGGATAGCGACATTGCCGATGTCGAATCCACCGCTACGCACTAAGCGAGCGCACTCACTAAGGAGCGCGACACCTCGTGCGCCGGCCCACTCCGGGCGATTAGTGCCGAACGTCGAGCCCAGATCCCCTAATCCAGCGGCGCTGAGCAGCGCGTCGCACGCCGCGTGAGCAGCGACGTCGCCGTCACTGTGCCCCTCCAAGGCGCGCTCGTCCGGCCACTCCAACCCCGCGAGCGAAAGCCCAAACTCGTCGCCGTAAGCATGCACGTCGACGCCAATGCCGGTGCGTGGGATGGTCATGAATTCTCCTTGGACAGCAGTTGTGCGGCGAGGTGCTCGGCGAGCGGGAGGTCGCTAGGGCGCGTCACCTTGAATCCCCACTCATGTCCCTCCACCGCCACAACTCTGCCGCCCGACGCTCGCACCAACTGTGCGTCGTCCGTCGCCGCGGCGTGGGGCTGGTCACGGTGGGCGGCGCGCAGCGCCTGCCCGGAAAAAACCTGTGGGGTTTGAACGGCGCGGAGACTCTCACGGGGAACCGTCGCTCCCAACTCGCCCGTGGGGGCAGGCGCCTCCACAAGGGTGTCGACTATAGCGAGCACGGGGATCGCTCCGTCCGCCCCGCCCTTGACGGCGTTGATCGCTGCCTGTGCCACGGCGGGATCCTGGAACGCGCGCGCGGCGTCGTGGACGAGCACGACGTCGGGAATGGGACGCCCCGGCGCGAACAGCACGTCGAGCGCAGCGGACACCGACTGCTGACGCTCGGCGCCGCCGGGGATCACCAGCATCGGCTTTCCCGTGAGCGCCTCCACTTCCAGCAGCGCCGCCTCCACCTCAGCGACATGCGACGCCGGTGCCGTGACGACGATCTCGTCACAGGCATCGGCGACGCTTACGACCGCCCAGGCCACCAGCGCGCGACCTGACAGCGGGACGAGCGCTTTAGGAACATCGGCCCCGAGGCGTGAGCCAGAGCCAGCGGCGGTGACGACCGCCGCAATTCTCACGAGGCGAGCACCGCGTCCAAGCGGGACTCGGCAGTGGGCTCGTCGCACTTCTCTGCGAGGGCGAGCTCACTCACGAGGATCTGGCGGGCCTTGTGCAGCATGCGCTTCTCGCCAGCACTCAGACCCTTATCCGTGTCGCGACGGGACAGGTCGCGAACCACTTCGGAAACGCGAATCACGTCTCCGGATGCGAGCTTCTCGACATTGGCCTTGTAGCGGCGCGACCAGTTGGTGGGCTCCTCGATGTACGGCTCGCGCAGTACATCAAATACCTTTTCAAGGCCTGCCTGATCGACAACATCTCGGACGCCCACGAGGTCGACGTTCTCCGCAGGAACCTCGATAGTCAAGTCGCCCTGAGCGACCTTGAGCTTGAGATAGATCTTCTCCTCGCCTCTGACCGTACGCTTCTTAATGTCTTGAATCTTCGCGGCCCCGTGGTGCGGGTAGACGACGGTTTCTCCGACGGCAAAATTCATGGTGAAAGGACCCCTTCGTTGCGGACACTCATTCTACCACCGTAATTTTCTCCAATAACAGGCATGCGATTTCAATGCCGGTAGCGACGCGCCGGTGGCAACCCATCGTAAGAAAGCGTCTATTCTGGTGTGGCATACAAGCCTTGGAAAGGACTCCCCCCGTGAAGCTCATTGCGCCCGCCCGTATGGTGATGGTTGCTGTCGTAGGCGCCGTGGCCCTCGCTGGCTGCTCGTTCGTTAACCCGATGATTACGCAGAAGCACTATGCACCTGCCGACGGCCTTCAGGTACAGATCGGGGACGTGCGTGCGAGCAACCTGGTCATCGTGACCACTGCGGTCGATGAGCCCGCCTCGTTGACGGGGAGCCTTTACAACGCCGGTCGTGAAGATACCGACATCATCATTGCGCTTGACGCCACGAGTGCTGTGACCGTGACAATTCCTGCCGAGTCTCGGGTATCGCTGGGCGTCAACGGCGACTTCCCGGTTCTTGCAAACGCGTCCGTGGCGCCCGGGCTCATCGCGAAAATCGCAATTCAGTCGGATGCCACCGGAGTCATCACCACACCGGTGCCTGTGCTCGATGGCTCGCAAGCCGAGTACCTTCCGGAGGTCGACGCGCTCGCGCTCGTCGAGATTCCAACTACCGACTCTTAACGCAAACCTGTCACGCTGCGGTAGCGCTGGCGAGCGCGCTGTCGGCTCAGCCGAATCGACCCGAGATGTAATCCTCGGTGGCCTTCTCTGACGGCTTAGAGAACATAGTCGCGGTGTCGTTCATCTCGATGAGCTTGCCCGGCATGCCGGTACCCGCGATGTTGAAGAACGCTGTACGGTCGGCTACCCGCGCAGCCTGCTGCATATTGTGCGTCACAATGACGATCGTGTAGTCGTTCTTGAGCTCAGCCATCAGGTCCTCGATCGCGAGCGTGGAGATGGGGTCGAGCGCCGAACATGGCTCGTCCATCAACAGCACGTCTGGGCGGATCGCGATGGCGCGCGCAATACACAGCCGCTGCTGCTGGCCACCGGACAGTGAGGATCCTGGCTTACCCAGGCGATCCTTGACCTCGTTCCACAGGTTTGCGCCTTGGAGTGACTCCTCTACGAGGTTCTCGGCGTCGCTCTTGGAGATGCGTCCACGATTCAGCTTGACGCCGGCAAGCACGTTTTCCGCGATCGTCATGGTGGGAAACGGGTTAGGCCGCTGAAACACCATGCCGACATGCTTACGCACTGCCACAGGGTCGATATCGCTGCCGTATAGGTTGACACCATCCATCAGCACCTCGCCCTCGACGCGAGCGCCCGGAATCACCTCGTGCATGCGATTGAGGGTGCGTATGAACGTGGACTTGCCACAGCCAGACGGGCCGATGAGGGCCGTGACCGAGTTGGGCTCTACCGCGAGCGAGACGTCTTCCACAGCCAGGAACTTGCTGTAGTAGACGTCGAGGTTGTTGACGTCAATGCGTTTGGCCACGAGGAATCCTTTACCGACCGGTCTTGGGTGAGAAGTACTTGGAGATGAGGCGCGCCATGAGGTTGAGCGCCATGACGATAAGGATGAGGACGAGGGCCGCAGCCCAGGCTCGGTATTCAGGGATCTGGGGGGAGCACAACACATCAGGGTTGTTGCAGACGGCTTCGCCCTTGGTCCATTCGGACAGGATGTAGACCGGCAGTGTCATCATGCGGCCATCGAACGGGTTGAAGTTTAACGAGTCCGCTACTCCGACAGCAATGAGTAAAGGCGCCGTCTCACCGATGACCCGGGCGATCGCGAGCGTGACGCCTGTGGTTATCCCTGCGAAGGCCGTGCGGACCACCACCCTGATTACCGTCAGGTACTTGGGCACACCCAGCGCGAAGGACGCCTCGCGAAGTTCGTTAGGGACCAGGCGCAACATCTCCTCCGACGACCGCACCACCACGGGGATCATCAGCACCGAAAGAGCAACCGCTCCAGTGATCGCTGTCTTGGTTCCTGGCCCAAAGATGATCGCGAAGAGGGCATAGGCGAACAGACCCGCAACGATCGACGGGATGCCTGTCATGACGTCGACAAAGAAGGTCACCACGGACTTTAGCCAGCCCTTCCCGTACTCGACCAGGTAGATCGCGGTCAGCAGGCCGATCGGGACGGAGATCAGTCCCGCGACCCCCGTGATGATGATCGTCCCCCAGATGGCGTGAAGGATTCCGCCCTCCGGCGCTCCGCCAAAGACGCCGCGCATCGACTGTTGCAGGAACTCCAGATTAAAGACGTGATCGCCGTTGGAGTTCACCATGAAGCGATCGATGCCGCGCGTCACCACTGTGTAAGAAAGCCAGATGAGAGGGATCAAGGCGACCGCGAACGCAAGATAGATCAGCACCGTCATGCCGCTGTTCACAAACTTGCGGCGGTAGGTCAACTCCCCTATCGCGGAGCTCCCCGCCATTGTCGTGTCGCTCATCAGTTGGCTCCCGAGAATTCGGACCTGCGCGACACGATCCATCTCGCGAGGCTGTTGACGAGCAAGGTAATGAGGAAAAGCGCGAGCCCCATCGCGATGAGGGCGCTGACCCCGTAAGAGTTCGCCTCAGGAAATTGCCCCGCGATGTAAGACGCGATGGTGTTGTGCTCGCCAGACTGGACGATGTTGAAGGAGTACGACAGACCCACCGACAGGATCATGTACACCGCCATGGTCTCGCCGAGCGCGCGACCGAGTCCCAGCATCGTGGCGCCAATCATCCCCGAACGACCGAACGGGAAGACGGCCATGCGGATCATCTCCCACCGTGTCGCGCCCATCGCGAGCGCGGCCTCTTCGTGCAGCTTCGGGGTCTGGAGGAAGACCTCACGCGTGACCGCAGTGATGATCGGGATGATCATGATCGCAAGCACGATGCCGGCTGACAGCGCGACGCGACCGGTAGGTGACACCACGCCGGTCAGCGGGTCGGGCGCGAACAGCGGAATCCAGCCAAAGTGAGCCCCCAGCCACGCGTAGAAGGGCTGCAAGACGGGGACGAGTACGATCGCGCCCCAGAGTCCATAGACCACCGAAGGAATTGCGGCAAGCAGGTCGATCAGGTAACCGAGACCGGAAGCAAGCTTGCGCGGCGCGTAGTGAGAGATAAATAGCGCGATGCCAATTGACAGTGGCGCGGCGATTAGCAGTGCGATCGCGGAAATCAGGATAGTGCCAAAGACGAGATAGCCCATGACTTGGATCAGGCTCTCGCCGACGTCGGGCTTGATCCACGAGACCTTTTCGGCCAAAATGGCGCCGCCGTCGGTCAAAGCGGGCCAGGCTTCGACGATCAAGAACGTGGCGACAGCCGCGAGCAACACCAGGATTAATGACGCAGCGAAGGTCGACAACCAAGTAAAACTCGAGTTAGCGAGGGAACTGCTATGCGCAGTCAGCGGGACTTCTGGCGTCTCCCGCTTGTCAGTGATCGTCACGTATAGTCTCCGTCGGACTCAAAGAAAGGACGGTGGTGGGTTCATCCTTGCGGAGAAGCCCACCACCGTCCAATCGACTTGACTAAACGCCGCTCGCGGTAGCAATGCCCTGCAGGATCGACACGATCTTAGCCGAAAGTTCGGCAGAGATCGGGGCCGAGCCGGCAGCTGCCGCACCGGCGGTCTGACCCTCCGGGGAGGCAACGTACTCGAGGAAGCTCGTCACGTTAGCCGCAACAGCCGCGTCGTCGTATTTCTGGCAGACGATCACGTAGGACGAAAGCATGACGGGGTAAGCGCCAGCGGCCGTCGTGGTGCGATCCAGGTCGAACGCGAGGTCGTTGGGGCCATTGGTACCAGCAGGCGTTGAGGCCTCCAGCGCGATGGCGGCACCCTCAGCGGACGGGGCGGTGAACGCGTCGCCGACCTTCACTGAGACCACGCCGAGGTCGCTCACCTGAGACTCGTCGGCATAGCCGATGGTGCCCGTGGTGCTGGTGATGATCTGAACAACACCGGACGTACCCTGACCGGACTCACCCAGGTCATTTGCCCAATCGCCAGAGGCGTCGTAAGGCCACGCGCCGTCCGATGCCTTCTGCAGGTAGTCCGTGAAGTTCTTCGTGGTGCCCGACTCGTCAGAGCGGTGGACGATCGTGATAGCCGCGTCTGGAAGAGTCACGCCGTCGTTGTCCGCCGCGATCGCCGGGTCGCTCCAGTTCGTGATCTTGCCGTCGAAGATCATCGCGATCGTCGCAGCGTCCAAGTTGAGCGAGTCGATGCCGTCGAGGTTGAAGGCGACCGCGATGGGCGAAACGTAGACAGGCAGATTGATCGCGCCGTCCACGCCACAACGAGTCTGGGCCGTCACGTACTCGTCTTCACCCAAGGCTGCGTCCGAGCCAGCCCACCCCACGGAGCCATCGAGGAACTGGGTGCGACCGCCGCCGGAACCAACCGGATCGTAGTTGATGGTCAGGTCGGGGTTCGCATTCTGGAACTTCGCGCGCCATGCCTCCATTGCGACCTGCTGGGTCGAAGCGCCTGCGCCGTTAAGTTCGCCTGACAGCGACATGGCGGCTGAGGTGGCGGGGGCGTCGGACGCTGCGGGTGTGGCCGGGGGGGTTGACGTCGCGGCGGGCTCTTCGTTCGAGGCCGTGCATGCGGCCAGTGCGAGCGTCAGCACGGTCGCGGTGGCAATAACGCCGGTGCGAGTTGCAATCTTCACAGTCGATTTCCTCACTTGCTTGGGACACCGGCTCTTTGCCGGACATCACCCAATCTAAGGAGCCAAGGTAACGGCGCCCTGGGGCAAATCTGAACACTAGGTAAAGGTTGGGTGAACGCAGACGGGGGCCCGCATCACGGTTCGAGCGTGTACCCCACTCCACGCACCGTTTGGATGATCGCGGGCTCCGCGGGCACGGCCTCGATCCGACTGCGGATTCGCTTGATGTGCACGTCCAGTGTCTTGGTGTCGCCGAAGTAGTCGGCTCCCCAAACGCGGTCGATGATGAGCTGCCGCGGCAGAACCCGTCCAGCGTTTTGAGCGAGCAAAAAAAGCAACGCGAACTCCTTGGGGGGCACAGACTCGGACACTCCGTCGCGCATCACTGTCAGCCGCTCGGGATCTAAGGTCATCCCGGCGACAGTGAGCCGCTCCGGCTCGTCCGGGAAAGCATCCATGCTCGCTGCGTGGCGCCTCAGCACCGCGCGCACCCGCGCCACAAGCTCGCGCCCCGAATACGGCTTAGTGACGTAGTCGTCGGCACCCAACTCAAGGCCGATGATCTTGTCGACCTGGTCGTCCTTGGCGGTGACCATGATGATCGGCACATCAGAGCGCTCGCGGATCGCGTGGAACACCCCCGCACCGGACAGTCCTGGGAGCATGAGGTCCAGCAGGATGACGTCCGCCCCATCTCTTGCGAAAGCGGCGACGCCCTGCGGTCCTGTCTCCGCGAGCATGACCTCAAAACCCTCCCGCCGCAGCAGAAAGTCCAGGGAATCTCGATATGATTCCTCATCTTCCACGACAAGGATACGCGCCTCGGTCATTGTTCCTCCTGGTATGTCCGCAGCCGGAGAGTGAATGTTGATCCCACATCGGGCTGAGACCAGAGATCGACCGTCCCAGCGTGTTGCAAAGCCACGTGCTTGACGATGCTGAGGCCAAGCCCCGTGCCACCGCTCTCGCGGGAACGAGCCGGGTCGGTGCGAAAAAAGCGCTCGAAGATGCGCTCCTGGTCCTTCAAATCTACGCCGATGCCCTGATCAACTACCGCGATCGACACGACGTCTGCGTCGGCTGTGCAGGAGACGGTGACGCGCTTACCAGGGTCTGAGTAGTGCACGGCATTGTCGACGAGATTACGCAGAGCCATCAGCAGCAGGTCGCGGTCACCGAGCACGGTCGGGTGGGCCCTTACGTCCGCTGCAATGGAGATGTGCTTAGCCTGCGCACCCGTGTGCGCGCCGTCGATCGCCTCGGCAATCACCGCTGCGATGTCCACTTCGACGTGATCAACGACGGAGTCGCCGCCCTGCAAACGTGAGATCTCGATGATTTCCTGGATAAGTTTGGTGAGGCGCCGCGACTCCTTGCGCATCTTGCCCGCAAAAGACCGCACCATCTCGACGTCATCCGCGCCTTCCTCGATGCTCTCTGCTAGCAGGGACAACGCCCCCACCGGCGTCTTAAGCTCGTGCGACACGTTGACGGCGAATTCGCGGCGCGACTGCTCAGCTATGCGGGCCTCGGTGTTGTCGTCGACCACCGCGAGAACTAGGTCCTCGTCGAGCGGCACCGCGCGCACGTGCACCTGCAATGTGACACCGAGCACTCCGCGCTTCACCGCGATCTCCTCCTCGACGGCTTCTCCGCGCTTCCATGCGGCCTCCGCCAAGTCGGCTACGGCGGGCAGCAGGGCTCCGTCAGGCCGTGCGACACCGATGGCGGTGGCAGTGTTGTTCACGAATGCCGCCCGGCGGTCGCGGCGCACGATGACTGCGCCCGACTGCAAAACGGACAGCAACTGCCGGGTCCGGTGCGGCACGAGTGTGGCGGCAATAATCTCATTGCGTTGCCTCAGGCGCACGGCGATGGCCACGACTGCGGCACCGACGACGGCGCCGAGCACGGCTGCGAGCCACACGTCGGGGTTCATGTGGTCACAGTAACGAGCAGACAGCATGTTTACCCAATATTCACCGACCTCACCGAAAATTCATGTCCTTAAACGCGTAGATCCTGCACTCTTGCGCTTACCGATGCGACACTATGGAGGACATCATCTGCTAGGAGAACCATGCGCACGCTGTTTACCGCTGAACTGTCCGAACTCGCCGAAGACCTCATCGCCATGAGTCAGCACGTCGATTCCGCCATCACGCGAGCCGCAGAGGCATTGCTGACCGAAAATGTGGAACTTGCACAGACAGTCATCGCGGACGACGCCAAGTTGGACGACCTGGAGAGGATTGTGGACGAACGTTGCGTAATGCTAATCGCTCAGCAGCAGCCAGTCGGGCTGGATTTGCGCACGCTCGTGACCAGTCTGCGCATATCCGCAGGGCTGGAACGCATGGGAGACCTCGCTCAGCACATCGCGGAAGCAGCGCGGCGCGCGTACCCGGGGTCTGCCACCCCGGACTCGCACCGCGAGATTTTCGAGGCCATGTGCGTGGCGGCCAAGCAGACTTCCTCCGAGGTCGTCGAACTCATGCAGAACCGCGACCTCAATGTAGCCGCGCGCATTGTGAGTGACGACGACACCCTGGACGACCTTCACTCCAAGGCGTACGGCCTCCTGTTGAGCGACGAATACACGGGATCCACCCAGGAGACCCTCGACATCGCTTTGCTGTCGCGCTACTTCGAACGCTTCGGCGACCACGCAGTGAACGTCTCCCGACGGATCGTCTACCTCGTCACAGGCGACCACACGGGCCACCACGCCTCGATCTAGCC
>Ga0307487_1001362_pt1 | contig 17284 bp, 16 predicted proteins | sample CBIW12metaG_FD_203665 | JGI IMG/M metagenome (GOLD analysis project Ga0307487, IMG submission 203665) | Sea-ice brine microbial communities from Beaufort Sea near Barrow, Alaska, United States - CBIW 1.2 | ecosystem: Environmental > Aquatic > Marine > Coastal | place: USA: Alaska | collected... | reverse complement strand
ATGCACGTCGAGAATGGTTCGACTGATGTCGACGCTGATCTTGCTGGCCTTCTTGAAGCTCTGGATGCCGCAGTCGACCCCGAAGCAGATGCTGCGGTTGACAGCGCTCTTGACGTTCACAGCGCCACCGAAGCTGACGCATCCGTGGCTGCCACTGACGACGAAGCATCTGATGATGCTGAGGTCGCTGAGGGCGAAGCGGTCGCTGAGGGCGACGAAGCTGAAGTTGACCCCTACGCCGAGTTCCGCATGGATCTGCGCATTCAGCCGGGCAAGTGGTACGTAATCCACTCATACGCTGGTTTCGAGAAGCGCGTTAAGCACAACATTGAGAACCGCAAGGTGTCGATGGCTATGGAAGATTACGTTTTCCAGGTCGAGGTACCGATGGAAGATGTTGTCGAAATCAAGAATGGCCAACGCAAGCTCGTCAACCGCGTTCGCATCCCCGGTTACGTTCTGGTTCGTATGGACCTCAACGAAGACAGCTGGTCGGTTGTTCGTCACACCCCAGGAGTTACCGGCTTTGTCGGCAACGCGCACAACCCGGTACCGCTGCGCTTCGAAGAAGCTTTCACCATGCTGAAGAGCCTTGTTGAGATCGTTGAAGCTCCAGCAACCAAGGGTTCCTCCACCAAGGGTAAGACTGCGGCGCGTTCCATTCCTGCCGAGATCGATTTTGAGATCGGCGAGACAATCACCATCAAGGAAGGGTCGTTCGCGGGCCTGCCGGGTTCGATCAGCGAGATCAAAGCCGAGAGCGGAAAGCTCATCGTTCTGGTGTCACTCTTCGAGCGCGAGACCCCGGTCGAGCTCAGCTTCGATCAGGTCACCAAACTTTAAGGGCAAAGCCCCAAAAAACCACCGCGCCTTCAGGGGTGCGGGAGAGCCGGCCACACGGGTCAGTTCGTACAGTAGAGGAAACACAATGGCACCGAAAAAGAAGGTTACAGGTCTGATTAAGCTTCAGATCCAAGCCGGCGCCGCCAACCCCGCACCGCCCATCGGGCCTGCGCTGGGTCAGCACGGCGTTAACATCATGGAATTCTGCAAGGCGTACAACGCCGCTACCGAGACCCAGCGTGGAAACGTTATCCCGGTAGAGATCACCGTCTACGAGGACCGTTCATTCACGTTCATCCTCAAGACCCCGCCGGCAGCAGAGCTCATCAAGAAAGCTGCTGGAGTCGCCAAGGGATCGGGCACGCCCCACTCCGTCAAGGTTGCGCAGCTCACAAAAGACCAAGTACGTACGATCGCCGAGCAGAAGATGGCTGACCTCAACGCCAACGACGTCGACGGCGCAATGAAGATCATCGCGGGCACTGCTCGTTCGATGGGAATCACGGTGGAGGCATAATGTCCAAGAATTCCCAGGCATACAAGGCCGCCGTCGACAAGCTTGAAGATGGTAAGTTCTACACGCCCACCGAGGCTGTCACTGTCGCTCGCGAGACGGGCTCGAAGAAGTTTGACTCCACCGTTGAGGTTGCTCTTCGCTTGGGGGTAGACCCCCGCAAGGCTGACCAGATGGTTCGCGGCACCGTTATCCTGCCTCACGGCACAGGTAAGACTGCACGTGTGATTGTTTTCGCAACCGGTCCTGCAGCCGAAGCAGCTCTTGCTGCTGGCGCTGACGAGGTCGGTGGCACAGAGCTCATCGAGAAGGTCGCCGCAGGTTACACCAGCTTCGACGCAGCTGTCTCGACTCCTGAGCTTATGGGCCAGGTTGGTCGTTTGGGTAAGGTTCTTGGTCCCCGCGGCCTCATGCCTAACCCGAAGACCGGAACGGTCACGCCAGACACCGCTAAGGCTGTTTCTGACATCAAGGGCGGAAAGATCGAATTCCGTGTCGACAAGCACTCCAACGTGCACTTCATTGTCGGCAAGACGGCATTCACCGCCGAGCAGCTCGACGAGAACATCAAGGCAGCGCTCGAAGAAATTCTTCGTGCCAAGCCCAGCTCGTCGAAGGGTCGCTACATCACCAAGGCAACTGTTTCCACGACCTTTGGTCCTGGCATCCCGGTCGACGTTAACTCGATCTAATACTGCTGTTGTGAACGGGGGTCGGCTTCTGTCGGCCCCCGTTTCCACATCCCCGAGGAGTGTGTTGTGACAGTGACTGTTCGACCTGCGCTGCCCTCTGATGCTGAAGTTCTGCATGAGCTTGCACGCCACACCTTCCCTCTAGCGTGCCCACCTACGACAACTCCTGAGGCCATCGCAGAATTCATCACCCGGCACCTCTCGGTGGAGTCTTTTCACCGCTACCTCAACGACCCGACGCGCCAGATCCTGATCGGCGAGGTCGATGGCGAGCCCGCAGGCTATGTTCTGTTCTGCAGCGACGAACCGAGTGATCCTGATGTGGCCACCGCCCTCACCGCGCGGCCAACGATCGAACTCAGCAAGTGTTATGTTCTCCACAACTTTCATGGCACGGGAGTCGCTCGCGCACTCATAGTTGACGGTATGGCGCGGTCACGTGCTCAAGGATTCGCCGCCATGTGGCTCGGCGTCAATCAGGAGAACGTTCGGGCCAATCGTTTCTACGAGAAGATGGGGTTTCAGCTCGCTGGCACCAAGAAGTTTCTCGTCGGGGAGCGGTGGGAAGATGACTACGTTCGTGAGTTGCTTCTCGAAGACAAGGCCTAAACGGTTCGGATTGCTCTGTTCCTGTTTCGCCGTCGTGCTCTACGATTGTGGAATGCCCGCACCGTTGACCTCGCGCCTGCGAGCACTGCACCAATGACCGCGGTTGCACCGCAGCGGATTGCTCTGGATGCCCTTGAAGGCTATGTGGCTGTCGTTGGCAGCATCGCCGTTGGTGTTGCACTTGTACTCATTTGGATGTCGCGACTCGCGGTTCCTCGTGAGGTCTATGTCAGCGAACTCGGCGCTGAGGGTGAGCCTACTGCTGCGGCGTTTGAGATCGCCCTGCTGTTGATAGTTGGCGGCGGTTCCGCCGTGGCGTGGACTGCTCGACGCGTTCGCGCCTGGCCACCACTGCTCGCACTCGGCTCGCCCACACGGTCATTGTGGGTCGGTTGCGGATTCTTCCTTCTCGCCTCACAAGTGACCTGCACCTCGGGGTGCCCGCTGCCCTACGGCTCCACCTTCACCTGGCAGGATTTCACGCACACACTCGCTGCCGTGATCGCATTTGCTGCAGCATGCTGGGCCATGATTCAAACATCGTTCGCACGGGAGCATCGAGTGCTCGCCCGGATGTCCCTCGTCACGGCAATTGCTGTCGCACTCATTGCCGGTACCGGCGGACTCTTTTCACTTTTTCGGTTTCACGTCGTGCTCGGAAGTCGTCTCGAGTTTGTGGCAACCACCATCGCGATTGCCTGGCTTATGATGCTCGGCACGGTAATCGCCGCACGAAAACTGGGACGCAGCCGAGCGAGCTAAGGCGCCAGTGTCGGGTGGTCAGCAAGAATTGGCTACCTCTGGGGCGCGCATGAGGTCGAGCAGCCGATCGGCTAGACCAACCAGCGCATGAATCTGGTCTTCGTCCCGGTCCACCCACAGGCACTTCGGCTCGCCGTGCACGGGCACAAAATCGTCGTGCTGTTCCCACACCACCAATGTGCGGTCCGCTCCCAGAACGTATTGCTGCCACCAAACCTGACGCAGGTATGAGCGTGGGATGCTGCGCCAGGCTTTGTGGGTGGTCTTGATCTCTGACAACACAACTGCGCCACCGATCACCGCTACGCCGTCAGGCGTAGCAAGATGCAGCGGCTGATCATGCGCGTGATACAGCGCAGAACTTGACTGGATGCCGTGCTGCGAAAGCACCCACCGTGCGATCTCAGGCTCCCGGAGGCGGCCGTGATCAGTGAACGCATTACCGCTGAAACCGGAGCCGAGAAGTTTGCTCTCGACCAGCCCACGCAAGGATTGTTCGGTTGCGAGGCGTGCGGCATCCGTCGCAGTCACCCCACGGCTTCGAGCACGAAGCCACGCAACCCGATCCTCGGAATGGGCGACAACCCGGTCGCGGTGATTGGGCACAACCGGCTCCCATAGATCGAGTTCCGGTTGCATGGTCACCCGACCATTGTCTCGCGTGTCAGGCCGTGCAGTGCGCCCAGCGCGCAGAAACTCCCAATTCAGTGCCACCCAGTGGCTCGCTGGCACGAGGGCACGGGCCACGTCATCGAATGGGTGCCGGTACTGACAGACTAGGCGCATGCGAGCTGGACAAACCCATGGTGCGTTACCGTCACGTCTGCGTCGTCGGTGGTCGGTTGCGGCAGCGGCGACGCTATCTGCGATGTTAACGTTTATTCCCGCTGCCGGTGCTGCGGCATCCACCGGGTCAATTCCGCCCGCCGTCTCGGCGTTCGCGACGGCAGACGATGGACTCATCCTTGAGCTCGACGAATACTTTGGTGTCGACCAACGCGGCGGCGGTATTGACTTCTCGGAGGGCATCACGCTTGGCGAAATTGACCGCATTTTTGCGTGGTCAGAGGTCTACCACTCTGGGCAATCTATCGAGACTCCCGTGCAGTATGTGAACCGCTGGAAGGTTCCCGTTCTCATAGGTGAGGAGCCTGTTGGGTTCGCGATGATCGGAATCGATCCGGCAACGGTCGAGCCAGAAATGCTCGACTTTATCCGAAGTCCAGGCACGGCGCTCGCCCTCATGGACATCGACACTGACGCGACCCTCGTATACGAGCCAGAGACGGGTGCATGGTTCAGCCTCAGCGACGGTGCAATCATTCCCCTCGTTCGCGGCGACAGCGGAATCTCAGGCGAGACTACGCTCGCCCGATACCAGCCCATCCTCGCGAACCGTGTGGTCGAACTCGTCGAACCGACCCCCCATCCCGACCAGGGCTCCGTGCAGTCGGTCGTGCTGATAGCCACCACCGTGCTGCTGCTGCTGCTTGCCCTCCTCATCCCGACGATGATTGGTCAGGTGCGTGAACGACGCGCACGCCACGCCGAGGCTGAGGGCATCGTTCACGGCGACGCTAAGCGCGGCCCTGAACTCACAGCGACGCCAGCAAGACTTCCGCTACGAAGCCAGTGGCGTCAGAGTCGGGCAGCGCGACAGAGTCGTCCCGAGACTAGCCAACGGTGAGCTTATTGCGCTCGCCGCTTGATCGCGACATCCGGCGGCTTGCCCTACCAGCGCTGGGCGCCCTTGTCGCCGAACCCGTTTTTTTGCTCACCGATACTGCGCTTGTTGGTCACCTTGGCAGCGCGCAACTGGGGGGACTCAGCGTCGCAAGCGCCGTGCTTCAAACTGCGGTCGGGCTTCTCATCTTTCTCGCCTATTCCACCACTCCCGCAGTTGCGCGGTGGTTGGGTGTTGGCAATCGCACCCGCGCGGTTGCCGCAGGTGTCGATGGTGTCTGGCTCGCCATCGGCTTGGGAGTGCTGCTGATCATCTCCGGGATTCCCGCAACACCGTGGCTGATTAGCCTCTTTCGCGCGGATGCCAGCATCGTCGAATACGCCAACCAATACCTCGCAATCTCGATACTTGGTCTGCCAGCGATACTCATCACCTTTGCGGCATCCGGACTCCTGAGAGGTCTCCAAGACACCCGCACCCCACTGATCGTGGCCGTTGCCGGATTCGTGTCCAACGCTCTGCTCAACGTGTTGTTCATTTATGGATTCGGATGGGGGCTCGCCGGCTCCGCAATTGGCACCGTGGTCGCAAGTTGGGCAATGGCGATCGCCTACATCGTGATGCTTATTGTCATTGCGCGCCGCGAGAGCGCGAGACTACGGCCGCATCTCGGTGGGATGGTTGTGGCTGGGCACGCAGGAGCATGGCTGCTGCTGCGCACCGCGTCGCTGCGGGCTGCGATGCTCGCGACGATTGCTGTAGCGTCAGGATTTGGGGTGCAGGAACTTGCGGCCGTACAGATCGCTCTCACGATTTTTGCCACCCTCGCGTTCGTGCTCGATGCCCTCGCGATTGCCGGTCAAGCGATGATAGGCAAAGAGCTTGGTGCGAGCGATGTTCCACTAGCACGCGCGATCACTCGCCGGCTCATCGAACTGGGTGTGGGTAGCGGGGTGCTGATCGGCCTAGCGGTCGTGGCCATATCACCGTGGGCCGGATTTGTCTTCAGCTCCGATCCAGACGTCCGCACAGCATTAGCTGCACTTCTGCCCGTACTAGCCCTCGGTATCCCGGTCGCAGGCTTCGTTTTTGTGCTCGATGGGGTGCTGATCGGTGCCGGGGATGCACGGTACCTTGCCCTGACGGGGCTCATCAACCTTGGCGTTTATCTGCCGTTGCTGTGGTGGGTAGCGGCGGCCGGTCTTACCGCTGTGCCCGCGCTGGTGTCACTGTGGTTCGCGTTCGGCCTGGGATACATCGGCGCACGAGCCGTAACCCTAGGGCTGCGTGCCCGCGGAGATCGTTGGCTCGTCACCGGGGCGACGCGGTAGCCTGCATCCTGGTCAATTTGCCGCAACGTTTGCAATACCGTAGTCTGATCTCAGCCAAAGACCGCCGGTCGTTTGCACACGCGAAAGCGTGTGTGATCGAAGTTCGTGAATACGAAGGCCAGCGCAGGTGTGTGAAGTAGATGTTCGACCAATCTGGTCGCACATCAGCTCCGTGCCTCTGCGTTTGTGCAGTAGGGCCGGAGCTTTTTCTTTTTCCAGCCCGATCTTTTCCCGCTCCTTGCGGCTCTGAGGCAGACACACATCAACCAGTAGGGAGCACCATGGCGAACAAGGAAGCATCGGTCGCCGAGATGACGGAACTTTTCCGCAGCTCGACCGCCGTTCTGCTAACCGAGTATCGCGGACTCACTGTTGCCCAGCTCAAAACGCTGCGCAAGTCAATCAGTGAGCACGCAACATACGCTGTGGTGAAGAACACGCTGACAAAGATTGCAGCAAATGCCGCAGGGATCTCGTCATTCGACGAGGAACTTGTTGGTCCTTCTGCGATCGCATTCGTACACGGTGACCCTGTCACTGTTGCGAAGGCTATGCGTGACTTTGCCAAGGCAAACCCTCTTCTCGTGGTGAAGGGTGGTTACTTTGACGGTAACTCGCTCACCGCAGACGAGGTCAAGAAGCTGGCCGATCTGGAAAGCCGGGAGGTGCTCCTTGCGAAGTTTGCTGGAGCAGCCAAGGCTTCACTGTTCGGCGCCGCGTATCTGTTCAACGCACCGCTCGCTCAGGCCGTTCGCACGGTCGACGCGCTGCGCGAGAAGCAGGATTCCGCGCAGTAACGCGCGGGTTAATTAGCTTAAAACATATAGGAGAAAATCATGGCGAAAATGTCAAGCGACGACCTCATCGAGGCGTTCAAGGAACTCACCCTCATCGAACTCAGCGAGTTCGTTAAAAAGTTCGAAGAGGTCTTCGAAGTTACTGCTGCTGCTCCGGTTGCTGCTGCAGCCGCTGCACCTGCTGCTGGCGCCGCTGAAGAAGTTGAAGAGAAAGTCGCATTCGACGTCGTTCTCGAGTCGGCTGGTGAAAAGAAGATCCAGGTCATCAAGGAGGTCCGTACCCTCACGAGCCTCGGCCTTGGCGAAGCGAAGGCTGTCGTTGATAGCGCTCCCAGCGTTGTGCTCGAAGGTGCAAACAAGGAGACCGCGGAGAAGGCAAAGGCTGCTCTTGAAGAAGCCGGCGCAACCGTAACCCTTAAGTAGCATCGTGCCTCAATAGAGGCTTGCTCTGTCTTTAGGGCGTCACTCTCCGGGGTGGCGCCCTCCTGCGTTAACGGGCAGCAGGACAGGAACACTTGGCAGGCTTGACAAGAATCTCAGCGTCAGCGCACAGCGGCAGGTGAGCCATCATGGAGAGGGGTGGGGCACTAGGTAACCAGCCAAGCGCCCCACCAACGTGCCGATTCCGTCGACACCGGGGATCAGATTCCGGAGGCGGAATTACGGCACGAAAACCGCTAGGCACGTAAAGAAATACGCCCCAGCGGAAGTGGTCCACCTAATGTATCGAGGCGAAACTTCCTCGGCAACCGCGCTGAGGGTGATTGCCGGGTTAGTCGCGGGTGATCTCGACGTGAAGCCCAGCTCACGCGATTTATGGATCGCCTCGATGCGCGACGTTACACCAAGTCGAACCCCACGATCACAGCCGCGGCAGACCAGCATTTGACTACCTGTCCCGGAAACCCGATCGTGATGCTCATCCAGACTGAGTGCAACGTTCTTCGTGCCTCAATCATCGGCGTGCCAGCGTCCGACCTGCCCACGTACGCTCGCTGTACTCGGGTTCCTGCCGCTCAGATTGGTTCTCATGGGGCTCAGTGTTCCCCGACGACGTTCGGTAGTTTGTGAAGACTGCTCCCGACTGTTTGGCGGGTAACTTCGGTCACCCGCCAAACTTTTATCAACGGTTTCTCGCACAGCGCATTCGCGCGCTGTGCGATTGGCCGTTGGCGGGGTGACCGCAAACTAGTCTCGAACTATGAGCACAGTAGGTGGCGCCCGACGCGGCGGCCGGGTGAGTGGCGGCGACTATTCGGCTCAGAAAGCAGAGAACGCCGCAGCACCCCAGATCCCCAACCTTCTTCGGCGGATTAGCCAACTCTTTGAACCCCACCGCTCCACGCTCGGTCTCACGATCACCCTCGTACTGATCGGTGCGGCAATCAGCGTGGTTCCACCACTGCTCACCAAACGTGCATTCGATGAGGGACTATTCCCGCCGGGTGGTGACCCCAACATCCCGATCCTCTTGCAGCTCGTCAGCATTATGGTGGGGCTGTGGATCGCTTCCGCCGCTCTGGGCGTCTGGCAGACATATCTCACCGCGACCGTCGGCAACAAGGTGATGGGCGCACTGCGCGTGCGACTATTTGACCAACTGCAGCGGATGGAACTTGCGTTCTTCACACGAACCAAAACCGGAGTCATCCAGTCACGGCTCCAGAATGATGTCGGCGGTGTAGCTGGCGTGCTCAACAACACCGTCTCGAGTGTCATCGGGAACACGGTGACCGTCATTGCCGCATTTACCAGCATGCTTGTGTTGAGCTGGCAACTCACAATCGTTGCCGTTGTTGTATTGCCAGGAATCGTGGTTGCACAGCGCAGAGTCGGGCAAATTCGTGCGCGGATCGCCACCAAGACGCAAGAGTCTCTCAGTAACATGACAGCGATCACGCAAGAGTCGCTCAGCGTCTCCGGCATCCTGCTCTCCAAGAGCTTCAATCAGCAAACCATAGAGACGGAACGTTACGCGCAAGAAAATGATCTGCAGGTTGATCTGCAGGTGCGTCAGCAGATGAGCGGCCAATGGTTCTTTGCCACCGTCAACATCTTCCTCTCGATCATTCCCGCGATCGTCTACGTTGTCGCCGCCTACCTCATTACGGGTGGCGTCGACGTCACAGCGGGAACGATCGTAGCGTTCACTACAGTGCAAGCGCGACTGATGTTTCCGCTGCTAGGGCTCATGCGGGTTGCGCTCGACCTGCAAACCTCATCCGCGCTCTTCGCCCGCATATTCGAGTATCTCGACCTGAGGCCGGCCATCATCGACAAACCAGATGCTCGACCCGTACGAAAGGCTGCGCTGGGAGCGGTCGCATTCGACAACGTGACGTTCCGCTATCCCGATGCCGACGCATCCACCAAGGCGACGCTTCAGTCCGTGAGCTTCTCGATCGAGCCCGGCCAGTATGCCGCCTTTGTTGGGCCCTCAGGTGCAGGCAAGACAACGGTGTCCTACCTGATCCCGCGACTGCACGAGGCAAGTGAGGGGCGCGTGATGTTCGCGGGGGATGACGTGCGTGACCTATCGCAGGACTCTTTGATCCACAACATCGGCATTGTTAGCCAAGAGACGTACCTCTTTCATGCGAGCATTGGTGAAAACCTCTCCTACGCGCGGCCCGATGCGAGTGCTGAGCAACTGGAGGAGGCTGCCCGTGCGGCCAACATTCACGAAACAATTATGTCGTTCCCCGACGGCTACGCCACGATTGTGGGGGAGCGAGGCTATCGATTGTCTGGAGGCGAGAAACAACGCATCGCGATTGCGCGCGTGCTCCTCAAAGACCCGAGTGTGCTCATTCTGGATGAAGCCACAAGTGCGCTGGACTCAATCTCGGAACGCACAGTTCAAGGAGCGCTCGACACCGCATCGAGAGGCCGAACGACAATCGCCGTAGCGCACAGGCTGTCGACCGTGCGCTCGGCCGACGTGATTTTTGTGGTTGATGCTGGATCGATTGTGGAGCGGGGAACGCACACGGAACTGATCGAACGCGGCGGGGTGTACTCGCGGTTGTACGCGGAGCAAAACCGCACCGACTGACGTAGGCTGGGTAAGCCCTCGGGGTTGCGGGCGCTCTACTTTTGCCGCGCCCCCCTGTGGGCATCCTCCTAGCAAGGATTCGTTTGACTACCGTCGTTCATCCCGGTGACTCGCTTTCCTCACGCCAGCGTCTCGTCTATGTACTCGTGTTGGGCGCATTAACCGCGCTTGGTCCTTTCACCGTCGACCTTTATCTACCCGCCTTCCCGCTCATCGAAGCAGACCTGCAGACCACGGCTGCCGTGGTCCAGCTGACTCTCACAGCAACCACGCTGGGATTCGCACTTGGCCAGCTCATTGTCGGGCCACTGAGTGACCGCTTAGGCCGACGACTTCCGCTCATTGTGGCAACCAGTGTGCATTTGGTGGCGAGCCTCGGTGTAGCACTCGCGGGCAACATTGAACTGTTGTTCGTCTTTCGCCTTGTGCAGGGAATGGGTGCTGCGGCAGGTGCTGTGGTGGCGATGGCGGTTGTGCGCGATCTCTTCGGTGGACTACCGCTCGTGCGGATGCTGTCCCGACTCGCGCTCGTCCAGGGTCTCGCACCGATCTTGGCCCCGCTTATCGGTTCGCAGCTGCTGCTAATCACCCCGTGGCGCGGAATGTTTGTTTTCTTGGCGATCTACGGTGCGCTCGTACTGCTGGCAGCCTGGTTCTTTATCGTCGAGACTCTGCCACCAGCTCGCCGTCGTGACCTCGGTCACGCCACCGCCCGGGATCGCTACAAAGCTCTCTTTACCGACCGAGTGTTCGTGGGCACAGCGATCATCGCTGGCATGACTTTTTCGGGACTCTTTGCGTACCTGTCATCCTCTCCCTTCCTCCTGCAGAACGTCTACGGTCTCGATCCGCAAGCCTTCGGGCTCGTATTCGCCGTCAACTCCGTCGGCGTTGTGGTTGGCGTGCAAACAAGTGCATTCCTGATGCGCTCCATTGGACCGCAGTGGATTCTCGCGGGCGCCGGTATTGGACTGCTGCTATCAGCATCAGCCATCGTCTCTCTAGATATCGTGAATGGTGATCTGTTCGCCGTGCTCATCCCTCTGTTCCTGTTTGTGATGTTCTGTGGATTCTCTTTCCCCTGCACGCAAGTTCTTGCGCTGGCAAACCACGGCGGAGAGGCAGCAACCGCGGCATCGGTCTTGGGAGCCGTGAACTTTGGTCTGGCCGGTCTCACCTCGCCCATTGTTGGAGCATTCGGCATCACGAACGCGATTCCGATGGGCATAGTGATGGGTTGCACAGCGACCGTCTCGATCATTGTGATGTGGGTTGTGGTGCGTCCACGCTCAGTGCCCGCGCTCTCCCGCTGACAGAGAACTGCCGGGCAAGGTCTGGAGGACGCCCGAGTATGCATTTTTCTGTATCGGCAACTGTTGAGGTTGGCCCATTACCGTAAAATCGTGGATCAAAACCTCACTCACACCGATGCTCGTCGTGTCACCGCGTTATGGCCGCTGATAAGCGGTTTGGGGGTGCTGACTCTTGCCGTTCTCCTTGGTGTGCTGATAGCGACACGCACCAGCCCACTGAGTCTCGATCAGCTCGTGCTCGACGAATTTCTCGAGAATCGTGCCGACCTTTTTACTGTGCCAGCGCTTGTGATGAATTTTATTGGTGGCGGATGGTTTGGCGTGCTCGTCGTGCCCCTAGCTGGCGCTGTTGCCTTCTTCATCGCGAAGCGACGATGGGCGGCACTGTACTTCATAGTGGCATCTGCACTGAGCGCTGGAGTTGTTCAGCTGCTCAAGACCACTTTCGGTCGGGCACGACCCACAGAGATTCTCGTGACAGCCGACCTGGGTTCATTCCCTTCAGGGCATGTAGCGAATGCTGCAACGCTTGCCGTTGTGCTGATCATCCTGTTGCAGCGCCGTTGGCTATGGATCGCCAGCGTAACCTACACGATTCTAATGATTCTGAGCCGCACCTACCTCGGCGCACATTGGCTCAGTGACACCGTCGGCGGCGCGTTGATCGGTGTTGGTATCGCGCTGATTTTGTGGGCACCGTTTGCCAGAAAGTTATCCGCCGAAACTGGCTGATGGCTGAGTGCCCTCGAGGCGCCAACGTCGGATCGTGGGAATCCATCCGGTGGGTGCCGGCCGCGTCGGCAACGCTATTGTCACGATTGCCGCGCACCGCGATTCTTTCAATCTCATGGTCGTTAGCGACTACGACCTTGGGCGCGAACACTCCATCAGCCCTGTCATGAATGCTGTCGAGCAGAAGTTTGTTTCGACTATCTTCGCGGGTGCACTCGATGGGGGTGCCGACTATCTCGACGTGGCCATGAGCCTCTCCGGGCCGCATCCGACCCAACCGCACTCGAAGACAGGTGTGAGGCACGGTGACGACCAGTTCGCACCGTCGTTCAGCTTCTGGACGACCATCGAAGAGTGCCTCAACCCTCTCGTGGTTTGTCAGAAAAAGGCTGGATGGTTTACGACGCCACCGTTTGGCGAACCGGAAGTGTTCGACTTTCCCGAGGGAATCGGGCCGGTCGAGGAGTCCGTTAGCATCCTGAAGACGCTCAAGCAGTTGGGTCTCGATAAAACCACACCCGTAAAGGTGCGCTCGGCAGACGGTCCGGTGCATGTCGCACTCTGGATGCCGTGGCGCAGGCAGAAGTAGCCAGAGGCGGCCCTAGCGGAAGTACAGGCTGCGCTCGCGGTCGTCGAAGCAGACGCCAGCAAAGACGAAGGTCGCAAAGGCGTCGACCTCACCTCGAAGCGGAGGCGAGAACCTTCCCCAACACAGCATCCGCGCCCATGGACTCGATATCACCAAGTATCTCGCCGTCCACGAGCACGGTGCCGGCGGTAGTGGAAGCCATCGCGCGGCGGAAGGATTCGAACCGATTGTGATTATTCCGCCGTGCGGCGCGGTATGAGGATGGCACCAAAAATATGGTGTTGCTGGATGCGGCGATCTGCACATCGGCCTCCGGCAATCGTTCACGCAGCAACCGATAGGTTGCTGCGAAGACAGTGTCGCTGCTATCGCTGTGGGCTGCCTCTGGCCGGTCCAGGCACACGCCGTCGGCGCCGGCGCTACAGCAGCCTCCGCCCATGGCTGCATCCCGCCATGGGCGGACGAGCACTATCTGGGTCATCGTGGCCCGCCGTGAGGGCCTTCGCCGCGCGGTTTAGTGGTGCTTCTGTCGGCAGCGCTACGTTCCCGCTTGTGCACGAAGGCCGGGGTGCTGATCGTCCCACCCGTGCGGGAGGAACCTGCGTCCGGGCCGTCGCGGTATGCCTTGCGCAGCGCGATGGCCGCTTCCACAATAAGCCACATGGCGAGGACGAAGATGATGAAGTCCAGCGGGGCGAGGACCCACTCGCCGGCGGCGATGAAGTTCATCAGGTTCACGATCAACGCCCAAACGGTCATGGTGAGCAGGAACACCAGCGGAATGATCACCGGCCAGCTCGGACGGCCGTTGCGGGTAACCCACACGGCGACAACGGCGAGTGCGAGACCGGCGGTGAGCTGGTTCGTCGTGCCGAACAGTTGCCAGAGAACGCCAAAGGTGTAGCCTTGCTCGCCACCACCCGGCAGCAGGGCCATCGCCAGCGGAACGGCGACGGCGACCAAGCTCGCCAGGGTGAGGTTGCGCGAGAGTTTTTTCCAGCCCGCCAGCTCGGCAATCTCCTGCACCACGTAGCGCTGCAGCCGGATGCCGGTGTCCATCGTGGTCGCCGCGAAAGCGATAACGACCACGGCGGCAAAGACGGTGCCAAGGGCGATGGGAATGCCCAGATTCCCGGCGAAAGCGGCAATGCCGTTGACGAAGTTGCCGACGGCGCCCCCGGAGGCGGTACCGAAGTCCGAATACAGGGCGTCCCAGTCGGCGGTGGTTGCGGCCGCCCCAGCGGTCACTGCCAGAACTGCGCCGACAGCGAGGCTGCCCTCGCCCAAAGCGCCACCATAGCCGACGTGCTTCGCGTCAGTGTCTTTATCGAGCTGCTTCGCGGTAGTGCCGGAGGCGACAAGTGAATGGAAACCGGAGATCGCTCCGCAGGCAATGGTGATGAAAAGGAATGGGAAAATCGGCGGCGATCCGGCCGGAACCTCGTTGAACACTGGCGCAACGATGGTTTCCCAACCGACTACTACGCCGACAACGATGATGGCGAGCGCGACGAACAGCTGGTGCGAGTTGATGTAGTCGCGCGGCTGCAGCAGCATCCACACCGGAAGGCGCGAGGCGATCAGGGTGTACGCGAACATGATGATGACCCACAGATTGCGGGGCTCCATGCCGATGGCCTCGGCGATCGGCCCAATATCTACGGGAAATAGCTCACCCACCCAGATCATCACGTAGAGGATGACCAAGGCCACAAGCGAGGGAATCAGTGCAGCCGACCGCTTGCGGTAGATGTACTGCCCCATGGCAATGGCAATGGGGATTTGCACGAAAATCGGGATGACGGCGCCCGGGTTCGCGACGAACAGGTTGCCAATGACGACCGCAAACACCGCATTGACCAGGGTGAGTAGGAAAAAGATGATGATCAAAAAAAGTGTGCGCGCACGGCGGTTGATGATGTCTTTGGCAATGGTGCCGATATTGCGTGCCCTGTGCCGGACCGACACCACCAGCGAACCCATGTCATGCACGCCGGCGGCAAAAATTGTGCCAAGCACAATCCATAACAACGCCGGGCCCCAGCCCCAGAACACCGCGATGGCCGGACCGACGATGGGGGCAGCGCCGGCGACGGAGGTGAAGTGGTGGCCAAACAACACGTGCTTGTTGGTCGGTATGAAATCGATACCGTCGGAGAATTCGTGCGCCGGTGTCACAAAGTTCGGATCGAGTCCGTAGGTTTTTCGGCCAAGATACCTCGCGTAATAACGGTATCCGAGCCAAAACATTATCCCTACAATGACAATAATTACCGGTGCCGGCATAATCATCTCCCCGTCTTTCACCACGTTGTGAAATGGTCAATTCCGCTGAAGGCGAACATCGGGTTGATAGTAGCATGTGAGGCACCGCCCGCTGATGAAACAGACTGGAGCATTGGCGCCCGCCGCACCAGGAGAAGACTATGGACATAGTGGCCCGCACGGTGCACGGATCATCCGTGGCCGATGTCGCCTGGCTTGACGCCGACGGCATGCCGCACGGCTGTGGCGCGGTTGTCTTGCTCCAGGAGAAGAAACCCGTCTTGGCATTTAGCTACGCCCACGAAGTCCTCGCGCGCCAAATTGCGTCGGCGGATCAGGTGGCGTTGGTGATGACGGAGACCCGCTCGACCAGCAGCACGTTCGCCCCAGCAGCGCTCATCGGGCGCCCCGCCCTGATCGAGGATACGGAAGGCTACCTTTTCACCGACCACCTGCTCCCGCAGGAACTGCGCCGTTACCCGCCTGCCCGCGTCTATGCGGACTCGCTGGTCCTGCGGCGCGAATACTGGTGGTATTTGCCGCGGCTCATTGTCTCCTTCGACATCGATGCAACCCTGCCAATGCCAGCCCGCTCGGTTCCGCAGGCATCACGCGGCGCAGACAAACCTGCGCCAGATGATGCCAAATCCGTATCCCGTGAACACGTGCTTGCGGTGGCCGTCGAAAGAAGGATCGAAACGCATTTGGTGCGAATGCCCGACCCCGGACTGGCCAAGACCGTTACGCTGCAACCGGTCGAAGACCGGGCGCTACCATCCGGACCGGCTGTGCTGCTGGGCCAGGAAGCTTCCTTCCCGGACCTAGCGCGATGGTCAACCTGGCGGTACCGCGGCTTCTGCCACGGTAATCATTTCGAGGTGAGCGAACCGCCGTCAAGCATTGGGCTTGAATCAATTCCCTCCGTCTGGCAGCGGGTGAGCCGCCAACGTGCGTTCGGTCGCGCCTGCCGAGCCGGCATCGCCCGCGCAGAGCAGATTCGGCCGATGCGGTAACGGTTGGGTCTGGTAGAGGTGATCGACGGGGTTGTCCCGCGCCCTTCGGATGCTGCAGCGCCGGTCGTTACGTATATGGCGTTGGCGATCGTGAATCGGGTGGTCGTGCCGTGCTCGGAAGCAGGGTTTTCGAACTGGTCGGCTACCACCGGGGCTCCCGCAGGATGAAAGTGCCTCAGGTGTCGTTGGATCACCGCCGATTCTGGAAGGCGATAGACCGCCATGTCGATAAAGATCTAGCTGGGCTTTCCGCGATCGCCCGCGCGTAATGCGACCACGCCAGAACGGTGCAGAAAGCGCATGGGCAGTCGCACCGAGTCCAGGTGGCGATGGTGAAAGGGATCAGCGAGTTGGAGATGGAGAACGAAGTTCTCCGCAGGGCGGAAGCATATCTGTCGCATGAGAACGTGAAGGGTTTGCTCTGCTTCCCCACAATAGTGTTCGAGCGCATTGAAGCGACGCGTGCACGATGCTCATCAGTGGCATGTCCGTAAAAAAGACCGTGGGTGCCCGCCAGACTCGTCCCGCGAGCCAGTAGAGTGGGGCCGACCGTGAATTAGGGTCGAGAATGGGATGTTCGCATGGACCTCGGGAAGCGACGCGGCGTCATCACTGGCGCAGGAAGCGGGATCGGGCGCGCGTTCGCGGTTGAGTTCGGATCTCGCGGCGCCCAGCTGCTGCTTGTCGGCCGACGTCGTGAGGCGCTCGAGGAGACGGCAGGGCTCGTGATTGCGGCCGGCGGCAGCGCCTCCGTGTTAGCGCTCGACGTCACCGGCACCGACGCCCCCAATCGGATTGTGGCTGCGGCAGCCGAGAATGGCGCGATCGACCTGCTCATCAACAACGCCGGCAACGTCCGCGCCGGGCATCTCGATGATATCGAGGAGGCCGACATCCATTCCATGATCGACCTGAATCTCACTGCGCCAATCCTGCTGACCCGCGCTGCCCTACCCTCATTACGCACGGCGGGAAAGGAGCACGGCAGCATAGTGTTGAACATCTCGAGCGGCATCGCGCTGGTCGGGCTGCCCTTCTATACCGTGTACGCCGCGACGAAATCGGGTCTCGCCCACTTCGGCGAG
>Ga0307487_1001359_pt1 | contig 17297 bp, 11 predicted proteins | sample CBIW12metaG_FD_203665 | JGI IMG/M metagenome (GOLD analysis project Ga0307487, IMG submission 203665) | Sea-ice brine microbial communities from Beaufort Sea near Barrow, Alaska, United States - CBIW 1.2 | ecosystem: Environmental > Aquatic > Marine > Coastal | place: USA: Alaska | collected... | reverse complement strand
TGCGGCATTCAAAACCAACATTCCATTTGATTCCAGACAAATATTCTTTACAATCTTCATCGGATTTGAACCGATCAGAGAACTCTAGGAGGTTTTGACCTCTGAAAATATTCATGTTATTACTATATTTATTGACACTGAAGGTATGAATTTAAATACTGACCTCTATAAATTTTTATTGTTTTAAGTCATATATTGTCAACTTAATTTCGATTTAATTGACAATTATACAGCTCTTGATATGAATAAAATTTTAGTTTGGTCAATTACCGCTGCCATGGCCGGTTTTTTATTCGGGTTTGACACCGTGGTAATCTCGGGAGCCGACAAACAACTTCAATTAATCTGGGGAACTTCCGATGCTTTTCACGGATCTGTAGTAATGGCCATGGCACTATGGGGAACGGTGATAGGAGCCATTTTTGGAGGAATTCCAACTAACCGGTTAGGACGAAAGAACACCCTGTTATGGATAGGGATCTTTTATGTAGTTTCAGCCCTGGGATCGGCCATGGCAAATGATCCCTTTACCTTCGCTGTTTTCAGGTTTTTAGGAGGTCTTGGCGTAGGCGCTTCTACTATTGCTGCCCCGGCTTATATCTCTGAAATTTCACCTGCTAAAGATAGGGGCCGTTTGGTCTCGCTTTACCAGTTCAATATAGTCCTGGGGATCCTGATCGCATTTCTGTCTAATTATTTATTGAGAAATACAGGAGCTCAACCCTGGCGCTGGATGTTGGGAGTAGAAGCTATTCCTGCGATTTTGTATACTATGTTCGTGTTTTTTATTCCCCGAAGCCCCAGGTGGCTTATCTCAAGATCAAAAGATGGTGAAGCCAGAAAAGTCCTGAAATTTATGAACCCGAAGGACGATATTGAACAAAAAATGTCGGAGATCCGGAAACAATCAGAAGTTAAAATATCAGGGGAACACATTTTTTTAACAAAATACAGGTTTCCGTTGATTCTTGTTTTTCTAATCGCCTTTTTTAATCAGCTCTCGGGAATTAATGCTTTCCTATATTATGCCCCACGAATCTTTGAGGCCGCCGGGTTGGCAGCAAGTACCGCGTTATTTAGCAGCATCGGCATTGGAATTGTCAACCTGATTTTTACCCTTTTAGGAGTTTTCCTGATAGACAAATTAGGCCGCAGAAAACTTATGTTCATAGGCTCTATTGGCTATATAATTTCCCTGTCACTCGTGGCAGCATCCTTTTTCTTAAACTGGGGCGGGCTCACCGTTCCCATTTTCCTGTTCCTGTTTATCGCAGCGCACGCTATAGGACAGGGAGCCGTAATTTGGGTATTCATTTCTGAAGTTTTTCCAAATCATTTAAGGGCTTCCGGACAATCTTTCGGATCATCGACACATTGGATCCTGGCCGCATTGATCCCTTCATTTATTCCGTACTTATTTTCCACTATTGGGCCTGGATATGTTTTTGCATTTTTCGCATTTATGATGGTATTGCAACTGCTTTTCGTAATATTCATGATGCCCGAAACAAAAGGAAAAACCCTGGAAGAATTAGGAGAAGAGTTGTCTCATAAAAAAAATAAAAGCTAAAAATCATGAAAAAATTAAATGTTATTATAGTCCTTTCAATTCTTTCCGCAAGCCTTTTTTCCTGCAAAGAAAATAAAGATAAAAAGAATGAGCAGGAAGTTGCTTCAACAGCAAATCAAACCGATGAAGATTTTCGTCCCAATTTTCATTTTACCCCAAAAGCAAACTGGATGAACGATCCTAACGGGATGTTCTATCTAAACGGAACCTATCATTTATTTTTTCAGTATTACCCTGAAGGTAATGTATGGGGGCCCATGCATTGGGGGCACGCCACCAGCCAGGATATGATTGAATGGGAAGAACAGCCCATCGCGCTAAAACCGGATGAGAAGGGATATATTTTCTCTGGAAGTGCGGTAGTTGACAAAAATAACACCTCCGGATTTGGAGACGGCATCACTCCCCCGGTAATCGCTATTTTCACCTATCACGAACCCAAAGGGGAAAAAGAAGGACGGATAGATTATCAGTCTCAGGCAATCGCCTTTAGTTTAGATGAAGGAAAAACATGGACAAAATATGAGGGCAATCCTGTTATAGCCAATCCCGATCTAAAAGATTTCAGGGATCCTAAAGTTATTTGGGATGAAGCAAATAAACAATGGCTCATGGCTCTTGCTACAGTAGATAAGACTTTATTTTATAGCTCCCAAAATTTAAAAGAATGGACCTTGCTTTCCAATTTCGGAAAAGGCATTGGGGCCCATGACGGGGTTTGGGAATGTCCTGATATATTCCCAATGAAGGTAGAAAATTCGGAGGAAGTGAAATGGGTTCTTATTCAAAGCTTAAATCCCGGTGGTTACAACGGAGGCTCCGGTACTCAATATTTTGTGGGTGATTTTGACGGAGAAAAATTCCAATTAGATCCTTCAATGGAAAACCTTCCTGAAAAACACAACTATTGGATTGATTATGGAAAAGATAATTACGCCGGGGTAACCTGGTCCAACATTCCCGATGCTGATGGGCGTATACTCTTTATGGGCTGGATGTCCAATTGGCTATATGGGCAGGAAGTCCCTACAGAAACCTGGAGAAGTTCCATGACCGTAGCACGGGAACTTAAATTAAAGAAAGTTGGGGATACCTACAGGATCTATTCGCATCCGGTTAAAGAATTGGACAACTATATTTCCAATAAGGTTCAAAAAGCTTTGATAGGGGTTGAGAACGGGGTGAAAATTGCCACTTCTGCAGATATAGACCTAACCAAAGCAACTATTAAATATGAGTTCGCGCTTTCACAAAATGAAAACTATGAGTTTAGCCTGAGCAATCAAACAGGAGACACCTTAAAATTTGGATTCGACAAACCAAAAAATCAGTTTTATATAGATCGTAAAAAATCCGGTATCACAAGCTTCAACGATGACTTTGCAAATAAAGTTTCCACAGCACCGCGGACTTCAAAATCGGAAAAAATATCAGTCGAAATGGTTCTGGACAAAACTTCCATAGAACTGTTTTTTGATAATGGAGAAACCGTAATGACAGAGATTTTCTTTCCTAACGCTCCCTTCGAAAGTTTCTCAGCACAAGCTGATAAAAATTTCGAAATTAAAAATGTGGAAATGAATCAATTAAAATTCAATTAAACTGGTTCAATTTGACCTAAGGAAGCGTAAAAAATAAATCAAAAGCCCGATTCTGAAGTCTTTCTAAAAAAAAACAAAAAGTTTATGTCAATAAATCGTTATTTTTAAGAGTTGATTTTTAATACTGCATTTTAAAGATTATTTTTGCATAAAAGAATTTTAAAAATAAGTAAGATGAAAAAAGGATTTTTAATTGATATGGACGGGGTTATCTATGGGAATGAACTTTTAATTCCAGGTGCCGACAAATTTATAGAACAGCTCCAAAAGAGGAAGATACCTTTTCTGTTCATGACCAACAATAGCCAGCGTACTCCCCTGGACACAGTTAATAAGGTGGCAAAAATGGGAATAAAAATAAAAGAAGAAAACGTGTACACCAGCGCAATGGCCACTGCTTCTTTTTTATCCTTTATGGAACCAAAGGGGACCGCTTATGTGTTGGGAGAAGGCGGACTCATAACCAGTTTATCCCAGGAAGGTTACATTTTGGTCAATAGCCACCCCGATTTTGTAGTAGTGGGCGAAGGAAGGAATTTTACACTTGAAATGGTAAATAACGCTGTAGATATGATCTTGCACGGTGCTAAATTAATCGCAACCAATTTAGATCCATCACCCAAAAAAATTGGTTGGAACAATTTAGGGATTAAAGCCATCGTGGCCATGATAGAAGAAGCAACCGGTAAAAAGGCTTTTTCAGTTGGAAAACCAAGTCCGGTAATGATGAGGGCCGCGAGAAAATACCTGGGACTGGAAGCAAGGGAAACCATTATTATTGGAGATACCATGGATACCGATATTCTTGGAGGAGTACAACTGGGTTATACCACTATTTTGACGCTTTCGGGCGTTTCCAAAAAGGAAAGCCTGGTTCATTTTGCCTTTAAACCCGATCTTATAGTGAATTCTGTCGCTGATATTGATCTGGACGCGGCGTTATCCCTTAAATAGACTGTGAAGGTGGAAAGTGAAGAGTGAGGAGAAAAGAGTTTTGGATTTTTGTGAAAGTTCAAAACCTGATTTAAAATAATATCAATGAAAATTAACGCTGTTTGTTTTGGTGAGGTTTTATGGGATGTTTTCCCCGATAAAGCACGGATTGGCGGGGCAACTTTAAATGTTGCTTCCCGGTTAAGTGCTACCGGGATCGAAACTGAAATAATAAGCAGAATTGGCATAGATCAAAAAGGAAAAGATATACTCGCCTATCTGAAGAGCAATAATGTGGGCACTGAAAATATTGTGACGGACCCCACCTATCCAACCGGAATGGTGAATGTTACATTAAGCAGCAGTGGCTCTGCCACTTATGAGATCTCATATCCTTCAGCCTGGGATAAAATTGAAATTTCCGGATCTTCCATAAATTCCATAAGCAAAGCTGATGTTTTTTTATTTGGAAGCCTGGTTTGCCGGGATGAGATCAGCAGGAATACTTTATTTGACCTACTTGAATCTGCCAATTACAAGGTTTTTGACATCAATTTACGGCACCCTCATTACCAAAAGGAAACGCTGCAACAATTAATGCAAAAAGCCGATTTTATAAAATTCAACGATGAGGAATTGTTTGAAATTGCAGCGATGTTGGGTTCCTCCTTTAATTCCTTAGAACAAAATCTTTTGTTTATTTCAGAAAAAACAAATAGCCAATCCATCTGCGTTACAAAAGGCAGTCACGGAGCAGTTTTGCTTTTTGAAGGAAAATTGTATTATAACAGTGGCTATCAAATAAAGGTTAAAGATACCGTTGGTGCAGGCGATTCCTTTCTTGCATCATTAATTGCAAAAATACTCACAAAGGAAAATCCACAGAATGCCCTTGACTACGCCTGTGCTGTTGGAGCGTTGGTAGCCGGTAGGGAAGGCGCCAATCCAAAGCTGGAAGCTGAAGAAATCAAAAAATTCATGTTTCCCGGGTAAGAAATTCAACCAACTTTTTCAAATATGTAAAAAGTGAAGAAAGAAATTGCGCTTTCGAATCAATGCAACCTGGAATTTGTTTTTGAATACTAATTCAAACAAAAAATAATTTACCCCACTTTTCCAAAGTTTTAAGGAATCCCGAATTTTAAATTTTCAATCTTGAATCTTTAATTTCAAACCCCAACCTCATCTATCTCGTTCATAATCATGTCATTTTCAGTGAGGGCGACGGTTATTTAAAAGCAAGTTTCGGCCATTGTTTCCATGTGAACAGGAAAATTATTATGTAAATTTGAATATAAGTTTAATAAAAATCAAGAATTCCGCCAATGTTTTCATTAAAACCTTAAATTTAAAAAAATAGATTTATGAATTAAAGGGGGATTTCTCTAAATAATTTAATTAAACCTATATTGCCTATCCCAAATTTACCATATCAAACTTATAAAAATAATTATGCCCCAACCCCATTTTGAACAAGTCTTTCAGTTTATCCCCAACCCCAGTGTACTCCTTCTGCCAGATGCCCCAAAATTTACTATTGTAGCAGTTAACAATGCTTATTTGGAAGCGGTGAATTTCTCCGAGAAAGATCTGATTGGGAAAGGAATATTTGAAGCTTTTCCTGGAAATCCGGAGGATAAAATATCAAATGGTGTTGAAAATTTAAAAAACTCTTTGGAGCAGGTAATCTCCAACAAGGATTCACATAAAATGCCACTTCAAAAACATGAGATCCCTATTCACGGGACTACAAAATTTAAGGCCAAGTATGTGAATATTCAGAATATTCCGATAAAGGATAAAAACAACAACATCACCCATATTTTGCACTCGATTGAAGATGTTACGGATAAAAAAAACCTTGAATTATCCCTTGAAATTGAAAAACGGCGTTTCCAAGATTTATATTTTCAGGCTCCTTTATGCATGGGAATATTAAAGGGGCCAAATCATGTGTATGAACTGGCAAATCCACACCATCTGGAATTAATAGGAGTAAAAGATGTTATTGGCAAGACAGTAAAAGAAGTATTGCCGGAACTTGAAGGAAAAAGAATTTTAAAATTCTTAGATACTGTTTATGAAACCGGGGAAACTTTTTCAGCTAATGAGATCCTTGTAAAATTTGATCAACATGGAGACGGAGGACTCGTAGACACTTACCTGAACTTCAATTATCAGGCGAATAGAAATAATGAAGGTACTATAGATGGAATATTTTTCTTTGCTTCAGATGTAACTGAACTAATACAAGCGCGAAAAAAAACTGAGGAAAGCGAAAACCGCTATAAGGAACTAATTCAAAATTCACCAATTGCGACCTATTCCTGTGACCTTGAGGGACACATATTATTATACAACAAAGCTGCAGCAGACTTATGGGGGAGGGAACCGGAAATAGGAATAGATAATTGGTGTGGATCCTGGAAAATTTACAACGAAGATGGTGATCCTATTCCGTTTGATAAATGCCCAATGGCCATAGCACTTAACGAAGGCCGCAAAATTACGGACCAGGAAATAATTATAGAACGCCCCAATGGAGATAAGTTGAATATAGTGCCCCACCCCGTTCCTTTCTTAGATTCGTCGGGCCGGGTAACAGGAGCTCTTAATGTGTTGATTGATATTACCAGTAGCAAAAGAGCAGAAAAAAAAGCTAAAGAAAGTGAATTGCACTACCAACTACTTATAGAACAAGCAAACGATGCCATTTTTGTTGCAGATGCTTCAGAAAAATTTATTGAAGTGAATTCCAGCGGTTGTCAATTGATCGGGTACACAAAAGAAGAATTTTTACGACTTTCCATGAAGGATCTTTTATTTGAAGAAGATCTAAAAGTAAATTCTTCAAGAATTGAGAACTTAAAAAACGGAATAACCATCAGGAATGAACAAAAAATTAAAAGAAGTGACGGTACAGCAATTGAATTGGAATTTAGTGAAAAAATACTGGAAGACGGAAGAGTTATAAGCATCGCTCATGATATATCTGAAAGAAAAAAAGCAGAACTCAATTTAATTCAAAGCGAAAAAAGATTAAAGGAATCACAGGAAGTGGCAAATCTGGGCAATTGGGAATTGAATTTTGAAACAGGCATAAGCTTATGGTCTAACGAAGCCTGCAAAATATATGGACTTTCACCCTTGGACAACAAACAGAACTACTCCACTTGGTTATCGTTTATCCACCCCGAAGATATGGATGCTGTATTGAAAATAATCGACGAATCAAATAGAACTTTAAGTGATACTATTTTAAACCACCGTATTATTTTGAAAGACGGAACGATAAAGTATATTTATGGAAAATCCAAGTTTGAATTCGACAATAACCAAAAACCAATTGGGTTATACGGAATAACACAAGACGTTACTGAAACCACCAAAGCCGAAAAAAAGGTTCGATTTCAGTCCAACTTATTAAATATCATTTCTCAGGCTACGATCTCAGCCAACGAAAATGGAATAATCAATTTTTGGAATAAGGCAGCAACAGAAATTTACGGTTGGACAGCAGAAGAAGCACTCGGCAAAAACGTTATTTCTCTGGTATCCACAGAGCAAAAGGAAGGAGATATCGTGGAGATTATGAGTGAATTGTCCAAAGGAAATTCCTCTAATGAATTTTTGGTAAAACATAAAGACGGACACACATTTTCTATTTTTGCTTCAACTTCTCCAATTTATGGAAAACAAGGAAAATTTGAAGGGGCTATAGAAGTTTCACTGGATATCACTGGAAGAAAAAAAGAAGAAGAAGAGCTCGCGAAATTAAACAAAGAACTTTCGGATTATAAATACGCTTTAGATGAATCGTCCATTGTAGCAATTACAGACCATAAAGGAACTATCAAACATGTAAACGACAACTTCTGTAAAATCACCCAATTCAGCACTGAAGAATTAATAGGGCAAAATCACCGCATTATCAATTCGGGATATCATTCTAAAGAATTTTTTCGGAATATGTGGGGAATTATTTCAGGAGGAAAAATCTGGAAAGGAGAAGTTAAAAACAAAGCGAAAGACGGGAGCATTTATTGGGTAGATACCATCATAACTCCCTTTCTGGATGAACGGGGAAAACCCTATCAATATGTTGTTACCCGATTTGATATCACCGAAAGCAAAAAAGCGGAAGAAAATATTAAAAAACAGAATGTAGAGCTTGTTATTCAATACCAGGAGAAAAAAAATCGGGCAGAAGAATTATTCATTGCAAACAAAGAACTCGCTTATCAAAACGGGGAAAAAGAAAAACGCGCTACCGAATTAATCCTTGCAAACATTGAACTTGACTTTCAAAACGGGGAAAAAGAAAATAGAAAGGCAGAACTATTCATTGCAAATAAAGAACTCGCTTATCAAAACGGGGAAAAAGAAAAACGCGCTACCGAATTAATCCTCGCAAATCTTGAACTTAAATTTCAAAATAGGGAAAAAGAAAACCGGGCGACAGAGTTAAGCCTCTCAAATAAGGAACTCGTAAAAACAAATACGGAACTTGACCGCTTTGTTTACAGTGTATCTCACGACTTGCGCTCCCCGCTCACCTCCATTCTCGGCCTAATTTCCTTTATTGAGGAAGATAGCAGGGAACCAGACACCCTTGAACAAGTTAAAATGATCCGGGAAAGCATAAATCGCCTTGACGGATTCATTAAAAACATCCTGAGTTACTCTCAAAATAACCGCACAGGCCTGGAAACGGTACAAATCCCTATCCAGAAAACAATCAAGGAAATTGTAAATTCGGTGCGCAATATCAAAGAGGCAAAAGGAATATTGTTTCAGATTGACATTGATGAGCAACAGCCATTTTATTCTGATTGGCAACGCTTTAATACCATAATGGAAAATCTTATTTCGAATGCCATTAAATACCATACAAACGAGGCTACCGGAAGATATTTAAACGTAACCGGTACGGCAGACAGCGAAGAATTAAAACTCCGTATCTCCGATAATGGGATAGGAATAGACGCGCTGTACCACGATAAAATATTTGATATGTTTTATCGGCTGTCGAGTAAAACATTCGGTTCCGGTTTTGGTTTGTATATTGTAAAGGAAACGCTTGAGAAAATGCAAGGAAATATTGAGGTCCAGTCTGAAAAAGGAGTGGGAAGCACCTTTATAATTACACTTAAAAATTTAAAAGAATGAAAGAGGAAATTCCTACCAAATTTGAAAATGTAATGGTAATTGACGATAACCGAATAGACCTCTATATTGCATCCCGAATGATCACCAAAAACAATTTCGGGAAGGAAGTGATGCAGTATTCTTCTGCCATAGAAGCTTTAAAATACTTGCAGGAAAATCAAATGAACATTCCACAATTGCCGGATGTGATTTTTTTGGATATCTACATGCCCGGAATGTCCGGATTTGAATTTATGAAGGATTATGCAAATCTGTCGACTCCTTTAAAAAATTTTTGCAAAGTATTCATTATTTCCTCCTCTCTTGACGAGCAGGACATAACTCGCGCAAACAACGATAAAAATATCGTGGCAATGAAGGAAAAACCGATTACAAAGGAATTCCTTAAAGGTGCTAATATGTAATTTCACGAATTTATGGAACAGACATAAATTAAAAATAATAGCAACAACAGGATAGGACAGTACTTTAAAAGTAAACTAAAATCGGCGTTCCGTGGATTATTAATGTTGTCCATTTACATACGGCATCCAGAAAAAATTTTTTAGGGAAAACGAGCAGCAAAAAATCCTCTCTTTTAAATGTTAAATATTTCTTTCCTGATATATATCATTCTTTTTATCCTAAAGACAACCTAAATTAGTAAAACTTAAAATGACAAACATCAATTTAAGTTTTATAAAAATATTGACATTTGATTTTTTACAACTGTAAGAAGTGGGAAATTGAATTGAGAAGATGTCAAAGTGCTTTTTGACCGGACATTCAAATTTCATATTCATTTGTGAGATTCCTGAAATCCAATAAAGGTTAGAAAGAATTCTTAATATCTTCTTAAAGGAACAGGAGGCTTCGGCTTCCTGTTCCTGTTTAAAATAGGCACTCCCCTATTCTCAACCTTCAAACGCTCCCTTTTTTAATTAAGGCACTTCATATATTAGAAACTGATGGTTTAAAACCAAATTAATTATTCCCAAATTGCATATTTAAAGAAAAAATTATAAGGGTTTAATGGAATCAAGTAAAGAACTTAACCATAAATAAACACGAAAATGAGAACAATAAACAAATTAGGTATAGCGCTGGTATTTATAATAATAATAATAACTGCTTGTAACCAGTCTAAAAAAGAAAAAGGAACCACTTCCGAAGATGTAAACCAAAAGGCTAATGAACTGATGGATACAACAAAAGATTATCTCACTGAAGAGTATGCTGAATTTGAAAAAAAGCTAGACATCTACGTGCAAAACAACGAAAAAGAGATGGCTGAAATAAAGAAGAGATCCGCAGATTTAACAGATCAGGCTAAACGCAAATTTGAAGAGGAATTCTCTAATCTTGAATTACAAAAAAAGGAACTCAACATAAAAAGAAAAGAGTTCGAAATCGCGGCGAATGACAAAAGAGCGAAATTAAAATTAGAAATTGAGAATCTTCGGAATGCCCTGGACAAGAGTATAGAAACTTTTAAGGAGGAGAGAAAAAAATAACACGGCAATAACTGAAATAAACATAAGTTCGGGATCAGTAGAAAATAGTCGCTGGTCCTCATTTTTAGTTAAGTTCAGGATTAGATAAAACGAGTGAAATATTTTGTCACCATTCTATTTTATTCCGCCCCCTTTCTTGCTGTACAACGTGTTTTCGATAACGCACAAAGCGGAAATAAGACGTTATTTTGCCGGTTTTGTTGTTTTTTACCTGATCTTTAAAAATATCACTTTTAAAATCAAATGTCGGCAATTTGCAGGTAACCGATGCTATGGGTACATTTTTTTTAATCTTTGAATAAGTCCTTTTCAGTAGGTTTAGGGATAAAAGTGTTTATTTTTTGACTTGAAATCTTATTTGCAAAAGCGTCAATTTCATTTACAGAAGAAAATACCAATAAAAAGCCGTCAACTTTCAAATGTTCATTACTTGAAGATTTAAGTTCACCAGTTCTAATGAATAGTAAGTATTTTAATTCACCTTCATCTTCTAAAATTTGAAAGTCAAAGGTCAAATTTACTACTAATTGGAATTTCCATTCGCTGCCATATAAAAAATAACTACCTACTTTACATTTTATGTTCATCGATTTATCAAACGCTCTAACATTGTTTTCTTGTGCAATTTTTACCCATTCGTTATACTTTGTTTTTGCCTCCGCGATTGCATTTAAAAAATCCTGGTGTTGTTCTTTTCTAATCCTTATCCCACCTTTATCGTATAGATCATCTAAAGCCATTGCATCAATATAAAGATCTCCCTTTTCTAAGGATAATTTGATGTCATAAGTTTTACCAAAATATGTATTATCATAAGTCGTGAAATTTTCTTGCGCATAGCTTTCAACAGTTGTAATAGTCAAAAGGCAAAGTGTAATAAATGACATTAAATTTTTCATGGTATTTTCCTTGTATTATTTTTTACTACTCTTATGGTTTTTCGGTGTCACCCTTCTTTTAAAATGGTTCTACTCTCCATTTTTATTGTCGGTTTCTATGACGTCTCGGTTTTAAACTTGTCAATTACCAGGACTGCCATGGGCATTGCCTGAAGGATTGGATTTTTAGGATATACGACCTTTTATACTTTACCCGAATTTCCTGTTATACCATTATTTGACCCAGACATTGGCTATAGGTGAAGTTAAGGGCACCTATTGCTGCCGCTTGAAAGCTAAGGGGGATACTTATATCATAGATATGGGATAGTCCCATTAAAGACCCGAAGGTTTAACCGGTTATATAATAATAACAACAAATATATATATTTATGGTGGTCATTAACGGAATAAAGCTACTTCTTCTAGTTTTACATCGTACTTCCAGGGTAAAAAAAGTTCTCAGGCTGGGATGAAGATAAAAAGCTGATTCAACTTCAGTAATTTGACTATGCGGTCACACATTGGGTGGTATGAAAATAAAAAAAATCCTTAAACGGCTAGTGATTAGCCATTTAAGGATTTTAATAGTGACCCCGGAGGGACAACCCATATCTTTAGACTAATTTATTTCAAAACCCCAAAACCCCCTCTCACACACCACTACTTATAGGCTATTAAGAGATTTAGTTGAAAAGTTTACTTAAAAACAATTAAGTGAAATTAAGTTCAATTCATAAAATGGCGGTACATTTGGCGGTACAAAAACACATCAAAATGGGATCAATCACTGTCAAGTTACGAAAGGGAAAAGGAAGCTCACAGCAAATCACCATGCATTTCAATTATGGGCACAAGAAGCAATATCGTTATGCAACCGGTTTAGGTATTAAAAAAATAGAACACTGGAATTTCGATACCAATACAGTGAAGAATGTAAAAGCAGAACCGGAAAGCAACAATATCAATGCAAAACTGGCTGATTTAATTAAAGATTCTTCTAATTTATTAAGGGACCTTGAGAACGGCGAAATTCCCATTGATAATTTATTGATTAAGCAAAATATAAAGCAGCTCAAAGAGAAAAAGAAAGCTCCCAAAGAAACTCAATATTTTGTAGACCAATACAAGTGGTTTGTGGAATATTATAGCAAAAAGCCAAGGCCAACCACGCAAAAACCACTTTCCAAAAACACCTTGAAACCGTATAACAATACTCTTAGAATTATTGAAGATTATGAAAAGCACATCGGGATAAAGTTATCTTTCCAACATATTTCTTTGACCTTTCATACAGAATTCATTCAATATCTACAGGAACAGGCATTTTCAGACAACTATATTGGAACACAAATAAAGAATATCAAAACAGTTATGCATGATGCGTTTGAGAGGGATCTTCATAAATGTCTGGACTACCAAAAATCATCATTCACGAAACCTAAGGAGGAAGTAAATCACATTTATCTGTCCATGGAAGAGATTACTCAAATTAAAAATTTAAATTACACTCGCCAACCCCTTATGGACACAGCAAGAGATCTATTTGTAATAGCTGCAGTAACAGGATTAAGAGTGTCTGATTATAAAAATCTTACCACTTCAAATATTAAAGAGTACAAAGGCATAAAATACCTGGAAATTCGAACCCAAAAAACTGGAAAAATAGTTCATATACCCCTCCATCCTTTTGTGATGGATATCCTCAAAAAGCGAAACAATGAATTCCCCCAAATGATTCCAGAGCAAAAAATAAATAATGCCTTAAAAAGTATTGGGCGAAAAGCAAAATTGAATGACGACGTCATAATTGAACGGACAATTGGCGGAGAACTCAAGAATTTACCTTTTAAGAAGCATGCACTGGTTACCAATCATACCGCAAGGCGAAGTTTTTGCACTAATGCATACAGGGCTGATATGTCGGTAATAGATATTATGGCCATTAGTGGTCATACATCAGAAAAAGTCTTCTACAACTACATTAAAGCTTCGCCTATGGAGCGTTTGGAAAAGATATCTCAACATGCTTTTTTTAATTGATCAAATGATAAAAATACTTTTTCCCATTAATTCACTGGGCACTAAAGTTATCTCAATACTGCTATTATCAAATCCGCCGGTAAATCCGTATTAACCACAAATCACTAACCGCCACGGTTGCAATGGCTAATTACCTTGTTCTACCTATATTTAACCCACAAAAACAGCTTTCGCAATGGCTCCAACGGTGATTTCAATGGCTCCATTGCAATGGTAAAGCAATGGTGACGCAACGGTGATGCAATGGTGACGATTCGTGAAATTATAATGGATGTAATATTTAAGAAGGTTCTAGCAAAGTATAAAAAAATCGCTGAAGGAACCTCTGTTTTTTTTTAGAAAAAAAAGTTATCCTTTCCTTGGGAAAAAATGGATAATTGCTGTGTCTTACTTGTAAAAATGGTGAAAACGCATAATTTTGGATAATTCACCTTTATATTAAAGTGAAACGTTTTCATACCATATGTTTATCCCGATAATATCTAATTTAAACCTTTATATTAGTTGCTTTATAACAAGTTATGGGCAATGAAAAAACGTGCTTATGGATAAAATCGAATATCTGGAGAAATTAAAGAATTGTAATGTATGGTTTGACTACTCAAGAAATCAAAGAAATGTAGCAGAGAAGATTTTGCATAACTGCATTTTAGATAAAGATTTCTTGATAGAACTTAAAACCGATAAAAACTATGATGAATTTATAACATTATGGAGTAATGCTCATTACCACTATGGGATAGCGATAGAAAATGGATTAAAAGGAATTATTGTCAAATATCAACCAGACCGTATTGACTTTGAAATTAAAAATGAAAATATAATTTTAAAAAACATTGGTGGTAAAGCAGGAAAAACTCATAATTTATTTAGGCTAGCGGAAACCTCAGGAATTTTAGAGACTAAGGTTGGGCTATATAAATGTAATGCCGACTATAAAAGTTTAAAAAGTGTTCTTTTACATTTGAGTGATATGATTAAGTGGGGAGCTAGATATCCAATCCCTAATAATCTTGAAGCAAGACATAAATTTAATAATGAAGTCCTACCGACCTTGGTTTATGGATTTCAGATATTAGATGTAATGGAACCTCTTTTTAAATATTTTGAAAAAGAAAGGAATTAAAAAATTACAGCCCATAACAGCACCTCAAAGGGCATTAAAATGCCCTTTAGCTGCAAACCGTTGTATGCCTCATTGTAAAAGAATTTTGTACGGTAATGAACATTTAAAATAATGAATAAAAAGCTCTCTTCAGAAGAACAAAATATATTAGATAAATTCTACATCGAAATAGAAAAGATAGAAGAATGTATTCCATTAATTCAGCCTGATATTCCTGATTGGAGTAAAGTTTCTTCTGAATTGCAATTAATAATATGCATCGAGTCTAATTCATTATCTAAACTAAATCCTGATAATATTCGACAGATATTTAATGATAGAATAGATTCCGTAAAAGAATATCTTAACAAGCGAATACAAAACACACATAACTATTTGCTTAAAGCAAAGTATAACCATTTTTTGTATTGTCTTACAAGAAATAACCAATATGGAAATCAGGCTATTGAAGAATATCAACAAACTCTTGCGTTATATCTTAATAATCCCAATCAAGAGAATATAAATTTAAACTTTCAAGATATATTAAATATTATCATTCGTTTGACAGAAACTTCTAAATATAAAACAGAAGAATTTAAAAAACAGATTCATAATTACTTGAAAGACTTTAAAATTTATTACAGAATAAAAACACGCATTATAGATTCAATTTCTAAAACTACTTTATTTAAGATTAAGGAGCTTGATTACATTCCTGAGTTATGCTGTGATTTAGCAAAAAATGAGATTAAACACAGGTTTATAGAAATAAATTTGCAATTAGGACTTAATATAGCAAAAAGACTACAAAATACTGAAATGCGAAGAGCTATCAATGAACTATTAGGGGATAATGAATATAAAAACATTAGGTTATACGATGGCAAGCCAGAAGATATAGTTAATCCTCACTACAATAGCGCAAGTTATATAAAAATCATTCAGTATTATAAAAATGCAAATAATGGAAAAAAGCGAGACAAAGCTGTTTTAGAATATAATGGGAATAAAAAGAATTGTAAACTATTAAAAATAAAAAGTACTGTCAAAACAGAAAATGAAGGGGAATTGCAAAAAATGTTAGAGAAATTGTTTTTCTCAATTGTAAGCTCTTCTACAAAACGAATAATTTACCAGCTTATACTTGGAAATAATTTAATGTTTTTACGTGATGAGCAATTAGAAGAATATGCTAATCACAACAAAGACAAAGTTGGGTCTCAGTTATTTAAACCCAAACGGATCGATGCAAACAATAATGTAAAAGATGTAGAAGTAAAAGAACATTTAAGGTTTCAGCTTTACTCATTAAGTCTCTCAAAAACAATAAACTTTGCTTCTGATATCATTATGACAAGTTTTGCAAATAAGAAACTTTCATACAATAAAGTTGCAAAGATACTATGCGGTAATTTTTTCGGACAAGAAATGATAATTACGCGCAATGATCAAGATATATCATACACATGGTTTTCGATGATAGATATAGGATTGAAAAGTTTATTTGAACAATGTAAGCTATTGCTAAAAAATAAAGAACCAGATTGGAGATTTTCAATAGATTTCTTGTCTCTAAAATTTGAGGGTATTTTACGAGATATGGTCGGTTTGATAGGTGGTGTTATCACAAAAGTTGATGACAAAGGAAATACAACCGATATGCTTTTGGATGATTTATTAAGAAGTGATTCGATCAATAAAATATTTAACAAAGATGATATAAACTTATTTCAGTACACATTTACGAGCAAAGGCCATAATATTAGAAATAATGTAGCTCATTCATTCTATAAACCACAAGACTATACTATGTCCAATGCTGTTTTAGTTTTATTGTGTATTTTGCGATTGGCAAAGTTTAATTTTATCAGGAAGACAGAACCAAAAGACAATTAAAAAGTGAGTAACAATGTATTTGTAATCATAATCGCCTATCGGCAGACTACGCTTCATATACTTGGACGTTTGGCGGTATTTCCCTGAACAAACTCTAAATCAAATGACATTATTAAATTTTCAAAATAATTTATGTCAAAAATTAAAGTCATTTCCATATAAAAATAATTGCTGCTACTCGCCCCGATAATTCCAATATAGTAACAAATCACCAACAGCCATTGCAATGGCAAATTACCTTGTTCTGGTTATATTTCACCATAAAAACAGCTTTGGCAATGGCTCCAATGGTGATTTCAATGGCTCCATTGCAAATTAGCAACTGCCATTGCAATGGTGAAGCAACGGTAAAACCAATGGTGATGCAATGGTGCTGCAATGGTGACGATTTTTGAAATGATAAAGGATGTAATATTTAGGAACGTTCTAGCACAGTAAAAAAATAGCTGAAGAAATCTGCGTTTTATAGAAGATATCGTTATTCTTTCCCTTGGAAAAATGTGATACAATTGCTGTGTTCTTACATGTAAAAATGGTGAAAACGCATATTCTTAGATCATTCACCTTTATATTAAAGTGAAACGTTTTCATATCATATGTTTATCC